>Ga0065704_10070165_pt1 | contig 177058 bp, 108 predicted proteins | sample SwiRhicommuniRL2_FD_59091 | JGI IMG/M metagenome (GOLD analysis project Ga0065704, IMG submission 59091) | Switchgrass rhizosphere bacterial communities from Rose Lake, Michigan, USA - RL2 v2 (version 2) | ecosystem: Host-associated > Plants > Roots > Rhizosphere > Soil | place: East Lansing, MI
GTGACCGAATCTCTTCAGTCTGACGCTCTCCCAACTGAGCTAAAGCTGCAACAGAACCCACGGCGAGAGTCGAACTCGCAATCTTTTGATTAGAAGTCAAACGCGTTAACCATTACGCTACGCAGGCATTCTTGTTGTCACTAAAAACTGCTAGTTCATTAATATTATAATTTACAACAATAACAAATGCCAAAGTGAGTTCAAAGATTCAATTCTTCATTGAATCCTACATTACTTATTACGAGTCATAAGTCAGGATGTACCTTATCAATGCTAATCCCTCTTGCAACATTTCAATAGGTAATTTCATAGATCTTTTTACGTTAATCTCAAATAATGTAAAATATTCATAAAATTGTAGAATACTATTAATGTCAGGGACAACTAAATCACCAACATTTCTCTTATGAAATGACAACTGGAAACTTCTTCAATCTGAGTCACAATTGCGTCTCCCAAAGTAAGAATTAATAATTTAACCGTAGATATCATCAGTACTAACACATTGGTGAGTGCAATTTGCCCTGTATAATACAATCCTTCTCCGTTAGTATATCTATACACTTGAAATATGTGGACCTGGATCTACCATCTAATCAAACTTAACAGTGAGCCAGTAATGAGTCATTTATAGGCTAGAGTGATGCCTCTGGCCAGGGGCCACTAAATCGCACCCAACGATTAGTTATTATACTAGCTATTGATACCACTCATATTTCTACTTGTGAATTCACCCACAAATCACCAGAACATTCTTAGCGGCGATATGTCCCATAATCAATGACTAATAAACCACAACCCATGACCCATGACCTTTGACCCTAGAAGTGTATAGAAATTCCACCTGCGTCGTGGGTTTTCTGGGGTGTGGGCTCGAGGATTTGGGGGTGGGTCGCGAATTCCATTTTGGGGGTTGCGCAAAATTGATCCAAACGTGCTTCTTCTAGAAGTTCATGACTGAACTACAAAACCAAAGTGACTCACTTCTTTCTATATATAATCGAAACATTATCAGTCTACAATGGTGAGACTAAAAGCCACACCCAGACTAGTTTCATGTAACTATCATACAAAAATGAATATATATCCACCTACAGAAGTTACCGTGATAACGCCAGCCCTAAGCACTTTATTAGACACTCCATGGATGAAGTGCCATCTCTACAATCTTGGGGCAGATCTTCTCCGCTTGAAGTCGTATCGAAAGTTCAACCATCTCTTATTCTTTGGCGGTGCAGGTGTGATCAAGGCCGTGGTGCACGACATCACTACGTTTATAAGAAAGGAAGTCAGCAACAAATCAGAAGTGGCGTTGCAAATCAGAGACCTCCTCTTTCTTACGTCCAATTCGTCATTGCCAGAACAAGAATTGACCTCGTGCTGGTCGAAAATCGGTATCAATAAATTGTTGTATATTATCCCTGGCTACTTACAGTTGCTTGACAAGGAGTTTGATTTTGATCTGTTTCTTGATAAAGTGATTGATATTTATATGAACAAGAGGAACCTGACTATATGTTCGGGACCATCTCTCACTTGTCAGGATAGCCACATCTTATCTTTGTTTCTGGATTATGTCGAGAACGTCGTCATAAACGACCAAATACTCTTTGGAACGGGAGAAAGGTATATAAACCTAACTCAAACCAAGGGCAACAAAATAGTCCTTCCTTCTCTTCCAAAGATCCACAACAAAAAGCTTTTGGTCAAGGCATTGATGCACAAGGAATCTTATCGTGCGTTGTTGAAGCCTGAACACAGTTTGGCTAAGGAGTTGACTGTGTTGGGATTTGATTTGGATCACAAGAACTACAATGTCTTGAGGTACGAGCTTTCGTTCTTAGACGGGTTGGGTGACTTCTTTTTGGCCCACGAGTCTTCAAAACTATTGTATGACGTGTATGGTGCTGGTGGCATAATGCACACCCATATCTATAATCTTTTGAAGGTGATTCTAGCTACAAATACCTTGTTGTGTAAGTTAACTGTTGAGTATAACTTACATCGCGGTTTGAAAGATTCTATATTGAATGAAACTATCCATTCGGAGTATGTTCCAAATGTTCTATTTGGACTCCCCCATCCAACCATGACTGAAAATGAAACGAGAGTTTATGAAGAAGAGTTTTTGGGCGATTATTTTGAAAGTTATGTTGGAGCCTTGTTTCTTGAACAGCCTGCGGTTGCAACCAAGTTTGTTGGTGAAATCTATCACAGTGTATTGAACCTGATTACGAAAACTCTTCCTCCAGATGTTAGTTATGATATCTGGACAACCAGTATTATAGGCAGGTCCTTGGCTTTAAAGAAAAAGCGCAAAATGTCAAGAAGTTGATCTTTATAGACGATTGATACTAAGAGTCATCGTGAATGATTCCTTATATAATCAATAAAAGCTTAATATCCTCTCGTAAAGATATATCTGAGCCCCATCACTCTTATTCCTCTTCACTGCTGCTGCCTTCGTCTTGCTTTTTGGCCCCAACAAGATCCCGAAGACTCATTGGTTTCTGTGAGCTTTTACCCGCATTTGAAAATCCGTTGTAGACTTTCTTAGATTCTCCTTCAATGTGTACACCTGAGAATTGAAAATCATCGACATCGCTTTCGTCGGAGTCGTAATTGTAAGTGGGCTTGGAATTTTGTCTGAATTCCATTGGCTCAGGAGATTTGGTTTGTTCCTCTTCTAATACTTCTTGTAACTGATCTTCTAAGTCTTTGAAGTTATCGTCCATATCTACGTCACCATCTGGGTCCTTGTATATAATTGGATTAGCCTTTGGTTTCTGAGGTATGGATTTTGGTTTTGGTTTTTTGGGTTCGACCTTACGTTTCGGTTTGATGTCTGGTTTGTTTGGTAATTTTGAAGGGGAAGCTTTCGGGGTGGGTTTTATCTCAGATTTAGTTTCGGTGTCGTCTAGGATTATGATTGGAAATTGTGTTGCGTTGTTTTCACTGAAGTCAAAGTCATTTTCCAAATCATCAAAGTCAGATTCGCTGATGATGGGATCGTCTTTTTTGACTTCGGGAGTGTTATTGGCGGTGGGTGGTCTTTTGGATGCAAATGAAGATCTAGAAGAGGCGGGTTTCTGACCCAGGGTACTATTTTGACCCAGGGTACTATTCTGACTAATTGGTCTTTGGATTGGAGTTCTAACTTGACTATTGCTTCTCTGTATCGGACTATGTGGAGTAGGTACTCGTGAGACTGCAGGAGAAGATCTCTCAAACATATTTTTCCGATTAACGGAAGATGCATTAATTTGGGTCTTTTTAAGGGCAGGATTGGATGCCTTATCCAACGAGGCTAATTTAGCTTGTAGCTTAGCTACATTTCTCGATTTGCCGAACCTGATGGTGCTATTCAAGCGCTTTAGTTGAACTTGGTTGCTTCCAGATGGTGAAAAAGAAAGGAAATACGAATCGTTAGCCATATTTCCTGACCCATTGGTTCTGTGCCTCTGGGGTATACCTTCAAAAATTATTGGTTTATCTGAGCCGTCGGTTGAGCTTGCCTTTAGATAACATTCTTGGTCGTTTTGGTACAATTTCAACAGTTTGGTTTGGTCCATCGAGTCTGGAATAAACCCATATCGTATAGCAAAACTGTCGCTATCGTTGATGGGCGATATAGTTGCCAAATCCAGCAACGTCAGCAAGTCGATGTCATATTCGCCGTCTTCAAGCGACATTATTAGTAAGTATAGAACAGTCTAATTCCTGTAGATCAGTCTAATTTCTTGTAGATCAGTTAATCCTCGTTTTGTCAGACCTGTTGAAAATCAGCAAATCCTTCGATCAGATTTGTAGAATAGGCCAGTTGGATGTTTTTTGATTTCTAATATGTCAGATATGTCACGTTTGTCCAAACTATCTAAGTATGCTCTGTGAAGAGATTTCTGGAAAGAAGCTGGAGGTTTGGTCTCCAACTATCCATGGTCAATATTGGCCTGCACGCGCGAGAGTTAGCTCCGGCCTGCATACATAGACTGCCTATTTGAGAACATACATCACTGATCTGTAACTAATCTAGCGAAGGTCGAGCCCAGCTAACTATGTCAGAGAAAGTGAAAGAACCAGAGGTTGGCTTGTTACATCCCAAGGTGCTTCTATTATCAGCGGGCGTGAGTGGTTCAGTAATCCTCTCGTATCGGTTCTACAGGCGATATTTGTGTCGGATACGAACATACTTGGACTTGACTCCCGCCATTCTCGACAATCAACGACCCTTATACGGCAAGGTCACCAGAGTGGGTGATGGAGACAACTTCCGCTTCTATCATACTCCAGGAGGAGCTATGTTGGGGTGGGGCTGGTTGAGAAAGGTCCCTACATCTAGAAGCGATTTGAAGGATGAGACGTTGATGGTCAGACTATGTGGAGTGGATGCACCTGAGAGATCTCATTGGGGTAAACCAGCACAACCTTTTTCAGGGGAAGCTTTGCACTGGTTGCAAAATTATGTTTTTGGCAGATACGTGACCATCACTCCATACTCGATAGATCAGTACAAGCGAGTGGTTGCAAAGGCCAAGGTGTGGAAATGGACGGGACGAAAGGATGTGAGTGCCGAGATGATCCGCTCAGGATTGGGGATAGTATACGAAGGGAAAGTTGGTGCTGAATTCGGAACAAGTGAAGCATGGTACAGAGCATTGGAAAAACGGTCCAAATTGTTGCGGAGGGGGGTTTGGTCCCTAGGAAAGAACCTTACAACACCAGGTGAGTTCAAAAAAGTCCATTATCGTGGTGAATAGTTGGCAAAGAGATGAATATCAACTTTCTATAATTGAAGCTGACCTGAAAGCTTTTACAGAGTTAAGTCATTATAAAATAGTGGTTTCACAGATTTGATTGTTTTAAATAGACAAAAAGGAGGTTAATGGGTTAATGTTCATCCATTTGCCAGAGGGTCCTACATTTTACTTTTCTATCACATCTTTAGTTGAAGAAAAAGTATTGAGGGCCATGGCAGGGCCACCGATTATAAGTTGGTGTTGTACAATTTAACTCCAGATTCGATAAAACAGTAGGAAGATTGTTATAATCGATGTTTCCTCATATCTACAAGGTCTCTACAAGGTCTCTTTAATTGCATAAAATACATTGGACTTATAATTTAGCATAATAAATATCTATTTCAACAATTGTTTCGGAGCAGATATCGCGCATATACTTTATCTACTTCAACAAGTCGCTAACCAAGGAAGAAATTTCGTTGGTAGATTCTTTGGTGTCAGCCTCGGCATAGACTCTGACAGCATCCTCTGTACCTGAAGCTCTGACAAAAGATCTTCCATTAGGATACTTTTTGATGATTTCGTCAATTTTGTCTTGCAAGCCTGGTGGAGACACCAAAGTTCTTTCGGCATTAGTGGTCTTGAATACTGTTCTGTCTGGGACAATCACCTTCGCCAACTTATTTGGTAAGTCCTGGTACGATTTATCCCAATCCTGTGGTGATAAGTTCAAGTAATGAACGATAACCAAGACTGCAAGCAAGTCGGCAATAGCATCACCAACGGTCTGGTTGATCAATTGGGTAAATTGTTGTAATATTTGGATTGCCTGGGTTTCTTCGACATTGCCTTCGTCAGCCTTGTAAGCGAATATCTTAGCCTCCGCCTTAGGGTCAAATATGACGGTTCCGTGACCGTTGGCTTCAAAGTATACTCCGATATCGAAATTCTCAGCTTCATGATGCAAGTGCTTGACCCCCGTTGGCGTACAACGAACTGGAAGTTTCAAAACCTCCTCGACAAACTTGGTTGATGAACCATTGGCATACGCAGTTTGTACTACCCCAATATTCAATTTCAATTTGGAAGAATCAATCTTTTTGAATAAGGTCTGGAAGAACAAAGCCATCAAAGTGGCCAACTTGTCACCATCCAACAATCTGAATTGTCCCTTTGATTCTTGATAGTAGCAAATCAACCTGTCTGCATCACCATCAAAAGATGCGTAGAGCGTATTTGATTTAGGATTCGAAACGTTATTCGGTAATTTTTGGTTGGTCTTCACGAAATCAGCACCACAATCGAAGTTCAACGACGCAGGCTCATTGTAATCACCATTAACTAATTCATACGCGATTTCTGAGCTCAAATATTCGTCAATCAATGTCTTGGCTTTTGGAGCACCCACTCCGTTAGCAGCATCGATAGTGATGTCGATTTTCGAGTCACTACGACTCAATTCGATGATTTTCTTGAACGATTTGGCCAACTTTTCGTAGTAGCCGGTTTCTGAAGCGTCTCCAAATGCAGGGTCGTTCAAAGTCCTCGTCAAATAATGTAATTGAGGGGTGGTGAATAATCCAAAATTCTTGTAGTTGGTATTTGGTACGGACTTGAACCCATCGATGGTTGCCTTAGTCAACGCAGGACTCGATTCACGGGAATCCATGGCAATAATGACATTTGCCTCTTGTTCCAAATCGATACCTAAAGAACTGCTAAGTTTCAATACGTTTCCTAATAAATCTTCATGACTAGAATTTGCCAACACAGTAGCATGGCTCTCCCATGATGCTTCCAACATACTTCCAAAAGGATCGACAACTTTGACTCCGTTATCTTCAGGAGGATTATGCGAAGCAGTCACCATAACTCCAACGGTCTTACCCTTCAAGAATTTGGATCTAAGCGAGGCAACGATCCCAACAGTGTAGTTGACATAGTCCAAGCTAGTTGCCTTCATTCTGAAACCAGCAGTTCCATAGGTGACCGTCAAATCTGGTTTTGGATGTGCTCCAATATGTTTAGCGAGAGATTCTTCAATCGACATTTTAATTGCTCAATTATTACTGCTGTCTGTGTCGTGGGTTCTCACGTCCTCTGGCTTTTTAGGCACTGTTCCTGATCCAAAACATATCTATATACAGGATTTGAGCTAGATAAATTTAGATCCAACTAACTCATAAATTAGAATTAAGAATTAACACCATGTCTAAATTCTCCAACTCCTCTTTCCATAAAGAAGGACGAAAAGTGAATATAACGACCAATGACTTGTCGTCCAAACCAAAACCTAAGGCTAAGGATTCTGAGTTTATTCAAGAATTAGTGGAGACTGGCAGAGCGAACTGGAAAAAGGCACCCAAGGCAGTCAAAACTAGATACTATGGGATATACTTGATCTTGTTTTCTATTCCTCTTATTATTATACCATCTGTGGAAATGTATCGACGTTTAGAAGGAAAATCTACCAAGAAAATCCGTCAAGGAGAAGTTTTGGAGGGCCAGGAAATACGAAAGTTTGATGAGGCAGAGAAGTGGAAAGTGGAAAAGGACAGTTGGATGTACAAGATATTCGGTAGAGATTTCTTCTTGGATGGGTTTACCAGTAAAACTATGGAAGACGACAACAAGGGCGAAAAGCGCTGAATACAAGACACAGGGAACGGTGGAGCATGATTTCCGAGTATTCTCTTGGTATAAATATGATAGTCATCTATAAAAGGTTGTCCACCCACTATAAATGCTATGAATGATCTTTCATTAATATTGATTAATATTACATGATCTTGTTTCATTAATAGTTACATATGATCGTCTTATATATGCTGGAGTGACTTCACCAACGAGACGATTGAATTAAATGTGCCTCGTCGAATCGAGATCCCATAGAGGAAGATGGACGTTCTGGTGAAGTGCTATTATAATATACCTGAATTGTATTCTTGTGGGCCAAGTCCGGAATTCTTATATCTCGAAGTAGCGATGTGGGACGCTTATTGGAGACTAGATCGAACGGCGACAGAATTCGTTTATGGGTTGTGACACCGGGCGACTTGATTGGTGAACCGAGTTTTCCAATTAATGACACATGGTTATTATTGGATTCCCGCTTACGATCTGGAGAATTGAAAACTGGGTGGTTTGGACTGATACTTGGAAGTCGTGACGGAGTCTTGTCTAGATACTTTTTCTTTGTTATAGGAAGTCCCCTTTCAAAGTAGTTCGATTGGATCATTGGAATTCTTGTAGGTTTCAGTGGCTTTGTTGTTGCAAGCGTACTTAAGAACAATGTGACATCAAAATCATTGTCCTTTGAGTGAGTAAAGCTAGACATTGTTATCAGGAATCGGTCCTGGCCAAAGCCAAATTTAGGAGTCTTGGGGGTCACAAGAGTTGATGCGTCATCATCTTCCACCATAGTTTCTAAATCATTTAAGCTTTGCAACGAAAACCGTAAACCTCTTCGTCTTGGTTCCAACGCCGTCGTCGATGGATTAAAAAAGTCTTGCACTTTATCTTTCTTTTGGATACTATAGGGTACATTTGATGTGTTCACATTGACACCGAGATCCAACCCCAAACTCGAATGATCCCTTATTAATTCGGGAGTAACTGATCGAGATATTGTTTGAAATGCCTGCATTTCTTTGTTTATCTGTGGGGGAGTGCTATTCTTCTTTTCTGTGAACCTGGCTAACATATCATTGGCTAGTTGCCACCTCGTTGAAAGTTTGTCACTGAACATAGGAATTAGATTGGGATCGGTAATAAGATTTTCTCTAAATGCTTTACCTATAATTGAAATCATGTTGGAGCACGACTTATACATGGATCCGATATCATCGGTTATGTAAGCATCTTTATCCTGAACGCTCTCCAAATTCTGTATCATTGTATTGCATTTCAAGACGTTTTCAGTGATCAAGTATTTGAATATTTCATTCCACTTTGCATCCACACATTCTTTCTTAAGAACCTTTAGAATCTTTTGTAACGAATGCCAAACTTCGGATAATTTATCATAAGCTGTCAACACTTCGAATCGTTCTCGAGGAAACAATTTTCCACTACACATAGCATCGAATTCCTCGATTTTTAGAGGAAGAATATTCAAAGATATGCCAAGTGGATTTATTCTATCCTCAAGAGACAAGTACTCCGTGTACACGGACTCGTCATGATCATTAAAAGTAGGTAATCGGATAGACTTTACCCATTGAGATTGGGTCAAATCATTAATTTTCATCTTTGAAGTGATTTTGTCCAAGTTGAGTTTGGGTAAGTCTCGTGTGGAACTAGACTTTCTTTCCAGTAATTTCGAGGCGAGGTTCAAACAGCTGTCGATTTCATAAGATAAGGATTTCATGATGTTTTCCTTAATTTCTTTATAGTTATTTGCAATATCGACCTTCTTTTTGTAAACAATGACATATTTCTTGACTTCCATCAAGATGTTACTTGCATCTTCGAATTTCGAGAGCATTAGACTCGTTGATATTTTGAAATCTTCTATGGATCCATCTATAATGTTGAGTAGTCGAGATATTGTGGATTCAATACTCTCTACATTCTGATACAAATTAATGACTTGGTCTTTTCCTTCGTAGTACCAATTGAGCTCTTCGTGAGCAATGCCTATACTAGCGAAGACACCAAGAACTTCTTGTAGATATTTGTGAATGTCATCGATGACCTTGTTTAGTATGAAAACTTCATGCAGCAGCAAGCTTGGTGTGGTTGCTGGAATAAGCTCATTAAAGGAAGTAAAGTTAGGAGTGGTTGCTAGAATCCCTGAGAGTAGAATATTAGCACCTTCCAGCGCAACGGCACGAGACAGCTTCATATTTGCATTTCCAATGTAGTAGCTAGGAAAAGAAATATGTCTGGTACGGCTTGTTGATGGAGCTTTCAGCCATTAACGTGACAACTTGACGGACCGACTTGAACCGAGAGAAAGATGTAGTACACGATTTAACTAGGAGTATTGGATTAAATATCGCTAGCAGCTGTTCTATTTAAATAATATATTCCGTAGACGATCGAAGTTTACTGAAACACGTTAGAGGGTTGGCGTTTAGTGTGAAGTTGTCGTCAATCCGATCTGTGTCGTATCTACCTGCAGGAAACGGATGGATCTATTATCTGCAGGATTTCCGATTTAGAAGAATAAAAATTTATGCCGATGAGATATTGATTTCTACCCAACGATACCAGGCTAGATTAAGATGGCAAAGGCACCTAAGAAGAAGTTCAGTACTGCGACGAACCCAGCAGGCGGGACCACGGTTTCTGCCGAAAAACATTTGAATTCAGTTTTCAAATTCAATACCAATTTGGGTCAACATATCTTGAAGAATCCATTAGTTGCCCAAGGTATTGTGGATAAAGCAGCGATTAAACCCAGTGACATTGTCTTGGAAGTCGGTCCAGGTACTGGTAACTTGACTGTTCGTATTTTGGAACAAGCCAGAAAGGTTGTTGCAGTAGAAATGGATCCAAGAATGGCGGCAGAACTAACCAAGAGAGTCCACGGAACTCCTCAGCAAAAGAAGTTGGATATCTTATTAGGAGATTTCATGAAAACAGAGTTGCCATACTTTGACGTGTGTATTTCCAATACTCCATACCAAATTTCATCTCCATTGGTTTTCAAATTGTTGAATCAACCAAGACCTCCAAGAGTATCCATTTTGATGTTCCAAAGAGAATTTGCATTGAGATTGTTAGCACGCCCAGGTGATTCCTTATACTGTAGATTATCTGCTAACGTGCAAATGTGGGCCAATGTCACACATATCATGAAGGTGGGAAAGAACAATTTCCGTCCTCCTCCACAAGTCGAATCTTCGGTAGTGAGAATCGAAGTCAAGCAGCCTAGACCCAACATCGATTTCAATGAATGGGATGGTTTGTTGAGAATCGTCTTTGTAAGAAAAAACAAGACCATAGCTGCTGGTTTCAAGTCAAACAATGTGCTTGAAATCTTGGAAAAGAACTACAAGACCTTCTTGGCCACTTCCAATGCTGCTGCCAACGATTCGATGATGATCGATGATAAAGGATCCATGACTGATGTCGTCAAGGCTAAGATTGAACAAGTCTTGACTGAAACTGCCTTTTCTGACAAGAGAGCTTCGAAATTGGACCAGACTGATTTCTTGAAGTTGTTGTACGCATTCCATCAAGTCGGTATTCATTTTGCATAGATCTCTTGGTCAACCTACTTTACTTCACACAAGAGATTTGGTCTAAAAAATCTCTACCTCACTCAAGAGACACTTGTTTCTTATGTACTATAGTATAATATAAATACGTTATGTCTATTTAATCTATAACATTTATCTTCTAGATGCTAACATTTTAGTTATTAAGTTTCTCTATTTATCTTGTTCTATTTCTCTATTATCTTCTCTTGGTGTTCTTGGATTGGTCCTTTTCTATAACTTCACCAACACCTCCCATTTCATCTAAGTTTTCTTCAGCAATGCTGACTTGTTCTCTTCTCTCCCAGAATCTGTCTTCACATAAATCGAAAGCTGCCTTCTTTAAATATTTACCTCTCGCTTCTCTGTTACTTGAGATAGACCATTCCAAAAATTGGGCTCCCGTACGGACGTAGAATGCTCTTAATGATTCGAAGGCCTTAGGGTGAGGCAACCAAGGTCTGACATCCGGAATCTCGTCTTCTTCTTCTTCTTCCTCCTCCTCTTCCTCTTCTTCCTCATCCTCAGCTTCCAACTTGGTATCAGATTCTTCTTCCTCGTCGTCGTCTTCATCATCATCATCATCGTCTTCAAATTCATCATCAGAATTGACTTCATCCTTGTCTAATTCAGACAAGTCTTCCCACAATACTTTGACTCCGTCCAATTTGCCCAAATCAATGGCATACATAGAATCCAAGTTGAATTCCAGCTCGCCTCTTTCGAAAACACCTCCGAATACATATAGCGTATCATCGACAACACAAGTTGTGGCGTTGAATCTAGGGTGTGGCAATTTGTTCATAACTGGATACTCGGTGAGGGTAACATCTTCCTTCGCGTCTTCTTCTTCTTGTTGTTTCAATTTTTCAATCTGGGATAACTCGTGGTCGACTTCTTCATTTTCTTCGTCATCATTCAACTTGGCCTTCGCCAAAATAGCATTGAGAATATCTTCTAAATCTTCGTCTCTGGTCTTTACCTCTTTAACTTGTTGTCTCTTCCTTTGAGGCTTCAACGCCAAGTTGTACCATCTGTTGGTTTCTATTTGATACGAGTATAAGTTGTTGAAAAACTCAGAATCTAACTGTTCTTCACTTTCTTCGTAATCGTAGACTCCTCCAAACAAAATACCTCTATTTTTATGGTATACCAACGAACATCCAACTCTCGGTGATGGGTTAAACCCCTGTTTTCTTCTTCTTTCGAATCTGATTGCAGTAGGATCTGCCTTCATCTTCAAATACCAACAGTCAGACAAAACCTTTCCCTTTTGTAAACCTTTCTTGGCCTTGACTTTACAGTATCCACCGTGAAGAACGGCCCCATCAGCTGAAGGAACTAACGAATGGCCAGATCTTGCATCTGGAATTGGATGGTTTGGAGGAAACTCGACTTGAATCCATTTGTACGAGGTTATATCAAATAACCAAACATCGTTTAAGTAGGTTGACATCGCTCCCAAATCACGGAATCCTCCATGCATTATAATGTAATTCTTCCAAACGGCCAATCTATGACCGGATCTGGCCGAGGGTCCTCTCTTCTGGTCGATCTTCATCCATTCCTTTTCATCGGCATCGAAAATCCAAGTGTCTCCATAATGATAGAAGGTGGATTGTTTGGGAGACGAAAATTCCCCACCGAACAACAAGACTATACCTGATGGATGTGCACACATGGCATGGGAAGAACGAGGCAACGGAGCGTTCTGAGAGCTTATCTTTCTCCACGTGTCGTTGTCAATACTATAAGTGTATAAATCGTTGTAGAAGCGAGACACTTTCCCTTCCGTGCTCTCACCACCAAACAAGATCAACTCCCTCTTTCCGTGAATTGGATTAGCAACTAAAGTGGGATTTAATCTTCTGGATGGTCTCTTACAAACCTCGATATTCACTGCCTCAAATTGTCTTTGTTTCTCTGCAAATTGTGCTAAGATTTCGTCTATGTCTTCGTCTTCCTCCTCATCATCACCTAGCTTCTTTGCGAGTTTCTTATTTTTGACTTCCCCTTTGGAGGCGTTTTTCTTTTGCTTTTCGGCCGTTCTGGCCTTCTTGGCTTCCTTGGACTTCTTATCTTTCTTGGCCATTGTCTAGCGTTGGGTAGTTTATGAAATTTCACAGTGCATTTAATTTTTCACTCAATTTTTTCGACCCATCTAATTTTGCACCCAAGATCCCTACCGTGGTTGCAGGGGTCTCTCTAATTATATGTGTATCTGATATGCTCTGCTAGTATTTATATCTTCGTTACCTCTGAGATGGGTATACATCATACATGCCTTAAATAGTCCAATATCATATAGTCCATCATGACACTACCGTCACTACCTCTCCAGACTCGATCCCTCATCAATATCAACCAAGCTACCTTCAATTAATCCATACTAGCTACGCATAATTTAGTTCTTAATGGTTGTGAAGTATGTTCAATTTAGTACTATGAGTATAACATCTCTTTGTTTGGTACTTACAGAACCCGCCACCCTGTTCCAACACACATTGTAGCATACTGCACTTATTAGTTATCCTGTATAACTGGTGGTTGTTTGTCTAGTGTCCCCTCTGAATGCTGGTGTAGTATAACTTCTGATTGGCGGTCTTTAGCTAACCACTGATCTATTCTACTATATCTCTAAACTCAATAAACTATAATATTTCTTCATCCTAGTCGATCGCACTACTCAGAAATTTGAATATAAAATAGTTGCAGCACCAAGAAACCACAATGAAGTATCATGAGTGAAGAGATGGTGAACTCAATAGCTAAACTAGATCGGGATGTGAGTCGTATGATCCAATCTCAGGTAACCATCGATTCCTTTAGTTCAGCAGTTCGAGAATTGGTCTACAATAGTGTGGACTCTGGTGCCTCCAAGATTGATGTCATGATAGATCTACAATCCTTGAGCATATTAATTAGGGACGATGGGGTGGGCATGGTTCCAAGTGACTTAGAACTTGTTGGGAAACGATATTTTACATCTAAATTGAAATTCATTGATGAACTCAGAAATATCACAACGTTTGGGTATCGGGGCGAGGCGTTAAACTCGTTGTCGATGATTTCGTCATTGACGGTGATCTCCAAGCATGCCTCGAGTGAATGTTTTCGTTTGAAGAGTTCCAATTCTTTCCGAGAATTCTCTCGTTATGATGGAAATGCTCAACTTCCTCAAGATTATTTTCATATTACACCCATTGAAAACCATGGTACAACCATACGAGTTGCGAATTTGTTTTCCAGGGTTCCTGTTCGAAAGAATCTGCTTTTGAAGGTTTCTGAACATACCATTGTTGAAGAAATCAAAGACATCGTTTTGCAAATAGTCGTTACCCTGCCCAAGTTGAGTCTAACGGTCAGAAAAATTGAACATATTGATCGTCAAGTTTCAAATGTAGTATCTATTGATAGGTCTAGTCAAAGTCTTGAGGAGCATTGCGCTACTACATTAAGGTCAATTTACGGAACATCCATCTTGAAATCATACCAAACTTTAAATGCAGATTCTCAAACGTTTCTGCTTTCAGGAATAGTTGGAGACGAACCTATAAACACAAAAAGACATCAATATATTTTCATCAACAACAAGCCTTGTGTGATTCCAAAGGAAGATTTGAAGACCTTCAATACTTTGTTTGATAGCGCCTTTTTTGGCAACGATTTATACGATTCTCCAAGAACTTCTCCAACTAAATTCACTGCATCACTAGGAAAACCATTTCACAAGTTTCCTATTTATTTGGTTCATATTTCATCCACTGTCAATTCTGACTCCCAAGACCCGGCAAACTCAACCAATATCAATGAACTTGACTCCTCTATATGGAAAACCATTAAGGAAATGCTCAAGAAGGTATTCCGGGACTTTTTGAAATCAAAGGGATATTCTATTTTTTTATCGAATTCCACTACACCTAGTCCTAAGAAACGAAGAACTCAATCAAAATATCCTACAAAGCAACTCTTGAACTGCAACATACTCTCTGGTAATATTCATAACTTACCAGAACCGTCAACACCAAATGGTGACAATTTTTATGGATCGCAGACCACTTCACTGGTTGGTTTAAAGAAACTCAATAACCACTATGGGGAAGATGAATATTTCGGAACGTTTCATGAAATGAAACTTTCAAAAACTGATCTAGTAAAAGGAAACTATAGGATCATCCGTCAAATAGAGAGTAAATTCATCTTGATCCGATTTTCTGCCACTACAAAGACAAATTCACCTTACCTACTCGTCATGGATCAACATGCTTGTGATGAAAGAATAAAGGTTGAAGAATTGTACAAGAAATTCATACTAAGTGTTTTGCTGGGCTCAAGTTTACTGTTGCGCATAGTAAATATCATAGAGTTTGAAGTTTCAAAGTCCGAGAGGAGCCTACTCGCTCAATATAAGGAGAATTTTAAAAGGTTTGGTATCGATTATATTCTAAATGACGAAGCTGTATTGGTTACACATTTACCTCATCTATTGATAGAGAGAATGGGTGACATACTGTATTTGAAATCGAGCATCCTTCAACACTTATATGATTTAGAAAGACACATTAAGTCGGATAATATCACCAGCAATGAAGAGGAATGGTTCTCGATAATAGTTCAACTTCCTCGAGCCATTATTGATATCATCAAGTCTAAAGCATGTCGAACATCAATTAGATTTGGTGATACCCTCCTGTATACTGCAATGGAAGAAATGGTTGATAATCTTTGTTTATGTTACTTGCCGTTTCAGTGTGCACATGGGAGACCATCCATGATTCCATTAGTTAATCTTCGACTTGTATAAAAAATATTCAAATAGTCTGCAAAAATAAATTCATTGGACGAGTCCGGAGTCGAACCGGAGACCTTTCGCATGCTAAGCGAACGCGCTACCAACTACGCCACACGCCCTTGAAAGAAAGTGGTCCCTAGCAGGATCGAACTGCTGATCTCGGCGTTATTAGCACCGCGCCTTAACCAACTGGGCCAAGGGACCTTTTCTGTTTGCTTTGAAAGCCCGAAAGCTCTAAGTAGACTCATATAATTTTGTGGCTGAATTTTAACAACCAAGTTTCTCAAGGACCACTCGAACTCTTTTACATACGTCACTACTACGAAATTATAAACAAATTGCAGAACAACAAATCAATTGAAAACATACAAAGTAATATAGGAAAGAAGTAAAGGAAAGTGCAACAATGAATGAAAATCTAAGAGACAAATGCATATAAACGAATTAGACAACAAGCCGATATTGATGTCCGTAAAATACCCAAGTAAATTTAGTAAGCACATCAAATCACCTTAAAAAGCAGTGATCGTTGGATAAATTGATGTTGATTTCTCTTGCTTGACTTCTGTGACCGTAGAAGATTCTGATTCTTCAATTGCCTTTTTCAAGAATTCACAAACTGAATTAATCATATCTCTGTGTTTGGAAATATCATCCAAGTTGAATGATTGGTCAGAGTTCTTTGAGATAGTCAATTTATTGAGCATCGATGAAAGATCGTCATGGTCTTCAGCATCACTTTCAGAGTCAGAGATTTCTTCTTCGCTAGCATCAGAACTGTAGTTGTCACTAGTGTTATCACTATCTTCGTCATCTTCCAAGGCTTGGCCAGATTTTTGAAAGGTAGAAACACCGCCAAATTCCAGAGATACTGGATGTGGATTTAATGGGCCTTGTTGGTAAGTGTTATTAATAGGTCTGTTAATTTGGGGGAATCCTGGAGAGTAGTTGTGATAGTTGTTGACCATCAAGTTGTCGTTGACATTCTTTGAAGGGTTAGACAATTGTGGCAAGGTAGGGTATAATTGATGTGGCTGGTGTGGTTGTTGAGCTTGTTGTGGTTGCTGTGGTTGTTGAGCTTGTTGAGGTTGTTGCTGTTGGTATTGGTAATTCATGTTTTGGTATTGCATGTCAATAGACGTAGACAAGGAGTTGAAGAACTTTTCAGCCTCGTATAAGTTGGTGTTGTTAGAACCATTATAAGAAGGGTAACTATTGTTTGGTTGTTGTGCGAGATGTGGTGGTGGTTGTTGATGTTGGTGTAAATGTTCATCCACATGGTTCAACTTGTTAAAAACTTCCATATTGTACTGAGGATTATCGTTCTTGGGCTTCTTCGCAGAAAACTCGTTAGTTTGAGCATTAGCTGTTTGGAAGTTAAAGTCATTCAAAATACAGTTGACCATTTGCATGTTGTGTTGGTAATTATTCTCACATCTTCTCTTTCTAGAAAATGAGTCGACCTCTTGTGCAGGATAAGCATTTTCTTGTGAGTAGTAAGAGTAATTTGGATATTGTTGGACAGGGTATGGGAGTTGTTGGTTCGATTCGATAAATGAACCGGTTCTTCTTTCCATTTTCTGTCTAATCTTTGCTTCCTTCTCTTGTTGTTTCATAAGAAGTCTTTGAGCTCTCTTAACCTTCTTTGGATTGTCATCTGCATGAATTTTAGAGTGCTTCTTCAAATCCTGTGGTCTCTTAAAACTCTTGGGACACAAATCACAGTGGAAAGGCTTCAAAGGAACGTGGACACGTAAGTGTGAAGTAATATGATCTCTCTTGACAGTTGAGGTACCACAGTGGTCCCACTGACAGGTCAAGCTTAAGTTGTTGAAAGATTTACGACCAACGTGATCGTCACACAAGTGGTCGTATAACAATTCTGGAGTTTCATAGACTACATTACAGTCACCCCACAAACACTTGAAAGGACCTCTCAAGTCTTCCTCTCTAATCTTCTTGTACGTTCTCTTTGGTTTGGCCTCATCCTTGGCCTCGTCCTTGTCTAGAGCGGTTTCAGTACCAGAGAAATAAGTATTCAAAAGAGTATCATTTTCCTGGGGATATTTTGGTGCTTGTGTATGAGGGAAGCTTGCTGGTTGGGTTTGGACTGATTGTTGGAAGTTAAAGCTTGCAGCTGGGACAGAATGATGAGAAAGTTTGATATCATTGATAGGAGAGTTTGCTGAGGACTGAGATGTGTAGGAAGAGTGGGGACTTCCGTTGTTGTTTGGCGAGGAGGTCGACGAGCAAGTTGAGCTGACATTATCGATATCAAAGTCATCTATGGCATTCCTGTTAGTGCCAGAATGAGATCTAGAGCGACCCTCGGTTCCAGGGTTTTCTGGATTTTGAGATATTTCTGGATTCCCACTATTCACTTCGGCCTGCGCGTTTTGTGAAGCGTTAAGATAAGTTATTGGATGTAAATTATAATTCATTTTGTTAACCAAACGTGTTGTGGTCCCTACGTGGATTTCACGGGGAGGTTCTCAGTTTTATATGATCATCAGCCAAGAGGAAAAAAGGCCCTTTGCGCCAAGAGATTGTCACCGATAGGCACACGACCAATCCATTTCAAGCTTTTGGTCGTCTGGTTCTTGGAAGAGCAATAAAACGTGGTCCCGATGCTTCGCCACAATTAAGAATCTCTGTATAAGTCTTTGATACCAGATGCTAGAATACGAAGTACTACCTATTCAAAAAGAGTTTATAAACATGTTCACCTCCTTGCGGCGGACTTATGACATTTGAAATAATGCCAAGAAAAAAGAAAAAAATGTTAAATTATTGCCTTCAGCCAGAGTCGAACTGACGATCTCCTCATTACTAGTGAGGTGCCTTACCAACTTGGCCATAAAGGCGAGTGAAAATCTCCTGGGGGTGAGTCGAACACCCGATCTCAAGATTACTCTTGTAAGAACAATTACAGTCTCGCGCCTTAGCCAGCTTGGCCACCAAGAGTGATTTTCATATGTGTTGAAATTTTGTACTAGCTATACCATAATAAATTTAATACTAGATGAGACTAAACATCAAGTACTTTTCAGAAATTGGTGCATAATTTCATAGACAGGATGGGTATTTATCTAATTTGGGAATATAAATATAGTGAATCTCGAATACTGATTGACTAGCTACCAGATACCCCATCAATTCTTTTCACGTTCATGAAAGACACTTCTTATGTATAATAGAAGTGAATAGTTCCATATTAAACTGCCTAAACTTTAAGATATCTTGGGTCCTCCTTTTTCAAAAGTTGATGTGTAGCTTTTGTTGTTGTCTATTATGCCTTCATATTTCAGAAGTGGGTGACTCCTACTTAATACTAGAATATATGTTCAAGTATTCGTCAAAATTTGTTATTTTTTTGATAAAACTATAGAATAATAAAAATGGATTAACAACTATTTACAAACCATATCATTTAATCTTGTTCTAAAATTTGTTACTTATGTACTTAATCTATATGCATCCTCTTGAATATGCAAGGTCAAATTTGTATGTAAGTTGCTCAATTTTGCAGCCATCCTGTTTCTTATCGCGTCGCATTTTAGTTCTAAATAAAATGATGTGAACTTGAAAAAACCCCCCAAATTATCCTCAACAGGCCATAAATGGTGCCTCTGGTCAAATACAACTACGAGACATGGGATTTGGAGTTAGATATTTGGCTGTAAATATAAGTTAATTAGCCAAAGCTATCAAACTATTATTTTTCTAGGGATTGAATGAGTTGGATAGTATTCTCTACGTGCTACGCGTAATTCAAAAACCTAACTCGACGAGACCTTTTCCATGTTTAAGCAATTCAACTATAAGATGATGAATCTGACGAAATAAAGATCATTTCTTTTCTGCCCCGAAGCCTACGTATCAATAGGTTGGTTTATCATTGGATTGTGTGGAATGGGGTACTTTGTTGATTGATTGTGCTTTTCTAAGATGTTGATACTGAATCGTCAAAAACTCGATCAAGCCTTTTAACGTATATCAGCAGAAGTGATAAGAAGAGATTCGCTTTATTTCTCCAAATCCAAAGACTATTGGAATCAGATATTTTTGACAAACATGCAAGGTAAAGATTATCAACATGCGACAACACTACATTTATGATGTCAGCTTATTATCCATGTGATCAGATTTATTAGTACTCACAATAGGAGAATGATTTGCAATGTCAAAGGCTATCTATAACCACGAAGAATTGGGCAGCTAGGGTGTCTTCCCTACAAAGTCGATCAGTTAAACTAACTCTGATTGTATTTTGGTCAAGTCATTGTACGGCGGAGTCATTATACGGTGGAGTCATTATACGGTGGAGTCATTGTGCGGTGCAGTCATTATACAGTGGAGTCATGATTGTATTAAGAATTACTAAATATAGGGCCGCTGGCCTGAGAAATTTTGTTGTAACGAATGAAAAGGAATGAAAAATGATGCAAATTAATATGTTGGAGGTCATTCTGGGTTAACGACTTTCAACATTTTTCTCGAGTAGTCCATGTCGTCTTCCAATGACTTTTTACTAGTATTAGTGTTTAAGAACATGGTGGTAGGGTCGAGACGTGGATCCATCTCGGTGATGGGGAACATCATGCCGTCGTAAGTACGGGATTGGTCGCCAGCGTTTTTGTTTGGGTTCAACTTTTTGCGGGACCCACTGCGGCCAATACCGTAATCGTTGCTTCCGTTGTGGGTATGAAGAACATTGCCTGCGCTACCAGGCGCACTTGCGGCCGTTGCACCACCTCCACCAGTCACTGCGTTAAATATTGACATGAGCGATTTGGTTGAGTTGTCACGGCGCAAAGGCAATGAAGAGGAGTCAGAGTTAGGAATAGAAGCTGCAACTGCTTTTGAATTATCGAGAGATAATTCGTCACTTGAGTATTGGTTCTCTTCGTCGGAAAAGCCATCATGGTCGTTATGACGCCTACCAGCACCGCAACAACAGCAATAAAGAATGGCTGCGAATATCCCAGCCACAACAACTCCGACTGCAGTGAATGTACCTGCAACTTTGCCGGTATCGTCAAAGAAACTTGCGCTTTTTTGACTCGTGGCCGAAGAAGTTGCGGATTCTCCTGATACCACAGATGATGATGCAGAAGTAGAAGAGGAAGTTAGAGAGATGGAGGTGGGTTCTGGTATCTTTGTAATGAACTCCGTTTTTATAATTTGAGCTTGAGTACCATTGATAGTTTTGACTGATACTATAGTGGTGACTTGTGGTGGAGTATCGCCGCTAGCACTTGCCGTTTGAACAATAGTTGTTACGATAGTCTTGCTTTCTTGTGAAGTTTGAGTGATTTCTGTAGTCAGGTCTATGGTGGGGGAAGTTGGTGGTGAAGCGGTGGGTGAAGGGGATGTTGAGGAAGTTGTGGATGTCGAGGAAGTTGTAGATGTCGAGGAAGTTGTGGATGTCGAGGAAGTTGTGGATGTCGAGGAAGTGGAAGTGGTACTCGAGGAAGTGGAAGTGGTACTCGAAGAAGTGGAGGTGGAGGAAGTAGAAGTCCGTGATGAAGATTGTAAAGTTTGAACTTTATTCTGATCTATAACAAGATATCCATAGAAACCATCTGATGCACAATTTTCTGACGGCCAGCCCGGACATTGCACCTCACAGTTTGACATGGAAACTGTTGACAGTGGAACAGTATTGGAACACCAGCAATCTTGTCCCTGAACTATAGCAACTGCGAAGCCTTCACCATTGCAGGTATCATGGCATAAGCCCACGGACATAAAAATACTAGAGGACTTACTGCCACCTAGGTTTGAATTAGCACATGACGATAAGGGATAGGCATTTATGCTCGTAAAGAATAAGAATAAGAGAGGTATCATCAACCGTTTAGATCTCATGGTGACCCCTGTTCATTAACTTGATAAAAGTTGTGAAAATTTATACCGAATTTGAGGTTTAAAAGAAATACCCCTTGAGTAATGAGCACTGGTGTACGAGCGAAGCGAAGGAAGTGCGACCTCTATGTAAAGGAATTTGTTGTATGAACGTTTGTGCTCGAAGTTATATAAAGGAAGAGCCCAACTCTGAGAGATAAACTTTCACACGTGAGTCCAGGTAGTGTGAGACCAGGTAGTTGCTTGTTCTAGTAAACTCTTCAACGTGTGACTGAAATATCTGAATACTGATTATGTGAATATCTAAATATCTCTGACTCCCCCGGGCCGAGATTACGTGGGAAATTAAATTGAAATCAAATATGTACTCAATATAACGGACGAGTATTATATTTATATAATTCCAAGGGACACATCGTGCATAGAACGCCTTGGTAACCACTCGAGATATTAAGTTACTTAATTGATAAACGGTCCAAGAAACAATAATATTGATAATATAAATCAACACATTGTTGTGCTTTCTTGCTTCCTTACTTCAATATGTGTTTTAATTGTGGGAAATTTTTTGTCCCACATCTAGTGGTGTTTATGAGTCGCATTCCTATTTCCTAGAAAGGCAAGGTTAGAGGATATGTCGTGACACCATCTGTTGGTGTATATGCCGGTCAATGTTATCTAACTTTACTGAACGGATAAGATTTGTGGAGTTGATAAATGCGTTCTTTTGCTTTGTTATAAACCCGTGGATGAATGTTTCTGGGATTGCTGGTGCTAGTTTACTAACCAGCAGGTCCCACACAGCTTCTTTCAACTCTCTCAACTCTCTTAACTCTTGTGTCTCGGGTATCTGATTTGATAAAGACTCGGGATCTTTGTGAGCTTCGAAGCCACTTTCAAACTCCGATTTTATTCTTAACCATTCTATCTCTTCCTCCTTCTCCAAGTCATTACTTAAGCTCTTCACCAGTGCGCCGTGCTTGTTTCTATATGCAATTTTGGCCTCTAACCTATCGACTTGGGGTCCCACGATTCTCCGGAGTATCTTATAACCCTCTGATATTTGTAGACTGTTTTCCTCCTTTAACAAATCACTTCTTGCGTCGGCTATAATCCCCCGAACCATTAGCGCAAGTGTTTTTTCATGTCCCGGAAATAAATCACTGGCACTTACGAGTTCTTCAATAACGTCTCGGTACACTCTCACTACCTTGCTCATATCTAAGCAACCCATTTGACTACGAAGACTTAGGAAGAGGGTGAGAACAATCCACCATTTATTGGCTGGCGTGATGTTACGATTTTTGCGGACCCCTTCAACCACCAGCTTCACTGTATACTCGTCAATGGCCACCGACCTTGCTGTGAGAAATGTCCACAACTTTCCCAAGTCTTCTTGATTGACATTCTTTCCTCGGTGTAGAACAACTTTGTTCAACAATTTGCTGTCGTCCATCCATTCACGTTGACCGAGGTCTTCGGAGATAAATCGGACAAGTTCAGTGGTGTCTCGTGTAGCAGTTGCAAAGTCGTCCATGATTTTTATCATCAAATTGCGTCCAACCAAGAGTCCCATTTCTTGGAGTTGATTCAAGAACTTTTCTCGTAAGAAGATATTGCCAATGGCATCATAGATCCGGGTATATGTGGATAAGTTGATTTCAATGCCCATACTTTTGGATAATTTCAAGTATTTGAGGACAATCTGATATGTATTAGTCGTTGAACGGATTTGTGAATGGATCAGACAGAGCTTGAGCAAGTTGTTTATGGTGTCTATATTGGGCTTGTGGCTATCTTTATTCATCACAAGCAACAACTCTCTTGCAAAAGACGACTGGTTCTTATCGTAGCCAAAGAATTTGATGAGGTAGTTGTAGGTATGGACAGTTCGAACCGACTTGAACTCGTCGTTGGTAAGCTTATGCGTGTACAACAAAATATCGGGCACGAGCCCAACTCCTAGAGACAGAGAGTTCCTGTAATGAAATGTCTGATGTGTCAACATGTAGATATATTCCTGGAAATTGTCCTTGGTGAGAGGATGCGGCATGGGTGGAATCTCTTCAAACGAATGACGGCCGTACTTTTCGGTATATTGTGCGGTTGGATGTTGTTCTGAATGTTGGTGGAGGACATGGGCAACAGAGCCTTTATTATTATTTCCAAGTAAATGTTCGGGGGTCATCTCGACCAAATATTCCATCATCTTTTCGAAATACATCCGGTCTTGGAGGAAAAACAGATCCATGGGTTGTTTGCCAGTTTTGCGCTGCCAGTTTGTAGTGGCTAGATCGTTGTCATATTTGGGTAATGTGTCGTTGAAGATTTTGAGGTCGGGAAGTTCCAAGGGTTCAAGAAAGTCCTGGTATAATTTGGTTTGGTATTTTTTAATGTCTCTCGGTATCGTCCTCAGATTTGGTGTAGTTTCTGGATTTTTTAGAATCTCCTCAGATTTAGTTATGGTGCTTCCCTTTGGCGAGATATCTACCTTTATTCTTTGCCGCTGATTCGTTATAGGTATCCCCGGCTTTGGTGAGAGTTCTGCTTTTATCCGTGGCTGTTTCTTGGATTTGCATGTTTTAGAATTCACTATTTGTGCACCATTTGGCGTCCCAAACGACTCTATCTGTCGCACAGATCGTCCTACTCTTGAGATAGTTTCTCTTATGGAGAGCATCTAGTTATTGGATCTATATCTCACGTCGTTCTCGCGCTTTACGTATATAAATTTTATCAACCCAATCCTGCACACAAATCTCAAGATTTTCCAAGTCCATCGATGAAAAATCAGTAATCAACTAATCTACACCAGACTCTTTAATCTAATCATTAACTATGGCATCTCCACAAAGAGAAGGGTTCAGCATTCCTGCTTCTATATCTCACGCAGCTCTTGGACAAATCTCCACCAAGTCTTTGGGGGTAAAGTACAACTGTGCCCAGTGTGCTGCCTCATTTTCATTAAGTAAGAATGACGCTATCAGATGTAAAGAATGTGGTCATAGAGTTATATACAAGGCTAGAACCAGAAGAATGGTTCAATTTGAAGCCCGTTAGGTGTTGTGTATAAGTTGTATTATAGAAATAAAAGCGGTATGAATTATTAGGGAAACATGTATCTCTCTAGACTGAGCGTACTCACTAGTAGTGAGCGTAGCGAAGTATTAGATTATTTGATGATTGAATATAGTGGAGATTAGTGCAAATACTGAGCGTAGCGAAGTATTTAACATGAGTGATTCAATAAGTCACTAAACCTCCGCCGAACCTCACTAATAGTCATTAATAGTCACTAAGAGTCACTAATATTCTCTAATATTCACTATTCGTGTTCAATACTCTTCTAATCCTCAAATATTTGCTATGTTCAGTATTGCTCGGCAGTTTATTGAATACTAGAAAGTTTGATAACTTGGGTTGCTTACAAACTCATTATATACTGGAAGAGCGATCATTTCAATTTGATAGAGTGGAAATATCCCTGGCTACTTAGAATTTTAAATGGGCGATCTGTTAGTTATTGTCTATATAGTAGTGAACTCTCTATTTACAAGTAATAATACTTAATAAAATATTAAATATCCTCGATTCACTTAGTTGTCTGTTCTTTCTATGATTCCAGAGCCCAACACTTGATTTTCTTTGTATAGGACAATGTTTTGTCCTGGAGCCATGGCTCTAGCACTGTTCACTAAGTCGATGTGATAATTCCCGTTTTCACCCAACGTGATTGTTTTCACCCTTAGTGGTGTTTGTAAGGACCGATATTGTAAGTGTAAATCTTTCAAGTTGTCAATATCTTGAACTCCTATCCATTGCCAGTTTTTCACCTCGATTTTGCTTTTGTACAACTTTGGATTGTCCCTGCCATTTACGATTACCAATTCGTTCTTTTGAATTCGTTTCTCACTAACAAACCATACTCCTTTATATTCTGGATCTCCCTGAGGCATGGAAATCGACGATTTCTGGCCTATGGTTGCATGCCACAATCCCATATGCTGTCCCCAAACTTTTCCATCTTCCGTTACAATATTTCCCGGCTTGGGCGTGATATATTCTTGGAGAAATTGTCTGAAATTCTTCTGGTCCTGTGATACAAAACATAAACCTTGAGAATCTGGTTTTGACGCCACATGTAAGCCATACTCGATGGCCAACTTCCTCACATCTGGCTTGACGTAATGGCCAATAGGCAACAATACATGTTGTAGTACCGTCGATGAAATATTCGACAAATAATACGATTGGTCTTTCCCTTGAGAGTGGCCCCGTAGTAAATGGTACTCCTCGCTAGGAGTATGATACATAACACGGGAATAATGACCAGTAACTAGCCACCATTTCCGATCGTTGAGATCCTCAAACTTTCTCGATAAATATTCCACCATTTTGCCGAACTTGACGTGCTTATTACATCCCACATCTGGATTTGGTGTTTGTCCGTTTTCATACAGCAGGATCATTGGCTGGAAAACTTGAGTCCAGTATTCACGTTCGAAGTTCACTCGTTCACACGGGATTTTCAAGTGTTCACACACCTTCTTGACGTCGTTCCAGTCGTTCTCGGTGCACTGTGCTGTCTGTGACCAATTTGCCATATAGACCCCTCGTACATTTGGGTATTTCGATGCATATATCGCAGCAGCAACAGAAGAGTCAACACCACTGCTCATAGCTATGATAATCTCGTCGTTGATGTCGGGTTCTATTTGAGAATACTCTTTTGAAAGCACATTCACAGGCTGGTGGGCTAGTACCGATGAGAGTTTTGGAGGTGTCTGCGAATAATGCGGACTAGGTATGGAGTAAAGCCGTATTTGCCCTAGCATAGGAACGTGCCACCGTGAGGTGTGATATGCTGTCCTTAGTAGACTGGTCATGGACATACCTGGGACTGGGTGGTGAAGTGATTTGATTGTAAATATTTCGCGTAGAAAAATTGCACCCACCAAAGGAAGACCTTAGATCTTCTCTTGAGGGTGCATGTTCCGGAAGGACTGCGTATTATCATAGATATACCACTGAGTATAGCTCAGTATCAAGTAAATCCAAATATATTATAGAAGAAAGATCGAAATTGGTCAAAATTGATCGAAATTGGACTATTATCGATTCTCTTGGACGTATGAAGAACATAATCTAAAACAAATAACAACTAATATAGAGCAAACAACAAAAATCAAAAACTACTGACAGAGTTCGGATGGCCTTTTAATATTCAAGAAAGACTTAATAAGAGAGAATAAAACAGTTAATTACTAAAAATTGTATATTATAGGAATGTAGAGATATGGAATTTCGTAAATAGATAACGAACTGGACCCACGACGAGACTGACACGATTCTTATACGATACTCTTCAACTCGACTTCAAAGTTGATTCTATAACTAAAAAATTAAACATTTGCAATGATAAGATCAGCCACCTCTTCTCTTCTATACATCTCCTCGTGTAGTCCCCAGTTACCGGTAAACAATTGATACTCCGTCCTTCTATGCTTGAAATAATCGACTAAAAGTTCGGTCTGTTTCATACTCAACAACTCATCTTGTAGCGATTGAGTAATTATGAACTTACTGGGCAACAATTCAAAAGGTGTGTCCCACGTAAGAATCTTCGAGGATAGCTGAGTGGCTTCAGCGTATTGTTCTTTGGAAACAAAAGCATTTGCAACAAATTCCTCGTACCCACTACCATACTCCTTAACAAGCTCTACATTATCATAGATCCCATCTAAAAGGAAGATTGACGATACGTTTATGCGTGAAAGATCAACCTTCACATCGTTCTTCTTATCATAGCGGAATCCGATTTCAACCAATGCCTTATAATTCAAAAGTTGTAAGACCAACGTAGCACCCACAGAGTGTCCGACCAACAGGATCTCTCCACTATCGAAATGATCAAGAATATAATTCAACGCATCCACTACATCAATGAGATGGTATGGATGTTTGATTTCTGGAGATAACCGATAGTTTATACCAATCATGTTGATATCTTGTTTACCCTTGATATACGACGTCATGGTGTCGAAATCATCGAACGTATTGGCAGGATCTCTCCAAGCACCACCATGGATGAAGACTATTGTTTTCTTGTTGGAGGCGTTGTGATGGTACACTTTGATGGTTTGTAGAGGATGTGACCCATAGCTGTACAAGGTCATGATAAGAGGTTGAATTCAGAACCTGTGTGTATCCATATGGCTAGACTGTGAGCCTTATCTAATATTTACCAGACTTGATAGTACTTTTGGTAAAACATCACCAAGCCACGACCTTTTAAATTAAGATTTGATAGATAATACACTGTATTTTGGATAATGAGACATTAGAGACACATCTATAAGATAATGAGTATATATATTGAAGATAGTAAGTCTTTGGAGATTTTCATCAAGCTTGGAGATTTTGAAAAGTTTCTAGATTTTCATCTAGAGTATCAAGAGGTTTATTCTATGTCATTCTAGCTCCCAAAATTGTTTAGTATGACAGAGAACATGTTAGAACTCGTGAACATACTATGAACATACTGTGAACATACTGTGAACATCTCGAATACTGCCCACAGCTCATTTTAAGCTCATTTGCGTTGTATGATCTTTTTTAGTTGGGCATAGGATTAACAATTACTAAAATTGGCTGCGAAATCTGCAGTATGGATCTTACAAATTTACATTTGTTCTAATAAGACATCGAATTATACAGAGTCCAGCTCATTCTAAGAAGTAAAAAACTTTTGGGGTGAGACACAGAGTAAATCAGACGAAGAAGGGTCTATAGACCACATATCCTAAGTCACTTAAGTTGGTAAAATAATCAAACTTTCATCCACTTGTTCATTATTAAAATTCTTCTGGTTAAGTACAGTTTCTTGATTACCAGTCATTTGCTTGAGTACCAGTCATTTGCTTGAGTATTAGTCATTTGCTTGAGTACCAGTCATTTGCTTGAGTATCAGTCAGATGCTTTCCAGTATCCACGACCACGATATTACATTTCTTCTTACACATTATATATTCTTATCAATCCTCCAATAAATCGAAGCTGCATCAACTTGTTCAAACTTTGAAAGATACATCACGCTAATAAACAACAAATAAATTTAAAACAACTAAAATAATGAACAGAATGAAATGAAGGGAATTTTCTTAAGTTAGTGAAATGTGTCTCTCTAATAAAAATACTTTTCGTGTTCCTTCTATTCTTGAAACTAGGCATCAACGGAATAATAGTAATAGTCCACGTGACAATCACTTGCATCAACGAACGAGTACTCATATGAGTATCAAGTATATACAAATCTAATAGATTTGAACAATATATATCATAATCATGACAATCAACTAGTAGTCCCACTGAAAAACTTTAGATCTAGTAACGGGTTGGAGATCTGTCACGGGTGTATGAATCTCTTTCATAACCTTCATCTCTTCTGAAACCACCACGGTCACCACCACGGCCGCCTCTGAAGCCACCACGGTCACCACCACGGCCACCTCTGAAACCACCACGGTCACCAAAGTCACCACGGCCACCTCTGAAGCCACCACGGCCACCTCTGAAGTCACCACGACCACCTCTGAAACCACCACGGCCACCTCTGAAGTCACCACGGCCACCTCTGAAACCACCACGGCCACCAAAGTCACCACGGCCACCTCTGAAACCACCGGTTCTTGGTGGAGGTGGGACAAATGGACTGGTGTCTTCTTCAGCACCAATGACAGTGTCTTGGAATTCGGATTTGTCCAATAATGGAATAGCCTTTTCCAATTCTTCAGCAGAACCGAATTCTAAAGCACCAACGGTTTCTTCAGCATCGTAATCTCTGAAAACCTTAGCAAAGGTAGGATTAGCACCAGTTTTGTCTCTGACGTAATCCTTAAAGTCTTGCCAAGCAGCGCCTTCTGGCAAGTTGGAGATCTTGACTCTGTATTTACCTCTGGTGTCTTCTCTCTTTTCACGAGCGATTTCAACTTGTAAATCTTGACCATCGAAGTTACTGTTGTTTAAAGTTTCAACAGCACGGTTGGCTTCGTCGGAAGTTTCAAAAGTGATGAAGGCAAAATCTTTAATTTGCAAAACATCGACAATCTTACCGGCTGAAGCAAAGTGTTCTTCGATTTGTTCACGTTGAACATCGTAACCAAAAGGTCTTACGTATAATTTAGCGGATTCTGACATACTTTAGTTGGATTGGAATCTAAAGAACTAGTGTTTGTTGTCTATAAATTTTCCCTTTTTTTTTCGTTGCCCATCGGTACAGAAGATTTGCGCGGGACACGACCATTCAGCCCTAAGCAACAAGCCTTCCCCTGTCGATACAACCAAACAGTCAGGCCTGTGCAATTTAGACTCTAGAGATTTGCCTGAAATGTACATTATCTGAATGTACCCTGCTTATAGTATAGCTGTTTCTCAAAGCACAATGGTTCGTGGTTAATGCGACCCCGTGGCCGCGGGTGGTCTCCTATGTTACAGATCTACAGTATGAAAGTCAAGAAAAGGTATTAGATGCTAATTGTAAAACGTATTATAAATAGCGATAAGGAATAGTAATAATAACATAATGAAAATCAATATAATTAAGTCAAGATGAACGTAGGTGCATCACTGTGTCGATTGGCGGAGTCGGGATTTCGTTTACTTCAATTTTCTGAAGAGTCTGACCAAGAAGTTTGGTTTCTTTTCCTTCTTTTCGGTCTTGGTGGCCTTCTTGGTAGATGGTTGCTTTGAAGGAGAAGATTGGTTTTGAACGCGTGCTTCTTCAGTCAATCTAGCGGCTTCCGATTCAGTAGGTTTGATTTCTTCAACGGTGACATCACCTTCTTGTGCGGCAATAGCAGCTGCGATGTCCTTTCCATCACCATGAGCAATGATGATTTCTTCGTGTTGAGGATCAACGGCCTTGGTTACTGGAGCAGCATCGACTTCCTTTTCAATTGGAGCTTCAGTTACTACAGCTTCAGTTACTGCAGTTTCAGTTACTGGAACGTCAGCGATGATTACTTCGTCAACAGGAGCCTCCACGGTTGGTTGTGGGATTTCGAGTTCTGCGTTTGGATCTAAAGTCTTTGATTCCGTGACGCCAACTGGTTCAGCAGTTTCAGTGGCAATTTCAGCAGCTTGGACGGCAGCTGGGTCCGGTACTTCACTTGTAGCAGCAGTGCTAGCAGCAACGGCACCGGCAGCAGCAACTGCACCAGCAGCGATAGCAGTTCCTTCTGCGAGTTCTTGGTCAACCTTCTTATCAGTCTCAGTCTCAGCTACGATTTCCTTAGTTTGGCCATCGACAGGCACAGGCGAGTCAGAATATTCACCTTCGGTGGTGGTTTCAGTAGGAGTGAGACCAACAGCAGCAGATTCAGCAGCCTTCTTCTTCTTCTTGGCCTTGTATTGCGAACGCTTGACCTTCTTCTTTTGCTTCTTCTTCTCTTCAGCATCCATAGCTTTCACATCAGCAGTGTTTAATGACTTAGGATCAACGGTACTGACTTCATTGAATGCAGCCAAAGCTTCTGGGTCCTTAGGGATGAAAACTCCCAATTCTCCAGAAACTGATTGTTGTTGCAACTCAGTAGATGGCATAACAGTAGTCTTGACATCCTTACCTGAGGTTGCGGCGGCGACACCGGTCACAGCCGACGCAGCAAGTAAACCACCAGCTTCTGGGATCTTGGATCCAGTGGCAACACCGGAGTCGGCAACAAATACATCCTGTGGTTCCAAAATGTTGTTGTCAATACCACCAGCATCCTTGGCTACTCTTTGAGTTGGAGAAACCAACCATTCGCTGTCAACAATGTACTTGTAGAAAATCTTATCTTCAGAAGTTTCTGGGATTGGCATGGTCAATTCGAAAGAACCATCTGCTTGTTTAACTAAAGGTAACGACTTTGACCAGTTGTCGAAAGTACCAGTAAGAATGACTTCTTCTGGACCCTTTGGCCTGAATTGTTAGTATTAATTACAAATGACGAAATGGTTCAGGGACCGATAAGCAAATCATGAATTTATAAATATCGAGCTACTTCTCGAGGATTCCTCGAGTCAAAGAATTCTTATCAGAGTTTGGATAAAGCACGGACGAGGCTGACATAAGTCAATAAAGTAATATAGCCCTACGTATTGTTTAGTTCTTGTTCACTCTAATCTATAACCAGTACTTTTGAGTTCCAGAGCTAGGAGATATTAACTTTACTATGAAACCCCGTTAAATATCGTTAGCCGTTCACGAACTCATTCTCCAACTTCGCCTCGCTGTTCCTAATGACCTTATCCTCGAAAGTTTTAGACCACCGACGTTCTTCGCTGAGCTAAGAAGTCAGCCGTGGCCCCAAGTACTTACCATTTAAAAGTATAAGTAGTAGACATCTTCCCTAACTTTTGATACAATTGAAAGTTAATTAAAAACTGTTCCTTATAAATCCACAGGAGTTTTTTTCTTTGCGTGTTGGCTGGTTGCCGTTCCCGTCAAAAGAGAGGCTCAATTAGGAAGTGGGTCATGTGGATTACGTGCAGGACATATATCAATTACATGCAGGACAAGTATCTAATGATTGTCGTTACCATAACCGTAGTTGTTGATGGACGTCACTGTTCCTGGAGGAGCCGGGGAGGTTAGAGGAGAGGGGATCTGAGGATCTGCGAAGTCTGGGTTGTTGCCTGTTGCAGGGTCATGGTCGTCTCCGAAGTAGCTTAGTAAAATTGGAAGTAAACAAAGGGCGTGCACCGCCGAAATTGCAATCAATGCCAGCCACATTCTAAAATAGTAGACGGTAAATATTTGTGAGCGTGCAAAGGCCAAGATGGCTATTCCGATGATCTTGGTGATGGTGATACCTCCCAAGACCGAGCCACCGACTGTCGTGAGTGCATTGAACGCTTTGGATAAGCGCACGTTTGCCACAATGTCGTCGGCGTTTTCAGAATGGTTTCCGATAAGATTGTTGTTCATGAAATCATTGTAGATGTCGTGATGATAGTCCTGAAGCGAGAATTTGTTTGTAGTATATGCCCGTGTGATGTGAATGGTGAATTCCACTGCAAGTCCCGCACATATGACAAGATTGACTAGACTGACTGCGTTCAAGGAAATTGACCAGACAGCCATGATTCCACCTATATTAATCAAAATCGATACCACGGTAATAGTCATAATAGTAGCCGAGCGGAAGGACCCCAACATCACAGTTGTCACCACCCAAATAACCAAACTAGCGATTCCCAACAAGGTAAAAGTCAACAGGGCGATCGTTTCATATTGAACGAAAAAGACGTAGAACGGTGAAAATGCAAACATCTCCAAATCCCGATCGTATCCACGGATTTCATCGACAATTCGAAGAGAATTCTTGTAGGCATTTATAAAGTCCTCTTGTGAACGTAAAGGCAGATGGCCTGCCCGGAAGTAACTCGCCTGTATGGAGTTGTTCACCACCGATATACTGGTGGAATACGGTGCCTTTCCTCCTAATGGACATGGATCACTAGGTGACTCAATCCATTCGTTGAAATACATCATAAACTCATCGTCGGTAGGAAATCCATTCATGCTGGAATCATATTCTCGTTGTGCATAACAAGACTCACATTGACGTTGAGGTGCGTTAGGTGCACAAAACTGCGGCTCTTCGAATGGTGAAGCCTTTTTAAACCGACAACACTGGTCCAAGTCTGGGTTTAACCATGTCAAGAAGTCGTCGAGCCAATTGGACGCCGGGTCTGTAATTGTAGATTTGTTTCCTCTCTTGTATTCTTGTTCCAAAATATTCGCAACAGAATATTCCTTGCATGTAGAGAACTTACCACAAACCCGCTGTTGATTTTCCCGTTGTGTCAAATCCAAGTTCTTGGTGACGAAAAACACTGGCGGTCCAACGTTTAAATAGTCGTACACGGAGTTGAAGTAGTCAACAAGATACGAGTCGGATGGCAATGCAAGTCGTTGGTCCAAACCGTACGTAATCTTGGGTAACAAGCTAAGTGAAATACCCAACCAAACCAAGAAAAATGTAAGCAACTTTGGTCTCAGCGTCTTGGAGAGGATATAAGGGGCATAGTACTTGCGAATAAAGTTCGAGAAGTTGATTTCCTCATGTTCCACCTCGTCCTCTAATTGCACTGGAACTGAAATTTGGATACACGGGAAACAGTCGATTCTATTACTTTCCAATCTCTTTTGATCTAGAGACAACAAAGCAACAAACACAGTCATTTGCAACAAGAAATTGATAAGAACTCCTCCAGCACTATAGTAAGCAAAGTTCTTTACCGCAGGCATATCAACTCTCGTAGCCAACAAAAACATAGATACCTGCAAAACCGCACTAATCAAACACGAAGGACCGACTTTTCTCAATGCCTTCGCAATTCTCTCTTCCACTGAATGGTTAGGACTGAGTTCGTTGATCAAGTGCAATTCATGCACAATCAAAAATATGTTATCAATCCCGATGGCCAAGACTAAAAATGGGATAACCTCGGCAATAATTAACGTTGACTTTAAGCCCACCATCGAAAATATCCCTGCAGACGACACCACCGACAACAAAATAATGATAATTCCACTCAAACCTAAAGCAAATCTCGTTTTGACAAGTGATCTGATATTTCTCGATGGAAGTTTTCCACCCAAGGCCAAAGAAGCATATACAAACATGAATAAGTAGGAAATGACAATGATCTTTATGTCCATGTTTGTGGTTTTGTTAAGCTCTTCTGTCAAAGAGACTTCTGTGCTAAAGGCAATGTTGATGTCAGGTTTTTCCTTTTGTAATTGTTTTATCCAGTCTTGAAGCAGGTGTTCATAAGAAATCGCTGATTCAGTATGTTCAGGGTCTGTCAGGTTGCTATTCACCAAAAGGGTGACGACAAACGCACGAGATTCGAGGATATTGTCGTTATCAAATAACAAGTTAGCTTTCAAAGGTTGTTGGAATGAGGGCAAACAGTTTACTGGGGAATCTGCACAACTCTTGATACGCTGCTGCCAGGTATTTTCACTAAGGTACGCAATGTTTCCGTCAAAATATTGAGCAAAAGATTCTATGGCACACGATTCACCAAGGGGTTTGAAACAAATATCATCCAAGCTAACGTTCGAATTCAATGCACTAAGTTCCAGCTCCTTTTCGAACCACCATTTGATATTTTCCCAGTTCAAAATTGGTTCGCTTTCATTTTTAGAACTGATAATCAACTGTTCAATTCTAAACCATTCCCCGAAGTTAGATTCAAAGTAGTGAAATTGTTTGAGTGCAGGTTCGTTGGGACTCACCCAAAGGTTGATTGGATTAGTTTCCAATTCAATCCAAAATACTCCGCTGCAAAGTATACCAGTGATCAAAAGACAAAAACCAATCGTGGTAGCAGGGAAAGATGCACAGAAAAGACCCAATCTTTCGAAGCCATTTTCAACGCTTTCAAGAAATTTCTTTTGTATCGAGTGAAAGGGATCAACAGGCTCATTTGGATGGAAATTGATTGAACTGAAAGTGAAATCCAATACATCGGAGTCATCGTCATCAAAGTTTTTGGTTCGTCTCGAATTGAGCAAGTATATGTGAAATCCCCCCAATACCAAAAAGAGACATATCCAGACCAATAGCACCGTAAATGAGAAACATGGAATATTTGCAAACGTGCACTTCTTCTTGTAGTCATGGAATTTTGGTAGTTTAGGACATGACTGTTCACAGTCAGAACATGCACATTTGTAAACTTCATCATCGCATGGTTTCATGTCACCGGAACGCAATACTAGACCAGTAGTATTATCCTTCAATTCATAATCGAAATTGATCTGAAACGGCGAGCCCCCTAACAAGGGTTTTTCATCACCCAAGAACTTCAAGAACTGTTGATAATTTTTGGCTCCACCACCGATCAAGTCCATGGCGTAGCCGTTTGTAGCTGAGAATTTTATATTCTTACAAGATTGGAAGAATTGGTCAGCATAATCAGGATCAACAAATTGTGTTAACTCACTAACCACTTCGTTTTTTGTATCTGTGGCAATAGCTGTTTTTGTAATATTGATGAATGTAGACTGATCTGGTGAGCAAGTAAACTTGCAAAAGAAATCATAAAAGTTCTTACGGCACGCTGGACATGAACTTATCAAGGGATCAACCCGTTTCAAATTGGCTTCCATATTTATCAATTGTGCTTCCGAACAGCATACTTTGGAGATATCAAAATCCAGTCCACATACCCGCTGAAGTATATTGGTTTCAGAGTTGGAGGGAGTCACCGCTTTAATATTGCTAGGACATGGTAAAGAAGATCCGAATATTGATTTCTTTCCACAGTTGTCGTACATTGCACAGTACCCCTCCTTACGAATCAAATCGGCTAGGGCACATGATAATAAGAATAGGAGTATTAGTGCTTTCATCGAGTCAGATGCAAAATGGCGAGATCGTGTAAACGTCAGTTGTCTGAAAATATGTGGTATTTGGCTCCAGATAGGCACAGAACTATTAACAGGGTGTCAAATTGATATCGAATAGAGTTTAAATTGAAGGAGTGTTGAAGAATTATGAAGTCAACAGTGTAGAACTTCCTTGGCCAAGAAGTGGAAAGGTGATTTTGTTATATGGGGAACAAATGGATTTATGTACAGGAGGTTGACTCACATACGCTCATACTGGCACGAGGCCACTACTAATTGTATATTATCATGTATTATGTAAAGACACGAACCAATTGGCGAGCAAGAAGAAAGTGTATAAGATTGGTACCGAGATCTCGACATAGATATTATCAAACTCTTATCTATTCCCATAATCACATCCCAACCTGCATACAATACGATGATATTGAGTACATTTTCAAACTCCATTGATCTCTCTTCTAACACCAGAGATGTTGATTGGGATCTCAGGAACGTTAAGTTCTGGAAAAACAGAAGTCGCCCGGTACTTGACCTTCCAGGGATTCAAGTTGATTAAATTTGAGGATGATAAATTAAAGAAAGTGCATGAAGAAGTTGGCGAGATGCCTAACAACACAAACAACGAGCCTGTCAAGAGAAATAATGGCGTCAGTGATTGTGTTGAGAGTGATTCTGTTGAGAGTGATTCTGTTGAGAAATATATATCTTGCTTGAATGTTTCGGGTGACACTAAGTTTACCATGGACATTTACAAGACCTTCACTGACCTCACTCAATTGGTAGATTATGTGACTATGAATTGGAGAGAGAACTACGTGATTTCCCACATTAATGATATGGAAATGTTATCTGTATTGCAGAAGAGACCGTTCTTTTTACACATATCCATCGATGCTCCGGTGAAGTTGAGATTCTCTAGATATATGTTGAAGAATGCCGAGTCAACTAACCCGCTCTCTCTAGATGAGTTCGTTATCAAGAACGACGAATTGCTCTTCAAACTGGAGAACCCATTGATTGAAATCAACAACCAAGCCCAAGTAAAGATAATAAACACGTCAACTTCCATTAAGAACTTGTTTATAAAATTATCCGAGTTGAACTTGTTGAACTCCGCAAGATTGAGACCCACTTGGGACTCCTATTTCATGAGACTCGCCGACTTAGCAGCTTTGAGGTCAAATTGCATGAAAAGACGTGTTGGATGTGTGGTTGTCCGTGAAAACAGAGTCATTGCTACAGGATACAATGGAACCCCAAAGTATTTGACTAATTGTAACGAAGGTGGATGTCCTAGATGTAACAAAGGGGAAGGAAGCGGGGCTGGATTATCGACATGCCTATGCTTACATGCAGAGGAAAATGCATTGCTAGAAGCAGGAAGAGATAGAATCCAAGGAAACGGAGTGCTATATTGCAATACATGTCCATGTTTGACGTGTTCTATAAAGATTGTTCAAAGTGGAGTGAAGGAGGTTGTATATGCACAAAGCTATTCTATGGATACTTTGAGTCACAAGGTGATGAGCGAAGCAAATATTGTCCTTCGACAATTCCAACCTCCAACGGATGGAATATTTATATAGAGTTGACGGCGTAGAGATAATGGGTGTTGTTTGGTATTAACAATTACATTAGATCCAATTACAAGAGTTTATACATATCCATGGAAAGCTAGATAGATATATATTGAAGTCTAATCCAAGTACGTGTAGGGACAATGTGATTTGAAGTCTTGCTAGTTTTTCAGTGAGTAGCATGTTGCTTTGTTAGTATTTCCTTCCTCTTCCTGAGAAGTTCGTTACACAATTAGCCGTTACTAAATTTGCTTATATTCATAAGGACCTGGTTTTTCCTCAGCATCAAACTTAATCTCTTCGATCTTTTGGCCATCAACACTCAAGTACGCTTCCACCTTATCACCAGCCTTGATTTGGCCAACTCCCTTAGGAGTACCAGTCAAAATCAAATCACCCTTTTGAAGTGTCATGATTGCTGACATATGACTCAAGATCCTATGGATAGGGAAGATCATCAATCCTGTCAAATCTTGCTGTTTGACTTCGCCGTTGACCTTCAAAACCAACTCAACATTGTAAGGATCAGGAATCTTCTCCTTTGGAATGAATTTAGACAATGGTAAAAACGTATCGAACCCTTTACCAATTGACCAAGGCAAACCCTTCTTCTTAGCTTCGTCTTGGACATTTCTTGCAGTCATATCAATTGACAAAGCATAACCTTCAATACACTCCAAAGCATCTTGATGGGAGAACGTGGCAGGTAAGTCCTTCAAGTCCTTGTTCAAAGTGAATGCCAATTCCACTTCATGATGGACAACAACTCCTCTTGGAACCAAGAAGTTTCCTTCGTTAGGACGTAAGATCGAAGACGACGGTTTTAAGAAGAAAAACGGCTGCTCGGGCCTGGCATTATTCAACTCTGCAATGTGTGCTGCATAGTTACGGCCGATACATAAGATCTTTCTGGCTTTGTCCATATATTTCAAAGACATGTTGGTTAGCAAGAAAAGTCGGGGAAGAAAATGGTGTATTTTTCGCGGAGATCAATCCAGATTTCCAGAGTCAACTTATCACCAGTGAGTCATGAGAATGAGAGTTATGAGTGAGTTTGGGAGTGAATAACGAAAGAACTTAAAGAGGATATCTTAGGCAGAGAATAAATTTACCATCAAAATAGTATCAGGTGTCATTACTCACAGTTGCAAACATATTGAAAGTACGACCCTCAGATAGCAGAAGATCAAAAAAATAGTATGTCGTAGACGAATTAAAAATATCAAAAGTCGTAATAGTCTCTTCAAATTCGAGAAAGCTTGTCAAATGGAGGATTATACGCCGGCAAGGTCAAATGTTGATAAACGAGAGATATAAACAAACTTTAAGATAGTTTTCATAGAACTAACCCAGTCTATACCTGTAAAATGGCCCCGGGACTTTGTTAAATAAGTCATGTGGGGGTGCAAAAATGGACTAGACTCGAGGTTAGTTCCCATCTATAGTGGTAACCTTCTAGTACCTATTATATGACTATTTAACTACCTATTTCAAGTCTTCTTACTTAAGTCTTGCATACGAGATCATCTTATACTATACCTTTTTCTACATAAGGGAGCCTTAAATTTTTTCTATAATGAGAATATAGAGTCCTAGAAATTTTTGAGTACTCAATAACAGCTTACTACATATTCTAATCCGAAAATTGGTACTAGAATCATTATATCGTTATAAAGTATCATTGATAGATAAAGAAAGTATTCATCATTAGACATATTTGCAGACTATACCAGGTCGTGCACTACAACAAAAAAAATCCACGTCCATCAGATTTTTTCAAATTTTTCTTCACTGCTAGAAAGCACTACATCCAAACGTCACACAATGTCTACTACAGTTATAGGATCGTGGGCCGATGCCGGAGACGAGTTTAGTGCACCAGATATCACCGTAAACCCAGACGGAACCAAAACCGTCGTAACATTCAGATTAAACCAAGAAGGAAAGAAGGTGAAGATAACTCAAAAAATCAAAGAAATCAGAGTTCAAGAAAGAGTCCATCCATTAATCGCCCATCGTAAAAACTGGAAGAAATATGGTAAAGAAATAAATAGTCCCCCTGGACCAGATACCAGTACCACACAATTGGGAGAAAAGGTCGAATTAAGATTGAATCTTTCATGGAAACAAGTTGAAAAAGAAGAAGAAGAAAGTAAGGCCGAAGTCCAACAAAAATCCTTCCAAGCATTCCGTTGTAGAACTTGTGGAGGTGACCATTACACCACCAAGTGTCCATATAAGGAAACTTTGGGTGCTGTTTCTGCCGCAGACACTCCTGCTGAAACCGTTGATGAAAGTGGCGTTAATGCTGCAGGTAGATATGTTCCAAGACACATGAGAGCTGATGCCAACGGAAACTTACCATCCAAGGATACCAGAGACGATTCTACCACATTAAAGGTATCTCAATTGAACAGTTTTGTTGATGAAGATATGGTAAGAAATGAATTGTTTGCCAGATTCGGTCCATTACAAAGAGTCACTATTGTCAGAAATAGAGAAACTGGTGATTCGAGAGGTTTTGCATATGTTGCTTTTGCTACTGAAGATCTTGCTGCTAAGGCTTTGGAAGCATTAAACGGTAAGGGTTACCATTCCTTGATCTTGCACTTGGAATGGTCCAAAAAGAAGAAGGTTTGATCAAGCACAACTTCACCACTCAATATGTCTATAGAACATTTCTATGGTAAATAGTCCTAGTTTACGAAAGGTGTACAATGTAATGTTAGTATCGGATATGATGTAGAGTCGAGACAAGCGAAGAATCTCTTTCGAATTCTGTTTGAAGTGAAATCTCAAATCGTTCTTGGTATTGATGAGGCTAATTTAGGTATTGTGAGACATTTTCGAAGAGACAGTGGTAGCGAGAGTTTGTGATGCACCACAAGAGTTTCATGTAGGAATACGACCAATCTATGATAAATAATGAATGGGATCGGAATCAAGAACTTTGATAATAGTCGTGTGCAATTCCTGTCATATAAAACTTGAAAAATGACATCATAATTACAGGTGTCTTCGTTAACTGACTTTATGTGTAGGTTACCTTGAGATTAATCTTCATACTCTTCACACAACACTTATTACTACTGAATATGACTACCATCACTAAGCAACGGTTCAGTAATCAGAATTGTTTAGTCACGTGATTTAGAAGAATGGAAAACGTCAGATACCAGGGCTCTCTGAGGTGGTCTCCCGATAATAGCAAATCGAACAACTAAGTTCTCAAGCTCTATATCTTAAAATCAACATTTTTAAACTATTTACTATTGTCACCTTCTTGACTACTATTGGTATAAAAAATTAGCTTGTATTAACTACTAAGTGTTTCTACTATTAGCCAAAAACGTAGAATTTATGGCATACATTTCAAATAACTCCAACAGTTCCGACTGTATTTAGCAACTAACATAGTGACACAATTGGTTCCTTTTCATTTTCTTAGTTAAGGACCGCTCACACGAGCTACCCCTAATCTTGCACGTTATAGTCGGAACTCCTTTATGAATTCATCGTTTGCAACTGTGGACTGCGGTAATTCCTCCCGCTTACATAATACGTCAGGAACCCACGAGGTCTACCCATTTATTGCTTTGCCCCATCATTACCTTAGTGGCGGGGACTGAGCTGAAAAATGATCATCTTCCGGACAAGACAGCCCCCTACTATGGCCATTAAGAATTAGGTGTGTCTTATTGTCGAAGTGTAAAAAAACGGTGCTGTCATATATTGATTTGTATGGAGGAATAAAATTAATTAAATTATGGCGCATCAGGGCATTTCAATCTAGGGGCTCAGTGGCGTAAATCTAGCTCTTAAGATATAATCAAAGCCTAAACAAAGTAGAGGTGGGGATAATAAGGAGCATATGTAGACGAGGCAATAGTACCTAGCTACTCTATGTCTAATTATAAGGTCACGTTGCCTGGTCCAATTTTCACCCAATAATCTCTCCTCATAATTCGTTATCTCTTATCAAATTCTATTGCGCATATAAATTCTCACGAATCCCACAAATTTCACAACTTTATTTTGTCACATACAAATTTACTTTCTATTGAAAGTTCTATGATCTTTTCATTGCTTTCTATTGAAAGTTCTATGCCTAATGGCGAGGACCTCTCATTTTTTGATATCTCATTTTTAACTTTTGAAGCCGTCTTAGAAGTGGTTATAATATGTTTTGGTGGGTTCGTTGTGGCAAAGACAGGGTTGTTGAACTCTAAAGGGCAAAAAGTATTGAGTCAGTTGAATGTAGACTTGTTCACGCCATGTTTAGTGTTTACTAAGCTTGCACCTTCCTTATCGTTTCAAAAAATGGCCGATATCATTATTATTCCAATTTTCTATGCTTTGACAACAGGTATTGCGTTTGGATGTTCGAAAATGGTTTCTAGTTTTATGGGACTCAATGATCCTGAATCAGATTACGTTACCGCCATGGCTGTGTTTGGAAATTCGAATTCTTTACCAGTTTCATTGACCCTTTCTCTTTCGTATACATTACCTGATTTATTGTGGGATGATATTGATGACGATTCTCCAGATAAAGTTGCATCCAGAGGGATTTTATATCTCTTGATCTTCCAACAATTGGGCCAGATTTTGAGATGGTCTTGGGGTTACAACAAATTATTGAGAAAGAGATCTTATGAAGAGATTAACGATTATGGTAAGAATGATTCGGAAATACCGAGAGACCCCGAAGCCAATGAACATACTGATTTGGCACTCAGTGCCGAGGAGTTGATTCGTAACTCCTTAAATCGTGATACAAACTTACAGCGTGATTCGAAGGGTCCTGCTTCGGTATTGATACGCAACACATCATATCGGGACGATACTGATGTGGATTCCGTATCGGATACTTCTGTGCCGTACAAGGATACTCCGAACGGACCTTTGTATTATAGTGACATGGCGGCCTCACAAGCCACTCATTCCGGCGCTACTACTATAATCAACACACACGCCACTACAACCGACAATTCATCGTCATCTTCGATCAATGAAGATCCATACAAACCGTTCATTGTTCCAAGCACTTCTGTTAGCAGAAACTGGGTCATCAAACTTTGGAACAAATTTACCTCCCTAGCATTGATAAGAGGAATTACCAGGTTTATGAACCCTCCGTTATATGCAATGGTGCTTTCCGTACTTGTAGCGTCGGTGCCAGCGCTCCAGCGACTCTTTTTCAGTGACGAACCAACATCTTTTGTTCACAACACCGTCACGAAAGCAATTACTCAATTGGGTTCGGTTTCTATTCCGCTTATTCTTCTTGTGTTGGGTTCAAACTTATGCCCTGCGAGCGATATGCCCAAACCTAGCAAACACTATAAACGTATAGTTGTTGGTTCGCTTCTATCTAGAATGATTTTGCCGTCGTTCTTTTTGTTGCCAATCATAGCTCTATGCGTTAAGTTCATCAAGATTTCGATCTTGGACGATCCCATCTTTTTGATTGTCAGTTTCGTTCTTACGATTTCTCCTCCAGCCATTCAATTGTCGCAAATCACTCAAATCAACAATATATACCAAAAGGAAATGGCTGGTGTTTTATTTTGGGGGTATGTAGTTTTGACTTTGCCTACAACAATATTTATTGTGGTGACCAGTTTGGAAGTATTGAAATGGGCCACAGCATAATTAGCGAGAGGACTCGATAAGGATACATAGCAAAATGTATATATTTAAGGTGAGTAAATGATGTAGTGTAGCAAGTATTCGTAAACGAAACCAAAATAGAGAGTTTGTATACGTAGCAGTATGTGAACTACATAATACTTGCATCCAAGTTTAAGAATTTGGTTAGATTCTGAGATTTATGATTTATGATATAGATTCTAAGTTTTTATGATTTACTTCCGAGATATATTTGATCTAGATCACAATAACATAGATTTATAAATTGTCCTGATTTACGAAAGAAATGTATACAGATCATTAACGCCTTACAAGTTATGATCCCCCCCGTCGAAAACTTGTGGTGTCCCCTTTCTGAAACATTACAGGAGAATAATTTATGAAACTTTGTTATTGACCAACGTAGCTACGTATTTTACCGGAACGTTCCGAGTTTCAACGTTCCGGGTGAGAATTTCTCTGTGTCAAACGTAAATATGCCTCAAACTACTCAAATTAATTGGCACCCTCGCATATTGACACTGTAAAGAAGAATTATATTTGGCGACGGCCAATGTCGGTTCTCAAAAACAAGATTAGCGCAATCTCGATATCCAATCATATAGTCTCTTTAAAGGGAAGTAACACGAGGTTATGAGAAGTGTGCGTACAAGGTCCTGTCTTCTTCCGGCTGATTGCGCTCGTACATGGCGTCTTTAAGGAAGCCTGGAAGTACCGAGTTGCCGGCACCGTAAATTTTTCGAGCGACCAAAATTGAATTTTACATTACGGGAACAACACACACTTGGCGACAAACAACAAACCTAATTCGATACGAAGTGTGTAGTTTTAACTCTTTGTTTTGGTCCGGCTGGTCTATGTCTCCAATCGGATTGCACGTTTACATTAATGCCGTGAGTTTCATTTCCGATCTCTTGGAATGTTCCGGTTCCCTCTTAAGTTGAAATGTCTCGTGAGTAGTTTGCATAAAGGACTGATCAAAATATCCCCCAATTATCGAAATAAAACCTCTATACGCATATCTTTTTGTTGATACACACTCTTTAACTTCCTTCCTTTACTTTTGTGTAAGATTGTTTTGAAGTTGTCATTAATCATTTTTTCTCAAGCTTCAAGTATACAAATTTTTGAAGTGCTTATTCTCCACTACATAGACTTGTCCAAATTGAACTTAGAAGTCAAAGTTATCGTTAACTGACTCTGAATTTCAAGCGATTCAATCGGCTGTTCTGGATCAAGTAAAGATTAATTTTGCATATAAACAGAAGTCACCCAAGAATTTTGGCAACAGGGACAACTCTTGGTTTTACAGAAACTTTAAACGACCATTTAGAACTAGACTATTCTAGACCATACACCAGTTACCAATCAATCTACATTCCGTTCATTATAATGCATAATGAATTTTATACTGGATGATACGTACAAAATACCCCGAAGGCAACTTTATAGTGGAATGGACCTTTCCATAAAGTTCTCCCCGTTGAACTACGACGCAATCAATCAAGAAAAGCAATCTCCCACTGTTCAATCTCCGTCGCCAAATCTCTCGCCATGGCCATACCTATCATATTCAACAACAAGCGAAAGCGCTGGCAGAGACGCTCCGTCGATGGAAGACTTGGAACGACAACTATTTCATCGAATTCCTTCAAAGGCATTTTTAGAAGTAGATTCAAAATTGCTAATAAATTCGATTATGGCCTTGTCTTGTTACTACATCCAGTCCAATTGTATAAAATGCCTTGCCAACGTAACAAACGTACCCAAAATAAGACAAAATATAGTAAAACTCTCTGCAAAATACTATGGCGAGGCACTTTACTATTTAAGAACACTATTGAGCACAAAGGACTACGATATAACCACTGCAATTTTGGCATCTTCTCTTCTCAATAAAATTGCAATATTTGAGTATCCAAAACTAGACTACTCCATAACATTTTCAAAAGGAGTCTTCAACATCTTGAATGATTTGTTTATGAATATCACACAACAGGATTCCAATACTAAAAGATTTTTATCAGGTAATAAAAGTCTTGCAGATATATCGTGGATTATCAACTTACTTAAGTATGCCTCGAAATCGTACTATTTCCCCACATACGACCCACAACTCTTGAACGAGTTTCTTGCTGTCTTAAATAGACTAAAGGGCATACTATTGAATTTATCACCTCCTAAACAAATAATTTTTCATTTCAATCATTTATTTAAATTTGTCTTGAGATTGATGTCGCTCATTAAAACCCACGGCATGGATGCACTCTCAACCGACCCTATACTTTTATATTCCTTGTTGAGAAGATGGCTCGTTATTCTTCCCTCTAAAGTTCATGTCCTTGAATATCTTGTTGACCCTTTGGAGAAAACTCTCATGAACTTATATTCTACACTCACTAAAATCTTGGATAACTTATTTCCAAGAGTGATGTTTTACTTCTTGCAACGTTTTAGTGGTGGCCTTTCTCTCTGGAGTGAACCCCGCCAGGCCCATGTTCTAAAGGAAATCAATCATGCCCATCTTTATACAATGTTCGATTGCTTTGGTGACGTGAAAACTGACTTAATGAAGATCAATATTTACGCCTTTAGAGTCACAAGCTTTTTCCAGAAGAGAATCGATATCTTGACGGTCTTTTTTGGCGACCAAAGAACCAAAAAAGAGTTTCCAGCAGATATAATACGATCGCTGAGCAACGAGGTCATGATTCATGATTTCAATCATACAATCATCCAGTACTATCACTACCTTCATTTACCAGGCGTTGTAAAGTTTACAAAAACCCCGTTGATTGTTGATAACTTGAAACACCGTTTCAATGCTAAAGTGTTATTCAGTTATAATCGCCAGCAGTACAAACAATTTCTATCCAACGATTCCAACAAATTGTCCAAAGAGGTGTTGCAGTCGACGAGTCTCGATCCAATGTTGAAGTTTCACATTTCAAACACAATTAATAATCACATTGAAAAAGACCTCTACTATGAAAGCGACAAAGAAGAAAAGATACCAAAAGTCGAAGAACATTCCAACGGGTTAATTTCGGCCGTGGCTTCCACCATTTCAGCTCCATCTTCAAGACTGCTGCTGTTTTCAAACGGCAGTAGCAAAGGTAGTCTGGTCGGTCATCAATTGAATGATATTGGCGAAGGTAGAGAGGATGAGAGCGGCGTTCCTCCTCAAAAGGTCGTAAATTATATGTTATTGCTCGAAGGTTCATATTCCAAAACAATCACCAAGTTACTCTCAAGAGATTACCAGAAGTTATTTCTGGGGAGATATAAATTGGAACCAGGCGAAGAAATCTCTTACAATTTAAACAACAGCACGGGGATGCTTATGGAAGATATGGATCCTATGCTGGTGGTTAATGAACTGACGTTGACTTCAGTTTTTCAGCGGAAAATACAAGATGTTACTTCCGATGCCAGTATAGGCCGAATTGTTATTGACTTTTACGAACGACGCAACAGTCTATTCAACCAACGATTATCGGCAAAGAATGAAGTGCTCACTAGAAGACGGCGCAAGATTAGTTCTGAGAATTCGAGAGGCAAGAAGCAAAAAACAAACCCAACAGCCGCCTCCCCTGTGGATGAATCCAACCACAGCGATACTCCGGAGGACGATAGCGTTAACAACAACTTTTACGACGACTTGAACGACTCTTATTTTACCTTGTACTAATAATTTTGATGTAACTAATACACATTGAGCAGAGGATGATATATCCCAAATGCACATCAACGCAAGTTTCTAGATATTAGCCGACTGAGCTATGCGATGTCCCTCCCCACCGAAATGTATCCAAAAATAACCTGGGAGCATTTTTTTAAGCCAAATGCAAATATTTCGGGCCGATGTAGATATTTACTTAGTATGAACCATGATGTTGAGGTCGTGTACGACGAGGTCCTTTTGATTCCCCAAAGCCCAGGAAACGCTAATTACCAATTCAGTAGTGACAGAAACTAGTTAACGTCATTGGTCTTGCTTTTGCCGATATACATTGCGCGTCCGAAATAAGTAACCGTATGCGTACTCCATGGACAAAGTTCTGTAGCTCTTGAATTCGATTTTGTATCGAGGTACCCCACCATCTAGGACACAATAGAGAACTTTCAGATACATACAGACAAAATGATTAAGCTCCAATAGTTCAGAAGTCATGGAAGGCTTGATAACATTAAGTGTATTTTTCACTGTTTAGAAAATATATTAATGTGCGTCAGAGGCTGGAAAATATTATGCACCACTGTTCCGGAGTTTCCTGGACTATCAATGATCTCAAAAGGATCACCGGAGGTTAGTATTGCACTCAAAATGTGTAGAAGCTTTTTCCGGTGGCGATGGATTTGATACTACTATTTTATAAACCAATATGACTTCGACCGACTTAAACTATTAGAAAGCAGGATTAGAGACCAGGGTTAAATCATCAGTTATACTTTACAATAATAAGAACCAATCTCCACTCAGCTAGCCTTATTGTTCTCATAGCAATGGCTAAGATATCCTAGGTTGCCGTGAGCTCTTCTGTAATCCGATGATTTCAGAGTTTTTTTAGCCCAAATTGTGTCGCTTGGCTTTCGCGCCATTATTCATAACCATATTTTCGCAACGGAATCTTACACCACATACGACTCTAAAGTCCGAGACCGCACACTAAAACAATAGCTTTAACAGCTATATCATAGTGAGATTGCACTTTGCGCATCACGAATAGCCCTTTTGCAGCCTATTCAAGAACTGGCTACGATGCAAGCTGAAAATATTCCTTACCTACGCCACCTTCGCTTGCTCTACTAGAAAATTGTATATGCAGACACATCAAGCTATATGCACGAACACATTGAGAGTACGGTTATTCAGGTGATTATAGGCCACTCAAACGCTTTATCCGATGTAGGCTAATTGTGAATTTTTTTGTACTTCAACCCCCAAAAAACAATTTCGTCTGTGCACTACCGCTTTGACCTTCCTTGGACTACACACCTATACACCATTACAAACTAGAGGACTGGCTGAGTGGGTGGTATTATCGGTAGTATTTTCCCCAGCCCCCCTTTTGCTAATTTCTCACCCCTTAGATATTGTTGCGCGCTCCTACCTCGCACCATCTCGTTTTCCCACCAGCGTCCCTGAATATGATTTTTTTCCGTATTTAGACAATATCTATTACCGTAATTTCGCCACTGTACAAAATTTTCGTTAGTTTTCTTATCGAAGAACTTCTGACTTCTCGTGCATTGAAGAACTTTGTCTTCCCGCGTGTTGATATTTAAGAAACCCCTGATCGTAACACCCATTATCTGTTTCAATTCAATAATTCATTGTTTCTTCGATGGTTATGGTTTCTGACGATGACGATGGGGTAAGCTCAGCAAACACTTATATGAGTCCGAATTCAGGAATCAGCCCAGGATACGAACAGAGCCAGAGTGAAGGTCCCAGCCATGCAAGTACATTACGAAGAACCCATTCGTCGTCTTCTGGGACAGTACGGAATTCAGGTTCGGGGTCAATAAATTCCGATTCGGGACTAAAAAGGACTACTCCTGGCCTCCGACTAACTAAGACCAACTCGGGCTCTTCTGGTTTGACAAGAACAATGTCAGGCCCTTCTACTTTGAGTGGATTAAGTGGATCAACAATCCCTCACTACAACTCTGCCTTGGCAGGTCAGGCAATAACCAATTCGTCTAGTACGGGCAATTTTGGAAATATGGCAGGGAGCTTACATTCTAGAATAGTCGGAGGAAATCCTAATATGAGTGGACTCCTCGAACCTATAGTCGATTCTGTGGGAAATTCAACAGAAAATTATCTTATAAACACCACTTCCGACTCAACTTCGTATGCGTCCAATTTTATTGCAAACTCACCGCAAGACAAGCCTATTCGAAGAAGAAAACATAAAAACTCAAAACTCGGGTGTCCGAATTGTAAGAAACGAAGAGTGAAATGCTCCGAAGATTTACCCTCGTGTATGAATTGTGTGAAACATAAAGTAAAATGTGGATATTTGGAATACACAGAAAAGGAACTCAATGAAATTAGGCAGTACAAGTTGTCTAATGAATTCGATGACCTTTCAACAGATGCAAAGGATTCGTCCTTCCTTGACAAAAAACCACGTTCAAAACTTGTAAAATCTCATTCTTTGCCATCTAATTCTGCCAAAGAACCAGAATACTTGACTTCAAAATCGTTATCCGTATCTGATTCATTTTCAACCCAACAGCCTAGGTCTCTAGCTCAACCTTTATCGGAATCCTTAAATCAAGTACTGTTACATAGTCAAGAGGTCTCTCGTGACTCCGAAATTCAACAAAATCACGACCTTCCTTTTCATGAACTCCCCGAAGACCCAGAAATTTTACCTAGACATGATCTCCAAACTATTGCGAATGACTTACGACAACCTCAAACCAAAAACTCTTCAGCTCAGCTTGATCTTGATATGAATAATGTTTTGAATATAGCTCATAATTCCATCACCCAGAATTTCGACAATTTACTTGGTAATGCAAGAACCGACGAGATTCCAATCATATATCCAGTATACTCCATTAATACGGACTCTCACTCTTCCTCAGGCTATATGAGTGATGCAAACCCTTACTTTGTTCCTAAGAGGGACGTTTTTTCTGGACAAGTCAACCCTTCTGACAATGCCTCATCTCACTTTTTTAATGCCACTAACGTCACATCTACACTTAACTTGCCTCCCACCTCTCTCGCCTATAATTCGGATCACTCCATGACCTCGGGACCTTCGACTTCTTCAATTCCGACCTATGGTCTGGAGTTATCATCAATGCAACCTCCACGCCAAACTTTACAAAATTCACAGAATTTCCAAGCTCCAACACCAGCTTATGATAATATACTTTCCAACCGGTTTGGTTACCCCGAAGGAAATCACAGTTTACCAGGTGCTCTAACCACCCCAACTTCGTTCGTTATTATTCCGAGAGATAACACAAATTATCAACTCAAACTTATCTCTCTTGTCAAGGAAATAGGTGCCTCCATTGCTGCAGGAACTTCCCTGTTGCCACAAATTAGAATCTTGTATATTACCTGGTTGAATTCCTTTATCCATCACTCCTACAGCTCCGACCTAATGTTTTCTTGTTTGTTGAATTTGACCACCAACTATCTCATTTGTAATGTTTTCGGTAGCTGCCCTACCTACAGACGCTTAAAGTCAAAGCTTCAAACTGGTCTTTTACCCTACCAACAGGTGGGTGAGTTTTCTTTGTTCATTGATAAGAGCAAAACCAAAAATTCTGCTATTGTGAAAAGTATCAAATATTACGCAAAAGTCATCAAGGATTTACGTATTTTGTTAAACAAAAACGACAACCCTGAATTGTGCTCCAGCGTATCTTATATTCTAAGTCTCATGTCCATATATGACCCTGAAGCTACTTTGAACAGTACAATTTGCTTTCGAGACGGTCTCTTTAGCATCTTATCATATAACCTTAATTTGTCGTTGAAGAAAGGAGAAAAAGTTCCGTTGTTAATTCCAGTACATCTCAAATTGATGAAGAATATTGCGAGATCGATTTATTTGCCTGGGTATGATCCGTCGTTCCTCTTTGAGTTCAAGTCTGTCCTCACAAACTTTGCAGAAATGGTGATACCAGTTCTAGAGAGGGTAAAACAATTCACACTCAGCCAAAACTTGCCTCCTATTCACAGCGCTCAGTTCGTCAAGTTGAAACTTTTTGATTTGCTTGAATTTGTCAATGCAACTATTGATAAACACGTTCCAGTTATCAACGGAAACTTGGACGACATGAATATTCAAGAAGAAGTTTTGTTCGACATGCTATATAAATGGGTGAGGTTATTTCCATCTCGTCTTACGGTTATATCCCGTGATACTGACCTTTTAGAAAAGGTGCTATACTTATTCTATAAGGTTTTCAAGAAGTCGTTGTTTGCGATTTTCCCTCAAGTCAAGTACCATTTTCTTCGTGACTTTGATAGTCCCATCATGACTGATGTTTTCACGTTGAAGAACGATGTTGACATCTTACTTCACGAGATGGACCATTCTGTCGAAGGCAGCATTCTTGACGAATATTACCAACCTCTTATCCCTCACTTGAAGTTCATGTCTGCTTATTTGATTCGTATGAATACTTTCTTGTCTAAACGGATCATGCTTCTCTACCGCTATATCGTCTACGAGGAAATACCCCAGAAGATGTTTCCTATCAATGATATGCGTACTTGGCGTGATTCCATCAAGGGAGTGGCTCAGACAAGGTCTGATTTCAACAAGGTAATTGGTTTACATGAACTTCCGATCAAATCATTCCTTAAAACCCCAATCAGGAAGATTCATTACCCGAAAATAGTCAATGAATCGAATTCTGACTATGGAGACGATGAAATTGAAATCGAAATTGATCTCGACATGACCCAACTCCAACTCGACGGGCTCCTTGCCCAAGATTTTAGATTCCCTTAAATCTTTGATCTTATATATTTAAACAAAACTGTACTCGCTAGTTATTTCGCATCTGTTAATCAAAAGCTTATTGCATGGATTATAAGAATAACCAAATCAGTGAACAAGACTCGAAAAGTTTTGATATAAGAAAACGTTTAAAATACGTGAAGAAGAGTGGATTATTTGTGATTTCAATCATGTTCACTATGACTTGCATCCCTTTGTAAGCCTCGTGTCACATAAGGGAATACACCAATCCCCTCTAATTTGCACCTGGGTATATTCTCTATAACCAAGTCTATAATAAGGTACCACGACGCATTCTATTATATCATCTTACACCCATAGTTTCAATCAGAATGGCTCTTGTACTACATTGTTGCTTTTGGTGATTCTCAATCAAGGTCGCTGGTCCTCATATCCAAACCCCTTTTCTCATATCTAGACCTTTTTGTCAACATTAAATAGATATTTAATCTCGCAATTTCTGGCTTACATATCACCAAGTTTGTCACCCCCACCTCTTCCCTATTCCTGTCATTCATCATGTAGTTCGATTTGCAACCAGATCATATCTCCTTCCTCGTTCCAGTCTCGGTCGTGTCCCCTCCAAATCGTCCGAAAAATCAGCCAGTCAACAATGACAACCTGCGTGATAACGTACAACCACACCAAAAACAACCCAGTCTTATTATTGATAATTCGTCGAAAAGAGTTGCCAGTGAACTTAGTGTACAGCAAGAATCATTTACATATATCCAAATTAATATCTACTCTAGAGTTTAATTTTTAGCCCCAAAGCAACAGCATAAATCATATCTATAGACATAATGGCGGAAAACACAGACGACTACTCATACGACTATGAATACTTGTACAAGATTGTTTTGATTGGAGATTCAGGAGTAGGTAAGTCCAACTTGTTATCGAGATTTACCAGAGATGAATTCAACTTGGAATCTCGTTCCACTATTGGTGTTGAGTTTGCTACCAGAACGTTAGAAATCGACGGAAAGAGAGTCAAGGCCCAGATCTGGGACACAGCCGGCCAAGAAAGATATAGAGCCATCACAAGTGCCTACTACCGAGGAGCAGTGGGTGCTCTTATCGTATACGACATTGCCAAAACTGAAACCTACGAATCAGTATCCAGATGGTTAAAGGAATTGAAAGACCATGCCGATGCCAACATCGTTATTGAGTTGGTAGGAAACAAATCCGATTTAGATCACTTGAGAGCCGTACCTACGGACGAAGCAAAGAACTTTGCAAATGAAAATAGTTTGTTATTCACCGAAGCCTCGGCTTTGTCCTCAGACAACGTCGACTTGTCATTCCACCAATTATTGAAGAATATCTACGAAATGATTAGCAAGCATCAGTTGGATACCAACGAAGGTGGTTCAAAGCCAACCACAGGAGGCCCAACTATTTCATTGACTCCTGCTCCTCAGGAAAAGAAGGGAAAGAATAATTCAAACTGTTGTTGAGCAGAAACGCGATACATATGTCATCCATGGATTCATATAGTGCTCATGTACTGATTGACGTGCTGTAAAATGTTTGTCAGTGATTTCTAGAATGCAAATTGATTATGTTTTATTGCTAGATTCATTATTAATGTTTGTTATTATACCTAATGAAACTCATATGGAGGCGATCAGAATCTAAAGTATTTATTCCAGGGTTGTCTGGAATTTATAAAAATATGAGTTAGGGCACTATTTTGGAGTGAAACTAATACTCTAGATGTTTTGAAATTTGTCCAACAGTCCGTCCTTGTTCATCTTGACAAAGAAACGACATCTTTTTAATCTAATGGAAGTTTTATTCAGCGTTTGATGTCAAGATGTCGACGAGTTTCTATCCTCCTTATAGATAAGTAGGAGCGATCCATACAAGATCGGCCATGTATACAGTTGACTATTGATTAAAATGGGAGTTCTCTCGTTAGATGATTGTCAGACTCTGGTAGATGAGATTGAGAATTAATAGTTCTTGTTATATCCAGTAGTGTTATATTCCCTAGTTATATGGTATTAAACTACGGTATTATTCAAGAGAGAAACGCATCACGTCCTGTCTACATCTATTATTGCATTGATCTGTAGATTGGACTGTTTGTTGTTAGCTAGTGGTTGCTTTTCTATTTATATTGCTCGTATAGCTTTAATATTGTACGATGTGCTTATTTTTGGTGACTTCAGGTGTAGTATCGAATATCTATAAATTCGATTTATGATACCCTTAGCTTTAATTCTGAATACTCGAGCATTAATTATGATTATTCTGATCAGCATTGTGAATATCTTCGCAACATATGAATATCTTGAACTACCATAAATATTTCGTCAGTATTGCTTTCTTTATACTTATCTTGATTAGCATTTCACCTTCAATATATCACCTATTGCCTCTTGAAGCCTTGGATACTTTTTTTTATAGCTGGTCCTTGTAATCCCACTCTTCCTTTGACACTGACCGGCATTTTCAACGGCTTACTTATCCCTTTCCCCTTCTCCAAGCCCAACCTCTTCTTGGTGTCCAACAATGGAGGACTCTCGATGCTCAAACTTACAATCTGATCTCCCCGCAAGATTATCAAGCCAAGTGATCTTTTGTCAAACGTAGGTATAGTTCCGCTGTTGTTCTTTAACGCCTGGTATGACTTCTTTGTGATTCTGGACTCTTCTGTATCTGATAACACCAAATTCAAGTGCCTGTCAAAGGCTAGAAGCGTGCCTATAAAGTTTCTGTTATCTATAGTGGAGATTTTCAAACGGAAATTTATCAAGTCTGACATTTTCGTCTTCTTGTTTATTTCTGTGGAGGTACTCATGGTTGGGATGTTGTTGGGATGTTGTTGGCACTTGGTGTATATAATGAGTTTCGTAGATGATGGGTCGTGTAGTGCGAGTCGAAATGTAGGTCGTGTACTTTGGCGATATTGTTACAAGTAAGCTTATAACACTAATTACATAGTAAGGTTATAACATGAATTACATGAACCCGCTAGAACTAAGTGTATATCAGTTATCAATTGGCTTCCACGCCTCTCACTATTATACTAATGTACTCTATTCTAGATACTATCTAATTAGGTTGCGGTTAGTTTCACTCCAGTCGTGACATAATGGCTGCAATTTATCTACAGAACCCTTGAGTAAGATACGTAGCAAACAGGCTGGTTCAATATGAGATTTATAATACTATATGCATCTAGTTTGCGAAAGCTACTATGTATTATTCTATGTATTGGTGTAGAGTGATACTCTATTTAGCTCTGATACTTTGGATAGTGGTCACTCGAGCCAAAATCTAAAATTAAACTGGATATAAAGCAAATATAAACCAGCGACTTCTGTAAATCTAAAATTTGGACTACTGCGAGTTTATATTTTTAGAATTGTACCTCCGTCTCCTTTACTCTAATGGTTGCAAAATCTGGTTAGTATTCGGTACAATAGAGCATGAAATTTGCCTCACTTATTACAAATCGTTTGAATGGCCTAAAAAGTTGGGAGTTTCGCCCACAGATATTCACATATATAATCTAGAGCAGTAAATCGGTCATGAACTGGAGCAACTATTACTGGGTCCACGCGTGTTTTACACTCCATAAGTCGTGTCCCTGACATTTTTCACTCTCAAATAGAAATTCACATTTCACCCACAACAATCAAATTAGCCACTAAACATGTCTGACGGAGAAAAAGAAATCGAAACAAAGCCGGTTGCCTCTACCAAAGAAGAGGTCAAGGTCGCTGAACCTATAGAAGAAACAAAAAAAAGATCTACTGAAGAATCCAAGGATAAAACTACCAAGAAAAGAAGAAGACGTCAATATGAAGACGATGTTCCAAAGGAAACCAAATCTGAAGACGAAGATGACGAAAAGGACGAAGAAGGTGACGACCTCGAAGGTGACTTGAATGATGACGAAGAAGAAGATGATTTATTGGAAATTGACCAGTCCAATATCATCACTACTGGAAGAAGAACCAGAGGGAAGGTGATTGACTTCACCAAGGCTGCAGAGAAATTAAGACAGGAGGAGGGTGTTCTCGAAGAAGAAGAGGAAGAGGAAGAAGAATTTAAAGAAGAAGCTCCTCAATAGTTATCTAACATTTCCTGATCTTAGAATATCCTAGCTTAAAAGGTGCCTCGTTTCTCCAGTGTCCAAACTACATAGTTTCTCGTTACCACAGAATACGTGTATATTACGCTATACTATAACCCTTAGTTGACATAATCTAAAAAAAATTAAAAATTCTCATGTACAACAAACTTAGAGGAGGAAGCATAGCTTCAGGTGGAAGGATTCACAAAAAGAAGGAAAACTGTTGAGGACCTGCACTGGTCATTGTAGAATTTTTTTTTGAGTTTTTGATAGTAAACTATCACTTTTGTTTGAACAGTTAAAATAAAAAATGCCCGTCGAGGCAAGAAAAATATGTATAATCTATAATTGTCTGTAAAAAATCGACAATTGGACGAGAATGGAGAGCTGGACTTATAAGCCAGGGAATTTAAAAATTGCTTGTCTGATTAATTGATGGTGCTTAACATGCCATATTGTAGTTGAAGTAAGGATTCGAATATCCGACAAAGTTTGATGGTGGGAGATGGTGAGGAGCCATCATATTTGGATGGGGTGCATGGTGTTGAAGTTGTTGGTGATTCACACTGGTACCAATGTATTGAATCGCAGGGTCGTTGTTAAAATTGCTGGATCCCTGGTATAATGGAGTGTAGTTCCACATGTTGGAGTTTTTCTTTCCTTGTTGTTGCCAGATGGATGAATCTCTCAAAGGAGAAGTTACTGGCGAAGACGAAGGGTAATAATAAGTATTTTGAGATCCGCTGTTATACACTGGTGAAGATGGAATACTTGAATATGGTTGGTGGTAAATTGGTGCTGGTTGTTGGTACGGCACAGTTGGAGACGAGAGCGCATATGAGTAGCCTGCATTAGAGTCGATCGAGCAAGGAGACGACATTATTGATGTATGATCAGAGACAGGACTCTTGCCATACTTCTCGACCCAGGTCTTCCAGCATTCCTCCAAAGTCAAGATATTGGATTCGAAGTTGACTACGTTGAGACTCCATTTGCATTCCTGCAACCAATCTTTTTCAAATTTGTTAAGCATGGGCAATTGTAAACCCGTGGCACCACACCAGGATTTGTTGGTAAAAGTATTGTCGTCGTTAAACTTGTTGGCCAAGAGAAGAGCGACAATCAAGTAGACAAAAATCTCATTCTCAGTAAGCTCCTGGGAGGTGATTTCCTTGTTTGTCGAAAAACGTTGGTTCATGTATTCCAAGGCAATCACAATGGTTGACTTTGGCAATCTGGTTGCGAATAAGACAGACACAACCAAATTTTCAAAGTCTTTGGTTGGAGTCTTCTGTTGTTTCAACATACCAAAGGCACACCAACTTAAAAAGGTGGACATGTTGTTCAAGTCGTATTCCAATACAGAGTTAATACCCCCATTGACAAGAGGATCTTGCGGAGCTGGTACATGAGGAATAGGCTGGGCAACAAGTGGTTGTTGATGCATACCGTGTGGTTGTTGAACTTGCATACCAGGAGGAGCTTGTTTTTGGGGCATTGGATAAGGCATCGAAGGAGCCTGATAACCCGAATAAAAAGATCTTGAGTGGAGATGAGTTGGTTGGAAATAATTGTTTGGGGTTGCATATTGGGGCATATAGTTATATGACGAGGTGGCCCTATGACCGGCCGTTCCCAAATTCTGTTGATAGTAGTTTTGATACATTTCTAGAAGGTAGTTGTTTTATGAATAAACGAAGACTTAGTGAAAAGCTCGTTCAGAAAGAAATAGAAACAGTCAAGTGTCAGGATATCAGAAATTTCTTGCTAGTGTAGAGTCTCTAGTTATTCTAGTAAGTGCTAGGATTGCTAGGGATCTGTATCTAGTTGAGGTAGATCTTAAAACTGAGGCAAATAACTCAATATTTCTTCAGATAGTGCCAGGTATAAATTAATATAACCAGCTGATACAAAATAGAATCAGTCCGTTAGTATCCTGAAGTATAATCGATACTAGTTAGCAACAAGTAAAGTCAATACACAAGATATTCAGTGATAGAATTCCAGATTGATTTTTTTTGATTTTTTTGATTTTAAAAGCCTTTTCTCTTTTAAGTCCCAAGATAATTCTATTAAGAGGATAATAGAATATAAGTTAGGGTTAAGAAGGTTCAATACTTAAAGAAGAAGAAGGAGAAATGAAACAAGATTTTTGCATGGCGGTTGTAAATCGACTAGTAAAATTTTTTTACGAATATTAGTCGCGACACGACGGATGCCCGAAAAAGAAAAGGCACACGGTGAACACAAATCAGACGGACCCAACTATCGACACAAACTGACAATTACAGACACAAACCCTATTCACTAGATTCCTATTCGTGTAGTTACGTAGCAACTAGTATAGAACAACATCGTCCCATATAGTACGTCACAGTTGCTCCCAAATAATTAGAAGAACAGAACGGTGCCGGCCCTCCCAGTATCTCAAGCTTATTGCTGATTACTGACCCCAAAAAATTCCGTATTGGGGATCAAATTAATGAAGGGCGTGGGAATGAGGCTGGTCATTGTCAAGGAATGAAAATAGATCTGAACTCTGACGAGTTCACAATATCATCACATGATAATATCACACCCACTGATCATCAAGGATACCACTTGTACTCCCTGAGTGATATGACGTATGGTAGCCCAAATATGCCTTGTTTCTCACCAGTGTATGATATGGCCGCAGTTTTGTGTTCGTGAGATTTATGAGTAATTACAGAGAAATGACTAACTATTGTAATTATAGAGTACTATTTACGTACCAGACGGCATGAGTACTGTAGGATCAATTCGAGTCATTCGTGAAGGTTTATCCCTAATTTTTCGCAATCTGTGGATCTCAGTAGCAATTTTCAAGAGCAACTAGGCACTCGTTCGTAATTGTAATTTGCGTTATATGTAGGTATTGAACTGCGAAATGACTTTGAGATGGTTCTGGACAAATGAGTAGTGGAGAATTGCGATGTTTAGAATGATCTCAATTCAGACGAGTTCAAAGGGTTTGAAACGAAAAATGTAAGGTGAGAATATTGTAACAATAATGAGCATCTCCAAATTTTAGTGTTAACATATTAATATATTCAATAAGCCATGGATATCTTGGTACTATGAAATATTTAAAGAACTATTTCACTGGTGGAAATTTGGTGGAAATTTCTAATCTGACAGCCATATGGAAACTATGAGAGCTTAAGACTTCATGGAATCGTTACGTGTACTCTCCTTATCTATAGGATTAGTTAGTTTGGGTTTTATGGTAACTCTTCACACAAAATGACTACTCTCGTACCGTAGTAAAATCTGAAGTCCCCTCATCACAGAAGTGAATTGTTGTTGCATTACTTGCATGAAATATAACCGCTATTCATTGAAATGACTAATGAAAGATAATTCTTAGAATGGCCCTAGAACAGCCGATCCCAAATATCTGTATTAGCTGAATAGTTGCGAAATGGAAGATAATGACTCTACAAGAAGAATAGAGAAATGAATAGAAGATTGGTTGATCTTCTAAATTAAGGATTCTAATATTTTGAAGAAAGTTCTCTTTGTAACCTTTACAAATTTTATAGTAAGTTTCAGTATCCTCTGTAATGTTACCTTATGACAGGGCATACTATAGATCAGTATTCTTCCCAAATGGCTGCAAACATCCACATAAAAATGCAGGATCTTCAAGTGCTAAAGTAATAATTATAAAGTCTTGGTTCGGATTTTTGGGACACGCTTACTCAATAACAGGCCGTCTGATCTACCAGATTTGTTTTCATCTTCATTCTATCGTAAATTCACTGTTCTGCCGATATATCTGAAATTTAAAGTCGCTTTTTTCAAATCTGTATCGCATTTTTGGTAAGTCGCATTCTTGTCACATTCAGATCCGACATGCTGCATAACCTATTTAGGAAGAATATCAACATTGCAAAATCCGATAAATTCGTCAATTTTACTTTCAAATAACAAAGTGCATCCCATACTTTATTCTTTCCTTAGATCCATTAATGCCCACAATCCCGATCTATCTCAAGCTCAAAGGGGGATCTTCAACGACCCCACCCTTGCTTCTGGCTACCTCAGCAACCTCAATTGATTTTAACAATAAAACCTATGACTTCTCCAGGATCTTCCTGCCAACAGAATCCTCATTTCATGACCTTTTAGACTTCAAATCACAATCTTCATGTACCGTTTTTATGGGTCCCACCGGATCTGGCAAGACTACTACCTTACATCAGGTCGTTGATACCCAGATAAAGTCTCTTCAAGGCTCCCATGCGTACTTGACAGCTTTTGAAGTTAGCGAGAACAAGCATCTCATAGATTTATTAGAAACCGTTCCTGAAAGAAAAGAAATCCTCTCTCTCAACTTTGAAAGCAACCTCCACCGTGTAAGCTTGGAAACATCAACCTCGTCGCACTTGATCAAAAAAGTCTTCTCCAATAGATCTACGTCGAAAACGTCCTACAACTCCGAGTCCAGTAGATCTTGTTTGATCATCACCTTCTTTTTCAACAACAAAAGATGTACGTACATTGATCTCATGGGCAATGAGAAGTTCAACTTACCAAAAGACCCTGTTCAGAAAACACAATCCAACATTTTTGCAAACTTGAATATGTCATCCATCACGCAGCTCTTGACAAAGAAGTCATTTAACGGAAGATCTTCCAATCTCATCACCAACTTGATCTTCAAGAACGACAGCACCGTGTCTTCGCGTAATATCAACATCGTGATGAACTTAGATCCACATGGCGACGTCTCACTCATCAAGTCAGCTTTGGGAAATATTGCTGACCTTACAAAGACTTTCAAATTGGGCTCTCCTATGACCAGTCCTGTCAAATCAGTATCGTCCAACATTCCTAGCTACGCAAGACCCACCCTCGCGTCATTGAGTCCCAGAAAAGTATCGTCACCAAGGTCACCAATTAGAAAACCCGATTCACCATTTAAGAGAAAGCTCAATACTCCTTGCAAAATGAAAATCGCTCCGATTTTGTCTAAACCAAGAACTTCTCAAAAGTCTCTTTCTTGTCAATCCCCTACAAGATCGTTAGCATGCTTGGACTCGTCTCCAGTATCTTTGCCAAAACACGTCAAAGTACCAGCAAATACTTTAGCTCCGGCAGCGAAATTACAACCTTCTACAGAGGCCAAGCTCATGAATGACTACAACAAAATACAAATCTCCAACCTTAAGAAACACTTGCAAGACATGGAGCTTGAAAACCAACAGTTGAAAACTGACAATCAGGACTTGATGAACCAGATCCAGTACAATGTTACTACCTCGATCAACAGCGAGTTGACTATAGTTGAAGACGTTCAAACTCCTCCATTAGAAATGTTGTCGTTGAAATCAGAATTGGATAGCTTGAGGGAAATCAACTCGAACAACAAACTTTTGATTGAACGTCAAAGACAAATCTTGAATGATAGTTTGAATGACTTAAAGGGTGAGTTTACTGATTTCAAGCAAAAATATGGTTCCTTCAGAAACAAAGTTGAAAATATCAAGGACATGAACTCTCTGTTACAACAAGAGATTGTTCTGTTGAAAGATATGAACTCGATCCAAGAAGGAGAATTATCGACAGTGAATAATAAACTAGAATTGACAGATATCAACCGTGCCAGCCTTCACACCGAGTGTACAAAGAACCTTGCCCAAATCGATGACTTGAATGCTACGGTTGCGATCCTACAGAAATCCAATAAGAAGTTATTTGATCAATTATCGGAGAAGGAAGATACTTTGTTGGAAACTAGCAGAGAATCGTTCGAAAAGATGACTAAGACCAATGAAGAAATTATTAAAAAGAACTCACAAATCGATAGTTTGACCACCCAGGTCAACGTCTTGACTGCTGAGATAGCCACCAGAGACTCGACTATCAGTGGAAAAGACGCTGAATTGGTGAGTCTCGCTGCAAGCAAAGAAGAGTTGGTTGCAAAACTTTCCAGCGAAATTGCAAAGATCTCTAATAAAGATGACGAATTGAAACAAAAGGAAGCAATCATATCCGACTTGAGAAATGAAACCAACTCCTCCATGAGTGATGAGAAAGATACCCAAATTACTACTCTCAGCAACGAGATATCTCGCTTGAAAGACGACCTTTCGACCCAAGAAAACTTGCACATTTCTGAAAATACTTCTAAGGAAGAAAGTATCAAAGAGTTGCAACAAATGGTTTCACAAAAGGATGTTGTTATTCAATCACATATTGAGCAACTGAATGCTATGGATATTCAAATCAGTGCTTGGAAGAAAGAAAAGGCAGATTTGGTAACACAACTCGAAGCTGGAGAATCCTTCAGAACCACTTTACAATTGCAATTACAAGAACAATCCAGTATCAAAGCTGACTTGGAATCACAAGTCACCAGATTTCAAGGTGATTTACAACAAGCTAAATCAGAAAGTGAGTCGAAATCTCAAGTTAGCCATTTTAATGCAGAATTAGAAAAACAAGTCGATAGTTTGATCACAGACAACAAGCACTTACAAAGCGAAGTCGATGACTTGCAAAAGTTCAACGCTTTCGAGCTCAGAGAAAAGCAAACACAAATTGATTCCTTGAACGAACAATTGGACTTGAAAGAACAAGTCATTGCTGACCTTGGAAAACAACTCGACTTGAGGTTAGAAGACATCTCCAAGTTGCAACAACAATTGAAAGACGTTGAGATTAACTACTCCGATATGAACAGTATGATTACAGCCAACTCTGCCTCTGTTATCGAATTACAGACTGTGAAGGCTGGGTTAGAAACCCAAATAGCTGATTTAAAGGATCAATTGGTAGTTTCCAACAACCAGTGGAATGCCAAGTATGATTCCATGGTTCAAGAAAAGGATCTGGAAATGGATGCTGTTGTCGAAGTAAAGAATCAAGAAATTGTGTCTAAAGAGCAAGAAATTATGTCTAAAGTTCAACAAATCGAAGCTAAAGAACAAGTTATTAGGGCTCTTGAAGCATCCAAATCTAGTGAAGAGCCAGAAATTCATGCTCAATCTATGGAACCTGTAAAATTCAACAATTTACCATCCATTAGCTTCAATAAACCATTTGACGGAGCAAATATCTTTGAAGACTCAAAGGATGATTCAGATATAGAATCTAATGATATCGAATCAGGCAATTCTTCAAGGTCTACTACTCCAATTGAAGAAAAGAACCATAAAGAAGAAAAGAAACAAAAACGTGCCTTGATGCCTTCAAAGGCAGACAACTACAAAACCTTGGTCAACTCAATGTCCAAGGTCAAGAAAATGAAGAAAAAGACTCCAAAGAAGATTAGACAAAAGCTCACCAATTAAGGTATGCTTGTCAGCCATTTTATACTTCACTTCTCATTTCTAATCTTTTAATATACCCTAATAAATTTTGTCAGAATTACATGAAATATAAACAATTTAGATATAACTAGTAGAGAGTAGATATATAGAGAAGTAGATTTAAAGATTGTGATCGGTGAATAGTTCGAATTCTTGGATCCTAAGCTCATTTTGTGAGCGAGATCTCTAAGATTCACTGAAGAGTATGGTGACTTAGCGATAAGAAAAGTCACTACGGTCCTTAGTTAACCTCTTAAGTGACTATTATTTCACTAATTGTCGCTGCAGCTAAGTTGGGAAGTTTCCTAGAGGTTAACCGATCTGATTCAAATAATTAAGAGTATGATCTCAAGAGTAAGACCACCAGAGTGGGACCTGTAAGACTAGAGACTTTTGGAATCATTATTGAAATGATCATTAATTGTATCAATACTATAATAGAGATCCATAATAAATAGCTCTCTCTAGTACTAGCTCATTATATCTACATTAACTTCACTAATAATATATTTGATACATAGTGATATTCTTTTCCATAATCGAGTCTCGCCCGATACGCACAATTCATGACTATGGCTTCTCAAACGGTTCTTCTATCACTCATGAACCTCACAATTGGCCCCAAGCCTGTGATTTCTACTGTTTTTTCAAACCAACTCAACAATAATCCTCCTTGTTTGGCTCCGTAGCTAGTACTCATATTCTTGTATAAATATTTGATCAAGGTGTCTTGTTGGCTGGTGTCGAGCCCCTTTATGAACCCCGACAAGTCACTCAAGTTGTGGTTGTTTTTGATGGAGCACAATACTTCAAACACGGTTTCGGTATGGAGACTTTTAGTGGCCTCGTCAGCGATGTATGGAGCATTGTCCAATGCCAACGTCAATGCTTCCAAGAACTGTCCTGACGATAAGGTCGATCTAACTTGTTTAGATAAACTGACAATTTGCTCGTGGCTAGTGGCCGGTAAATCCGGTATCAAATCCTCTTTGGATAAATGTGTCTCTTTGTCATAAACATCGATATCGATTCTTCTCCAATCCTTTTCTCTAGCGTACATGTTGTGGATTGATTGATTGCCTATAGTGGTGGAGATTGTTACGACTTTCGGTTACTTGTGCGGGCTGAATAATTGGTTAACGCACGCCCGATTATGGATGTACAAGGAATAACTATTACTGCTAGTAGTCGAGATATGTAATAATGGAGATTGTCTAATACTGGTGATTCTTTAATAGTCGAGAATTGTTTAATAAAACTCTAAATATTGTGGTTGAGCCCGAAAATTAAAGTTTCTATGCTGGAGCTTTAAGTATTGCTCACATGCAATCTGACTAGCTATTGGTTTATATAATAATGCATTAAAGGGCTATATAGAAATGAATGGTTATGTGGTATTCTGATCGTACCATGTGATACTAGCAGAATCAGACAAATTGCCTGTTGAGCCAGAACTGTACTTGTTCGTGAATGAGTCAGAACTGAACTAGTTCTTGAGTGAATATGAGTTAACGGAATATTGTGGTCTCTATATGTCTAAAATGGTAATGTAGGGGCGTGATCTTTGATTCTTCGTCGTACTTCACAGCCTATGTGATACACATCGGTTTGGGAACTGGCCTGCTTGGTCACGTCACTGTTCTCTTATAACTCACTGGTCCTTCACTGTTTGCTTTTCTTGTTAGACTTGACTTCTTGATCTTCAGTATCCTTAGAACTATAATCGTCCATGAATTTCAAGGCCTTGTCTCTCAATTCCAAATTATCCACCACGATTACAACAAGTCCATCGCTGCCTACCTCGTACTTTATATGGCCCTCGTTGGGTATGGCGATTGTCTCATCAAAATTGTCGAAAAATGTGTTCATATCTTCAAAACTTTGAATATTATCAAGTAGCCTTTCTTCCATATCTCCTTCTGGTACATCTGGAGAGTTCACCACTATTATTGCTCTTAATGGGTTATCCAACTCATCGCCTTCTTGGAACGTTGGGAATTCTTCGTTGTCTGACATTTTAGGTATATTTTTGAGAACCTTATCTGCGTGTTTATTGCTAGATGCTCCTGGTTACTGTGGACTCTTGCTGGGTGTCCCTTGTTTACACCCTTAGTTAAGATCAAGAGTTGAAAAAATCGAAAAAACTTGAAGCCATCTCATTATGTACTGCATATAATTGTGATGGAGCTATGGTACTGGGGAGCTGATATATGGAGCTATTCTAGAACTATTCTACAGAGCTCTTGCAAGCTCAGTTACCAAGACAATACATTGTTATTCATTAAAGATAGAGATATACAATTTGGGTAGGTATTTTCCATCTTGCACGGATAGTTAATCAGACCATTCCTTAAATTGGTTGATTAAACCTCTGGTGGATGGGTCATGGGATTCAACCTTTTCGTCGTTGTTTTCCAATTCCTTTCCAATAACCTTGGCTAAGACTTTACCCAATTCAACACCCCATTGATCGAAGGAGTTGATGTTCCAAATGGCACCTTCGACAAAGGTGACATGTTCGTAGTAAGCAATCAAAGAACCCAAAGCGGCTGGGGTGATTTCTTGGGCCAAGATGGAAGTGGTTGGTCTGTTACCGGAGAAAACCTTGTGAGGAACCAAACCGCCAGTGGCACCTTCGGCCTTGACGTCGTCTTCGTCCTTTCCAACCATCAAAGCTTCAGCTTGGGCAAAGAAGTTGGAAGCCAACATCTTTTGGTGCACGTTGTTATCAATTGGGTTGTGGGACTTGGCAGCAAGAATGAAATCGGATGGAATCAACTTGGTACCTTGGTGAACCAATTGGAAGAAAGAATGTTGAGCGTTGGTAGCTGGTTCACCGAACAAAATGGTACCGGTTTGGTAGTTAGTGAAAACGTTACCTCTAGTGACGGATTTACCGTTGGATTCCATGGATAATTGTTGCAAGTAAGCAGAAAATCTGTGTAAGTATTGATCAAATGGAGCGACCAAGTGGGTTTGGGCACCAAAGAAGTTGTTGTACCAAACAGACAACAATCCTCCTAAGACTGGAATGTTTTCTTCCAAAGGAGCTTCTTGGAAGTGCTTGTCGACAGATTCGGCACCCTTCAAGAAGTCGTTGAAGTTTTCGAAACCAATGTAGAGGGCAACGGATAAACCAATGGCAGACCAGACGGAGTAACGGCCACCGACCCAGTTTTCAAATCCAAACATGTTCTTGGTGTCAATACCAAACTTTCCAACTTCTTCAGCGTTGGTAGACAAGGCGGCGAAGTGCTTAGTGATGTGAGAAGAATCCTTAGCAGTAGCCAAGAACCAGCTCTTAGCAGAGTTGGCGTTGGTGATGGTTTCAGCAGTGGTGAAGGTCTTGGATGCAATCAAGAACAAGGTGGTTTCAGCATTCAAGTTCTTAACGGTTTCTGCAATGTGAGTACCATCGATGTTGGAAACAAAGTGGACATTTGGACCTCCCTTGGAGTATGCCTTCAAGGCTTCGGTAACCATAACAGGACCCAAATCTGAACCACCAATACCGATGTTAACAACGTCGGTAATAGCTTTGCCGGTGTAACCCTTCCATTCACCGGATCTGACGGAGTCGGAAAATTCCTTCATGTGTTGCAAAACGTCGTCGACTTCCTTAGCAGTGTCCTTACCGTCAACTTCCATCTTCTTCATAGATCTGTTTCTCAAGGCAGCGTGGAAAACAGCTCTTCCTTCGGTGGAGTTGATCTTGGAGCCTTTGAACATTTCGTCTCTCAATTGTTCAACACCGGCTTGCTTGGCCAATTGGATCAATTCGCCCAAGATTTCATCGTTAACCAAGTTCTTGGAGAAATCAAACAAGATTTTGGATCCATCGTAGTTAACCAAGGTCTTGGATAACTTTTCGAATCTCTTTGGGTCTGCAGCAAATGCGTCTTTGACCTTGAAATTTTCACCACTGGCCTTGTAAATGGCTTCTAACTTTTTCCAAGCAGGTAATTCAGATGCTAATTTGAAATCGGAGAATGAAGACATTGTAAATTGTAACTTGTATAATTAAGTGTAAGGAAAAGTGGAGTTATTGTTGAGACTTTCGGCCCTTTTCATTCCATGGATTATTTCAAGGGGGACACGTGATACGATCGTCAGTTGATGAAGCATTTTTACTAGACATGGTGGTACCACTATAATTTTTTGTATTGAGTGGTGCTAGGATTGTATATATTACCAACGCTGGTACTAGATAGGTGCCATGTTGGTCTTAGATCATGAGTTAGAGGTGTTGAACTATACTATGTAATTATTGGTGGTGCATATAGTACCAAGTTGGGATTCTCGGAGCTTCAGTAAGGGTGAGACTCCGAACTTTGTCTAATGAATTACTAATTAGGTGTGTAACTTACTAAGTTGCCAGTTCATTGTGTACTCTGTATGTGGAGAATATGATTCTAACTAGATTGTAGTTTAATTGAATGAAATACGAGCCTCGGTTAGATATTAAATTAAATATGTGCACGTTAAACCAATAGCCAAGGCCCAAGACCTATGAGCCATGACTAGCTTAGATATTTGAAGCTGGTCTAGATGAGCTTTGTAAAGTTTGAAACAACATTTCGCTTGGTATCTCCTAGAACTAAAAGTACCATGTCTCTCGTAACCCATTAAGTCGATTGATTACGATGTCCCCTAGTTGCTATAGGAGACTAATTAATAATAGAAGGGATGGAGACTCGAAGAAACTAGATCTCGTTCACTAACAAAAGGGATACTCCTTTTAGAACCCTGCGCTGTTTCGTTCTGTTCATTGTAACCTTTTTTAGAGTCTTCAATAATGTATGAATACTACGGCTCCTACTAGATTTCCAACGCTACTTGTAGTACAATTGCAATATTTGGACGCCATTTCCAATCTTAACACCCAATCAAGTTTCTCCCATCCTCATGACCCAGATCTAATCCACTGCCATCTCCATCTCCTAAATCCTTCTCTCATTGAATCCTGCATATATTCTTGAGGCTAATCAAGAACCAGCTCAAATATTCTACTACTACTCATAAGGCTAGAATCACGATGACCGGTCTTGCTTCAAAGTGGGCAACAGATGAGAAATTAGTAGAAGAAGCTAGAAAGCAAGACGTTAAGGTACACAAAAAAACAACCACCTCACATGCAAACTCCGCTACTCCAGACAAGAAGGTAACAAAATTACCCAGTATCTGGGCCGATGCTGAATACGAAACAGTAACTCCTAAGGAAAACAAGCCTAAATATGATAAAAGCACTAGAAAGCCACGCAAGCAGCTTGAAACACCTCCAAACTCATCAGAAGGCCATGATCATTTTACAAGAAAACCTCAAAATTCAGAGGGTCATGAAGGAAGAAAACCTCAAACCTCGTCCGACCTTGATGGACATTTTATAAGAAAACCTCCCAGTGGACCTCGGGCACAAACACACAAACCCAATCATCATGAAACACATGAAAAACACACCAATCATAGAAAACAGAAACAACAACGTGAGTCAGAGACGGAAGGCGACACCTTGCCTCCGATGTCAGATGCTGCTAAAGCATTTGCTTCAAGATTAGGTATGGGATCAAGCACTTCCAAAAAGCACACAGATCATCATGAAAATAAACACAATGAAAAGCATACCAAAGAATCAATCAACCCTCTCGCCGCTAGATTGGGGGCCATTTCAGTATCCAAAGACAAACCGAGTTCCAAACAAAAGTATGAGACTCCTAAACAAAAGAAACAAAAAGAAGTGAACCATTTGAAACAAAAACAGGATGAAGCAAAGAAATTAGAGGAGGCTAAGGAGAAGGAAGATATGCTTAAGTTTTTGGACCAATTGGAATCAAAAGACATGGATTGGGCTGAATATGATGATTAAGACATTCTATGACTCCCTTAAGGATTCTCCTGACTTATTTATACCTAATAAGCTATTCATGGTCCATAGACAGCTTGTCTACTCTAAAGACACTTCAATTCGTATCTTCACAATTTGATCTACCACATATTTTCACGCTCATTAACCAGCATTTCATCCTCTAATTTGTACATTTCGTCCTCTAATCTCTACTATATCTTCTGTAGCAGTAGTAGAATTAGTTCTAATAAATAACTAAGTAAATCGAGCAGAAGTTAGCTGGAGTGTAATACCAGTTGATCGTGTGATTATCTGCAGTACCCCCATATTTAGTGGCTCCAAAAAATGAGTTGTAGAACCACCCTAGAATTACGGATGTATGTACTGACGTCATGTCATTGAATCACTGTCGTTTTGATATGTACAGGATCTTGGTTCCAGCGTTACGGACATCACTAAAACCTCGATACATTAAGAATATTGCCTCCCTCACTTCCACAACTCCTAGAACTTACATCACGTCACATCCCCCCAATCGTAAAGACTCAGAGAAGGAAAAGTATGATCAGCTCTTACGAGAACAAATAATCCGAGCTACGTTTCAACGTGGTGTACCTATGGTAGCACCTAGCCCAGGAGTCTTACAGCAAATCAAAAATACCGCCAAAATGTTGGGAAAGGGTTATGGGATCTTGGTGGCCATTTATATCCTTCTCCAGCTCTTTATGGCCAGAAGAGATAAGGAGGATTCAAACACAAGTGTTTTCATACCGCTCGTTTTCAAATTTAGCAGATCGGGATATCATCGGTACCAATTCCCTCACGAACTCCAATACGTAGACCAGAGGGCGCATGACTATTTTGTAAGTGAACTGAACCAACTTTCCAAACACAAATCTGAAGATCTTGATGTTGCTCTATCGAAGCAGAGCGCTCTTGATTCTTATAAGGTTGTGCTCCAACATGAAAATGTCAAGTATCAGGTCCTTGAGCAATTGTCCAAACATCACACAATCAAAAAGTTGATGGGTATTCCCATATTTTTAGAAGATGGACCGCTTGATCCGTCGAAATATTTGAAGGATACATTTGGCTTTGAACAGGACTTTAATATATGGGTGGAAGTAAAGACTCCCATTGTTTCTGGGCTACAGATTGATCTAGATGGCGAGGGACTGTTGCGTTCGCTGTGGAAGGTGAAGTCACTCAACTTTGGAGAATCTTCAATTCAACATTTGTTCTCACTGGTTGAGAAGACTTTTGACCATATCGACTCTCTCGACCTGATTTTGACCATTCCTGAAACAATCGGCCAACCCGACGGAGACCATCTTATTGAGAAATCGGGTGTGAAAAAAGTCAAGGATTATGATATCTACTATGTGGGAGAGTTTGAAATTACTGACAATACAAAGGAAACCAAAGGAAGGGTGGTTTATGTTGGTACCATTGATTTCAACCATCTTGCAATTAACCGAGGAGTCAAACTACTCTCGTTAAAATTGATAATGGAAAATGAAACATATAAACTTTTGTGAACAATTCATTGGGGCAGGCACAGTAAGTGACTGCTGGTCATGATTTAAAATGGATATGAATCAATTCATTAATGCTTGACTTGATATTGGAGATATTCGGTCTGGAAAGATACTCTTGAGAGAATTGTCATTGAATAAGAAGTTACCATGGGAAATGTGGGTTTCTCATAATTTAGTGTGGGATCATCATACTTTAATATGGGATTATCATACTTTAGTCTGATATTATTCGAGAGATCTGAAAATTTTGAATGTTTCCGGGTTTGACCGTGATAAAATAGCTTGCTCAATTAGTAGTACCAATACTAGGAATTACTATTATGAGCCATAGACCGGATTATGCACCCCGATACTACGGATATCTCAATATAGGGCTTCGATATCTGATTTTTCACATTACATTAGTGGATGCAATGAATCTTGGTAGTCGATTCCCAATTTTCGTGGATCAGAAAGTTTCTTCTTCACTAAATATTGTAATCAACCACATCCCCATCTGTTCCCCATATGGCCAATGGTAGTAGGATCCTTCTCTTAATCTTAAAATATATTTTCATATGTGTGTAGGCTCTTACGCGATAGATCTCGCATCCAAGCGAAAATTAACATGAATCGTTATCATTGTCAGCAAATCCATGGATGAATTACCACAAGAAGATGTTGTAAATCAACATCCATTGAGTCTAGACGTTACAACCATCTCCAGTATCGAGACTTCACAGGAGCCAGAATATAAGAAACGAAAGTCCGTAAGTGGCAAGAAGAAAATGGCCGACACCAGCTCGGCGCACTCCAACAGGAAGACGGCTCAAGGATCCAGGACGTTAAAGGCTTGTGATCTTTGTCGAAGACAGAAGACACGATGTTTCCGGTCCCCAGAGAATCCCAACTCTTGTTTGCGATGCTCGTTTCTAAATAAACAGTGTTCGTTCCAGACTCTGCTGGATGGAGTGTTTATGGAACCCACCACCAGCAACAGTAATATGATGAACAGTGGAATGGACGATGGCGCAACATCACGCAAGTTGGATTTGATTTATAATGGAATCAATGAGATGTTGGCGTTGATGAGGAATAATGATTTGACTAACGATATGATCAACAACGATGCACGGTTATTATTGGATGCTGCATCCACCATGAAGAACTTGCCGAACTCACCGGGATCACAGCAATTCTTGGAAAAGAGTATCCATGGCCACCAGGCGCCAGGATTACAATTACATCCCGAATATAATGTGTATGATACCATCGATACCAATAACCTGTCTATTTTCCAGTCGTCGTCCAATTCGCTTCAGGTTTCGCCATTTTCAATCATAGAAAACGAACTAAAGAATCCAGATATCATTCCCAAACCTATACTAAACCTACTTAACTTGTCTGCGGTCAAGAATGTTCCATATGCAAACGACGATCTCATAAGTTTGAAGATCTTGACAGATCTCGAGGCCATTGACTTGATGAATGATTTCCGGAGAAACTACGGAAGATGGATCTCGTTCCCGCTGAGCATCCCAACAGCGGTATTGATCGATCGTGTGCGTTTCAAATCCTCGTTGCTTCTCACTACATGTTGTTGTCTATCAATGAGATACTCATTGAATAGCATTAGTCCTGGTGATATCAACAACTATCGACGCAAAAAGTACACCTATAGGGCGTTGATCAAACAATTGATCAAGGATTTGAACAAATCATTGCTACAAATTACTTCGTTCCAGGGTACAAGAGACGGCAGCGGCGATATCGAGCTTCTCCAAGCATTAGTGATCTTGTCGATATATTCCCTATCATTATCATCCGTTGCTCGAGCCACCCTCCCCGACGACGATGAAGAAGAAGAATACGAATTCTTAGAAGACAAAAGCATGAGTCTCCAGATGTTGAACTTGGATCCTTGGTATATTTCGAGTGTTGGTCTTACGGTATTCATATCCAAATCCACCTTTGGAAACCTCTTCAAAAAGAAGGTTGGAGACGAAAACTCCCAAATGAATATGCAGCAATCTCCTTTCACGATATTATACGACGAGCTCGACACGGATGAATATCAAACATTGACGATCCTCAGAATTTATAACCATCTAAGTTTGGTGCATCTCGTGAGCTGTGTGTTCTCAGGAAGAATGTGTGTCGTTGACGAGATCAGACTTAATTATTGCACGGCAACATTGAGTCTTCCAAGTGCCACCAATTTCGACGGAAGAATGGTTAGTGAGATCGGAATCTTGCTAATTGCCTACAACTACGTCCAAGTCAACCTAAACGTAAATACAAGTACCTACAAGGATTGTTTACTTAGTTTTGAAGCAGTTAAAGAAGAAATTAGACTGTGGTATGAGCAGTGGGAGTATTTATTCAGTCAGCCAGCTCTCCAGTTCGTTGAACTATGCTATGATTTCTGTAATCTAATCATTTTTTACAGTTTCAACTACCAAAAGTTGGTTCTAAGCACGTCTTCTTCATCCAAGCGCAAGGACAAACAAGATCAAATCTTGAAGGATTTGTATAAAGAAAATAACATCGAGTTCATACTGAGTCATTGTGATAAGAACTCGTTGGTGCAAATGTTGGACTATTCTTATAAAGTGGTCAAGTTCATAAATTTCATTGAAAGTGACTCTTATTTTGCGTATTTATCCGACCAGATCCATTTCTGTTTCTATTTCAGTGGAGTGTGTTTGATAAAATTGAACAAGTATCTCATCACCAGCGACCAGTTGAAGTTGTTGGACGAAGTCGAGACAAATCAGGAAGATTCAAGATCAACCCAAGAATTGATTATAACGGATTTGAAGAATTTGATCGAGAAGTTTGGCAGAATTGGCCAGGAAAACAAAGATGATATTATTTCAAAGTATAAGGTTGGTTTGGAGACCATGCTTGAAGGCGTGTTCCATAATATATAATATGCTGGCTGGCATTCTCTATGAAGATCTTTTATTACTCTAACTGTCTTCTTATCCCCAGGCCCCAGAACTCTACTAGAACTTTTGTTGCAAGCTCTGGTGCAGAATCCGGTTCCTAGATCCTACACCGTTGTTACTAACATTAAGAATATATTATCTAATTAACAGATCTATTTAAGGTGGCCCTTAAAGTTACCTTCCATATAATCGATATGAACAAACGCTCTTTCGACCATTGGCAAGGTTTCAATGGAGTACTGGAGGGCTTCTGCAATATCGTGGCAGTCCTTGAAGGATAAATTGAACTCTTCATAGGCAAAGACTACGTCTATTTCGACATTGCAGTTGTCACCGACATGATAAACCTTCAAGGAAGTTATTTGCTTGATGGGCTCGGCAAAACGGTAGGCCAAGTACAAGACGATCTTATAATCCATCTGGTTGGCTATAGCACCCGTCAAATTATCGATATGTTCAAAAGCAGTCATACACCATGACGAAATGACATATATCGAAAGAAGCAACGCACCAAGAGGATCCAACCACCAGATGTTGAAGTAGTACCCAAGAGATGGCATAAGCAACGACACAGTGTTGAAAACGATGTCTGTCATTGCATCCTGAGCGAGAGCTTTGACCGAGCTGGACTTACTCTTGGAACACCAGATCCAAGCACCAATCTTGGTGAAGATTGTAACCAACATTATGGCAATAGCGTTGGCTCCAATTGTCACTGGGACATGACTCTCGCTGTATAACAATCGTTTGAACGATTCCTGACCCACCTGGAAGAAAGAGATAATGATGATAACAGAAAACACCAAGACTCCTAAAGGTTCCAAACGAGAACGACCAACTGGATAAGCATGCTGGACCTTCCAGTTCCTCTCTGCAGTCAATCTATTGGCGATATAAATGATGAACGTCGAGAGAAAGTCCAAGATCGAGTCTACCAACGAAGCTACCACAGACATGGAATTTGTCATGAGCGATACAACAACTTTCCCGATCAACAAGACAAAGTTGATAAAGAAATTGACCAAGATAGCCACCAATACTTTTCTACCATCCTCGGCCTCGTTGTACCCAAGAAACTGTGCTCCCTCGTAGTCAATGTTTCCCGGAATTTCATGGATTCTCGATCTTCCATTAGGAGGACTAGGATTCACATGCAGTTTCGCTTTGGGATAATTCATAGATTCCTCTTCTGCCTCTTCCAAGGTCAGTAACACCTTGGCCATCGGAACACTGTCATAATTGTCCAAAACGTTATAGTGGATCCTTCCAGCGTCCAAAAAGTTGTCAATTTCCTGGAACTTCAAAATCAAGTTATTCTGGTCATCGTAATACTCTCGTACCAGTTTGTTCTTGATTATTTCATGACCCTCTTTATAGAAATCTATCCAGTTGCATAATTTCTTGTAGGTTCCGATCAAACGAGAAGGGCGGAATGCTCTATCTTCTGAGTCTATACTTGCAGCCTCATGGAAGAGTCCGTTAGTGTTAAACCCCGGCGACCCATAGGCAGACAGAGCATATGCTGAAGGAGGAAACAAATTGATATCACTCGTGTTTGTGACTGAGTGGTGGCTCGATAAGAATTGATGGAGTGGAGGTTTGTACTGGTGAGCCTTAAACAGGTCAGATAATGACATGGAGTATCTACGGCTAACATTAGGACTTTCTGCCCTGCTAGCTACCTGGCTGGCCGAGCGGCTGGCTCTGCTGGGGGGACGACTGGTCCATTCGCCGAGTCCAACCGTCCGGGCACTTGAGGGACTCATCTGATCACTAGGGCAAGTCCTCGTTCTAGCTTCTCTCGTTGGTTCTCTGGCTTGTTGGTTTATTGTCTGATACTCTCCCAGGGTCCTTTGTCTCTCTGGCGAGTTATCCAGATCGACTCCATTTTCGAATGATTTGTTTAGCAAAGGTTGATCTTCTCCCATTGGTGGAGCTTCTGATCCCATTACTTAGTGAATATATGTAATTTTGGTTGGTCAAAGGTCTATGAATTGTTGAGAGATGTGCCGTTTTCTCGATGAGCGGATTAACATGATAGGGGAAATGCGGTTTATTACGCTTAATTAATTAGCGAGCAAATTAGTATTACGAGGACCATAAATTATCTGTGATGCGATCCTAAATGGATATTATATTGTCTACAAGGATCACCCTCTTTTAAGAGAGTGGTTTGTCTATATAATTTGTATAAATATGGTTTAGGATATATAATTAAGACAATCTTTCCTCAATTATGATTTAAGATAAGATTTGATTTTCTCATAAAAATATTGGAAAACGTTGGCGGAAAAATACTGAGGATTAAAAAATTTACTGAGAGCAAGAGTAGAAAATAGAAAATGACTCCTCTTTTGTGGCTGTGTTTGCGTTTGTGTAAATTCTATCAAATGAGACAGCTAATAAGAGCCAATAGTACTCTAGCATAATTAATAATACACTACAGTCTAGCATAAGTAATGAAAACATCACAGTCTAGCCTGCTTATAATAGTTTGAATGTTTCAGCCGAATTCTATCTTAATTATAAATATTTGAGAAGAAAGTTCATAAATATTATAGAGCTAACATCAGAGAAAAGAGGGACTTATTCTAAATCCAACTACTGGGATTGGGTTAGAAATCTTTTACCATCCAGAATAATATCTTGTAATTGATATTAGAATTCAGTTATGCAAGAATGATTCAGAGGTATATAGTTCAAGATTCTGAATAAATACTATAAGAAATTTTATCTTTTTGCACCCAAATTTTAAAGATGTGGACCAAATAAAAATTTGCAGAGATTATCAAAAATGCAACGTATAATATATGAGCGGTGACAAGATAATTTAGTGATGTAGTGAGATTTGAATGCTGAGCGCAAAGAAGATTTAATGACTTATAGAATATACTCTTGTTAAATATGTATAGGTTTTTGAATAAACTACAGTTAGAAAAAGTATATTTTACTACAGAAATCCACACAATCTGGTACTCATAAAGGTTAATATTAAATCACTAACCAGAGGCTATTTCCACCTTAATAAATACTGAGCGCAGCACTGAGCGAAGCAAACTGTATGACAAAGGAGAGTTGAGTTCTGTAAACCACTAAATTACACTAGTGGAGGTAAGCAGTATTCAATAAATAAAGGTACCTTAGTCTTGAAACAAAAGTTCCTTTCTCTCTAACTATGCTATACTCTGTTTTTGGCTATTACCCTTGTTAGTGTCAACTATGGTGAAACTTCCTGTAATAGTTATATCCAACCTCTTTAACTAGTACGCATCGTTCATATATGGTCGTGCGAGCGCCGATTATTCCGTAGTAGATTATATAATTTACACTCCATGTTGAATACTGAGGGCAATTACTTGTTAATATTATTAGTATTTCGTATAATCTATAGCGGGGGCTATAACAGTTAGTCTAGATGTTAATTTATTGGATAGAGACAATTTTGGCCAATTCCTGTAGCTGAATCAACCGATGTTAACGTACTGCATATAACGTTTATATATGTAAAACTCTCTAAGAACCTTAAACCTGTTAGATTGTACGCAACTCTTTAAAACTGGGAGAATTATTCCCTTTTCCGTAGCTCTCTCGGTGTATTCGTTTATAGTAGTCCGTATTGTTGTTCTTAGTTATTTTCTTCGTCACTAGATATATCTCTTGCTAAATACTTCACTCTGCTGTATTCACTTGACTAGTGCGCCCTAACTCATGGCTTACCCGGATATGGTCGTGCGAGCGATGAAAAATTTTCATATTTAATTCGACAGCCCAAATTTTATTCAACAACGCACTCCAACACATCACAGTGCAAAGCTCCAAATATACGGTATTGATAATCTGGTATGTAACCTAGAAATGAGGCAGTAAGACCGTTACTGACTACTAATCACTGATTAGACTAGTTGCTCACGAATCTTTACTCACCCAACTCTAAATTCTACAAACTTATATGATGATCGTTTACACAACATACTTTCCGGCGATCTTCATGAGCCAAGGATAAACATGCATCACCATCTGATTCAAGTTTGTATACTTTAAAGTTGTTCTCCATTTTTAGGATACTAGATTATTGTGCCTGTGTATTTGGGCCTGTCCCTACCAGTATGTATAAACCAAACCATAGAGATAATTCAATTATGATGAAAAACTTAACTTTTCAGTTCTGCTTCTGAACCAAATTCCATGAAGAAAACTTTACCAACTTCATTCATTCATTCCTGATTTTTGAATTATCCTATAAAATATGTTATGAAACCTACTAACAATTAGAATATATGTAAATGAATAAGTAACTAATATAAATAATATATCTGACTAATCGATCAATATATGTAGTAATTGTGCCTCCACTAGTAAAAACTTGTGTCCACAAATAAACACCTGTAGCAAACCAACACTTCGTTACGCTCAGTAATGATTCTAATAAAGTAGTATCATACTCAGATTTCTATCTGATTCTTTATTCCATCTAACTAAACATTGAAGATAACAACTTTTCCATCGATTCCAGAGGTACTGACCTTGTTAGTGCCATATAACTTGATGCTGGCAATAGTATTTTGATGGATAGTGGCCAAGGCCTTTCCACCAGTAGTCGAAGGCTTGTTGACTCTTCCCTTTAAATCTAATTGTTTGAACATATTAAGGGCTTGGTGCGACGAGATTTCTTCGTCCTCGCCGTTGTTTTCTGGAACGTCCTTGATTAAATCCTTTTGAGATTCAACCTTGTAAGCTTCTTTCCAGCCAGACTCGTCACCCTCGAAAACAATCAAGTTGCAATTGTGTCCTCCTACAACGATTTTGTTGTTGTTCAAGAACAAAATAGATTTGAAAGCCAAGTAGTTGGTCTTAATGTTGATGATCGATCTTGGAGGTAACCCTTCGGCCTCGGGATAGATCACTCCAATAGAGGCGTCATGCGAAACGAATCCAAGAGAGTTTCCATCAGGACTGAACGCTACATCATGGACCCAAGCACCAGTCTCATTGATGAAGTCTCCACATAAGGTTTGGAATGGAAGTTTGCTTCCCCAGACCGAAGGTTCCGGCTTAGAATCTATGGTCTTAATATAAGCACTAAACACACGGACGTGGCCGTCGGTAGACCCACTGGCCAACAAGACGTTGTTTGGATGCCAGTCCAACGAGGTGATGGTGGATTTCAACGGTTTCTTCAAATGCTTCGAAACCCACCAATCGTTCTCCTCTTCATAGTAACACACGGCGATAATTCTATCGGAAGATCCAACTGCAAACTTTGTACCATCTGGCGACCATTTACACACAGTGGCGGCTCTGCTGATACGCAAGAGAACCAACGTAGGCTTGTATTCACCACCGTCGAGTTCCCAAACCAAAGCGTTCCTATCTTGAGAACAAGTCAAAATCTTACTTCCGTCAGGAGAAATATCCACAGATGTCACGGTTTTGTCGTGCCCTTGCAATACAGTGAACAACTGTGGTCTTGAAGACCCACTCACTTGATAAATCTCAACAGTGTTGCCTTTGGTGATGGCCAACATCGAATTGTCGCTGGAAAAAACATGGTCCTTGATGGGTTCGTGACCCAATTGGTAGATTACTGGTGCAGACATAATAATTGCAGGAGTCGACTCTACTGGTTATTATAGTTGATGATCAGAAGTAGGCTGGGAGTGGTGGGCAACTCTGACAGCCCTCCGCGTGAGTTTTGTTATATACAGGATAACATGGTATTAGTCCATATATCGATAATAGGAAAATATACAAAGATAAAGGAGATATAAACGTTTGAGGTTGACGGTAAGACAGAGAAGGTGAAGTGGATGTTTCCTCTGTCTGAAGTTTCTCTGATTTCAGTGAGTTATACTCGATACTGAACCAGTTATGGATCAGATCTTATCATATATGTAATGGAACTTCATTTGGCATAGTAGGGGCAACCAAATGGCCAATTATGGGGTTCTCGCTAGGTTTCACTGCCTGTATGTAGCCAATTATAGAGGCAATGTTTCACCTGCACCTTCAGACTCATTTCATCTAAACTAAGCCTCTTATAACCCACTGTCGTGGACCTTTGTATCTAAAGTTTCCTTTACTTTTCCCCAGGCTTTGTGGACCTTTTCACTCTTGAAGGTACTCATTCTCCAATCAAGTCTGCCGACAATTGCTTTGAACATATCACCAGTTTCTGGGTTGTATAAAATTCTCAACCAGTAAAAGAATAAGAAGATTACCATTTGGTAGCCAGAAGTGTTTCTGAACGCAAGGGTTCTGACGAACAAATAAAGGATGAGAATCAACTCGTCATACGCAATCACAGACGCTAAAGCGTCTGAACTCTTCAAAACAGCGTTGATTTTCTTATGCTTTGAGACTTGCAATAAGGAAATTAGGAAATACGGAATAATCTTGAAAATCGACTTGAACGTGAAAATCCACACAATTGCCAACACAAGGTACTGGAAGTTCTGTTGTGCAATCAACGTTGGTGCTTCTGGCAAGTAGTTTAAACCGAACTTATGAGAAAACGTCGCCGTCATTGCCATTATTGCTCCAATGAAGGAGAGACGATAACAGATGGAGTTGATGTAGTAAACGTTGGGCAACCAAAATATCTGGAACAAAAACGAAATGGACCCAAACACCAAACACGCCAAGTGACCAGCTATCCATAATTGATACTTCAAGGGGTTTGGGCCAGTTTGTTTCCTTCTTAATGTTTTCTTTTTGTCTTCAGGACTGACCGTGGAATTTGTAATTGTAGGTGCAGAATCTGTTTTTTCTTGGTTAGCTTTGGCTGCCTCGGCTATATTATTGGTACTAGTGACTGTAGACATCCTGACTGATTGTTACGAGATCCACTGATTAGAAAAGCGGTGTAGAGTACTGAAACATTCATTTCAATACAGCAACGAAATGAAATAGATTCTGTGCAGGAGTTGATGGTGCTATCTGCAGGATTTGTGTGTGTTTAAATTCAAGATTGTTGTTATTGTTTTCCAGTACACCTTAACCGACCAGGATGATGTACGACATTGATTATACAAAGTCGTCTCAGGTATCATCGCTTGAGGGCCAGGTTCTATCACAGTACCAGTTTTTGGCTTCCCAATTAAATGTTTTATCTCATGAAATCAGTCTGTTAACGGTCAAGGCTAGTGAGGACCAAGGCGAGTCAAAAGTCTCTGGCTCGGCCCATAACCTTTCAGAGAACTTAAGAAACTTGGAAATGAAGATTGGCCTAATCCATACATTATTCAAGGGAGCAGTTTATACCTTGTTTTTAGAACAAGATCAAGAAGAGGAACAAAAGGAGGAAGAGGAAGACCTAGCAAGTGAAGAGTTAAGCTAACTGAAGTGACTCTATAAGAATGAGGTATCGTATGTACATGGGAGGTTTGCAATGGCTCTACTCTAGTGCACCAACCTTTGGATATTAATTGCTGAGCTAGAATTATTACATTAAACCAGCTGGCTAGTTTAATAGTGGAAGCAAATAAGATAGTCATAGTTCAATACGAGGGCTTAATAGTACATAGCAGCTCTTGGAGTCCTAATTGAAGACTATGTCCACGGTGGTTTATTCATTACCAAGTATACCCATACTTGTCTAAAACTTACTACAACTCATTACAGAATCCCAATTCATTAAGCTCAGTTGTATTTCTTGTTAAGTGAACATTGACGATGTTTGAAGTACGCTAAGTACCATAAACATTCACTGAATCACGATAGTCCCAACAATTATGAGACTAATTATTCAAACCGATTTAACTAAAAGTTTGATAACTAAAGCTTTGGTTGGTGAAAATTCAGTATATTTGCCAACATGTCTTATAATCTCATATACAACAGACCAGACAAACTCTCGCCGACTGTTTCAGGCTGACACAGAACACTACTACTCTAATATCCGGATCAGAGATCCTAGGACCTCGTCATCTCTTTCAGTGTACTCCGGGTCAAGTGGTGAGACATTATAAGTCGTGTTCTTGTGACAATTTGTCCCGCATTTGAACGAGTTAGTATCGTTCCATAATTTATTAGATATTATATAATGATACGAATCTCTCCTTCACCAGCTCTAATATGATAGTAGGATGATGTAGCAGCGATTTCCATCGTAGTCAAAGTCTGATCTTTACGCACATTTCAATTTGATCCCATTTTTTTTGACTACGCTCACATTGATTCTCTGAAAGGCTGCGCGCCGAGTCAAAATTAAAAACTATATAACTACCTCATCCCCCCCACGATTTCGAGACCACTTTCCCCAGCAACTCAAAATGTCCAACAACGATAAATACTCCACGCCGCTCTCATCCAGATATGCATCTGATGAGATGTCCAAGATCTTCTCCCTTAGAAATCGTTTTTCTACTTGGAGAAAGTTGTGGTTGAACTTGGCTATTGCTGAGCAACAAGTTGGTTTGACCATCATCTCAGACGAAGCTATCGAACAAATGAAGCAACATCTTGAAATCACAGACGAAGAAATCGAAGAAGCCTCCAAGGAAGAAGCAATTGTGAGACACGACGTCATGGCCCACGTCCATGTGTTTGGTAAAGTGTGTCCAGCCGCTTCCGGAATTATTCATTTGGGTGCCACTTCTTGTTATGTCACCGATAACGCTGATTTGATCTTCTTGAGAGATGCCTATGACGTTATCATTCCAAAGTTGGTCAATGTCATCGACAGACTTAGTAAGTTTGCCATTCAATACAAGGACTTGCCAGTTTTGGGTTGGACCCATTTCCAACCAGCACAATTGACCACTGTTGGTAAGAGAGCCACTTTATGGATCCAAGAGTTATTGTGGGATTTGAGAAACATGGAAAGAGCCAGAAACGATATTGGCTTAAGAGGTGTCAAGGGTACCACCGGTACCCAAGGTTCGTTCCTCGCTTTGTTCCATGGTGATCACGACAAGGTTGAATTGTTGGACGAAACCGTTGTCAAGTTATTGGGATTTGAACATGTCTACCCTGTAACCGGACAAACTTACTCCAGAAAGATTGACATCGATGTTTTATCTCCATTGGCTTCCTTAGGTGCCACTGCCCATAAGTTCGCTACCGACATCAGATTGTTGGCCAACTTGAAAGAAATCGAAGAACCATTTGAAAAGTCCCAGATTGGTTCCTCTGCCATGGCTTACAAGAGAAACCCAATGAGATGTGAAAGAGTGTGTTCTTTATCCAGACACATGGGTGGATTATTGAGTGATGCTATTCAGACCGCATCTGTCCAATGGTTTGAAAGAACCTTGGATGACTCTGCCATCAGAAGAATCTCTTTACCTTCAGCATTCTTGACTGCTGATATCTTATTGTCCACTTTGTTGAATATCACCAGTGGTTTGGTCGTATATCCAAAGGTTATCGAAAGAAGAATCAACTCCGAACTTCCATTCATGGCTACTGAAAACATCATTATGGCCATGGTTGAAAAGGGTGGTTCTAGACAAGATTGTCACGAAGAAATCAGAGTGTTATCTCACCAAGCAAGTGACGTGGTCAAGCAACAAGGTGGTGACAACGATTTGATCGAAAGAGTCAAAAACACTCCTTACTTCAAACCTATCTGGAACGAATTGGACTCTTTGTTGGATCCTTCTACTTTTGTGGGTAGAGCTCCTCAACAAACTGAAAAGTTCATAAATAATGACGTCAAGAAGGCTTTGGAACCTTTCAAGCACTTTATCAACGACGAGAGTGTTTCTTTGAATGTTTAAGCCACCAAGAGGTAATTGTATAAGTATTGATGATGTTCCCTCGCTATGGTGTAGATTGGTTTACGATAAACTTATACAAGTGGTTTCTTTAAATATACGAACCTCGTTAGTTTTACATCATTAGCTTACATCATTAGCTTACATCATTAGCTTACATCATTAGCTTACATCATTAGCTTACATCATTAGCTTACATCATTAGCTTACATCACTAGCTGTATCACTATCTTTATAACATCACTTTACATATTACTCATATATTCAGGTTCTCGGTAACCGTCAGGGAACATATTTGTTACTTCAGATTGCTCAACCTTGTAGTGCACCGAGTCAACCTCTCCACCGAGTCTGCTTCTTATTGTCGTATTTAATTCTTTCAACAATATCAATTTCTATAAAAACTTATTGATAGTAACTATGGAGTATTGGTCACAAAGCGTGGCCCTATGGTCAGCATTCTAGAATATGTGGCCCTGTAAATTATCTATGGTGAGCAAGTAATTGATTGGGATGAAGTTTCGTTCGAATAAGACTTCAAGCCAGCTTCAAACTCCTCGGACATTTCCATCATGCGCTGGAATTCGTCGATAATGTGTTGATGTGGGAAGGTGACAAATACGTCCTTGTCTCCGTTGGTGATGGTATTGTTCTCGTAATTGAATTCAATGACCCCGTTGAATAAGTCACGTTCAAACATGCGTTCGTTGATGTAGAGAGAACAACTGATTCGTTGGGGAATGAGATATATCTTCATATCACTCTTATAGCGAGGACGAGCCACGACTTTTTTGATAAAGAGGTTGGAAGGGTCGTCGAGGTGGTTCCCCAAACTGTACAACATTTCCTCCACGAAGTTGGGGTCATCGACGAGCTTGCAATCGCCTGGATGTGCAGTCTCTAGCTTTAAAACAATAGAACCGCTGTCTTCATCAGTGGTGGATCTGGTGACTCGTACAAGGGAGTATTCTTTTATCCTGAAAGCTGAGTGGATCGCAGTGTTGAGCGAGTTGTATGTCGTGAGAGAATCGAGAGTATCTGTATCGTTGGTGAGACTGAATGACTTGAGAATCTTTTTTGATAGACCTGAAAGATCAACCAAGTTGTTGTCAATCAACTTGACACTCTGAGAGGCTAGCGTTTGCTTAGGGTTGGAGCCGTATTTCTGTGCAACTGTGGGTTTGTTTCCCTCCACAATACTGAGATCTGTAGACGGGATCACTGGAATTGCCTGCTTTTGTTTATGGGTAAATGGAACCAAATGGTGGTATAAGCTGACCAAAGACGGGATGAGACTTAGTTTAACGCGTAGTCCTGATTCTAGAGACCTCACATGAAGTTTTCCTTTGCTGCTATCATTGAGTATATGGGGATTTAGATTATTTGAAGAAGTACTTGACATGGCACTCAAAGTGCTTGAAGTGGGGCCATCTGTAGTCCTTGTTTTGAAGGAGGGGCCACTAGTTGAAGAAGATTTAGATCCTGATCTAGAGCCTGATCTAGAGTCTGACAACTCTTTTTTTGCCGTTTTTCCTCTAATGGCCAACTTGACAAACGACTTATTGGATAAAATATGTTTATGAATCCTAGACTTTGGAAGCCTGCTCCTAGCACTCAATCTATGTACCAATATGGGTTTTTTAGGTGGTTCGCTAGCTTTTCTGTTAGGAATTGTGGACAAGTTCGAGGGTGATTCTGACGAGACATCAGTCAACGAGCTACCGGTAGAAAATGAAGAGCCTGACGATGATGAAGGGATCGAAGCTTCTGTCTCGGGTTCTGTCTCGGGTTGTGTCTCGGGTTCTGTCTCGCGGCTTTCTATTGAGTTCAAGGACATCTTAGATGGGTTTGACGGTCCATGTGATGACCCCAGACATTTGGAGTTACATAAGCTGCTTGAGTTTGGCGGCCCTCTTTGTAACAAGGTTAGCGAACCTTTGTGTGAACCTTTTGTTAAGGAACTTGATTTTGTTTGTATACGTGGAATTGGTCTTGTTGAAGCCTTAGACACCCTAGCGCACCAGCCAACTATCGATCCTTCGGTGTCGTCGTCTCCATGATTTAGTATGTCAGAAATGCCTATCATTGGAACTTTCCAACTTGACTCTAAATATGGGACTAGCGAGTTATGGACGCTATGTTTAGGTGAAACAATATATGAGTTTAGAGTGAAAGATATTTTGGATCTCTTTGGCTTGCTCTCCCGGTATCTCTGTTAATCACAGTGTGGTGCTCGTAACCAAATGTTTATTTATATACAGGATAAATGTCTCAGACTCTTGTTAACTATGGCGTAGAAGTCAGTGGACCCAATACAGAGAGTGTAGTAAAAGAAGAAGGATGTTGAGGATGGTCCTGTATGAGTGTACAAAGTATTGCTTTAACCATCTGTGAGTAAGTGACTAAGGCACCCGTAATTGTACACAATAACGCTGCTTTGAAGACAAATTATTCACCCACAATGACGAGGTGACAACTACCAGTGATCTCATTAGAGTCGAAAATGGTATCAACAAATTTGGACTCTATCTGTGGGAGCATGAAAGAGTACGGAGTTAGGAACAGAGATACTAAATTGATGAGAAACAGCTATAAATTCTACTTATCCAAAACAATAACATCTGTTGAAACCTGACTGGCTCCTGACTGGTTCCTGACTGGTTCCTGACTCTCTTTGTGCAGATTAAGTAGTATTAAAGGGATTAATAACCTGAAGTCCGTTTCTAAGGATATATGACTTCTTCAAAAACTTGTATCCAAGACATCTGCTACATACACTTCTCATCTCTAAATCAGATCTACATTGATCGTCTCTTCAAGAATTTGTTGTATATGATTAATATATAGAAAAAGTGGAATATGTAGATACTAGAGCGTCAATGCATCCCGTATCCCAGACCTGTTTGTTTTGCATAGATCTGGGTTATATGATATATTAATAAGATTGGGGTATAATAAGTATGATTTGAGAATTGATTTAACAAGAGTTCCCAAGTCTTTAGTATTGACTGAGATTCTTTCTTTGATTTGAACATTTCTAGATTACAATGTTGTATCATCCAGACGTTCATTCTCTTGTTTGATTTTGATTGATATAACAAAAGATATCAATAAATTGATATCAATAGAATATTATCTAGATAGACTGGTATCTTGATTAAAAGTTGGAACCTTGGTTAATGTTTCTATCTCTGACTCCCAATTCACCGCTCAAGAAGTCATCACTGCTGGCCTTTTCGTTCTTTCTCCAGAAAGTCCATCCACCGTTGTCGTATTGACTGTTTGATCTCTTTTTCAAGTAGAAAAGAACACCAACAATACACATCAAAATCGAACCACCGACACCGACTACTACACCAACAACGATTTTGTTTGTGTTTGAAAGCCCTCCGGACGAGTTGTTGTCGGTGTTTGTGCCGTTGGAGGAAGCAGAAGATGGAGCAGAGCTGTTTGTGATTACAGAGGTACGTGTAACCACAATGGTCTTTCCATCATCGACGGATGAAAAGGTAGTTACTAATTCAGAGGTTTCTTTCGAAGAAGTAGCACTCTCTGAAGTTGGGGTGGGTGTAGTAGAAGGTGCCTCCGATGAGTCGGATGTTTGTTTAGATGGCTCTTGCGAGGTTTCTTGCGAGGTTTCTTGCGAGGTTTCTTGCGAGGTTTCTTGAGGTTGTTCGTTGGATGACCCAGGAGTTGTTGATTGATCTGTTGTGGTACTAGATGATGATGATGAACTAGTAAGTTCGAAAGGTGGAGGCTCGCTGAATGAGCTTGTTGAACTAGTAAATACTGGACTGGGGGAGAATGGGAAAGTAGGAATATCTGTTGATGATGAGTTGTCGGCTCTTTTTACCAACTCAGTTTCGAAAGTGGTACTTATTACCTCATGGTGAGTGACATTTAAGTGGCAAGGCATGGTAGGTTGTTCAAACTCTTCCAATGATTTGGCCACTTCCTTGAAAGCCTCAAGGGCGTTGCCAAATATGCCAGAGCCCCATAAGCAGATCAACCCCAATACTGCAAATACCTTCAACCAGCCATTACTACGGCTGGTAACTACTGTTTTTTCGGTCTGCATGTTAACGAGTGGATGAGAAGGTTCACTTGATAGGCACACCGTATATGAATTAAGTGTTCAAGAGGCTCCACACGCTGTTTATAAAAATTTTCGTCTCACCTATCATTTGAGACTGCATATAGTTAAATGTCAATAGAGTCATATGAAGCTCCGGCTTCATGAAATTGGATAGACAACCTCGATATTCCGGTTATATAGGCGGTGCGAGCTTTGCTGATCTTCTACTGGTCTGGGCTGTCTACTACTAATAGAAAATACCGTAATCTTACAAGATGGCGTAGTGTCGCGATCTCGAATTCAAACTAATTTTGTGAGGGGGAATACGAGCCAACTAGAACAAAGGGGCGAAGTTGTAGAGAAGAAGTGATAAATGTCGCGAGTTGAAAACGACGACGAGTACTAGGTAATGTCGGTAATGATATGTAGACATATGTGGTCCACCATACATAAGTATATTGCGATATTAGAACGTCGTTCGGTGCCATGGGGCGACATTATTTGCGCAGCTTGCGTATTTAACATACAGAACGAAAACATAAACAATTGGGCATTGTCGCGACATTATGGCCATATCTGGTAGTAAAGAATCCAGATTCTATGTTCATCAGTGGCTGAATCAATGGCGCAGGGAATTAAGTGAGGTGACATTCCGCAAAATTCAAAACAGCCAGATGAACGGTCAGAATCAGGACTGATGATCAGACTGGTTATCGGACCAGCTATCGGAACTGGTCATCACAGTTCCAGAATGTGTAGAGTATGGAGGAGAAAATAATCTGGAGATCGCTAAATTTGAACATTCTAGAAATCACTAAAATTATCACGAGACATAATGAAGTATCATTTCTCTGACCACTAGCGACGGCTAACACAAACCATCAAAAGCAATATTTCATAACTTGTCTCGCTTGCCCCTTTACTATTCATCATCATATATCTTCTCTGTATTGAGCCTCAGCTTCGCAATTACAAGTGTACCGTTCTGGTCTAGAAAAACTATAATTAACACACCGTACTTGTGGAGACGCGTTTGGTAGGGTCACGAAACTACTCGTTAGAAAACTGTCAGGCCATTACTACTTATAATTAGAATGGGGTTGAGGATGTAGGTACCCACCCAGTACCGGTCATAGTGAGAGTTCTCTAGTCAGAGTTCGTTAGTGTGAGTTTACTAGTGACAGTTTTCTAGTGACAGTTTACTGACAGTTCCGCTCAATGCGATATGTGTAAATTGAGGAGTAGTGGATTCGGTGCCCAATACTAAGCAGATACAGAGAGACCTTAATACACATAAGTAAAGTACACATTTCTCGTTGACAACTCAGTGCCTAGAATATGGTGATCATTCTTAAAGTGTTCTATAATACTGTCTAGAACCCTACAGTAATAAGAACATGAGGCTCTTTGTTCGCTAAATCCCGATGAGCCAGTGCTAAGTAATCACAAGAAGTGCTCACTAAGTCTACGCTTAGTCACCTTTTCTTAGAACTTCTCTCCGTACCTTCTTAGAACCGTTGTACTGATTAGTAACAAGGGTTGATCTTCTAGAAGATTCTCGAAAAAATGCGACTTACGATTTCGCAATATCACTTACGAGGCCCTGGTGGCAAACTGTATATCTAGAATCTTCTTAATAATCCAAAGAAGTATATAAGATGTGGAAGTTATCTATTTGTTCTACTCACTCAACATTCACTTATAGATTACTTTTCAATCATATATAATGCCTATCATACCAAACTACAATAATCAAATTAATTTTGATCTTAACGATTTAATGTCTTTCCTCCAGCAAGGAGGTCAGAGGGAACTGCCCTCTAGGGAACAGCCTTCCAGGGAACAACCTTCCAGGGAGCAACCTACTAGACCTGCTGCTCCTCAAGATGTGCTTTCATATCTCTTACATAATGCTGCCAATGTGGCTGCAAAAAAGGAACAAGCTTACGCGGCAAGAGACTCCGTAAGAGATGAAAGCAGAAGAGCTAGAGAAGAGGCTAGACATGCAAAAGAGGTTGCAATATTCGAAGCCAGAAGGGCTAGAGAAGAAGCGAGAGAAGCGAGAGAAGTCGCAAGAGCTGCAAGAGAAGCAGTTATTGCCAGAAACACTCTTGTCGCAAGAGAAGCTGCAAGAGCAAGGGAAGCAGCTTGTACTCCTAGAGGACCTAAGATTTTGAAGAAAGTTGAAACCGAAGACCAATACCAAATTCAAATCTTCAAGGATCATGGTGACTTCACCTCGTATGAAGTCAAGGCTGTGAAGTCTCAACGGTCATTCTCATTCCAAGGATACCAACCCGAACTTCTTGATATTACTATACAATCCAACGACGACAATTTCCTGAAGACGTTCCAGTTTGACTTGAACGACATTGACGTTAGTTCCATCGACTGGGAATGGTATAAAGATGAGAATGTCTTGGTTCTTAACATCCCTAAGAAGCGTAAGGTCTGCGATGATACTTTTGCTAGTATCTTTGGAATTCCTCAGTTATACTACAAGGAACCACAAGCAAGAGACGTGGACTATGCTGCTTATAAAGCCAATGAGGAATTAAAATCAAAGAAAATCGAAGCAGAACAAAGAAAAGCTGAGGAGAAGGCTATAAGAGTTGCCCACGAAAGGGCAAGAAGAGAAGCTTTAGTCAGAGCAAGAAAAGAAGAAGCTGCGAGAGCTGAAAAGGAAAGAGCTCAAAGAGAAAAGACTCAAAGAGAAAAGACTCAAAGAGAAAAGGCTGAAAAGGAAAGAGCTCAAACAGAACAGTCTCAAAAAGCTGAAGAATCTGCTAATGAAACAAAATCTAACGAAACATTGACTGCACCACCAGATATCATGCAATTCCTTGGATCTCTCTTAGGTCCAGGTTTTACTTCTCAATTACAAAACATTCATCAATATGAAGGAGTACCTGCTCAATACTCTCCATCATCTTCATCGTCGCCAAAACCAACTCAATCTGCATCAAAATCAACAGAGACTCATTCAGAATCAACAGATGCCCAATCACATCCAACTGAACCTTCTCAATCTTCAGAGCCAAAATCGGCACCTGCACCAGTTGAATCTTCATCCAAAGATGAGGAATATCACTCCGATACCGATTCTATAAATTCTGACGTTGTAACCCCAATCTCATCACCAGAATCTTCGCCAATTCCATCCACTCCAGAAAAGCTTCATAGATCCATTTCACTCGAAGAAGTAGAAGATGAAGAATTTGTCATGTTCAGGAAAAAATTCGGCCAATAGTTAGTTTGCATTTACGATATTAATACATTTCAGTTTTTAAGACTTTGTTAACCTGTAGAAGTGGTTGTCAGCACTTTCCATTCATTATTGTGGAGTACATTTTCTATTTATCCCACCTTATTATAACCTCAAGGTGAGAATAACTTCGATTTGCACCCAAAATCTCTCGATAAAAGTAGCTATATATGTGTTCAAATTTTATCAGTTTAATCCTGACTATACATATCAGTTTCAGCTTGTGTATGCCTACCATATATTTTGTATCCTGTATCCTATAACCTATATACTTGCTTATATACATAAACTGTTAGTTGCTTAGTACGTAAACTAATTTTGGCCTGCATATAATTATATATATAAGAGTCCGAATGCGCAACTAATCTCACCATTTAACTCCTCAACATGACACTCTCTAAAACAATCGCCGTATTCGGAGGTAATGGCTTCCTCGGACGTAAAATCTGTGAAACCGGTGTTCAATTGGGCTATAACGTAATTTCATTCTCAAGATCTGGAGAGCCACCAAAGGAAGTGATCTCCAAACCTTGGCTGAAGAATGTACACTGGGAGAAGGCCAATTTAATGGATCCAACTAGTTATAAATCGAAATTGAAGTCTGTGGATACTGTGGTCCACTCTGTGGGTCTGTTGTTTGAGAATCAGTCTTATAAGAAGTCATTGAACTCCAATTTCAGCTCGTTGACTGACTTCACCAACTTTTTGAAGGGCTCGAATCCTATGAAGAAAGACGAAGGAAGTTCCATTGAAGCTATACAAAGAGACTCAGCGGTATTATTGGGGGATGCCTTCTTAGAGGCTCAAGAAAAGGAAGTAATGAAGAAAACGAAAAAACCAAAGGTCAAGAAAACATCAGAAACCCCCGAAACCACGGAGAAACCTTCCGAAACGGGTAAGCTCCCTACCTTTGTATACATTTCTGCTGATAACAAACCTCCGATTGTCCCAGATGCGTATCTCACTTCAAAAAGAGAAGCTGAGTTTGAACTTTCGTGCAAGAAGGGATTGAGGACGATTTTCATGAGACCAGGATTCATGTATGAAGTAGACCACGAAGGAAGAACCAACGCAAGAGACGTGCTTGCCAATTTCTTGAAGATGGGTTATTTTGTAAAGGAAGGTGTTGTTGGAGACAACATTGAGTTTGTCAATAAGATCGTAAGACCGGCTGTTTCGACAGACAAGGTGGCATTCAAATTGTTTGAAAAGTTGGAAGAAGATGCATTTGAGGGTGTTGTGGAGCTTGAAGACATCGTCAGGTATTAGTGGCACGATATCGAAGCCTGTGATCGTTTGGTGAGATATAAAAGTGTGAGACTCTTTCATATCGTCACCACTAAAAGCACTGGCTACTAATGAAATACTTTTTTGGAAGATTCTTCCTTGTACATATCAATAAAGTTCATGATTATAACGAGATTACTGGCATTTATTCGTAGACATTCGTAAATTTTATGGTTATCTAACTAGCCATATTCAAAGACATGCAAACATCTTTTACATGTTATTTGCTGATGAAATGAGTATAAAACTGGAAATCGTCAAATTATAATTATGGGGATGAGCAGCCTAACTAGATTAATGATTACTAGATCGTTCTGGCTCATGATGAGGGTTTCGTAGAGCTTTAGTAGCGGATTCTTGGGTTTTATCACTATTGGAAAAGTGTACACGGAGAATCTTGTATGTGACAATTGCGGTGTAAATTGATAGAGTATCTTGGTTAAACTTGATCAACAAGCAATTTCCTCAACATTGATAATGGAAGTTTTGAGACAGTTTCAATAGAAATTGTACTGAGAACTACCACTCTTCTTAAACCTCCACCTGAATTTTTCCGCCTGCTAGCTATGATAAGGATGTAATGGACTATTTATACTAGTCACACGATTTTCAACGTAAAAGAAGGTCTCATGTGCTAATTTCACTCTCTTTATTGTTGGAGTTCCTCCAAAAAATTTGGATTATTGGCCAATTTCGTCTTGAATTTGTCCCACCAATTGTCAAATGCTTTTATAGGTACCTTCCCAGTATCGTCAATAAAACTAGCCAAATAATTATAAGCATGGCCCACGATTTTATTGGCTAAGCCGGCGGTCTCGTTGACATTCTTGACTACTGGTGGACCTTTCGATGGCACCAAGGCAGTAGATGAAACCTTTTCCTTTTCCTTAGCCAATTGAATTTCTGCGTCGGGGGTAGTTTCTATGGATATGCCGATATTTATGGTGGTAGCATCGTTCAAATTTACCGTATTTTCGTCGATATTCATGTCGTCGTCCTGTCCTCCCGGACCTCCACCAACATTATTCAATTTATAAATGGCAGACGGCTTGTTCGGGTTGATACCTCCCAAGAGTTTGAATTCGGAGTTGGGCAATTGAAAGTAAATCAACGCCGTATAGTTTGCATCAACAAAGTCAGAGTTTGGAAGGAGGAAGATGGTGATGAAATTGATATTGGATGCATTGGGTATGTTCAAAACATACTTTGTAGGACTCACTTGCGAGGCCAATTGTATGGGTCTACCTGAGCATACAGCGCCAAACATTTCTAGGTCTATTTCTGTTTAGTACTTGGTGGTCTGGTGGTCTTGTCTTGCCCCATGATGGTTGCGCATTTAAATCTCATATCCAGAGGTTACCCGGATATGTGAGATGAGATATAAAAGAAAAAATCCCAGTCTTTTCATTTCCAGAAAATTCGAGACACAATTGAAGTCACTTCAGATTACAATAGGAACAAAGTGTTGATCATATTGTAATCTGGACAGATCTCAATATGTATGGATATTCAAAGAAGGTGATTAACCAGAGTTAGATGACTTTCCTTTTCTTTTCGTTGAGTTGTTTGATGAGTCTACTTGTTGAGCAGCTTAGTGAGTCTAGGTGGATTTTTGTTTTATAACAGTGGGTTAAGAATCGATACATATATCCTATATTGATACGTTGAACATATTCTCCATCTTTGAGCATATTGGAAACTCTTGTGCATTAGATGAATATGGTGAAGATACTTCGTCACATTGAGTCAAGCAAGCAAAGTCCCCTGCGCGATGCAAAACTCGTCCTGTAATATTGAGTGAGGTGAGCAGTTCGAGCCTCTCGTTAGGCTAGCTCCCAGCTCCAACTGATGAACCGATTTGTAATACCAAAAGTCATTGACTCTAGTAGAACTCTAATTCAAGATACACTTGTTTGGTGTGTGATACTCAAGTTTTCTAGAATTTCTGCCACTGCCAGCATTATAAGACTCTAGTAATCTAGTAAGCTTGGTGGAATTACAGTGATTTAGTCTAAATCTTTAAAAATGCAATTTTGGTAATTATATGAGGTCTAATCTCAAGTCTTTTTCAATTTATTCTTTAAAATAGCCAACCATTCTACTTCAAGTTCATTTAGCTCCACATGAGTAGGAGCCAATATTCCGTCCTCGGAAATCTCGAACCGATTTATATCTGGAATGTATGTGATCCCTTCAATCTCATCGTTTGTACTGGAGGATGACGGAGTTTCAGCGGTATCGTGGCTCCTGAGGGGTGCTGGAGTCCACCAGTATAAAGGATACCTTCTGATGATATTTCCAAAGATCAATGCCACACAAATTATCAATACTGATGAGATAAGTTGTACTGGCAAAAACCACCAACTCATTTGGCGGATTTGTTCATCGATTGATGGTAATAATGCAGATGCACCTGCTGGCGGATGGACACAGTTGAGTATCGTCATAACCACAGAGGACACAGCCACACTCAACGCTCCACTGGCCCAATAGTGATTTCTTCCCGTTTCACTCAACCCAAACAACTTTTGTATACAAACCCCCACAACCGAAGACAAGAAATGGCCCACCAAGACATTTCTAGGCTGCGACAAAGGTGCTGACGAAGCATTGAAGCAGAGAATGGCTGTCGCACCGTATGACGCGAGTATAATGGGAACATGGTGGCTCGTAAATACCGTTTGACTCTTGAATAATCCTTCCAACAATGCAATGCCACAAAATGACGATACTAGAATCTCTAGCCATATCCAATAATCTGCCCTGGGGGACGGCTGGTGTGACCCTAGGAACCTTCCAATATATGGTGGTAGTCTGTCAAGTCTATTGGGAGGTATGTACTTGTTTAAAACAGTATCAATAGTGAATTTAAACACCATCAAATTTGTTTTCCTGGGTTTTGCGAGATTTGAAGAAGTATCAGGTATTATTCTAGATCTGCTTCGTAAATACACCGCTATTGGTATCCGTGATTAATCTCTCGATAATGTACGACAGCTCGTCTACTGTTAGCTCTTATAATGCTGCTAGTTAGCGCCGTTAAAGTAGAGCTTTTATAGCTTTTCTCATTTTCTCTCTATTTTCTGTCTATTTTCAGACTAAATGACTCGGATAACTAATCCTGGCTGGCCCGCCGCTTAGGTGTATAATGCCGCAAACTAGAAGTACTAAAGGGGGCCGTTTTATCGTAGTACTCACGTTTGTGATTAATACCTTAATTCTATTTGAGTTGTTGGCGTACTACTACTATGTGGCCTCTCATTTAGAACCTTGGATCACATGACACATTTACTTGTCGCGACAGATTATCGACTTTTCTATATTGCAAAAATTTTGTATAAGAATAATTTACACGATTCTATCATCCACTAAGTGGGTCAAAAATCAATATGATAACCAACATGAGTTGATCACATCTAAGCGTAATTGTAGGAGATGGGGAATGCGGTCTGCTTTCTAAAGAAGTACTTTCTGGCCTCGTCAGCGAGGAATACGGTACTGCAAAGGAAAAACAAGTGCACCAAGTCACTAAAGTACAACGCTTCGGTCTGGAAAATCGACTGGAAGAACGGAACGTAGATAGCACAGAACTGACCAATCAAAGATCCCAAAACTGCAAAGTTAAACATCTGGTTGGTAAACCCTATTTCAAAGATCGACTTGGAGTAATGACGACATGACAATGCGTTAAACATATCAAACATGACAAAACACGTGAACGTCATGGTGGTGTCTCTGGCTGTGATTTCGTTGTCGGTCATTTCCTTGACGAAGATGTACAACGTACCGATAATGATCATGGCGGCCGATTGCAAGACTCTCTTTATGACTTGTGGAGTCAAGATTTTGTCGTTACGTTTTCTTGGAGGCTTGTTCATGACTTCTTGCTCAACGGGCTCAACACCTAACGATTGGGCAGGAGGACCGTCCATCAAAATATTGATCCACAAGATTTGCATAGCGTTTAATGGGTTTGGTAACTTAAAGAATGTTGATAACGCAATTAAGGTTAACGCCGCGATCGAGGTCGACAACTGGAAGGTGATGAAGTTTTGAATGTTGAAGAAAATCCCTTTCCCTTCCTTGATAGCGTTTAAGATAGTAGAGAAATCGTCATCGGTTAACACCATATCGGCAGCTTCTTTAGCGACGTCGGTTCCATGTTTTCCCATAGCAATACCAATGTCAGCCAATTTTAAAGCAGGAGCATCGTTCACACCATCACCAGTCATGGCTACAATGTCACCTCTCCTCTGAAGAGCCTTGACAATTGCAACTTTATGTTCTGGAGTGGTTCTGGCGAAAACAGAGACATTACGAATGGCATTAGCCAACTGTTCTTCACCCAAACTATCGATCTGCTCACCGGTAATAACTGCGTGTTCACCAATCATTGGCATACCGATTTGTTTAGCGATGTTGATGGCGGTGTTTGGAGCATCACCAGTGATCATGATAACATGTACACCACCCTTCATCAATTGGGCAATGGACTTAGCAACATTTGGTCTTGGAGGATCATTCATACCCACCAACCCACAGAAAACCAAATCGGTTGGTTCGACTACTTCGTCTCTTTCTGAGTTGATCAATTTGTTGTTTCTACCAAAACCCAAAACTCTCAACCCTTCATTGGCTAACAAATTGGTTTTTTCCAAGATGGAGGCCTTGATTTCTTCGGTAAGAGGCTTGGTGTCACCATTGGAATCGTAATATCTATTAGAAAGTGCAAGTATTTTCTCAGCTGCACCTTTGGCAAATGTCTCGGACTTGTTAGAGTCTCCTTGATGGGCACATACAGCCATATACTTTCTGTTTGATGAAAATGGCAATTCGTAAACCCTTTCCTTGGTTGCTCTAGTATCTTCCAATCCAAAGTGTGGTAAACATTCGACCAAGGCAATATCACTTGGGTTACCAACGTACTTTTCATTCTCGGAAGAGTATCTAGAATTGTTACAAATACTTCCAGTCTCCAATAACATGTGCATATTCTTAGTCATCTGGTGATGTAAACGATTATCATCAAGTTTATCTATAACCAAAAATGGACTGTTGAAGCTCCCTTTGAAATCAGCAGCCCACACTTTGGTCACAGTCATATGGTTTTGAGTCAAAGTCCCAGTTTTATCTGAACAAATCACGTTAACACTGCCTAAGGTTTCAACACTTGGTAATCTTCTAACAATAGCTTTATGACGAGCCATTCTCAACACACCCAAGGCTAAAGTTACAGTCACAATAATTGGCAAACCTTCAGGAATCGCAGCAACTGCTAAAGACACCGAGATTTGAAACATATCCAACCATGAACGTCCTTGGGCAACACCAATCAAACAAATAATACCAATAACACCAAAACTGAAGATAGATAAATCTTTTCCCAACTTATCCATGGCTTGTTGCAACGGAGTCTTTGGCTTTTCAATTTCTGACATCATTTCAAACACAGTCCCAAACTCGGTTTTACCACCAGTTGCTACGACAATCCCACTTCCATGACCGTCACGGACTAAAGTACCCATGAATACAATGGAACTTCTCACATTAATGGTGGGTGTTTCGTTGTTGATAAGAGCAAGCGGTTCGGTGGTCTTTTTCACAGGACGGTTTTCACCAGTCAAGTTACTTTCATCTATAGTCAAATGAACGGCCTCAGTCAATCTTACGTCAGCAGGAATTCTATCACCTTGGTTGAAATGCACCAAATCACCAGGAACCAAAGCAGATGCTAACACAGAAGAAGTATTACCGTTTCTGGTCAATCTTGCTTCTGCAGGAACCAACTTATTCAAAGCTTCCAAAGACTTTTCTGATCTATATTCTTGGACAAATCCAACAGATACAACAATAATAATGGCCAACGTGATCGAAATCGCGTCGTCCTTATTGCCCATCCAGAAACTGACTACTGCCGAACCAATCAATAGCAAAATCAATGGATCTCCATAAAAACTAGACAAGAACTTTAAAAACAAGTTCTCTTCTTCGTCACCTGATAATTCATTAATCCCATGCAATGATCTTCTGTTCAAAACGTCTTGACTGGACGTTAAGCCTGTTTTTATGTCAGTTTGAAGCTCATTTGCTGTGGCCTCCTTTGTTTTCTGGGAGTAGTTTATTGAAGGAGTATTTGCACGAGAGGGTGACAATGTTTTGAATTCAAACGGGTTTTCACTCATATTGAAACAGAAATATTAGTGTCCAAAGTGCTCGATATATTGCTTGAGGTACTCTGCTTTCAATTCTATTACTATCACGAATAGCTTCTCAGTGCATATATACAATAAGGAGGATCAAAGGATGGTCTAATTTGTAATCTTCTAGTAACAAATTCAATCCTTGATGGATTTTCTATAAGTGTTAGCCAAAGGTTCTATCTTTGAGTGTAGTATATATACACGACGCGACTTAAGCAAGTGTTATGCGCTAAAGTTTGGTCTAAGATGCTGAGTTATGGTATCGATGAAATTTTCTTTTTTACGTGTCGTTGACAGTTTAGGTGTTTACATGTTAGGGGGCGGCCGGCGCCGATGGGCTTTGAGGACCAACAAAAAAATGCAGGTTGCAAAATACACATTAAATATTCTATTAGTTACTATTAGTTACGTACCAATTTCAAATTAGTCATACAGACAGGTTTAAGAGGGTGGATAGAAGTCCTCTCTGGTTGAGGGTACCAAGAACCATGATATGCTCTAGGTAGTATCTGGCAGCTTTTATATATTCCAGTTTATGACATTTCGAAGCCGTTGATAGTATCTAAGGCAGCCTTACTTAGTCTATTCATGATAGCGAGGCCCTCGTTAGATTCATCAATACCTTCCACGAAAATATAGTCCACATTTAATTCGTCTACTTCTCTCAACAACTTGAACAAATTACGAGATATATCTGAACCTGACGTTCCCAAGTCTCGTTCGAGAACGATATCTTCGTTGATTATCTTGGAGTGGACAAACGACTTTGATTTGAGTAATGCTATTCTGGTCTTGGTTGTATCGATTTTGTTTTGCAATATGTAGTTGTTTACGGCCTTGACACCGTCGTCACAATTTATGAACAATACAACTCTGGCTGTGGGTGAGTAGTGACGATATTTCATACCTGGAGTTCTCACTGCTTCCAATTTTCCAGCAGTTTTCTTTGCCAATACCAAGTTTTCCCAAGATTTACCACCAGTGGTTAATATTTCTTCGACGGAGATTCCGCCAGGTCTAAGTAACATGGGTGGGTCGACTAGCCCGTCAATAACTGTGGATTCTACACCAACATCACACAGTCCACCATCAAGAATGTATGGGATCTTTCCGTTCAAATCATGATACACATGGCTGGCCATTGTTGGACTTGGTCTGGTGGATGCATTGGCAGAAGGTGCAGCCAATGGAGTATCGCTAATAGCAATCAAAGCTCGGGCAACAGGATGACTGGGCATTCTAACTGCAAATGTAGACTGGTTCGCCGTTACCAACGTTGAAATGGGTGAATCTTTATGAATAGGTAATAAGATTGTTAATGGACCTGGCCAGAACTTATCCAAAAGCGATTCGTATGACTGGGGAAGTTCAAATCCCTTAGGTAAAAGCTTTCGTTTGAGTTGCTCTATAGACGAGATGTGTACAATCAATGGATTGTCAGAAGGTCTGTTTTTGGCTCTATAAATTGATCTCACTGACTCATCACTCAATGCTGAACCGGCCAATCCATAAACAGTCTCCGTGGGAAATCCGATTGCATTATTGGTGGTCACTAGCTCATTAGCAGCGATTCTTATATTTTCTTCTGTTTCTTTATCTGTTATCGTGGGCAAGATATCGTTCTTGTTGAAAACAATGGAGTCTTGCCTTACTTTCAAGATCTTGGTTTCAAAACTCATTTTGGTTGTATATTTACGCAGAAAATTATGAGAATGCTGGAATGGTTTGATTGTTCTTAATAGGTATTGGATTCGGCCACAACTGCCTAGCATGAATCTCTTGGATCAACAAAGTGTCATGACAAGTCATCGCATTCTGGTTTTCAAATTTCGATGTTGGTCACGTGTATATGGTTCCGACGCCTAAATAGGCAATTGTAGTCGGGCCTTAAAACACTGTATGAAGAGTAATCGTTTTCTTCTCCTTATCATCCAACATGTCGTAGTAAGTCTTGAAGTCTCCTAAGTTTCTTGCAGCACATTCTTTAAAAAACTGTACCAAAATTTTCATCAAAGTATCGTCGCCTCCAGATTCTTCTTCTTCCTGATCGGAATCGACATACGATTGCAACTTTTCAAACGTAGGGACTCCTAAATCGTCCATATCTTCCCAGCCTTCTCCGCCATCTTCTTCAGCATCATCATTCGCATTGGTCAAGTAGTCATTTGGATTAGGTTGCTGACTTTGAAATTCTAATTCGCCAATCAAAAGCTTCAAAATCTTTTGTGGAGCACTAATCTGAGTATATTGATCTGGCATGCTTTTAGCCATTGATCTGGTACGAATCAAATCTCCATCATAGGGAATGATATCTCCATCTACAAGAATGTTCTTCACTCTCTCGTTGTTCAAAGAAAATATTTTCCCAAGAGCCAACGCGTTCTGGGTGATTTTCTCGTACCCTCTGGTTACTTCAAAAGATTCAAACCAAATTGGTAAGACTAGTTCAATACCTGATTTTTCGATTCCCGACTTTGGGTCAGTGAGTTTAATGCCGTTACTCAAGAATTCGATGGTTTCAGATGGCGAATTCAAAACCAACTTGCAGAACACCATGATTAAATTTTCAATAGTAATCGTTTCTCTGGCGATTAACAATCTTGTTACTGTGGCTCTAAGAATGTGACTCAAAAAGTCATTTCCCAAATAACTTTGAAACTTTTCAATTATAGAAAGAACGATGGATCCACAGTTAATGGCAGCACTGTCCGATAGTTCTGGGGACAAAAACTTTGATACAATTAAAAGCAAAGAGTTCATTCCGGATTCCTTTGTTTCAGGATCGGTGTATTCAACAAACAACTCAGATGCTCTTTGTAACATATTGTTGAAAACATCACCTCCACTCTGCAATATTTGATTATCAGTTGTAAGTAATAACAATTTTTTCAACGTTGGAAAGGTGTATGCAAAAATTTGAGACGGGAATCCTGCTTCGGATTCTGGTGCTGATTTTATTATAATGCTTAGCAATTCCAAAGACAAGTATAAGTCTGGAGAGTACTCGACATTTCCTTTTCTTATCTCATTTTCCATAATATTGAAGACAAATGGTAACGACCTCTCACAACTTTTCAAGTACTCGTCAACAGAAATATGACTTAATAAGCTGCTCAAACTTTCTGAAGCATCGATAGTCAATTGAACATTTGCAGAATCCTTGAATGAGATACGAAATATCAAATCAATGATACTGACACCATCGGCAACTGTTACCTTAGATGCATCGTATGGGTCGATATCAGTTGCAACAGTCAATGATTCCAATAGCGCAGGCAAACCATCCTCTTCACTCTCCTCAACTAAAGAGTGTACAATCTGTACAATTGCAAGCAAAATTGTGCTCTTTTTATTTGCTTCAATCACGTCCTCAAGGTTGAATAGATTCTTATAGAGGGTACTACTCACCAATGTACTTACCTTGACGATATTAAACGATTCGTCTTGAACATGTTGGGCAGCAAACTCAATCATTGTAGCAAAGGCCTTTGATCCGAAAGAATTTATGGACAATTTGGATTCAAACTTTTCAAAGAATTTTGGTAACAAAAGCAAATATCTAGAAGATACAAAGCAGTTTTCAAAGTAAATATACTTGGATAATGATTGCAACAAGTCTGTAATTGGCATTGTGGATTCAATAAGCTCAGTTTCATCGTTCAAAAATAAACTTTCCAAAGTATACAAACATGCTTCTGTAATGAGCCATTGAGAATCTGAAGCCAACACCGTCAAAACATAATCAAAAACACGCTTTGCATCGTGAGTATTAAGTTCCGAAACTAATTCATTTGCAGCATCACGACAAGATTGAGAAGTGGTCAAGCCAGTGATTTCACTCACATAAGTGTTTGTATCTGCCTCGTAGGATTTAACCAATTCCTGGGGCATCAAAGTTACATTAATTAAACTTTGCAAGAATCCGTTACTGGCAATTGGTATATCATGTTGGATTACTAATAGATGCTGGAGTAGTTGGTTTACCAAATTTGTCAAGACGGGGAAAGGTTCTTGTAAGTCTGGAGTTTTTATCATTGGAACGTCTTGGTTTTCAATACACACCGCTTTGAATAGGCTTGAAATGTAATCAAGGTCCTTGAGTGTAATGTTCAAGAGAGACTGCTTAATTTCAGACTTGACTTTCTTTGGAAAACTACTGATGAGTGTTACCAAGGATTTGTAGATGTAAAATCTCAAATGCAACTCATTCAAAGCAACATTTGAGGTGAGGGATGTTTGGACGGATTTCTCCAATAATGTGGCCAATACTGGAACACTGTTTGATAAATGATGATCAACTGCATTTTTTCTTTCTTCTGTACTAAAAGCTTCGTGACTTTGTAAGTTTGCAGATATATTTTGATACAACTTAAGAGAAGAGGTTTTAATCTCCGGACTCAAGTTTTCTCGATTCAAGAGTTGTAAAATATGATTTGTTACATCCGAACCGATGCCGCCTTCCCAAAATTGTTCCTCTGTAACTAGATCATCAAATAAATCGTTCAATACCGTCAATCCTCCGATCATTGCATATTCACTCTCGTAATTGGTAGTCTGAGCGTATAAACTATTCAACAAATCTGGCCATTCATCAGGATAGTCAGCAGAAGCAATTTGAACGATAGTATAGGCAGAGCCGCTCCTTAACTTGGAATACGGAGAAGATGTTGAAATCTTTATCAAACTTTCTCTTATCATTTGTTTAAGATCTTGGTTGAGAGCAGCTCCACTAAAAGATTGGAACGCCATTGACCAGTATTTTGGTACCAATCTCTTCAAGTGCAACAAACACGACTGCTTGAAATCTACGGGGTATTCGTCATTCACGGCCAGTTGAATCAAATTATACGCGACCGATGATGGATCTTTGGCAGCTAACGAATTGAATTCTATTTCTGCCGTTTTACGAATAGTGTTGTCACCACTATTCTGGTCGATTATTAACCTGCTAATAGTATCTGGCATTTTGTAATCGCTTGTATCGTAAGTTGGAAGTCGTAGTGGCTCCTATAAATTGTACCAAAAACTTTCAGTACGCGTTAGGTTCCCATGATCGTGGCGTGTATGTACCGATATTCAAAGTGGCAAGTCAGTTAACTATGGGGAGATAACTGAATTCTTTTGCTAAAGTTATTTACTCCACTAATATGTTTGAAAAACCAATTTATGCTGCTTTAGAAGAGTTGGAGCAACCGCTTTCTTCCAAGCAATTGGAAATCCTCAAAAACCAGGTTGATTCGGAACAACCTACTCCTTCTCCTCAGTCCCTCTTTAACTATGGTTGGGGCTTGATCAAATCAGATAACCATAAGAAACAGCAAGAAGGTGTGGATACTTTGTCAGCATTATATCGTGATGTTCCCGCGATGAGAAGAGAATGTTTGTACTACTTGAGCTTGGGCTCTTATAAAGTTGGTGATTATACTAATGCCAGGAGGTACATAGAAGTATTGTTGAAGGGGGAGCCGGACAATTCCCAAGCAAGAGACTTGAAAGATTTGATCGAGAACAAGGTAACAAGAGATGGTTTGATTGGAATTGGAATCGCTGGAGGTGTGATTGCTGTGGGATTGGGAATTATTGGTGGAATGATGAGGAAAAAGCGTTGAGTATAGTTAAGGAGAATATCCTGAAAATATATGAACTAACGGAGACCAAATATATATTCTTATAAGGCGATAAATAGTGGTGAGACCTCGATAGTGAGACCTCGATAGTGAGAATCGCTTGAGTATCAGCACCAATTTCTTTATAGCTATTTAACGACAAAATTGATCTTATTTATTGAATAAATTACAGACCATCGGTGATATTTGAGAAAATGGTGTAATTGAAGTGACAGCTGTAGGAGTATTAAATTATCCATTAGCCCTATTTAGTGAGTTTCTTCGCTGATCGCAGAACTAGAATGGTTGCAAAAAGTGTCACCAAAAAAGTCACCTCGAAAATTGTACTGCAGTAACTAACCTTCTTAGTGAACTCTTAGCTACTCCCAAGAGTATTCCGGTGTTGTAACTAAGAGCTTAAAGGGCATTTTCCACCGCTATAATAACCACCACCAGCGAGAACATCTATAATCTGGGGCCGAAAAAATAGACATCTAAATTTTGTTCAGATAGCCATTCGATGAGATTAGGATACAAATATCAACACTAAGAACCCATAAAAGGATTATAGCTTGTCGCGTGCTCTTCTGTAGTGGAGCAATTTTATGGTTTTCCACATTCTAATCTGTATATAAATTCATGCTTAGAATATCAGCTCTACAACATCAGTGAGCAGAATTCCATCAACAATTGATTCAATCATAAAAGCACATTAGAGAATAACATTCATATAATCATTAAGAGCTCCTCGCTAATGCTTGCTAGTCGTATTACCAAACTGATCGTGTCAACGTTCAACTCTCTACAAACTAAATCTGGGAAACCAATCATACGATCGAATGGTATAAAAGAATGGACAGTTCTAGCAGGAATAGTTGCACTAATCCCCAACGAATCTAAAGAGTATGATATCGTTCCGCTCACACTATCTACAGGGGTTAAGGCGTTGCCCAATAAAGTACGAGAATACTCGAACGGTTTATTTGTCCATGATGCCCATGCTGAGATCCTCTCGTTACGACTCTTTAATTGGTACTTGATGGACGAATGTTATAAGTTGAAGAATGATAATCAATATGTATCGAAAGTGGTTGAGTCGGGGGTGGATTTTTCCATCAAGAAAGATATCAAGTTTGCCTTGTATATCAGCGAACCTCCATGTGGAGATGCATCCATGTCATATCTTAGTAAGGGAGAAACTCCCTGGCAAGAGAAAGTTGATAAAAGAAAGCTGGATTTACATAGTGATAGAAATGAGAAGAGAAGAAAGATTTCAGGAGATGTTGACTCTGGAGATATATCTACAGGTAATGGTGAAATCTCAGAGGTAAAGGCTTCAAGTAATGGAGAAAAATCTGAAATAAACGTTTCTACAGATAAAAATCGTTTAGTTGACTCTGAGAGTTCTAGAAATTATGACTATCTGAAATCTGAGTCACCCATAACTCTAGTACGAGGAAGGGAGCATTTTAACAAATTGGGAGTTGTCAGAACCAAACCTGGCAGGGTAGATAGTTTACTTACCCTAAGTAAATCTTGTTCAGACAAACTATGTATCAAACAATTGACAGGAATCACCAATACTTTCACATCCTTACTCTTTCCTCGAGGAGTATTCTTGGATTATTTGGTCCTTCAAGAAGATAAGTATCATGAACAAGATTTCGTGAGATGTTTTCATACAAGGTTCGCTGATAAACTTAATAATGTAAGAAAGTTGGAGGTGTTGACTTATGACGAAGATGACTATACATTCCATAAACCGGTTCTTGATTCAAATACTGCACCCAGTCTTACATCCCTTCTATACGTGGTTCCTTCCCAGACATTACAGGTGTTGAATAACGGAGTGAAACTTGGGTGTTTTGTGAAGAATAAACAGCCTAAAAAGGGAGGAGAAAGTTTCATCTGTAACCAACGGATGTTCTCCAAGTTTAATGATCTACAACAAAAAATTGATGCAAAAAGTTATTTAGAATTGAAAGAGGCGAATCATTGCAGAAGTTCGTTGGTTAAAAAAGCCAAATCAACTTTGGAAGGATGGAGTCCAACCGACAGAGACGATTTTCAATTATGATAAATATTCTATAGAATGCAGATAGCTAACCATGAGAGGCAAAGTCGTTAGAATATCAGAATCCTAACAAGATACAAGATATTTATATTCTGATTAGCTAGTAATTCTGTAAATGTGATTCGATCTTGAGATCAGCTAATTGGTTGCCGTTTCCTCCGTTAATGCAGCTGAGTCTGAACCAAGTTCCTATTCCGATCCTTCTCTTAATTCTTAGTCTGATTCGGATCCTGATTCAGATCCTGATTCAGATCCTTCTTGCCCTCCATTCAATTGTTCTTCTTCAGGAATTTCCATGGAAATGGCATATTCAGCACTTTCCAACAACTCCCTGAGTTTGGTGTTATCTGCATTCACGTAGTTAATAGGTTTTAAGTTGTGTGAGTCTTTTATTCTTGGATCGGATCCGGCATCCAACAAGTTATCAACCACAAAGTATCCGTGTTCAGGCTCTTCAGTGGTATACTTGACCGCACAGTGTAACGGAGTTGCGCCTTCACGGTTCTTGGGATCGATTTCAACCCCTTCTATATCCAACACTATATCGACGAATTCCCAGTTTCCCAACTGACAGGCTAAATGCAATGGAGAGTTTTGGGAAATCAATTCTCGTGTAGTATTGATCAACTTAGCCAATTGTTCTTGGTCGTTATTTAATTCCGATTTGATTGTTAACAACAATTCCGTATTGTTTCTTCTGGCGGATTCCAAAATTTGTTCGGAATATGAAGCTCCTTCTACAGGAGCTGCTGGAGGAGCATCGGCTGGGATCTTGATGTTTTCATCCGCTGACATGGTTGTGGTTGTATTAATAATAGTTGAGGCTGTACTGAGTTTCAGTTTATTCGCGACAAATATTGGCAATATTCGCGACACGCTACCACAAATATTTGACAAGAGAACATGACGAATATTCAGATAACTACGCCTGTATGCTCCTTAGGTATTATCAAAAACTACAAGTCTGTTACTAGTAGTATTATTGTACTAGTACGCCATTATTGACCTATTTTAGGTATTCACTGAATATTTAGAGACTTTATTCCATCGGCTTTTATGAGTTGTAATTCACTAAATTTCCAGAACTTTCACCAGCAAGTTCATAGATATTGTCTATCATAATGTCCTTATCCCTACTCTTCCAGTCATGCGTATTATATATCTAACAAGGCATCATTAATGTATGGTGTAACTGCGACCCTAGTAGTCCGATCTGATCTATATCTAATAGATATTTGACCTATCTATCTATTAAAGTCCCTTTTAATATTAAGATTAGATTATCCAACTTATACCGAAACGATTCTTGTACCTTGGATAATTGATATTAAATAGTAATACTTAACAAACTATTTTTCTAAACTTTATTGCCTGATCTATATATATATGTTTATATCACTTTTTGCACCCAAAAAAAGTTACAATTAATTTCAACAAATAATGCAAAATGTTCTACACCTCTATATCTTATCTGGAAATAATTAAGCTCATCAACTCGAGTACTTGTTGAAACATGTTTGGTATGTATTGGAAAAGTTGGAATTCTAATTGACAGATCTATATTGAAGGGGCCAGAACTATACCGGGAAGGATACAATATAGAAACAGTTGAAAGTGGGAACCTTTAGTACATATGATAATTTCATAACTACTTTCTTAGGTTCTCGTATCCTCTGATACCTCTACAATGAAAGAAATCATGCAAATATGTATGACATTTTGCGTCAATCGGTATAACCAGCCATAAAGTATCAAAGCTCAATAGAACGCGAGTGATCATCACGAAGTCGCTCTCTTTAGTTACTTCATCTACCACGATACTTGCCCTTCTCGTTCTGTTCAAAGCCGGGTTTGGTAAGCATTGTTGACCAGCTACTGGTGTGTTGAATTATTGTTGTAGGAATCAGTATTTCGAGACTGCTATATCTCAAGAATTATTCTTTATAGAATTTTTCGTTAATAATGTGCTTTTGTTGAAGTTTGCAATTTGGCACTCGTAGTCTCTGAGCAGCCTTTAGTAATATGTTTTCATGATACTCTTTGATTGTAAATTCCCAGTCTTTGTGGTAGCCTTTGTCTTAGACTTCGTCATGAGTTCTTTGACGACCTACTCTAGTCCATCAATAGTGATTGCAAGTGGTGATTACAATTATTGTTGAGCAACTATTGACTTCTAGGTATAGGGAAAACACTCAAGAATTATTTATGAGAAACTACATAAGGTCTGATATCCACACCTCGAAAACCCGATAAATAGGAATACGATTCTTCTCTGGGGTAGCTTTCGTAGCCTGTTAATCATACGGGTCTCACTCTACAAATCATCAAATGCAAAATTTATAAAGTACAAAAATACACAACTTGTTTAACTAAACCATTTTGTGTTTAAGTTGTTTGCTCTGATGCTTAACAGTGAATGAAATGTGATGATGAAAGAGTAGAAACTCTTGGAGTCTGGATGAAAATCCTGAAATACTTTTCGGATCTTCTGAATTCTTCAGGTCCCTAGAAATATCTTCTCTAATCTCTTCTCCATTCCTTGAAATGAACAGTCTAATCGTATCATATTAGATCTTTCTGATAGAATATCCTCCTTTCTTAAAAGGCTTGGATACCTAAGGTGGTACCTTCACCCTGAGCAATAACCTTGAAGTTTGCTTGGTTTTCGACTACTTTCCATAAAGCTTCCTTGACCTTGTCTAATTTGGATTGAGATGCTTCTGGACTATCCTTCATTTCGATTTCCTTGTCTCCGTTCTTAGCGTTTCTTTGAGCAACATACCTCTGGTTTCTAGCAATCTTCTTGGCTCTCTTGTTAGATAAAGTGTTGTTGGTGATGACACCGGCGTTGGTAGGAACTTCTCCCACGTACAAAGCTAAAGCTCTGGAATCAGTAGGTCTTGGAGCAGTAGTGTTCTTTTCGGCGTATCTACCAGTAGATGATCTAGAAGGGGCCAATCTCTTTGCAAGAGCAAGTCTCTTTCTAACAAGAGTCTTGGAGTGTTTGTGAGCCTGTATTCTGATCTTTGGCTTGTTTATAGAGTTTTTGGAGGCCATTTTGGTTTATTACGGTGTAGGATGATAAGTAGTAGAAATACTCATCTCATCATTTCCTTATAAAAAAATTCCTCTCCGTACAGGACAGGAAATTGTGCGAGGAAAAAAAAAGAATCTCCTGGGGGTGAGTCGAACACCCGATCTCAAGATTACTCTTGTAAGAACAATTACAGTCTCGCGCCTTAGCCAGCTTGGCCACCAAGAGGATTTCTGGGTGTTTGAAATTTCGATAAAGCGTAGTAGTGATTATAAAATATAAATATCTAGAAGAATGTATTGTTATTATAACTCTTTGTTCTAGTCTTGTGATATTCATTATAGCTAATTGTTAAAGTTTCTATCTATTAATAACAATGTTTCAGCTGCTGTTAGTTCAGGTAATGATATCCATTCACTAAGCAATTATGTATGACTCGGTACTCAGTTGTTACTGATGGTTCCCTCACCATTTCTGAGGGGCATTCCCCTTTCTAATCTAATCAAATCTATACTAGCAGTATGTTGGGTAAAACAATTCTCATCTCTTCTAGGTATTTATTAACCTTTCAAACTGGTGACATGTAGAGATCTATTTTCAATATAAATAATATTTAAAATTTTGCACCCAAAGTTAGAAATATCTTCAAATAGTTCTCGGAGTTCTCTTTACCACTCGAAATAAGAACTATTCTTCCCTCAGCATTGTTAAGCTAATTTCATCTATGCTAACACTAATACTCCAATACGATGATTAGTACTTGCAAACAAAAAGATCAGTACCGCAACTTGATAAGGTTGCTCTCATCATACCGCAGGGCACACTACCACCTTCACTTATACTGATTTCCACGGTACTTTGCGTAAATTGTATTGCTTTCATGGCGCAAATGATATACATATTCTCCTGATTACCAAGCAGCCACAATTACCCGAAGAACCACAGTAGGAGTTCCGCGACATTTCAGTACTACAATTAGAGATGCTGGTCATATATCTTATAACGAACTATCGGATTCCGCCTCTTCTTCTCTACCCTTTCTCACTCTGTAAACTCTCGTCAATTTCGGTAGTCTCCTATTTCCTTACCTTATCTGGTGATTGTGCATAACAATATATCCTGCATATAAATATAAAATGGCTAGATAAACTCTGAGGGCAAGGCAAAGTAGGCAACACTCCTCTTTTCTTCAAACATCGGTAGTAATGGATGAGAAGTTAGAATATCAACCGATTGAGGTTCATGAGCCCAAGAAGAAGTCTTTCATAAACAAGTTCTTGCTTTGGGCGGTTATTGCCTTTTACGTGGTGGGTTATTTTGTGGTGAGTTCTTTTCGCTATCCCGATCGAAGCTATGTAGGCAAAGCTTTGTTTGGGTATCGATCAAAAGAAATTAGTCCCAAGGAAGTGATTTTAGAAACGCTTGCTTCGAACTATGCTTCCGATTGGTCAAAGAAATATACCTCCGAAAGTCACTTGGCTGGCCAAAATTATGGACTAGTCGAATGGACCAGAGAAACGTTTGAAGAGTTTGGTTTTACTTCTTCAATTGATTCCTATGAGATTTATGTGAGTTATCCAAATGATCACGACTTGAATTTGATCAAGGCAAAGACCGGAAAAGTCGAGTATAAGGCTCCTTTGAAGGAAGATGTTATTGATGAAGATCCAACCACCAAGAACGACACTGTCCCAACGTTTTTAGCATATGCTGCCAATGGTAATGTTACTGCCGAGTATGTTTATGGTAATTACGGTACAATTGAAGATTTCGCAAAGTTGGAAAAGGCCGGTATTGATGTAAAGGGCAAAATTGTGGTTCTTCGTTATGGTGCCATTTTCAGAGGCTTGAAGGTCAAGTTTGCTCAAGAAAAAGGTGCTGTAGGTGTATTGTTGTATACTGATCCTGGTGATGATCATGGAATTACTCCTGCTAACGGCTATAAGCAGTATCCTCATGGCCCTGCTAGACACGAAAGCTCTGTCCAAAGAGGAAGTGTTCAATTCTTGGGAGGTATTGGAAGTGCTCCAGGTGATCCTACTACTCCAGGCTATGCATCTAAACCAGGTGTAGACCGTCAAGACCCCCATGCTAGTATTGGAAAGATTCCAGCCTTACCTATTTCATATCGTGAAGTCAAGCCAATTTTGGAAAAGCTAAATGGATATGGTACCAAGATTGACAAATCATGGGAGGGTGAATTGGATGGCTTCGATTACTCCACTGGCCCTAACGAAAAGTATACCTTGAACTTGTACAATGATCAAATTTACAATATTTCTACCTTATACAATGTATACGGGGAAATCGAAGGTGAAAAGAAAGATGAAGTAATCATTATTGGTAACCACAGAGACGCCTGGATTAAGGGAGGTGCTGGAGACCCAAATTCAGGATCTGCAGTTCTTTTGGAATTGGCAAGAGCTCTTGGTGCGTTGAAAGCCACTGGATACAAATTCAAGAGAAGTATTATCTTGCAAAGTTTCGATGGTGAGGAATACGGACTTTTGGGATCTACTGAACAAGGTGAATACTTTGCTAAGAAGTACCAACGTAATGTTGTTGCCTATTTGAACTTGGATACTGCAGTGACAGGTAAGCACTTGAACTTGGCAGCATCCCCAGTTTTGAACAAGATTTTGAGAGAAGCCGCAAAGGAATTGGACTACCCTGAAGAAGGTGTTGGAAGTTTGTACGATCATTTCGTCAAGGAAAAGAATGATATCATTCATAATCTTGGATCTGGTTCTGACTATACTGTGTACTTGGAACATTTGGGTATTCCCTCGGCCGATCTTGGTTTTGGCCAAGGAAAGGGTGATCCAATTTACCAGTACCACTCCAACTACGACTCTTACTACTGGATGTCTGAATTTGCCGACAAGGGATTTGTCTACCATAACCTTGCAGCCAAGTATTTGTCCTTGATTGTATTCAATTTAAACGAGAACGAAATAATCGACTTTAAATTGAAGGACTACTCTCTGGACTTGCTCAAGTACTTTGATGAGACTGTCAAGTTGATCCCTGAGAAGTGGCTCCACAAAACCGCCAAGAAAGAGACTTGGGATCTGTACTTGAATTACGACGAGGAAGATGTTGAATTAATCAACGAAGTCAGCAACGGATACTACACTCCAACAAGTCAATATCCATTTATGGACTTGTTACTTCCTAGACAGTGTATGCACAACTCGGTCATGAGCATGTTTAGCACAGCTCACCATAAAAACTCGACTATTGGAGAGCTTGTGAACTATACCTTGACTGATTTGAATGATTTACATAACGTGTCAAAGATTTTCGATGCTGAATCGCTCTCTCTTCAAACACAATACGATAACAGGGACTCGTTGTACTTCTGGCAAAAGATTAAATTATTCTTTCAGATTAAACACCACAACAAGATATTACAATACTTTGAAAGAAACTTCCTTCACAAGAAGGGATTACATCAAAGAAGTTGGTTCAAGCACATTATTTTCGCCAGTGGCAGATTTACAGGATATGCCGGACAAACTTTCCCAGGTCTCAAGGAAGCAATTGAAGACGACGACGTTGAAAGATTTGTTCACTGGCTTGGTATTGTATCCAAATCTTTGAGAAGTGTCAGCTCTCAATTATCTTTGTGAGAGATAAAATTAAGGCTTGAGTATTGATAGATTGGACTGTATTGAGTAGTGGAACTCTCAACTTCAAGCTAATCTTAATGGACAACTACTCCAATATTAGTTACATTTAAGTAACTCAATTTTTTGTGAGTATCAGATTGTTTTAATTAGTCGATTTCAGGTCAATTATCTAGCTATCTTGATGATAACTGTTGTAATTGCCGAACACAAGTCTTCTATCTAATTCTTTTCTGTTAAATTTTCTATATAGTCGTTGCTTATTTTACATTCTTCCAGTGAATATGGTTTTCTTTTTCTCAATTAGGTTTGCCTAATACATATTTGCTAGTATCGGTATGGCTGGTGAGAAATACGGTTTATGTAGTGTCAACTGTTCTATGTAGTAGTGAGATTGTTTCTCTATTAGATATTGGACTAGTCAAGATTACTGAGGTAGCCAATCGCAATCCCTAGTAAAGTTTAACGTATAGCAGTGTCGAAAGAGGGAATCAACTTGTAAAATCTCCTATATAACAAGAAGGCATACTATGGACGAGTCGGAACCATCGCTAGTTCGTAAGCAACTATCCAAGTTGAATATTGTGGGTAATTACTGATTAGAATTAGAAAAATTTAAAAATACGATGAAAATAAAATAGCAGGGAATTCGTATATGATATAATGGGGATATCCAAGCTAATCTAATGTTGACTTAGTTGGTAGAGGAAATTTTGGTCAATTTTCCGCTGAATCTACTGATGTTGGTGTACTACATGTAGGACTTTAATTGAAAACCTTTAATGTTAGATTATTTGCAGCCAGTGGTTCAAGTCGTAGTTGGATTTGTCCAATCTTTTAGTAAAATATGGTACGGAAAGTGTCCATCTAGAAACATTAGTCAAAGATCTTACAAAGAAAACACAATACCAATATTGAGCAGATTCAAAATCAAATTCATCCCACTACATGAGTGTTTTGGAGTCTTCTATCATTTTAAAGTCTGTTATCATTTTAAAGGTCTAGTCTTATCTTAGAGTCCATAATCATTTTAAAGGTCTCATATTATTTCTCAGCTCCAAGTATTTGCCGGAAGACTCTCACATTTGGAGATTGTAACATCTTTGAATTTGGCCTAGAATTTACTGTTTATGCAGACACATTGTTGAATTCTGTGTCATCGGAATATGGCTTAGTTACAGGATTAGGTGAAACTGATTTCGGGGCCAACCCAAACAATCTATAAGATTAAATCTTGATATTATTCATATCGTATCACTCTTCATATCAGTACGATATTAACAGTTTTATATTCACTTGGTGTTTATCAATATACCTAAATAGGAATTATTATGATCTCATCAAAAATTCTCCTAGCAGACTGGCTGACAAAAAACTACTCACAACATTGTTTGATCCACTGGTTGCAATAAAAGTTCCCAGTTATCCGAGGACTTATATAAGTTGTATATTATCATCTACGAATTGTCTTCCAAATATCGGAATTAACTATGTCACTTCAACTTTCGTCATTATTTTTCATCTCGTCATCTCTATTTGTTTCGGTGCTTGCCGTAAATGGTGGATTAGACGACTCCAATAATCAAGGCGACGATTCTAACAAAACAACAAATAATAAAAATACCCAGACTGCAAAAGAAACAGCCAAAACTGATGGTGACAAAACGGATACTGCCAAAACTGCAGCAACGCCTGATACTGCTACTACTGGAGCTACAGGAACAACACCGACTGTTTGGTGGACACCAACGAGTGGAGTCACCACAACTGTAACAACCAACACAGAATCGAAGAAGTCCGAAGATCCTTCCTCTAAAGACACTGCTTCCGGGTCTAGTAAATTCAATAAATGGGGATTCACCGGTGATCAATCTGTATGGATAGAATCCACCATGACTTCCTCGGGCTCCTCTGGCTCTTCAGGCTCCTCCGGCTCATCCTCCGCATCTAGTTCATCAATTTCGTCCATCAAATCCAAAAATAAGACCTCTTCTGCAAATAGACTTCTGCTTGATGTCATAGACAAAAGCGTATCATGGAGGAAAGTTGCTCTTGTCGGTGGTTTATTGGCAGGAGTCTTGGTATTGTGAGGAACCCGATAAATCCTATTCCTAGTCACGAGACTTATATTGTGCTAGTCACATAGGTTCAAGTCGGTTTATAGACCCAATCACTCAACTCTGGAGTTGCAACTTATGGCAAAATCATCACTCAGCTTCGGCTCCTTCTCTCATTGTACACAATATCATTCCATTCATACATCGCTACTACATATATCCAGCGTTGATCCTTATTTAACTTAGAACCTCTATTATAGATATCATTCATTAGTTCATCTTAGACAATTATTAGAGCCTGTAAAAACTGAATATCAGAATATCAGAATATCAGATTACCAGATTATCAGATTATCTTCATAATCATCAATTCTAACTCATATTAACACTGAAGAGGAGAATTGTTAGAGAATCTTCTTTTGTTAATTTTTCTCTTCTGTCACTTTTCTTTGACACATTTTTTCTGACTCTTCTTCTGACTCTTTTCTTGTTCTTCGCTGATTCTCTAACAGTTTCTTCTCTGATTTGGTGCGAAAAATCTCACGAAATGTATAGATCTAACAACTACTCTACACCATGAGACCCAGACAGAGACCAGGGAAGAATGGAGGAGGGCCGAACCGTAATGTTCATCCTCCGAAAGAAGTACCATCCATAGTCATCTCAGAGATTCAGCGAAAAGAAATGTTGGCAGATTTTCTAGAACTCCCAAAAATTCGTATCAAAGACTCATTGCCACCAGTAAACGACAAGGCGTTGAATAATGTGATAGGAGAATATCTAGAAACAAGCAACTTCCGAGAAAATCCCAAGTTAAACAATCCTAACCACTTCAAGTACTTCACTAACTGTGTAGAACGGGTCTATGGAAGAAAGAACATCTTGTTCAGCATTGATGTTGAAGCATGGGAGCTTAATACAAATAGCGTGACGGAGTTGGGGATCTCAATTTATGATCCCCGGTCTCAAGTGCTTGCAATGATGCCCACGATCACTCAGATCCATATCAAAATTAGAGAGAATCTCGATTTACGAAATGGAAGATACGTACCAGACCATGCCGACAATTTCGTTGGTGGGGTGACTTATGTTATGAGTAGGGAAGAGGCAGTCAAGTTCACCCAGACTTTGGTGGACTACTACTTTTTTTATTTACCCCAGAAACTCTCACCAGGCAAGCATATCTGCTCATTAGTAGGCCATGGAGTTGGTGGAGACATCAAATGGTTTACAAAGTTGGGAATAAAGTTTCCTCAGAATATGAATATTGTGGATACCCAAAACCTCTTTACTTTTACCCAAGGCGATAAGGGGAATAGCTTGAAGAATGGTTTGATAAAAGTGGAAGTTCCCAATGCTTTTCTTCACAATGCTGGGAATGACGCATATTATACCTTAATTCTTGCCATGAAACTTTGTGATCCTATTTGCAGAGATCATTATAGGTTGGATAAATATATGCCTTTAGAGATACCGTTTGAAGCTAGAAAGAAGTCTAGAAGAGGACCTGCGAATCGAGCAGAGATGGTTGAATTGGACGACTTCATGGGTGCCTGTGAGGAATTATTTTGATCCAGTTTCGAGAGTTCCAGCAGAGTTATCTGTGGTTCCTGGAAGAACCTACAGGGGTCTGATCTATTATTAATTAAGAAATTTATCATACATTTGCATCTGGCTAGCAGAATACTATTTCTATTATTTTGAGATGAAATTGCTAGATTATACAACAATTTATTATACGCTATAGAACAAATACAAATAACATATTTATTAGTATAAACTATTTACCTGATCCATCATGGTTCGCTCAAAGCTATCTGTCAATTTACTCAATTGAAGTAATAGACCAGCACATAAACTTTTGACCTTATCATCAATAATACCTTCCCACGACACTGCAAGCCAATTGTTCAACAAGAGGACTTCATCTTGATAGTTGATGATGAAATATTGTCCATCTAGAATATCACAGATGAGCAAGACTCCTGTTACAATGGCTTCAATCAATTGTAATTCGTCAAGTCTCACTTTACCAACTAGTGGAATGATTAACAGAAAGTATTCTTTGATCATATCGTTCAAGTTCACGGCGGTAGGATATGCTGAATGTAGTAATAATGACAATGTCTTGATATAATGAGCGATGAATATCGTTGAATAATGCCCGATATCAATTTCGCCTGACTCATACCACACATTAACTAGCGGGAAGAAAAAGTTTGTTCCTATAATCTTATTGAAATTGGAGATTTTTAGTGAATCGATTTGTGGTCTCTTCTTGGTCAACTTTTGGGAGATTCTGATAACTTTTCCGCCATTCAACTTGTCTTGAGCCTCCTGTGAAGGTGCTAGCATTAGATCCGATTGAATGGTTCTGTGAATCTCGTTGCTTGCTGATAACTCCAAATATTTTCTATGAGCATTTCCGGGCAATGTTTTGGTTGCAAAATTAGTTTCTGCAAATGATTTTCTTACTGCCTCATCCTTAAAGCCTCTCAATTCACGAGCTGCTAGAGAAGTGGCCGATAATATAATCATTCTTTCTTGTAGAGAATAATCTCCGGTTAACAACAACTTAAACATATGGAATGTTACGTCGGGGTTGCTGACTATGACAGCAATCAAGCAGTTTAATTTCAATGACTCAAAGTCATTTTTTTCATATCGGTTTGTTAAACCAACAAGTTGTGTTGCCAAATCTTCAGAATAGAATTTCACTTCGTTTCCAAAATTGTATTTTTGCCGTAATAAAGTTGGACCTGTAGTTAAAGCAGATCGCTGCATTTCATAGGCTTGGGGTTGTTTTGGATCAACTGTAAGATATTCCAAAAGATCCTTTATGTACAAAGGTTTAGGGACCTTCTTCTTGATTGGAATCGTACCGTCATCACCGTCTGACTCGTCATCGGAATCCGCCACATTTAAATTCGTTATTTTATTAGTCACTTTTTCTAATATCTCTTGCGGCTCTTCAACAGTTGGTGTATTGATGATAGACCAGCATTGTTGATCTGTGATAGTGTTCTTGTTAATTATTGGTTCATCAAAAGACGTATCATTAACTTTGAAAATACGGTCTTTTCCATTAAAGTCACACACCTTATCAGCTAGAACCAATGACAAATTCTTGACATTGTCTGAAAAAGAATGGAGCCTATTTGAAACTGCATCTAGAAAGATTTTATTCCTCATTATCTCGTCGAGAAATACGCTGTTTCTCTTTTGAGACAATAATTGAATCAAAAAATGTGTTCTATTCTGTTGACGGGATATCGCTTCAGTTTTCATCAAGTTCTCGTCTGACCACGTAGAGAGAAGATTCAAGATTAATTCGTTTAGTTTCCTCTCGGGGTATCTGCTTAAAATCATGGATACTAAAACATTCATCGTCGGATTCATAAGTGTCAAAACCTTTTCTAAATTATTTGCATCAAAGTATTCAAAAGTGAACTCCAACAAGTTAAAAAGTGCATTCAACTTATTGGTTGTAAGATTCTTATCCAAATATCCTGTAAAGAGTTTTATAACAATCTCCCTTCTTTGGAATTTCTTCATGGTGTTGAAAGATCTGACAAATCTAGGCCAGTTCTCTTGAGTAAACATCAAATCAAAGAATATCACGAGGTTATCACTATAAGTACTGACAGAGTTAATATAGACATTGATCGTTAATAATTCAATATCATGTTCATAGAGTTTCAAGATCGATTTGTTCAAATATTCCACATAGTTTATTGACGATTCAAATGCTCTATTTTCAATAGAAATACCATTCATCGAAATTTCATTCACAATCGATAAACATTTTCCTTTGAAGATCAATTTATCGACTTCTTTCACTTCCACAGGTTTGCAAGATTTGATCAACTTCAACACCAAGTTATCATCAAACAAATCTGACAAGATATCGAGATAGGGCTTGACTGCTTCGGTTTCTTTAACTTGTTGGATTTTACCTAGTAGATTTCCTAGTCCCGTTAAACATTGCAATGATTGTATTATATGAAGTTGGGTGCGACGGTCCAAAAGTTGATACGTCTCTGGAATTGTATAGTTTAATAGCGTAGATATTAATTTGAAACTGATAACGTTTGACGTAGATCCTGATGTCTTTGCTTTTAAGAATTGTTTTATTATGCAGTCGATGTCATTAGAGGTTGGGTGGCTTTTCAACGTTAGTATACTTTCATCCCAATTGATTTCCGTCATTATAAGAAGTGTATGAACTCAGTGGATGATGTGAGCTCAGTGGACGATGGGGTATCAGAGGAATCTTGTGATCGGGATCAGGAGATTTTGAAGGATTGGGAATATTCGCAAGGACTTCTTCGTAGATTTCTGGTATTTGTAGAGTACTTCCTCAAGTATTTGTATAGAACTTCTCCCGATATTTCTTGAAATTCTTTAGATTTCTTCAGTTGATTCTGCCACTAAACGTGTAATATTCTCCACACAGCACTGAGTGTACAACTGGTATCCAACAACACAAATCTAACTCTAATAATCAAGAAACTTCGTGAGTAATTAGCTATTCAATAGCTAGTAAATCAAAGTGTTGCCACTATGAATCGCATCGAGATTTCGCGATCAAGCTGTGAAATTTAAGTACCTTCTATTCAGTAAGATGATTGGTTTGAGGCAGAGTGGTATCTCTGGATTAATAATAAATAGGTTAGCATGCACGGTTAAGTGTGGAAAACATGGATTGGTGTATAGTACCATACCTAGCAGATCAGATATCACATCGTTTAGATATCTCTCCAAAAACCGCCCAGGAGCGAAGTCAAAAGATACAAGTATAAGTACAAGCATACCAGATGCAAGTATAGAAAGTTCCAAGGTAAAATCTGAGTTCTCTACGACTAATATTTCAACTGTAAGTACAAGTCAACACGCTTCAAATCGTCAACGTTTGGATGAGTATTTTAATAAGGAAGACTTCTCCTTCGCCGAAGGAAGAGAAGAACAAACTGTCCAACGATTACGAAAGTATATGGAAACTGTATATTTGAAGGAACGACCGCTCGTGGCTATAGATGTCGAAGCTTGGGAGAAGAATTTGAAAAAAGTCACTGAGATTGGGATATCGGTTTATGATCCACGTCTCCAAAGTGACTCGCCCTTCCCGTTGATTAAAACATTCCATCTAATCGTCAAGGAAAACCTCCAGTTTAATAACGGCAAGTATGTTCCTGATAATAAAAAGAAGTTTATGGGAGGGACCTCTCGAGTTTTGAGCTTTAAAGAGAGCAAAGAGTTTGTGCAATTGATAGTTGAACAATACATAAATGTCAGTGGGGGAGCTCTTGTGGGACATCAAATAGATGGTGATATCAAATGGTTGAAAAGTATAGGGGTTAGCTTGTCCGATGCTTTGGAGTGTGTGGATACTCTCAAAATCCATTCATTTTCAAGGGCTACTGGAGGGACCTTGAGAGGAATATTGAGAACAGTAGGGATTCCTCATGCTAACCTTCATAATGCTGCCAATGATGCGTATTACACTTTGCTTGCAGCTCTTGCATATTGTGATCCTGCCTTTAGAACACATTACAATTTGGATATATATTGTGGTGAAACCTCGAAATTGACTCCAGCTGAAAAGAAACACTCAAAGTTTCTGGATCTCGCTAAATTCGACTCCAAGGCGACTGCAAAAGAATTGTATGAGGATCTGTTTTAGAATATGGCACTCATAGGGATTGGTTGTTTGAGAAGATTGTTTAAAAAGATAAATCCTGAATACCCTGGTATCTGCCTTTAACTACTTGAACATATAGACATCTACTAATTAAATTTCAACTAATAGATATTAGAACTACCGACAAATTCTATATTTGATCAACAATCTTCTAGATTAGTGTAATACTGAGTGTTTGTTCTAAAAACTCACCTTATAGGTATTCGTTCAGCGATATTACGTCAATATACTCTACTTATTAATTAACGTAACGTTTTATTGACATATTTATAGTAATTTAAATGTTGTTTTAACAAAGTTATAACTAACACTCTTCTAAAATGGAAAATCGTCACTCTATAAGAAAGGTGCAAATGCTCCAGCCAAAAGAGAGCCATCGCGATATAAACCCAACATTCTACAGAATAAAATTCGTATACTAATTAATTCTCTTTCACATATTCCATAGCTCGTTGATCTTCTACATGTTGTTAGTAGCATACCCCATCGATCTCTTGTTCTTGAGTACTATTGGCTGCGAAAAGTTCTTAAGAATAACTCTCCTGGATGGAGATCAATTTTCAACTAAAATTGAGATATTTTCCGTTCACTAATATATATCTGTATATTTCAGTCATTTGACTATCTTATCATAGCTTCTATCGGGACTAGTGGTAGCAAGCTGGTGGTTATGTTGCAAAATACTCAATCTGGTTTGAGCAATTTCAGAAACGCAATTTCCCAAAAAGGATTCATCGGTGCGATAAATCGCTGTTTACATTTTCGACACTGGGTAATTAATTGGCTGCCGAAATTATGAATTTACAACATCTTATCTTGACGGTTGTATCAAAACGATAGAAATAACCAGTTTTCGACACCTCAGACGTTGAAAAAAAGACTTTCTGAATACCTCTCTATACCTAACTGCTTTCCGTGAGTTTTTAGTGGAGTTTTAACGTCATCGTCTCCCAAATCCTTATCTATTATGAGCTCAGATGATGTCGATGAGTATACCTCATTAGTTAACTTTAGAAGAGGTTCGCATACTTTCTTAGACACTCCCATTGGATCCTTCAAGGGGCCCAACTCATTACATAACTTTGCCAGTTCCTTCACTAGAGCACAGTCGTTTGCTGCATCCAAAATTGATAACGATATAAATAAAAAGAGATCCTTCTTCTTTAGTGAAATCTCACCAAACGGAGACGAGGTTGTGGAAGATGAACTCTTTGACCCTGAGTTGATGATCCCGGCACTGAGAGGAGAACGTTTGAGTACAGTGATTCATGATGTTGCTGCCAGAAACCAGCTTTTCATGAACTCTCATTCTTTAGAACATAACATGTCGCCAAACAACGATGTTTTCTACCAGGACGATATTATCAGTGCATTAAATGAAGGTAGATCTAGACAAAATTCCTTGCAAGGAGCTATTCGTATTCCTCGTCAAAAAGTCTATCCTGCACCATCATTTTCCAGTATAAGATCGGCAATCTCGCAAGTCACAACAGCCACCCATTTGAATTTAAAAAAAATCGAAGACAAAGATGGGAACATTGTTACTGTCTTAGCGGGACAATCCACTGCTCCTCAGACTATCTTTAATTCGATCAATATTTTAATTGGTGTAGGTCTTTTGGCATTACCTGTTGGGATTTATAAAGCAGGTTGGATATTTGGTGTTCCTTTGTTGATTGGTAGTGGTTTGGCAACCTATTGGAGTGCCACTTTGTTATCAAAATCCATGGATACTGATAGCACCATTATGACTTACGCTGATTTGGGTTATGCTGCCTATGGTTCCACTGCAAAGTTGCTTATTTCATTAATTTTCTCCATCGACTTGCTTGGTTCGGGTGTATCGTTGATTGTCTTGTTCAGTGACTCTTTATATGCCCTTGTGGGAGAAAGCGACACTTGGACCAAGACAAATCTTAAGCTATTGAGTTTTGTCGTGTTGACTCCATTCACCTTTGTTCCTTTACCCATTTTGTCTATATTTTCATTATTCGGAATCATGTCGACCATTTCGATTACCTTGTTAGTATTGATTTGTGGATTCTTAAAACCAAATGCCCCTGGATCCTTGTTGGACATCATGCCCACAAATCTCTGGCCACAGTCCATTCCCGACCTTTTGTTGGCCATTGGAATCTTGATGGCTCCCTTTGGTGGCCATGCCGTATTCCCAAACTTAAGAAGTGACATGAGACATCCATACAAATTCACCAAGACTTTGAAGGCAACTTACACCATTACTTTGTTGACAGATGTTTCAATGGGAGTGTTGGGATTCTTGATGTTTGGCCATTATTGCAGCAACGAAATCACAAACACGCTTCTCATGACTCCAGGGTATCCTAAGTGGTGCTACCCTTTAATCAGTGCCTTGATTTGCATGATTCCATTGGCAAAGACTCCGTTGAATGCCAAACCGATCATTTCAACATTGGATGTGATTTTGAGCGTCCAAACCCCTGGATTGACTAAAACATCCAATTTCTTCAAGAAAGTTGGCAGATTCCTTATAAGAATAGGTGTGAATGCTTCATTTGTCGCTTTGGCCATTCTTTTCCCTGACTTTGAGAAAATTATTGGTATTTTGGGTGCTTCCATTTGTTTCTTAGTCTGCATAATTTTGCCATGTTTGTTTTACTTGAGATTGGCCGGACCAAGCATCTCTACTACTGAGAGGTTGGCGTCGCAATTTGCGATTGTTGTTTCTATCTTTTTATCTGTGATTGCTACGTGGGCAGTTCTTAATTATTAATCTGCGTTGCAAATACGGAAGAAAGCAATTGCAGAGTTCCGATGCATGCATAAAGTGGTTCTAGGAGAATTTAGACTCCTGAACTACATCTACCACTTTCATCTCATAAATAAGTCATTGTCACCGTTTCGACACAAAAAAAAAGCATATGTCAATATTCTCATAACTGATCTAAATCTTATAATCAATAACTAATAAACAGAACGAAGCGAAGTTGTTGAAGCTATACGACTCTAATATTGCCGTTGAGTGAGCAATTGGGGAAGTTACAAGTAACGAGTAGTTTCTGCTCCTGGGTGAGTGAAGTGGAATAGTTGTAGCGTATTCCTCCTGACGGGAGCTCTAAGAGACTCTAATTATTCATCTCCATATGAGTGACCCCGTGCTTTTCTGTGTAATTTATCTTTCTAATAGCCATAATTCCTTGAGCTTGCCTACTAAAATCTCTGGACTCCCGCTAAATGATCTGACTCTCGAAGTATTATTCTCTAAAGTTCCTTACTCTCAATTCGAAGGCTTAGGGATTGGCGGTCCGTAAGTGGAACTCTTTGACAAACTTATTTCGCACCCACTTGCCTATTTTGGTGTCCAATATCAATCGCGCTATATCGCTGACTAAGAATTGATAGAGTCATAGAGATAATTACCTTATAACTACAGGAGATAGATCTACAAGCCTGACCAGTAGATCTTTTGAACATTAATATCACTAGATTTTCACATTATAGATTTGTGCTCTCTAAATTATTCAATTACTGCACGTTAGTCCTCACTAAACCTCGTTTGTCCTCACTTTAGACCTCACTAGATCTCACTACACCCCCTAAATCACTGATTCATACACCACACATCCTCACTAACCATGTATATTCCTAAAGCATACCTCGAGGAGGAATGGCCACAAATTGAATACTTGATCAAGAACTTTCCTTTGGCCACGGTGATCACTACGTCTCCAGAGGGCGAGATGATCGCCAACCATCTTCCATTTTACCTCAAAGTTGATCCAGAAACTGGCGCAAAGCATCTTCATGCACATATGGCAAAGGTGAACCATCAAATCCCTTCGTTAAAAGAGTCTGACAACGTTTTGGTGATTTTCCAGTCGTCAAGCTCGTACATAACTCCGTCCTACTACGCTACAAAGAAGGAGACTGAAAAGGTGGTGCCCACCTGGGACTTTGCCAGTGTCCATATCTACGGCAAATCCAAGATCATCGATGATTTCGACTTTGTAAGACAACAAATTACCAACCTCACCGACCAGGAAGAGAAGACCCGCGAAAAACCATGGAAAATCACCGATGCTCCGGAGAATTATACGAGATTAAAGCAAAAGGCCATCGTCGGATTACAAATCGAAATCGGCAGAACCGAGTGCAAGTTCAAGTTTGAACAGGGCCTGAAAAAGTCCGATGTCGATGGAGTCATTGACGGTTTGGCCAGTGACGAGTTACATGGTCTTTCGAAATTGGTGGTCGACTCCAACCAAAGGTACGATGTCAAAAGAGCGCAAAAGGCGTCCTCGTGATATTTAGTATAGATACAGAGTAATAGTACATAAATGTTAGAGATATACTCGAAAATGATAGAGATTTGAAGAGATTTAAGAATGTTCGAGATTTCATGAGAGTTTCACTGAGCTCGAATGGGTCTAATAAGTAGAGAAGTCCAAGATCCATTTTATCCTGATTGTATCCAAGTAAGACGAACTTAAGGCTTTAAAGTATCTTGAACTTCTTAGTACAGCTTGTTGATTCATCAAAGAATCATAGTTGAAACTCTAATTGGAACTCTCATCTCGAATCTTATCATATATTTACCAAATTCTATGATATACTGGTGGTTCATGATAATAAAGATTTAATTAGTAATCTCAATGATTTGTCACAGAATCTATTTGAATTAATAAATTCAAATTCTTTTAAAGATCCCACTAACTGGTAGGTTCTTCTAATAAATTATACCAAAGTCGTCAAGTTGATAAATTGAAACTGCATAATTCACGTGTAGTCTCTGAGAATCCATTTATCCTATTAAAATAAATGTTTCCTGGTGGGAGTTTTAATGATTTGGAGATAGAATTCTTCACTTGTCCACCCTCACTGGCCGTGAAGCTTAGAATTCGAGCGGTGATGTCTATACTTACGAAGTCTAACCTTATTCTAGGCACTTCCCACTATAGTTCTGTCTCATTATCTCTCATTATCTCTCAATATCTCTCATTATCTCTCAATATCTCTCATTATCTCTCAATATCTCTCATTATCTCTCACTTTCTCTTAATATGGAGTAAATCTTGGTTGACCCCTTCCTCTACCTCTTCCTCTACCGCCTCTAAATCCACCTCTTCCTCTTCCGCCTCTAAATCCACCTCTTTGGAATCCTCCTCTATTGGTGGTACTTAATCCGGGAATATTGGTTCTCTTTGCACTCACTTTCAACTCACGGTCTCTGAACATAGATGCGTCCAAGGTTGCAACGGCCTGGTTGACGGAGTCAGCGTCAGCGAATTCCAAGTATGCGTACCCTTTTGGTTGTCCTGTGAACTTGTTCATCAAGATTGTGACTCTGTGTACCACACCAGCACTAGAGAAGTGTTGTTGTAACTCCAAAGGTGTGGCCTGGTAATCAACGTTTCCAACATATACTGATCTGGAGTCTATATCTCTTTTTTCTTCGTCTGTTTGGGTAACAGGCTGTTCGGAAGATAATTGGGAGTGGAGTTCTCGTAATTTGGCGGCCTCTTTTTCCATTTCATCCATTCTGATCTTGACTATTTCATCTTCTTGGGGGCTGGCTGTTATGTCGGCAGTTTCCATGATTTCTTCGACGGGTTCTACAGGAGCCGACAAGTCTGTTTGTTGCTGCTGATCTTGAATTGACACTTGATCAGACATTTTTATCTATGGTGTGGAATGTTGATGGGGTTGTGGTTATTTAGGTTGTGAAAATTTATTAGAGAGAAATGTCGTAGAAGAAGTTAGAAAAATGTCGTGCACCAAATATGGAGAAAAATGTATTATGTATTATGTATTATGTATTATGTATTATGTATTATGTATTATGGCCCTGTTATTCTAGAATCCGGGGATATTACGTTCTCTATTTAAACCTTTTTGTGAAGATCCTTTGATTGTACGTGGAGCACTGGCCGTACTGAATTTCCCTTTTGCAGTTCCATTACTTGTTGTTTCTCTGGGAGAAATTATACTAGGAATCGATCCATAACCATTTTTCCTAAACTTTTTGCGACCATAGAGTGGTAACAATGGATCGTGTTCTCGAAGCACATCAACATCAGTTTCGTAGCCTCTATCTATGAGTGCCAGGTGCTCGTCATTACCAAGCACCTGCATGTAGCTTGGTTCGTTGGTTGGAAATGTGAATTCATGCGGTCTCATCTGATTCTTGACATTCTTATTAGTATTTCCCAAACACAACACAGCTCCAATCAATACAGCTCCAAACATCAAGAGTCCTAAGATGATTCCTACTCCAACACTAACAAAACCAAGGTGGATTTTGAAGTCTCTTTTTGGTTTCTCTAACCATTCAAGATTGAACGGCTTCTCTAACAAAAAGACACACGATACTCCATTGGTTGATTCATGAGTACGGTTGAATGATGAACATCCGTGCGATAGGATTCGAACCTCGTGATCTTTGTTATATGAAGATACACTGAAATCAGTATTCTCAGTACTTGTTTCATTTTTGACCCATCTAGAATCCGTCATCTTCAAAAATACCTTACCGTTGGTTGGACTACGGTGACATGTAAACTCAGTGTTAGAGAGGTTGCTCCTGATGATGTATTCCAAACTTGAGTTGGAATACGAATCAGATTCAACACAATTTAATAAATCGAGAAGACTGTCGTTTGGTATAAGATGGAACTCAAGGAAGTCAAACAATTTACTATAATCCGTGGTGATGTTGAAATCCTTGAGAGACTCGGCACTTGGTACAAGTAAAGAGAACGATGGATCCGGCTTGAATAATGCGTGTCTTAATTTGGGATACAATTCGATCAAATCAATTATGGAGTGTTGGGGATATGACTCGTCAACAGTGGTTCCGATTAAGTCAATAAATGGAATTTCAAAGTTTTCTGGAAGCAAAACTTCATTAATTATATGAATCACACCTTGATTGAATAGGATGTCTGAATTAAGTGGTATGGAAAGTTCCGTATGGTTGAACTTGATGATGTGGCTGTATTCGCCATCTAAGTGTGAACTCTTGACCTCAACAGTGTCTCCACGAAGAGTTTTTGGGAAAATATGCGACGTATCGTTGTGAAGCCCAAAATGTGAATAAATGGTATCCTCAACAAATAATCCTTTCAAAACACTTTTGAATAACTTTGGATTGTATTCGAGGTACTTTAATACTAATCCAAGTTCTTTCCAAGCACCTTTGAATACGTTCTTTTTGTAAGAAACCAAATTCTTATGACGAGTTTCATCGGAGGCAGAATATTCTTCAATTGCATCGTTTTTCGAAAATCCTGAATCACTTCCACATGGTAAAAATACTGTATAGCCCTTGTTATTATCATCTAGCGATAATAGTTTGAACTGGTTGAGATACTCTAAAGTATGTAACCATCCCTTTCTGTCAATATCTATATGTTCAAAGTATCTTTGAACTGCACCGTTTGACATTAAGTCTCCTAATGAATTCTTGAAATTCGAGGGTGGTGATATTTCACTATCTGCCAAATAGATCATGGTTTGATTACCACCAGGAATCATATCGGAGATGATATTTATCTCGTCGTTCAAAGAAAAACGAGATTCATCAAGATTTTGAGTCGCTGAAACCTTCAACTTGTAACATCCGCCAATTCTCTTATTTGAGCACAATTTTGAATTTAATAACTCAAAGAATTTGCCACCTTCACTCTGTTCTTGAGACAAGTTGAATGGTTCATTAGCAAACTGGTATAGAAATGATTGTTTTGAACTAAATGATGAAGTATGGAACAAGTCTTCGTTGTAAACAGAAGTGCTGTTCAATAATATATTGCTGGAGGTCACAGTCAACTCATCTTCCCGGCCCTGAATTTCTTCAATTTCTTCAGTTCGGACTTTTGTAGTTTGTTCATCTTCCTCTACATAATCATCACGTTGTGAAATATCAACAAATATGGTTTGGTTTGTTGTAGAACCGTCAATCAATGCACTTAAGCTACGAAAATCAAGTTCTTCAACGAATCCAGAAAAATGCAAACCAAAGAGTGCTTTCCGAGGAATCATTTCAACTGTTTTTATCATCAAATCCTTAAAGAAATTGCTCTCGTATTGAGATTTGAAGAAATGAATGATTCCATTTGATAACAATTCACTATGGAATGATTGGATCTTTTCATTCACAATAATACTCTGGTCTCCATGATTCAAACGGAACTTCCAAGTGGTGTCTAAATCTACTTGAGTAAATTCTTTTCTTCCATTCGTCGTCCCATTCACTCCACCCACGAAATTTAAGACTAGCAATTGATTCATGAGTTCAAAAATATCATTTTTAACTTCAATTATGGCTTCATCCGTGGTAGAATACTTTTCAGAGTCTAAAGAATCCAAAAGAGATGTATAATAGCTCTGTTCAAACTCCAGTAAAGAGTCTTTAATGTAGTCATCAGTAGGTATTAATACGGTTCTTGAATGATTCAAAAACTCTTGACACGTTTTGGGAAAGACTGGGTTGAACTTATGCTTGGACTTCTTTTGGTAAACACTTAACCTGTTTTTTTTTCCTCCATCCTCTTCGTCTTTGAAAACCAGTTCAAACAATCTTTTTATAAATGTTATATTTGATCCTCCTAAATCTAGCGGAAAATCATTTAATAGTATATCACAAATGGTGGGTTTTAAAGGAATTAACTTCTCGATCCCTTGGACAAAGGAACGCTGATGCTTGGAGTAGATATCTGGATCCACAATTGCTGAAATATCATTTATAATGTATTCTTGACTTTCAATGGAAGGAGAAACTTTGATAGGAAAATAAGTATCTTCCAGAGATTTATAAAGAGAATTATAAATAACCTCGTCATACTTTAAGTAACCTATTCTGAATCTTTGATCAACAATATATCTTAAAAGGTTATGGTTGAATCTTGAAGTGTGTAAATCGTTGAGATGAATATTTGGATCTTCAAGAGTATTGAAGCCACATAAATCGTGCTTCCCCTTTCCGTTGGAGACCTCGATATCTGAACAAACTCCTAGTTCCTCCTCAAATCCTGAGTATGCCAGATTGATGGGAGCTAACAAAGTTACATTCTCTAATCTATTAATTATTGGTATCAAGCCATTTCGCTGGATTTGCCTTAAAAAGTATGAATATTGTGCTTGGGATGATAATATATCTATGATTGTTGACGGTGTCGGTATGGGACTTGGTTCTGGTGATGTGGTGGTGGCTGATATGACTTGCAATATCAAAAATGCCATACAAATTAAATAACGTATCATTATCTAATCCTATTATAAAACGAATGTCATAAGTAAAGTCAATTAAACGTGAATTCTTGACGCCTGGACTGATAAATTATATTCGAAATGTCGTCAAGCAACAGATAGTGCAAAAATGTCGTCGTCTTAGTAGAGTTCATATATGCCTCCAAAAGATTGATAAAGATAGTATTGAGGGAGGGTGAGTAGAATAGTACTGCGCTATGATCTAAAAGTTTTTTGGGGGTTTCGTGACCAAGTGGGTGGAGAAATATACAATTGCTATAAAACTCGTCTAAAGCGGAATTTCTTCTCTGAAACATTTATGGAAAACTGGGGTTTATGAAAGATGAAAATCATCACAACTGAGATCTACCTATAGTGAAGATCTACCACTTGTGGAGATCTACCAATTGTATCGAGTAAAACTACATCAACCAACTCAGTCTACTTATTTTTAGTCTTTTAACGTTGCACAGATCTTTTGCAGATATTGTTCTGATTGCAAACCATTCATTCCTCAATGTCGCATCGGGGCCAATTATCACCTCGGAATACTAAATACAAAGATTATTAAGGCACACACACTTTGGTTTACGTCTTAGAATGTATAGGTTACCTTTGATATATGTGGAATTCCATTCGCCTTTCACTCTTGGTGTTCTTGTGTTTCACGAAATTGTTAGGTTCATTTATTAAGCAATACCCCACGTGTGCAGTATGCGCTTTCTAGAAATAGAGCAGGCTCTTGTTCTAGATAAAACTAACTTCAACCATACTTTGAAAATGTCGCCAGCATATTCCTAACTTAGTTTTCAAATGTAATTCCGTAAGTTTGCAGCCGTTTTCTGTCACATTTCGATCTTGATTGTTCTTCCGGTCGCGTTATCTACCGAAACTCAGATCGAAATTCAAATCCAAGCATAATAGAAGGTATGGAAGAATCTGATCTGATTAACGAGCTGGAGCTTCAAGTTATCGGAATTCAATCTGTTTCACAACAACGACAATCAGTAGAAAATGAATTACAAAGTCTAGAAGCTGAATCGTTGACCCTTTCCTTGCCAGAGGGATTTAATACTTCAGAAACAGAACGGAAAAGATATAAACGAATAGAAAGAGTTCAGACGTTTAATAGGCCAGTGGTTGTGTTAAATATCGTAAATGGTTCTATTTGGGGTGTCTTAGTTAGAAGAGGACTCATCAGTTTAACCTCCTACTCAGGAACATATTTGGGGGGTGTTGTGTGGGCAAACTTTACTGCCTGTTTTGTTATGGGCTTGGCTATAGATAGTTCGAAATTATGGAACGTTTTGCTTGAACAGGACGATGAGAAGGAGAGTGAAGCAGATGGACTTCGTGAGTCTTCTGAGCAACCAAGGATATCTGATCGTAAAGTGTCAGCTTATGCAAATAAAGGTTCTATTCCATTATATGTTGGTTTAACTACCGGTTTTTGTGGGACATGCTCGTCTTTTTCTTCAGTAATACTTGAAGCATTCAATAAATCGACAGATACTGTTGTTGGAGCGTCGTATTCGTATCCGAATCATGCCTATGGGATTATGGAGTTCCTCTCCGTGATATTCACTCAACTTGGTATGTCAGTTGTCGGATTTCATTTGGGAAAACATTTATGTGACTTTGGTGATAGGTATTCTCCGTCATTAACCAAGAGAAACTATAAAATTTTGGAATCCTTGTCCATGGTTATTGGTGTGGTGAGTATTATCATCACTTGTATATTGATAGGAACGAAAAAAACAGGCTCGTGGAGATCTTGGACGTTTTCAATACTCTTTGCACCTTTTGGAGCTTTGCTCAGGTTTTACATTTCGAAATATTTGAATACTAAGTTTGTCAACTTTCCATTGGGAACGTTTTCTGCCAATGTGTTGGGATCTCTAGTACTTGGAGTCTTGACCATATTGGGAAGAGGCAAGCTTTCACACGAAGGAAGAATTGTTTCGAATGTATTGGTATGTCATGTTATTAGTGGCCTTGATGATGGCTTCTGTGGTGGTCTAACAACGGTCAGTACGTTTATTGTCGAACTTTTTGCGCTAAAATTGATCTATTCCTACAGGTATGCTATAACATCGATAGTTCTTAGTTTTGTTTTGGTGGTGCTCACTCTTGGTAGTTATAACTGGACACTAGGTCTTGCTGATCCTATTTGCAGTTGATAAGAAATAAGAAGCGAGTATTTATGATGTGAGCGAGTACTCATGATTTGAGCGAGTATATCTCTACGCTCAGTACTCACTTCTATGAACCTCGAGTTTATTACTTGTGATTTCCACCTTTCACTAATTTTAGCATATTTACTACGGAATTTTATAGAATTTGACATTAGCTACTCAAAGAAGTCCATTTCATAAAAAATCTAGTAAATGGTATACAAAGATCTGTTAAACTAAACAAAGATCTGTTAATCTAAACCAAGATTAATAAAACTCTCTATTTTCTAGAATATTATAATCTTACCTAGTAATCTACATTTATCTAATGGGTTTACTAGGTGGTCAAAAACATCTTTGCCGCAATAATTTATTTTCTCAATAAACATCTTTGACGCAATATTAAATCCTACATGTCTCTAACCAATAATCGATCTAAAAGGATTCAGAAATGAAATGCTTATATTGCTCATATTGATTTATATAGGAAAGTTGTTGCGACTACAGTTGAGCAAGAATCGGATCCTAATTGTATTACCAAATATTTAGTAAGCCTCAATGACATAGCATTGAGGCATGGATGTTTGGCTAATTGACAAATAAGGTTATAGATCTTGCAGATTGACGAACGTTACAAGTGGGCGAATATGCGTTCTTCATATCGAGCTTAGAGAGGTTTGGTAAAACCCTTTTATTGAGAGTAGATTACGAGTGATGAGCGTAGGTTACGAGTACTCTCAAATCATGAGTACTCTCGAAGAATCAGTACCTCGCTAGGACTCACCATACCTTGCTACGCTCAGTACGGTGAGTCTACTTTTGTTGTACATAAGCCACTACTTCGGTCCGCTCAGTACTCGCTTCCTACGCTCCGCATGGTGAGCAAATATTTGGACAAAAGTGGTCAGAAATTGCTCGCGATGAGAACTTTGTTTTAGTATATATACCAGATCTAGCCACTCATTTCCCCATAATCTGATAATTTTCCATAATCTGAGTTAAGTAACTTCTCCATAACTAGAGCATTATGTCGTTCCACTTAGATAAGAGAACAGTGATGTTCGAAGGGTTGAATTGTGTCACCGACAAAATGAGTCCTGCGTATAAGGCTTTCACCAAAATGTCGCAGGCCGAGATTTCGTGGGCATCCAATTCGTCTTACGCCTTATATACAGTATACTTTGGGGTTGCCGTGATATTTGCAGCCACTGTAAAACACTTGTGGTATCGCCAGAGAGATTACTATTACAAAAAGAGTGGATGGTCGGTGCCCGGAAGTTCGTTTGTTGATGTTTTGGTGTCATATTCAAGATACTTGGGTTACAAAAGAGTTCCATATATGATGACCAAGATCTTCTCGCTTCCACATTCTGTGGGTGCCTTATTGTTCATGATTTTGACTTCGGCATATCTTTTCGGTTATAGTTTGGTTCCACACTTCTGGTACCGTGGATGTGGAGGTTTTGGGTCTCCTCCGATTGCTATCAGAGCTGGTTTGATGGCTACTGCCTTAACCCCGTTTATTTATGTGTTGGCAGGTAAGTCTAACATGATTTCGTTCTTGACTGGTATAGGATATGAGAAGTTGAATGTCTACCATCAATATATCGGTTTGGCAGCTTTTGTTTTGAGTCTTATCCATACTATTCCTTTCATTGTGCAGGAAATGAAGGAAGGAAGTTCTTCCACTGTTCTTGCCATGTTTAGAGACGATCTGTTCTGGAGAAGTGGAATTGCCCCATTAGTCTTATTGGGTTGGTTATGTATTGCCAGTCATCGTTGGGTCAGATCTAAGATTTATGAAGGTTTCCTCCATTTACATTGGTTAGCAGGAATTGCTTATTTCGGGACTTTGGTTTGGCACATCGACAAAATGTTGAGTGCTGATGACTACATGTGGGGAGCATTGGGATTCTGGGCGTCGCAGATTTTGTATAGAATTCTTGTGAAGACAGCGTTTAGACCAAACTCGTTGTTCATGAGACCAAGAAAGGCTGTTCTCCACAAATTAGGTGACAACGCCTATCAAGTTACTATCAGCAACACCAAGGGCCTCAAATGGACTCCTGGTCAACATTGTTTCTTAAGATTTGCTGGTGGAAGATTCTTGGATAACCATCCATTCTCCATTGGTTCCATGATCGACGACGAAACCTCTGAAATGAAGTTCATTATTATCCCAAGAAAGGGTTTGACCAAGAAGTTGTACGATGAATTTGATGCCAAAATCATCAACGAAAAACAATGTTTTGTCGATGGTCCTTATGGTGGAACCTCAAGAGATCCTACGTCTTTTGAAAGAGTCATTTTGATGTCTACTGGTAGTGGTGTCACTGCAACCTTGCCATTCTTATTAACTTTGGTGAACAACTTCAAAAAGTGTAAGGAAACAGGAGAAAAAATGGTGACTCAGGGTGTCAACTTTGTTTGGATTGTTAGACATGAAGATTCGATCGATTGGATAAGAGACGAGTTGGAGAAATGTAAAAAGATCACTGGGGATTTCATTTCCATTGATATCTACACAGCTGACCAAGCCCAAGAAGAAGAAGTCGCTCAAGACTCTGCTGAAAAAGCAGAAAAGCTTCAAAGTTCTGCCGAAGGTTCTCTTGATGAAGTATCTGATGCTATCAAGAGATTCGAATCTACTAGCTCTTCCAATTCTTCATTCAATATCCACGACACAAAGCCATCAGTATCGAAGATTTTGCAAAGCTTGAAATCTCAATTAGGTAGAAGAACCATGATTGTTTCCTCTGGAAGTGATTCCATGAAATCAGAAGTGTGTGCTAAGGTTTCAAACTTCCAACCTTACATTTTTAATAATGATGCCAACAAGTCTTCCATTGAAGAGATTTATTTACATACTGAAAGTTTTGGATGGTAGATTTATTGATACATCGGGTATATATTCATAATTTATAGAACAATGCAAAGAGAAGAGAACTATGAGCGAAGCAATTAGTTCTCTCAGTACTTAAAGTTGCAAATAATCTAACTTCGAAGTTTTATAGAATAAAATTAGATGTAGAACATTTTCTTCAGAAGATTCAGCTAATGGATTTTTGACTAAGATTGCATCTACTAATTGTCTTAATGTATAGACCATATAGTCTCAATATATCATATACGAATTCTCAGTAATATTAACGTTTATTACCCACAATATGCAACAAAAGTTTTAGCTCGGATAATCTGCTACCCAAAATATTGTATATCGAGCGCAGCAAAGTGTTAAATATAAATCAATATTAGAGAGATTAGAGAGATTGCGAGGCATAGTTATATTTCATCATATTTAGTGACTTATTGAATCAATTTCTTGTTAAATACTTCGTTTCATTGACTATTTATTCCAATATTTTAGTATCTCCCTACTTAGCACATACTCGAAAGAACTATTCGCTTCGCTCATGGTTCTTCGCTCATAATTCTTTCCTGAGCTTCAAATAATCGATCTCTTCATCCATGGCCTTGCTAAACTCTTCTCTTCCACTAAACTTTGGAGCCCAACCAATAATTTTTCCGTTGTCACCTCTAGTTCTGGAATTTGTACCCCAATAGTATGGAGCGAATTCATCGTTCTTTAAGGCAACGACCTCGTCTTCTTGTAACTCTGCAACCTCTGCATTGTCAATAACGTTTCTTGCCTTCAACTTTTCACCAACCGTAATGGCAACATCTCTCCAAGTATGTTCGATGGAAGAAGGTTTTTCGGTAACAACTTCATTTTCCAAGAAATACGAACCAAAGTAATAGCCCTGCTTGTTGACTGGAATATCTTCCTTTTTGAGCAACTTCTCAAGAATCAACATATACAAATTACCCAAGTCATGGATATGTATATTGCTCCAAATGTAGTCACCAGTATAGACAGTAAAAGGTTGACCTTTTTTAGCAGCAAGTCTCATAATAGTAGGGACTTGGATGGAGAGAACATTATCAAAACCATTACTGACCCCGTAGATGGTCGAAGGACAAACAATAACAGTGTTAACAAGATTGTTTCTTGAATGAATATCAAGAACTATTTCATCCACAGGTCTGTGGGGCTGACTTTGGTCCAACGAGTTGATTTCATCAATGTTCTTGGAGTCTGAATAGACCTTGGTTGAAGGACCTTTTTTGGCGTCCAAAGCATCTCCAATGACGGACGTTCCCGAAGTATGGATCAAGATCTTTCTACTTGTTGACTTTGCAAGGACATCACTCAAGACCTTGGCTGATGGTACATGGTCAACATTGGCAGTGTTGACGATAATGTCGCTTTTCGCAACCATTTCTGCCATCAACGCACAGTCATCGAGATTACCGATAACGGTAGAGACTTTGTTGTTCGTAGCTTGTTGAAGCTTAGCAGCTTTCTCGGTAGAACGAATCAATGCAGTGACTTTGAACGAATTCGAAGAAGAGTTTAAGAGTTCATAGAGAACTTGGCCACCGATGTACCCCGTGGCACCAGTAATAAAAACATTGAAAGTCATGTTGTTGATGATTTGAATTGCATTTCACACGGTCTATGGGCCCTATTTATATATTTGAGATGAGTTTCGGATTAACTGTAATAACTTCGATGTTACTAATCACGGTGGTATGACAGTTTGTAATCATGGGGTTAGTCCGATATCTCCATTGCTAGATACTGTATATAGACAGATTTGTCAGCTTTATGTTATCCACGTGAGAATTGTGAAATGCTTGTATGGGCTATTGTATTCTTGAAGTTACTCAGGCAAGCGTAATTTTGAATCCTCTTACAAAATGAAGATCTTATCCTTTATCATGAATATCTTTATGAATAACTCCGCAGCGTATTATAATATACCCGAGATATTTAAGGAAGAAATATTATCCACTTATATAACTTGAGTGCTAAGTCTAAGTAGTAGGTTGTAACCAAAGTTTCATGTGGTTAGTCTACTCCGAAGTATTAAGAATACTCCGATTTTAAATCGAAACACAAGCTCTAATATATACTGCGAAGTGACAAATTATGCTTGAAGTATTGTAATAAGTCCGAAGTAAGTCGAATAAAATAATCCCCAATGTATTAGACTGTTCCAATAATATACCCCAGTAGTATGGTTTATTCCGAAGTATCGCAAACTCTAAATCTGGGTCAGAAATCCAGGAATGTCTTCGTTTCACATTTGCATTTCATGCATTTGGGTTTTTACTAGACGGATCTATGTGGGTACAATAAAATTGATTAGTGAAGCTAACTTGCAAGACTACACTCCACTTGAAGATAGTTGTCTTTGTGTTGTATTTTTCCATAGCGTCTCGATCAATTTATCGTTCTAGGTGGGAACCATATTATATAATGTGGTGATGTAATAGAAATACTGTACGAGTCTACAGATTCTCTCCACCACATAAAAGTTTCCTGATGTAGCAATCTTGAAAATGACACTCACAAATAGGTATTACGAAGTCACGTTACCAATCTTGACCTTCGAGGGGATAGAGTCTAATCTGTTTGTCTACATCTGGTAACTTCGGTGATTTGCTTATTCGGATATTTCTTGCTTCTCCTCACAAACGATAAGAAATATCTCAGACCGTCGCTACTAGTACATCGGGTTATCTTATTACTACTTTATTAATATTTCTTACTCATTTGTTGGGGGGGGGAGGTATGTGGTAATGGATTTACCGACGATGGTTTGAGGCCACATTGTGATTGGAGTTTCTCCGTTACTGGAGGAACAGGGCCCCAAATGAATCCGAAGTAGTACAGGGAGCGATAGTTACCCCCGTTAAAAGTGGAGAGTCCCTCCAATAAGCCCCCCTCGATAGGGCGTCCTATTTCAGAATGTGGTACAAATATTACATTTCGGATATTTGATACCGAGACACAATACGGAATTACGGGAGGGGAGAATATTACACTTTAGACGCAGTTTTTCTCCTTCGTTCAGCTCGGAGCGTTGGTACGGTGGGGTGAAGTAACTTTCCTAGATCTATCAATGGCATGAAATTAATTGCCAAGTACAATAAATTCGTCACCAACTGGATTTGCTATTGTAGTCACCCACTGGCATCACCGACTTCGCAGTGGGCAACTTTTGTGATGAGCCTTGTGCGGAAAACTCCGTCACTGCAAGAAGTGCCGTTTATCCTTTTGTGCATATAACCTGTAAAACCCGAGTTTTACAGGTTCAATATAACTTATTATGGAGAATTTTTTTATCCGCATGGAACAATAGAAAGCAAGGAGGGTGGTAAAGTGCACGCACACTCTGAGACCCAGGATCATAATACATGCGGTCAGATAGTACGTGTGGGTAAAATTGTTGAAATATTGTTGGATTGACCCCGCGGAACAAGTTTTTTACGAGATCTTCCACATATTTTTCCACCTGTTCCCATTTACAGTTTACATGCACTAATGTGAGGAATTTTTGAAAAGTTTTCAATCCTTAATTAAGGCTACGCCGCATTTGTGGGGAAAGTGACCAGAGATACTAAACACGCAAAAGAATTAAAACAGATACACTCGGTATGGACTAGACACTTGTAGCTACCTCAGAAAAGTCATTTCTTGCACTTACATCATAGCCTGGCTCTGTACCTTGACTTCTCTCATCGTAAAGATGTTGTTATTTGAAAAAACGAGGCTGACCAATGAAACGAAATGTTTTGTTCGAGGCTGGCAAGGCATCAGAAATTCATACCCCGCATAAATATTTACCCGTATTCTGGGGAATATTGTCCAAATGGAGAAGAGTACAAAGCTAACCTGTACTTCGGAGGTTAGCCAAACAAAAGCTACGACTGAGAATTTAATAATAACGGTGGGTGGAAAATAAAATTAATTGCCCGTTAACTAGTTATTGGGTGATTTTGAGAGTAATCTCACCATCACACTATTGAACGGCAGACTTTGAGGATGTGCTAGCGCCGTCTGATTAAAGAGATGGCATACGGATTTCACACTCGCGGCTGGATTTATTAACATGTTTACTTATAATTTTACAGCTTACACATTTGCAGGTTATGTATTTTAACAATATTTTTTAATAAATTTCGTGTAAAGCAAACTGCAAAATTCAGGTTATTAGGCTACGATTAAATCAAGATATGCATATCCCCCATCATCTGTCCCCACCTCCACAATTAAGAATCTGGAGGTGGACAAAGCAGTGACTAAAATTTGGAATATAAATACTGAACAACTTTCCTTCAAACTCACAACTTTTTTTTATCATCATTCAAACATTTTATACAAATACAACTACTAATATATAATGGGTATTGAAGATTCTGCTCTTTTGAGAAAATTCGTGAACGTCGGTGAAAAGAAGGCGGGTTCCCCAAAGATGGGAATCATCGTTGGTCTTTTCGCTGCTGTCGGTGGTATCCTTTTCGGTTACGATACTGGTACCATTTCTGGTGTTATGGGTATGGACTACGTCAAGAGAACCTTCCCAGCCAACGGCCATTCATTCACTTCTTCTGAAAGTTCTTTAATTGTTTCCATTTTATCTGTTGGTACCTTCTTCGGTGCCTTAATCGCTCCTATTCCTTCTGATAGAATCGGAAGAAGATGGACTCTTATCCTCTCCTCTTTGATTGTTTTCAACATCGGTACTATCTTACAAACTGCCTCTACCAGTATTCCTCTTTTATGTGTCGGTAGAGTCATTGCTGGTTTTGGTGTTGGTTTAATTTCTGCTGTTGTCCCATTATATCAAGCTGAAACTACTCCAAAGTGGATCAGAGGTGCTATTGTTTCATGTTACCAATTTGCCATTACTATTGGTATTTTCTTAGCTGCTTGTATTAACCAAGGTACTCACAAGATTGACGGTAGTGCTTGTTACAGAATTCCTATTGGTGTCCAATTTTTGTGGGCCATCATTCTTGGTGTTGGTATCTACTTTTTGCCAGAAACTCCAAGATTCTACGTCTCTAAAGGAAGAGAATCTGAAGCTAAGGAATCCTTGAGAAGATTAAGATCTTTACCAATTGACCATCCAGAAATCCTTGACGAATATGAAGACATTGTTGCTGCTCATGAATTTGAAGCTCAATTCGGTAAGGCTACTTGGGGTCTTGTTTTCAGTAACAAGAACAGACAAAGACGTAGATTGCTTATGGGTACCACTATTCAAGGTTTGCAACAATTGACTGGTATTAACTTTATTTTCTACTTCGGTACTAGTTTCTTCCAAAGTGCTGGTATCAAAAACCCATTTACTATCTCCTTGGCCACCAACATTGTTAACGTCGGTTCTACTATCCCTGGTATTTTATTAATTGAAATTCTCGGTAGAAGAAAGTTGTTACTTTCTGGTTCGCTTGTTATGTGTGTCTCTCAATTTATTGTCGCCATCGTTGGTGTTGCTGCTGGTCAAGAATCTGACTCTGCTAACAAATGTTTGGTTGCCTTCACCTGTATCTTTATTGCCGCATTTGCTGCCTCTTGGGGTCCATTATGTTGGGCTGTTGTTTCCGAAACCTATGCTTTGAATGTCAGACAAAAGTCTATTTCCTTATGTACCGCTTCTAACTGGTTGTGGAACTGGGCTATTGCTTACGCTACTCCATACATGGTCAACTCTGGTCCAGGTAACGCTAACTTAGGAAGTAAGGTGTTCTTCATCTGGGGTGGATTTAACTTTATTGGTGGTGTCTTTGTCTACTTTATGGTATTCGAAAGTAAGGGTCTTTCCTTGGAACAAGTCGATGAAATGTATGAAAAGGTTAAATATGCCCAAAAGTCTTGGGCCTTCGTTCCAACCGAACATGCCTTTAGACACTCCACTGCTGCCTCCATCAACTCTACTGGAAAGGCTGAAGCTATTTCTGAAGTTGAAGATGCTTCTGTTTAATTCTTTTACATTCTTAGTGAGGTCTCCTCTATAACGCTTTAATGTCTATATATACTAGTTATATTACTTAGTTAATTGATTAACTTTAATTTATCATTTATTGTAGCCAGTAGTTTATTTTATCAACATTGAGTCGAGATCTACTATATTATATTGTGGATCTCGTTATGTCTTTGTGCTCACGTGCTATCGTCAGCCGTATGTGTGATTGGTTTCAGATCTGTGAGCTGTTCATTTCCGGAGCCCAACGTGAAGTCGTGTTGTGACCAAGGTATATACTTTACTGACAGATATACTCGAAGGTATAGAAGGAGCATATGTCAGTTCGACGCAGTACGCCCAGTCAAGCTGAATATTCCCTTGGCAATCATCGCGAAGTTCCGAAGCTGTTTCTTTTTACATTTTTGTCTCCACCCCCCGCGCCTGACACACGCTAACCTGCAAAATCTAATACACGACTTCAAAGAAGAAGTGGGGGAATCATCAATGGTTCTGGACCTTGAATGACCAACACGGCTCTTGCTGTCAGAATTTATGGAGGATTCACATTTTTATCAGGTCGTAAGTGTGGCTGAACGTCTCCTCAGTAGATGTGCTATCTAAGAGCAATTTAATCAAATATTATAAGAAATTTTCGGAAGAACCTGTTCAGCCGCGTGCTACCAACTTCTTGATTGATGGAGTCTGCAATTATTGGGTCCTTATTTTGATTATAGGTTCAGGATTCTATATTGTAAAGTCTTGATGATGCTGAAAAATATGGAACTCTATATTCGAATGGTCGATATTCAAAAATCTTCCAATATGTTAATCAAGAGGACAGCCATGTTTCCTCTTAATTGTTTTAGAACCCCACATACCGGATCAATTATAGGAAATGCCTGCCTTGGTTGTTCCCAACCATTTCATCTCTTGGAAAAAGATAGCCTCTAAAATTAAGGTAGCACTAGCACACATGAAAGAACATTCGCCAGCAAATATTCCAGTATTGTCATATTGATTCGGCGAGACAGTACTTTTGGTTAATGAGAGACCAATAAACTTAGAATAATTCCTGCTATACTAACAAACGTCCAACTCAACAAAATGCAACATTAACTTAATAAGACCTAAGATACTATAGTAATTGGCCCAATCGGTGGAAAGGCGAACCCCATAAGCACAATAATTGTTCCGGAAGTTATGGTAGAATATAATTTTTGGTAGGATTCGAGAGTCCGAAAAAATTATTCCGGCCATATAAAATGGATGCGATAGTGGTGGGTGCAAGGTAATCAGAAAAGAAATAGGCCATAGCTCGAGTATAAAAGAACGACACTTCAATGATCACAGGAGAGATTGCTTTTGTCTCCCGGTATATCCCAAAGATGTGGTATTGTTTGCCATACTATACATGACAATAAAATCCATATTTCTCGTTATTAGATAAAATACAAGAATCAAATAGTGACTAAGGGCGAAGACGTGGTCCGTAATACCCTTGGATTTCGAGTGATACATCTCTATATTACATAATTGTCACCGCAGAGATGATAATTCATAGATCCGAGCGGATGTCTTTAAGGAAAGGGTCCACAGAGAACTCATCATATTTCCACAAAAACCGTAACATCCAAAATAATAAAACGAGTGTAAGGTTGTGCTTGATGCATTCGGTGGTGGCGGGGGTACCCAATTGGATTCATATCAAGGCATTTTTAGTATTGAACGGTGGAGCCTCACAATCGTGTTCATACACTGTTGTTCATTTGTCAATTGCATTTTCAGGGGTTTATGTATGAAGTATTTTTTCGGCATGCATTGAGCAAATCCATGCACCCCGGATTTACAAACAGATTTCAGTTTGGTACTCTTTCTTCACATTCTCAGGCTCAAATGGACTAAAGCCGATAATGCCATTGATTTGGAAAGAAGTTCTGGAAAAGAATTCAAACTTAAGGATTTGTTAATCCAAGGTCCTACTAGTTTGTATGCTTAGCATTTTGTTCTCAAATGAAGCAACAGATTCCCGCTATTGATCCAATCACCTACAATATAGGGATGATTTTTGAGAAAGAATCCACATGTCTCCATTTAATACGTGAATTTTTGCTGCATGGATGGTATTGAATATTTTTGCCTCCTTGCTTAGGTTTATGCACTTAAAAGACTTGGAAGACAGCTGTTATGGGGGCAATTGGACAAGCCATAGTGATGGAATTGTGAAGTGCCACCACTTAGTATGCTGACAATAGTGGCGGGTTATCACCCGGTATAGCGGCCGCTCTATTCTTGTTCTCTTTCATTCTGTGTGGTGTCTCATACTTGGGTTCAAATTGGCTACTCCAACCTGATTCTTTTCCTACAATCAGAGCTCCAATTGCCGCTTTATCTACCGTTGGTATCTGGGAATTTCAATTCATGGTGTGATCACTCTATTCGCTCTCGAAAGTATTGGAAGTTTAACATACACCATTTTTGCAACCATTAATTTGTTGATGGCCACAGCGATCTACTTTTGGGACCCCGAAACTACTGGTAGAAGACAGTAAGAAATGGAGATCATCTTTAGTCAAACTCCAATATGGTAACCTTGGAAAGTTGTCAAGACATCCAGAGAATTACCTTTTATACATGCTAGTGCAAACGATTACAAAGATTTTGACCATGAATTGGGAGTAAAAATTGAAAAATTGTAGTACTGACAATGAAACAATTCCATAATGACTCATTTGAGTTGACGACACTAGTCAAACTCAGAAGGGGCCAAATTGTGGAATCTATATAGAGAAAATTGACAAGCCTTCGTTTTGCTGAGCTCGTATCTAGCCCATTACATATTTAAAAGTAATATTGTATTCAAAGTCATAATCTTTAGTACTATACTATTAGCAACAAGCTGATAAAAGAACACTCGTGGAAACAAGAATTGTAATTTAAAGAACACCAGTCATTTACAATAGAAAACTTATTTGCTTACAAAGACATGTAAATTTGCACTTCTCTAACTAAATATTCATAATATTCATAATATTCTGGTCGTATATAAACGGAAATACCCCAGTTTAAGTGTGCAATAAGAGCAACTCTTCTGATATCTAACTAATATTGAACTTCAATTACAACTTGTTGAATCTTGCTTCAGCTTCCGGCCAATTAATGACATTCCAAATGGCTTTAAAGTAATCAACTTTAACATTTTGGTACTGCAAATAATAGGCATGTTCCCAAGCGTCAATTGCAATCAAAGGAACATATGGTTCAAGGACAGTATCTTGGTTATACGTAGTAACTACATCCAAGGCTCCACCATTTTGTTTGTTTTGAACAATGAATGCCCAGCCAGAACCTTGAATGCTTGCAAGCTTACCATTTACAATTGAAATCAAATTCTCAACTGAACCGTACTGGGAAATAATTTGCTTGCCCAAAGGAGAATCCTTTGAAGGCAACTTACCACCACCCTGCGATGGAGGAGACAAACTCTTCCAGAATAAGACGTGGTTGGTGTGGCCACCACCGTGAAACTTGATGTTTTGTTGAATTGCAATGGTAGCCTTGACATCTCCTTTAGCCTCAGCAACTACAAGAGCATCAATGGCAGCATTATATCCGTTAACATATACTTGATGATGTTTAGAATGATGAATCTCATTAATTTGACCAGAAATATGAGGTTCAAGGGCATCAAAGGCCCAATCCAATTTGGGTAATTCGACTTTGGTTCTAGTATTTCCGAACGACATACTGCAAAGATAATGACTAAAGATGGTTAAACAGGGAATCGAATTGAGCAACATGGAGTTTATATAGGGACAATTGTCAAATAGAATTAGTAATAGGAGTGGCTCGAAATGAGCAAATTTCGTGATCTTTGTGGACTGTGATGGTTATGGTAAGAAGTTACTCATCCACAGTTGTCCAATATACTGTGACGTTAGGAAAGTAATTGTATTACACCACATAAGCTCATGTCTTCTTGTTCTACTGGTATCTATTGTTATTGTAGAGACACCAATGACTTAATACCCATCCATTTTGCAATCAGTAGAAGTAGTGTCCAGCTCAAATATAAGTCACGTTCTTCAGAATGAATACCCAAGACTTTAAAAGTAGTTTACTTGAGAATCACTAGACAGATAGATGACACATTACTTAAGGACACCACGCCGATGGTATCTCCAGATACCACCACGTATACACAATTGACGAACTGTGCTGTGGAATGTTGTCATATCGCTGAACTGTAGTAGAATGTTATTTTGCCATATCACCAAACTAACATAATACTCAATATTGTGCAGGACAAACTAAGTTGTTGGTGAAGGAACAGATATTCCATGTTCCAGAAATAAGCAAACATTGCTAGGTACAATAAGTTAACCTAGAATCACCTTTTATGCGAATTGATGTAGCGAACGGCGTAGACGTGAATGTACAGTTATATTATGTGAAATTTGGGATTATTACGGAGAACGCGTCTCAAAAGGTGGTACATCGGAGATGAAAATTGCCTGTGATATCTTAGCTATTGAAAGACATATATGGAAGAATTGGAACAGGCGACAATTCACGAACTGGTAAACGACATCCCTATGAATAGAAGACGTGAATTGTCCTAGACGCCAGCCTCTATCGCGTACAGCCCGGTTCCGAGTAAGACATGAAAAACTCTAAATCCCACTGGACTGTTCATATTAGATGCCAGAAATTTGAGAATACAGAAACTGTATTTAAAGGCGACGCGTGTTCTTCATTTCTACAGATGTAGAAGATGTGGTGTTTGAATAGAGTTAACAATGACTTGCACATTTAGACTAACCCACAAAGAACAATACTAAAACCAGATTCTCTATATGCACCACCTAAATTCCGAAACTACATCTCGTATTTAAGTTTAGGTGTCTTAAATCTCATTGGATTCAAGATGAGAGATATTATAGCTACCGCGTCAATCTTGTAGTACAACTATCCATGATTTTATATAAACTATCCATGAGTTTATATATATTCTCCGTCATATTCAAATTAATTATTTAATTATATGCAGAAAATAATTGATTTATCCCTAAAACGATAATTAGCTGCGGAATAAAAATACTATACGCAGTACACTCCAAGGCGCCTACGCCAATATACATCCTATATACAGGCACATACAATTCTCTAACATCAGTAGGGGCACACATAGCGTGTCAGAAACTGCGAATCAATATGAAGGCACTAATGAACAACTTCATACTCCCGGTTGGTAGTTAGGTAATCCTACGGGGTGTTTGGGACGTGAGACGACGGTAGAGGTGGCAAAAAATGAACAGAAAATACGACAAATAAATACGACATTGCCGTCATGGAGGCGAGTGGTCGAAAAAATAGCCCGATCTAGACTCCATCGCAATCAATAGGAGAACCTATTAATAGTCAACCATCACTCGCAGCTCATAGTAGTCTAGAACACTCGCGACTATACAGAAGAGCAACTTTCATACTTCGAGTGCCCAATCATCCAGTATCGTGGGTTGTTTATGTAGATATAATCCACCCACATTTCCTGGGCCAAGACGGTTATGTCTCGCTTCGTTCAGGAACACGCGTAATCTATTCATGTAGAAACGATTTTATTAGACTACGCCAACAACTGCAATTAAGGGCACAGTAAATCAGCCTCATACACTTAGGAATGACAACACAATACTCTGCTAGTACTACAAATAGGAATTTGTCCACTTCGACACCTTTTTCCCCCTCCCCTCTTGTGTTATCAGACTGCTTCCTCCATTTAACGCTCCCAGTTCGTCGCGCCCATACAAAATTTTGAACGTCATTTTTTCAATCTGGCTGATAACATTTTTAAAATAAACATTGTTTTTTTACAACTGTTCTTTACTACCAGTGTTACCATCATAGCGGCGGTTCTGATATACATTCTGGCTATTCCCATCTCCGTTCCACTACTGTGCTAGAATTCACATTCATAGTTCCTGTTCTAATATTGTTCCAAATCGCTCTCCCGAGTCTCCACATATTGATATACCGACATCAACATCAGCGTCACTAGTCTTACTATCGTCACTCACAAGTATTACTATTCAGGTACCACCGTATACTCTATTACTAGCATACTATCTAGTGTTATCTAGTATAATCTCCGATTTTCCCTAACTCATTATGAGCCATTCACTGTCACCCTCCAACAGAAATTCGATATTTGGATGGGTCAAGAACCTCAAGCGAGGGAATCTTGTTTCAAATGATAGTTTAAATGACGTCACGTCTGATAATGAATTGATGTCTGCAGAATCAAGATCTCCATCCAAATCAATATCCATACCACACAATTCACTCCATCCTCAACACTCGCATAACCATGGCCAATATGGCCAATCTCCAGGAGCTCAGCCCTTACAAATCCAACCATCATATTCTCAAACCTCGCAGGACTTGTTGAGACCATTTTTGAATCACAAATCGCGCTCTTCTAATAATGTCAACCGAGTTCGATCAAATTCCTTGAGTCAATCAGAGACATCGATCTTAAGACAACACCGTGACTCGTTTCTTCAACACAACCCACTAGTAGAGGGCAACAGCATATACTTTGGTGTACCCTTGGAAGACGCCCTTCGTGAAGCATCTGCAAAAATTTCAATTCTCAAGACAAACCCAGCTGACCCCGGTCTAACCTACGGAGAAATCCCCATAGTTGTCGCAAAATGTGGTGTATTTTTAAAGAATAATGGTTTGAATGTTGAAGGGATATTCAGAGTGGGAGGTTCTTCCAAGAGACTCAAAGAATTACAAGTCATATTCAATACTCCGCCAGATTTCGGTAAGAAGTTGAACTGGGACGGATATAATGTCCATGATGCAGCTTCTATTTTAAGAAGGTATTTGAATGCCTTGCCTCAACCTTTGATTCCTTTGGACTTGTATGAATCTTTTAGAGATCCCTTGAGAAGCAAGACAAAAATCGTAAGCTATATGAAATACAAGGCTGAAAATCCAAACGCAAGTTTACGTTCAAAAAAATCTCCAACTCCATCATCTGCCCCTGCAAATATAACCCCTGAAACTCCAGTAGACTTATTGGATTCAACTGATAGTCAACCTTTGACAGAAGCAAACATTGGTATATTGAACTCTGCTTCTTCAAATTCTCCTTCCTACGAGCAAAAGGAACAAGACACGAGAGGACGTAAAGAACCAAGAGTACCTCATTCTGCTTCAGTATCGCAATCTGACCTTTTAGTTCTTAAACCACAAACCAAAGTTTCTAAACAACAAGCTGACGAGGCTGCTGCAAAGAAATCAGCTAAAAAATCAAAAAATTACAAAAAATTGACCCATGATGTCCATGAAGCTATTGATGAATATAAACAGTTGGTGAACGAGCTTCCAACTGTTTCTAAACAATTGCTTTTTTATATTTTGGATTTGTTGGCTATGGTTCAGAATCATTCAGATGAGAATTTGATGTCTTCACGAAACTTGGCCGCCATTTTCCAACCATCTATTTTATCCCATCCAAACCACGATATGGATCCCGTTGAGTATGCTTTATCGCAACACGTTGTTGAATTCTTGATCCAATACGCTTATAAATTATTGCCCAAACAAATAAACCCGCTGGAAGGATCAAAAGAAATTTCAGATATAGAAAATGATTTAACTTCGTTACAACTCGATGGAGTTGGTGTGCCTCCAGTTGGTTCACCGGCTATTGAAACAACAGGACTTCCATCCACCACTAGCAACGTCACTTCCACGAGCACCACGCCAATCGATGCAGACCCTAGTACCCTCTTGAGCAAACCCCCACGCGCACCTTTCAAAAGACAGTACAGCAACTCTTTGCCTTCCTCTAATCAAGATGATTTAGTCGGATACAGAAACAAAAGCAAACAAATACCCATGCTGGACTCGGATAATGAATTTGAAATCACTGATGAAGATGACAACGATATCGACATCTCAGATCTTGATGAAATGAACGACAATCTTCAATTGAATAGGTCCAATGGAGGTGACGACTTTGTACCAACAGAGGAAATCAAGAATTTTGAAGAACCAAACGAAATAATAAATCCTGATGAACAACCAAAGTCCATCGAGACCAAACAATGTCACCAACCTCGACCCAGTGCGAATGTTGCAATTATTGTATCAACACCATCCTCTTCTGCTGTTCCACGTGTCAGCTGACCGTCTGTTGTCACTATAGGTTGGTCGTCTGTTATCTTCCACATACCCCATGATGTTTTCTAATGACTGTGTACTAATAAAATTAATTTCTTCACCAAGCTGAGAGATATCCAAGACAGCTTGGTCCAGTATGTTGCCAATGCTGTTTCATTTGTTGAAATATAGTTACTATATTTCGATCCTTCCTTTTTCTATTTCGTTGTTTGTTTCATGTGTATATGAAATTTACTTGTTTATTCTACAGTACTGATTTAAATGATTAGTAATTGGTACTCTTACCAACAGTATATAAAGTGGTTCAGAACCTTTCAAGAGGATATAATTGATATAATCTAGATTTAATTCATCTCCAGTAGAGCTTCTGCTCCATTAGGGTATCTGGAGATGGTGCTATTTCGTAGTTACAGCTCATATTACTTAAGTTTCAAAACTATTTCATTTCACTCTATTTAATCAACCTCTTTAAAGTTTCATTATCGTCATTCTAACATCAGATTATGGCCCTTGTCGCCTAAGTATGTCTTTCTGTCAAAAGACGTGTCCCTACCGATAATATCGTTGAAATCTCAATTTTATATCTAAATATTTCTAGCCTTCATCTAACATATATCAACTAACCATCACATTAGCCATGTCAGATGACAAATCAAAACATTCTTTAACCGACGAAGAAATCGATGATTTATTCGGAGACGAACCAGAAGAACAAGTTGAAGTTGAAGCCGACGAACAAGATGAGTCTGAAGATGAATCTGAATTAAAAACAATAAGCATATCATTACCCAGACACGCTATATCCAACAAACCAGAAGACGACACATATATGCTCAAAATGCCCGTATTTTTAAACGTGGAGGCACATGCGTTTGATCCGATCGAATTTAAACGAGAAGTTGAACAAAATGCTGAAGCCAGATCAAAGACAAACTTGAACGAGAAGCAGGTTCAGAACGAGTTGGTAGCAGAAAAGTTACTCAACGAAAATACCATCAGATGGAGATATTCCAATAGTGGAGATGACGAGATTATCAAACAATCAAATGCCCATTTTGTTCAGTGGGATGATGGGTCCGTGTCGTTAAAGATCGGTGCAGAATTGTTTGATTTCAAAGAGTTGCCGTTGTTTGATACGTTCTTAGTAAAGACTCATGATAGTCATGAAATCTTACAACACGACTCGATCATAAATAAGTCGGTGAATTTGTTGCCTGCATCGACTTTTACTTCTACACACAGAAAGTTGACCCAAGCGGTGAAAAATATCCAAAAGAAGGATAAGATTTTGAATACCATAACCGACGACGATCCGTTATTGAAGCAAAGAATGGCCGACGAGAACGAACGTAAAACTATGAAATTGAAACGTCAAATCGAATCAAAGAGAAGATTACAAGAAGAGAGATTGGAGAGAGGCGTGAGTCCTGCAAATTCAAGAGCTAGTTACGAACGTGAGCCTGCGTATGAAAGATTTGCCAGAACTTACGGTGACGAAGACGACGAAGAGGAAGATGAAGATGATTTTGTAGCCGACGATGACGACGAAATTGAAGGCTATGATGAAGAGGAAGAAGAAGAAGAATTTGAAAAGGGTGCAGAAAGATTGAAGAGATTGAAAGAAGATGGTGCAAAGAAATATGAAGAAGAAGAAGAGAAGAAGGAAAGAAAGAGGAGGAGAATTATTGACTCTGATGAGGACGAAGATTAGAGAAGGGAGAATTTCTATCCAATAAGGATGAAATAGACTAAGAGAGGAAAATTATGGATAAGAAGAATCCCTTGAAATCGATGAGGTTGAAGAATAATTCCTTCAAATGACCGATATGAAGAATGTCCACTTCAAAATCATCACTACGAGTCTACTATTGTTTTCATATCTTTCATAATTGTATTGTTTTATCCTGGTGAGTAATTATTACTGCCAGTGTCCTAAAGGAATTGTTGATAATCCAACTCCATGAATGTTAAATTCTCCAGAGCTTCCATAACAAAGATTCAAGGAGTCGTTAGTTATTTTGTATTAATAAAAGTTTAAGGTTGATATGAATGATAGGTGGTAAGAGCTAGCTTCTTCTAGTGTTTTTTGTAAATGAATTCTTATGGTTCCAGACTCGGTTGCAACATGACCAACTTGGTTCCATTATGTAGTACTCGTCTATTAATATAAGGCGATCTTGCGACTCCAATCTATTCATCTTGTGACTGGTTGGTAATACTTTGCAGCCAGGTTCCCTGCGGCCACCCCGCGTTCCTCCAACCCGAACAATTTCAAAACTCCACCAAAAAACGCACCACTCACCACTCACCAATACTCACAAACTCCCACCATAACCTCACCTCAATGTCCTTGGTGCGACCATTAAGACTCTTATTGTTGGGGGCACCTGGCTCCGGTAAGGGGACGCAGACTTCCAAGTTATTGAAGAAGTTTCCATCCATCCATGCATTGTCTTCTGGAGATATCTTGCGAGGACAAATCTCTCAAGGCACCGCCCTTGGAAACGAAGCTTCGAAGTTCATAAAAGCCGGACAACTTGTGCCTGATTCAACTATGGTAAATCTTATCACGTCACAATTAAAGCAATCTAATTGGTTGAACAAAGAGTCGAGCTGGCTCTTGGACGGGTTTCCAAGAACCGCAGTCCAAGCTAGCGCCTTGCGCCAAGTGTTGATGGAGTCCGGGTCCGAAATCAACTTGGTAGTTGAATTGGATGTAGACCAGAAAGTCATTCTTGAACGAATTGAAGCCAGATGGGTACATATCCCTAGTGGTCGTATCTATAATCTTGATTACAATCCTCCAAAAGTTCCATACACAGACGATGTAACCGGTGAACCCTTGCAAAAGAGAGAGGACGACACTGCGAAAGTGTTCCAGAAGAGGTTGGACCAGTATAATCTGGAAATCGAGACTTTGAAACAGTTTTATGGCGAGAGAGACGTTTTGGTTAAGGTTAGTGGAAACACTTCGGACATTATATTCCCGCAATTGGTAGATTTAGTATTGGAGAGATTTGGCAAATAGTAGAAGAACTAAGATCTACCAACTGTTATAAGAAGGGCAAATTATAAATTATAAGATCAGCAGAAGGTCTTAACACACACTAACAAATAGAATGTGATTTACATTACTAGATCTAATATGATCAACTTAATAACGGCCTACCTTTATTTTATCCTACTCTCTAATAGGTCTATTGATCTACTTTATTCAAACTTGGAAATCCGTTAGATTCGACTCGATCCGATCTCCAGACTCATCATTATGCCCATATAGCTATGGCACATACCCTTAGATATAGTCCTAGGACTAGTTAGATTAGAGTTTATATATATTTGAATATATTTGAGTTATTTTCACTTCATATTATGCCTATGTATGACTTGGTTATTAATTTTTGTAGATTTATGGCTACATTTCTATAGATTTATAGCTATATTTCTGTAGATATATGAACTCTCAACTCTGATTTCCTAAGTATCTCCCACTAATCTAATAAGGTTTTCTCGCTGATCTACTAATTCTGTAACTATTTCTATTTCTATTTCTATATCAGGGGGTATCTTCTATTCAGATATTTATAAGTCAATCTCTATATTTACTGTACTCTACAATTCTCGCACGTCCTGTCTAAATCTATAAAACATGTCGCGATTTATTCACGAATCTCATCTCCAAATCCTAGATCTACTCCACTACCCACAAGAGAACCATCATGAAATTCTTTATAGATGACTTGCCTGTGCTCTTTCCCTATCCCAAGATATATCCTGAACAATATGCGTACATGTGTGATATTAAAAAGACGCTAGATGTTGGTGGCAATTGTATATTGGAAATGCCGTCAGGAACGGGGAAAACAGTTTCGTTGCTTTCGTTGACGGTGGCGTATCAAATGCATTATCCCGAACATCGTAAGGTTGTGTATTGCTCTCGTACCATGTCGGAAATTGAAAAGGCATTGATCGAACTCTACAATTTGATGGAGTTCCGAAGCAAGGAGTTGGGATATGTAGAGGATTTCAGAGGCTTGGGATTGACAAGTAGAAAGAACTTGTGTTTGCATCCAACCGTGTCTAAAGAGAGAAAAGGAACAGTCGTTGATGAGAAATGTCGGAGAATAACGAATGGACAGATCAAACAAAAAATGGAACGAGGAGAACACATCGAACAGGATATGGTGAGAAACCCCGACGGTTCCCTATGCACATATCACGAAAAGCTCTATGACTTTGAACAACACAATCTCATCCCGGCAGGTGTGTACTCTTTTGATTCGTTGATCAACCATTGTAAGGAGGTGGGAACATGTCCGTACTTTACAGTGAGAAGAATGATTCCTTTTTGTAACATAATAATTTATTCGTATCATTATTTGCTAGATCCCAAGATTGCTGAGAGAGTGTCGAAGGAGCTCTCCAAAGATAGTATTATCATTTTTGACGAGGCTCACAATATCGATAATGTGTGTATAGAATCTCTATCTCTTGATTTGACGGATGATACGTTGAAAAGAGCAACTAGGGGTGCAGGTAAGTTAGGACAGGCTATTGATGAAATGAAAGCCAATGACAGTGAAAAGTTACAGAACGAATATGAAAAGTTGGTGGAAGGATTGCGACAAGCTGAAATAGACAGAGAAGAAGAACTATTCATGAGCAACCCCGTTTTACCAAAGGATTTGTTGGACGAAGCCATACCTGGTAATATAAGAAAAGCCGAACATTTCATATCGTTCTTGAAGAGATTTATTGAATATTTAAAGACAAGAATGAAGGTTTTACATGTCATTAGTGAGACACCAGTGAGTTTTTTACAACATCTAAAGGAATTAACGTTTATTGATAAGAAACCCTTGCGGTTCTGTTCAGAGAGGTTGAGTTTGTTGGTGAGGACGTTGGAATTGAACGAAGTGGAAGATTTCACGGCTTTAAAAGATATTGCAACTTTTGCCACGTTGGTTTCAACGTATGAAACTGGATTCCAATTGATTCTAGAACCGTTTGAATCAGAGGGCTCAACCGTGCCTAACCCCATATTACATTTCACGTGTTTAGATGCTTCGATTGCTATCAAGCCTGTGTTTGACCGTTTTTCGTCCGTTATCATAACTTCAGGAACCATTTCTCCGTTGGATATGTATCCAAAGATGATGAACTTCCAAACAGTTATTCAAGAATCATACACCATGACATTGTCGAGAAGATCATTTTTACCTATTATTGTCACCAAAGGATCGGATCAAATGGCGATCTCTTCCAAGTTTGAGATCCGTAACGATCCCTCGATTGTAAGAAATTACGGATCGTTATTAATTGAGTTTGCAAAGATCACTCCAGATGGAATGGTGGTTTTCTTTCCGTCGTATTTGTATATGGAGTCGATTATTTCGATGTGGCAAACTATGGGGGTTTTGGATGAAGTGTGGAAATATAAATTGATCTTGGTAGAGACCCCAGATGCCCAGGAAACATCGTTAGCTCTTGAGACTTACAGAAAGGCTTGTTCTAATGGTAGAGGGGCCATATTGTTGTCTGTTGCTCGTGGTAAGGTTTCTGAAGGGATTGATTTTGACCATCACTATGGTAGAACAGTACTAATGATTGGGATTCCGTTCCAATATACTGAGTCTAGAATCTTGAAGGCCCGTTTGGAATTCATGAGAGAACATTTCCAAATTAGAGAAAATGACTTTTTATCTTTCGACGCCATGAGACACGCAGCCCAATGTCTAGGAAGAGTCTTGAGAGGAAAGGATGACTACGGTATTATGGTTTTAGCAGACAGAAGATTCGCCAGTAAAAAGGCCCAGCTTCCTAAGTGGATCGCCCAGGCATTGAATGATGCAGACACTAATTTGTCCACTGATATGGCGTTAGCTACAGCCAAAAAGTTCTTAAGAAGTTTGGCACAACCTTCAAATCCAAAGGATCAAGAAGGTATATCTGTTTGGAACTTGGAACAGTTGGAAAAGTTTCAACAACAACATAAAAAGAGACTTGAAGCTATTGTGGAAAAGGACAAGGCCGAGGATTTTATGGATATTGACGAGGACGATTTCGATTTGCTCTAGAGAAGAGTTATGAGATCCAGCGAGCAAGAAGGATGAAATGAAATTACAAAATAAATCGGAAAACCGATATCTAAGTTTGGTCTCCAGATCCCAGACTGATATGTAGAAATTCATACTGACCAGATAATGAGAATTCCGATATATAATTTTATCTGCAATGAATTTATTAGTGAATTTCTAGTGAAAACTGTGATAATATTCTAACAATATTATTATAGCGGTACTCTTTACCACCTGCCTCTCATATATTGGCTAAGTTTACTTATACTATATATTTTTACCCTCACACGACCCAATATAAAAAATCCAAAATTAACATATTCAAACAACAACATGTCCCGAACAAATGAGTATACACCTATAATATTAGAGGTCGGGGCGAGGTTTATAAAGGCTGGAATTGCTGGACAGTCTCAGCCGCTGAGTACGCTTGTAACCAGTGTCGAATTTCCAGAAACCGTCCACGAATTGGAGATCCCCAGTTTCTTTGGTTTGGAAGATTCAGCATTGACTTCGAGTCAATATGACCTTCTAAGTACGAATTTATGGCTGGATCCAAACATCCATGCCCTTTCACGACAATATACTCAAGAAGCACATAAATGGATAAATTTTCATCGAGATTTTGAGTCGATATTACATGGAAAACTTTTGCAAATGTTTAGCTGTGAGCTTTTGGTATCTCCACGTAGGTGTAAGGTCATATTGGTGGATTGCAACTTCTCTGTGGTTACCAAGTTCAAATTAGCTCAAATACTCTTGGGAAAATTGATGGTGAAGTCTGTTATCCTCCAGCCCGAGTCCATTCTATCCACGATTGCAAGTGACACAGAAAATGCTTTGGTATTTGATTTTGGCTGGCAGGGTTTCAGAATCGATCTGATTATCGATTTAAGAAACGTTAATATAAACACAAGAACCGAATTTAATTCCTTGACTGGCACAGAGCTCCACTTCAAGTTTGTACTAAAGTTGTTTGAAGTTTTGGAGAAGGATGTGGTGGAGAGATTGACTCAGAGAAATGATTTCTTCGAGCTTATAGAACAATTCATCATGACTGCAATGTACGTTAATGGACGATCAGATTCTAATAAGTCTTATGATCTTAGTGATGTTTTTGAGTTGGTGGATGGGATAACGATCCCTAGTCGACTTCGGTATGAAGTGATCGAGGAGTGCTTTTTTGATAACGAAGAGCTTGTAAGGATTGTGGATTCTGTGATACGTAAATCAACCGTGGATTCTCGGCCTTTACTTCTACAGAATGTAGTAATTACAGGTGGAGTGTCGAATGTTCCAGGATTTCGTTGTAGATTATTGGAGGAACTTCGACATTATTATAAGGATGTCAAGGTAGATAGCAAGGTTTGTATGGGATCATGGTCGGGGTGCTCATTGTATGTATCCTCGGTCCTCGTAAATCAGGACAAGTCGGTTTGGAAGGAAAAGGAATTGACCAGAGATATGTTGAATTCTTTATCCAACGAACGTGGGTATAAACTATCTGGTTTTCCCGATACTATTAATAGTTTGCATAGACACCAATAAAGTCATTTGATGCCGTTTCAAAGCCAGATTTCTCGTAAGAATAATATTGTACGTGAAGTATCAAGATTTCAAATTCTTTCCGATACATACTAGCCTAGTAGTAAATATTTTTATAGATATCATCAAGATCATACTGCCTATCATTCACATCAGGCTCGTCCTGTTCTATTTCATTTTCAGGGTACTCCAGGTTCAAATGTATAGACCAGGGGTACTTTCTGGCATACTCAGACTCCGACAATGCAAATCCACACACAGACTTAAAAAAGGTCCAGACTTTTGAGCCCATTGATAGCTGCGTCGCATCCTTATCTACAAGTTCAACTTCATCCGATAAGATTTGTAATAGTACGAGTTCTTCATGTTTTAAATCTCTTTCTATTTCTAAAACTCCACAACGCGGAACACATCCTTGGTATCCGTAAATTGAATCCAAGTTGAGCGGAATGTTCATAGGTAGGGGTTTAGTCATGTGGGAAAATGTAACATTAGGAACTATGGAATAGAATGATCCAGTTAGTAATGTAGGAAAATACTTTGCACTAGGAATACCACTAGCGACTTGATTCAAAGAATTTTCTTGACCCAAAGCATTTTCTTGACCCTCTAATACATATAGTTCCTCGAAGACATCTTCCCCAGGACCTTTTAGACTCTCCATACCTCCATCCTCCTCCTGAATTGGTGACGCTTCATAGAAAATTTCAAAATTACCTGTAGCATTGGAGAGGTCTCGTTCGCCTACAATCACTTTTCTCTTTGGAAGAGTTATTTCTTGTTCTGTAATTACCACTTGATTGAAACCACTTACATTTTCAAAGAAATCTCTACCCTTTAGGTGAGGAAAAGGATTTGGAACATTTCCATGTGTATGTGGGTTTATCAGTTGCAAAGGTTTGGGATGCTTTAACAAGTGTCCAGGTTTGTTCCTTGCGATCTGTGAGGCGATGTTTTCTCCAAAATCTGTGCTTGTATAGGAAACTGACTCATCCATAGTGTGATTACTCTAAGGAGTTGCCTGACAACTGGCGGCAATTGGTTTTACAGCCACTTGAAAGGTCGTGTGCAACACATATTGCGAAAAGGTATTCAGAAAGTAATCGTAGTGATGACCATATCCGACCTGAGAAAGTAGTAGAGGACCAAGAGGGTGCGATATATCGGTATTTTTAAGAATAATCTATTTGATATTCTCGAAAAATCGTAGTCAGCAAAACTCTAGGGACCAGAATCGTGCTTATTATGCTCCATAATGAAGAATAAAATATTCTTGTAGATCATGATACTTGACTTTAGGCAACCATTGGGCCTAGATAACGTACCATAGTTCTTGATCACCCAACTGAACCGGATACATAGTCAAATTATCGCTCTAGTAGTATTTGTTGTCCTAGAGTGTGAATCGTCTCGCAAATAAGGGATTGTGAGTTGGAATTGGCCATAAATTGACTATCCCTCATGTATATATCAATTTCCAGTGTACTCTACTTTAGCTCCCCACTCTTCATCAAACTGCCGATATAATCCTGAAGATATTGGTTTTCATTGTCATATTTTTCACAAAACATCCTTGTATTCCTTATATTTGAAATAAGTGAACTGAGTTTGTTCTTCATATCCAAAATTTGGTTAATCTTTGCTTCCTTCAGTAAGGAGGAAATGGCCGAGTCTTTTGGGCCCTCTCTAGCAAGGTCGACTTCGATTTCATATGATGTTTCTTCTCGAGCCGCAGTATCGAGCTCTACTTTGGGCAATGTGGTGGTAATATTCTCTTCTGTAGGCATTTCTTCGGTTGAGATTTGAATCTCTTCAGTGTTGTTCGCTTCAGTAGGGGCTGCTCCTGTAGAAACTTCTTTCTTCTCGGTCTCATCCTCCTGTTGGTTTTTTAAATAGTCGTTGGATTCTTGATTTATTTCTTGCCCTTTTGGTAAATTAATTTCTTCTTTTTCCTGGTTTGTATTTACCATCGACTCGGACCTTTCTTCTTTCACTTGCTGTACGTTAATTGCGTCGTCTTCCATTTTATCTTGCTAAGCTGTTGTCTACTTGTTAAATTCATGTGTTTCAATATAGAGTGATTTTCGCCAAAACGCACTACCTTCCAAAACTCCCTCACCAAAACGTCATTAAAGTTACGGAAGCAATAGATTACGGGGTTCACCAACTAGTACTACTTCAAAATGTCATGGGAAGGGTTTAAAAAAGCTGTAAACAGAGCAGGGGCCTCTGTTATGGTTAAAGATGTTGATAAAACCCTTGATAAAGAATTTGAAGTTGAAGAAAGAAGATACAAGACTTTGCGTACAGCCGGTACCAATTTACAAAAAGCGTCCAAAGGATACTTGGATTCCTTGAGAGCTGTCACAGCTTCACAAGTTACAATTGCCGAAATTGTTTCCAATTTATACGAAGAAGCGAGACAAGGGCCTTCCGCAAACACCAACATCGGTAACATCTACTTGCAGTGTGTTAGAGAATTGGATGAAGAAACTGTAAAACAAATCGATGAACCATTCAGGGAAACGATTTTGGATCCAATCACCAAATTTGCTGGTTACTTTTTAGAAGTCGACGAAGCTATAAAGAAAAGAGCCCACAAGAAAGTAGATTATGATCTGTGCAAAGCTAAAGTCAGAAAATTGATTGACAAACCTGCAAAAGATGCTGGTAAGTTACCTAGGGCCGAAAGAGAATTGACAGTTGCCAAAGAAATTTACGACGACTTGAATGAACAATTGAAGCAAGAGTTGCCCCAATTGATCTCGTTGAGAGTTCCATTTTATGATCCTTCGTTTGAGAGTTTGGTAAAGATTCAATTGAGATTCTGTACCGAAGGGTATTCCAGGTTGGCCCAGATTCAGAATTATTTAGAACAAAGTTCAAGAGACGAATATGCTGATGGATTATTGGATGGAAAGATTGATCAATTGTTGGCCCAAATGAATGGGTTGAATATTGCCACCTTGGGATAGAATAAGTTTTGAAAGGTGATAATATATTATTAGTTATTATCGGTAGAATGCAAAGTAGTAAGCAAATGACAATGAATATTCATCGACGGAATGAAAGTGATATGATTCAAGAAGCCCAAACCACTTCCTATTGTTCAAAGACGATCGATACCTTATCGAACCATTAGACATCGTTACAGCTTGTGAGCCGAGCAATTGAGAGGAAGAGTAAATCTCAAGTGATGCGCGTTGTGTGGCTTCCTATAACCAAGGGCTTCTATAACCAAGGGCTTTCCTCCCCAGTTGTAACATTAAAACATGGACAACTCCATGATTACGCGAGCATTATTTTTGGCTTAGTAGAATAGATACTCAGATCAATTATTACGTAGTGACAAGTTAATTGAAAACCCACCTAAAGATGTGCTGGATATTCATCAATTGCAATATACTCCCATCTAACCACCATCCCAAGACTGCCCTGACGCGAGACAAAATAGCCAAAGACTGGTAAGTCCGGTTGCAAAGCTTATTACAAACATTGTTGCAGGTAGTTAATATGTAGATTGAGGAATTAACAATCTGTTCAGACGTAAGAGAATTAATACATAATACAATAATCCGGTTATTCATCTTGATGTTTCTATCTAAAATTACAGATCCACTTCACTCTTCATCATACCAACCTCTCTACGTAAACTCTAAATACCCATCCGAGAGTTTTGTAGACGATTCTACAACAATTTTCTATCGCTTCCCCAACATTGCTCCTCTATACCCCCGAAAGCTCCGTCGATGGATCGTTCGGTTCTTGGATGGCTCGTCACACGATCAATATTGTATAGGTCTCTGGCCACTTTCCACATATGAAATTTATAACTACATCTTCTGAGAGGTGACTATCAATGCAGAATGTACGTGTGTCTTCAGAGTTAGTTGTGTATCGCAAACCTGGCTGCATTTGCATCTCTTGTCGTTAGTGCGTTGCAATCTTTTTTTTCACAAAATCATCTTCCACTATCATACACTTGAAAATATACCACTGTATCCCTATACGTCAGCTAGCACTGCTTCCTAATACTTGCTTGACTTTACTCAACCGTGCCACTATACATTGGCTATATCTCTTTATGATTGACTTGCCAGATATAATATGAACCTCCAGTTATTCAAGCGATTGAAGAAATCGTATAACACTTTCATTATCAGGTATATTTCCTTCATTCTATCGTATCCACATTTGGTGATATTGATACCGGCCGTGACTGTGTTTTTATTGTCATACACAGTTGTTTATGATTTCACGTTCAAGAGGATCAATTCATATGTTCCGAGTGTTATAAGTGGAGTGCCCAGTGGAAGAGCTACATTTTTTGAGATTCCACCTTCACCCAGATCAACAAGAAGTGCTGTTCTCTCAGGTGCTTCTTCAATAAAACTCGCTACAACATCAACCACTTCGCCTTTCCCCACCACTTCTACATCAACCTCATCCCCTTCTACATGTTTCTTCAATTTATATGGAGTTTCCGACCAATTGATCGAAAGACTCAACAACTTCATGCATCCCGAGTATCCACTTCAATTGTCAAAATTTGTATTATCGAAAGGTGAGGAGAATGTATTGGCCTTAGACTTTTTCGACGAGCTCTACAGTTTACAAAGTGCATTGATGGAGGATGAGCAAACCGCAGTCATATCACCAGTTTCAAACTTCAAGGGAATAGATAGCGATGATACATTTCACACTCCTTTAGACGACATTTCCTCGCCACCAAAATCGTTCAAAGCTTATTTGATCAAGTATTTGAATTATGACATGAATCATTTATTGACATTTTTGTTTCTTGATGAAATTATAAAATCTAATCACTTGATCAAGTATGCAAAGCGATTAAAATTATATGTTATTCATAGTCAAGATATTGACATTGAGAACAGGGTGAAGGAATTTATTCTGGCCAACAATATTATAATTATTGACAGCATGGTTGTTACCACCAAATCATCCAGTATTAAGGATTTCATTCACTACTATTTTATCTTGAGCCAGACTGTATTGTCGACAAAGATGTTCAGTATTATAAGCAATATTATTGTCTTTTCGTTTATGTTTGCATTGATACTCTACATGTATTTGTCAATTGCTAATGAACACAAAATCAGATCCAATTTTGGCTTACTACTCGGGTGGCTAGTCAGTATATTCATATCATGTGGAGCAGGGGTTAATATCTTTACCATTTTGAAAGGCTATAAATCTTGGAGATTGACATTTGATCCTTCGACAACATTTACAAAGGTATCATTTATATTGATAGTTATGGTTCTCAGTTCAAGAACATTATTCTTGACTATCAATTGTTTGTCCAGTACAAATGAAACCGAACTTCACAAACGTCTTTATAGTTATTTTGAACAAGTGCCAAAAATACTTCGGAGCTTGCTCAGAAGTATGTTGGCACTAATTGTCATGGCCATTGTTGGAATCGTGCTCCTCCATTATTATATTGAAGATTCACTTGCAACTTATATTTCAGTCAGAATTATTAAAACAACACAAGCGATCTTTTTGACTGTTTTCATTCAAACTATATTACAATTATCTTACTTAATTGGAATAATCGTGGTGGATTTAAGAAAAATTGATGTCACCAATTTCTTGAATAACCACCAAGAGGGTGATAATGAAGGAATAAATTTCTTGTCGTCATACTTGCTCAAGTTGAATTATCATTCACATTTGAGACCATCCAGATCGTCATTCAGATTCAAACTTGGACAGCTTTTTTTGAAATTAAGGTATCCAACAGAAGTTAAATGTTGTGGGTTGATTATAATTTCAGTAAGTCTAATTCAATTGTTGGGGATTTTCATGCATTGGGTTGTCGTCGTGCCATATAATCTTGTGAGTGCCGATAAAAATATATTAACATTTGGTGAATTGAGAATACTAAACGATTCCAACAACTGTTTATATTATTTGGAGTTGATTTTTATCATTGTATTCATAGTGACATCTTCGGGAATTGTGTTCAGATTGAGTCATTTGAATCATGGACCTCTTTCAACAGTAAAATTGCATGGAAGTGATTTCAAATCAGATATAAAACAATTCCATTCAATTGAATTGATCAAAAATGGCCATACTCTAGATATTTTGAAAATGAAGACGAATTCGAAATGTCCCTATGTTGTGTCGGTTGGTTTGGATCATAAAGTTTTGTTGTGGTCGCCATCTAATCTTTCCAATCCCATAAATATAGCTACAACGACAAAAGTGGGCCAAGTATCCAAAGAATTTTGGCCCATCAATCATATAAATTTAAATGACAATGGTAATTTTATCTTTTTGATAAATTATAAGTTTGGATTATGCAAGTGTTTTGAAAGAGCTAAAATGAGATATATTTGGGAGAAGAAATTTCCACCTGAAATTGCAACATTATTGTCTTCAAAATCTTTTAAAATCATGGAATCCTTCTTTAGAAAAAGAACTGTTCCTGGATTCTTAGCAAGAAAGATTTTACAAAAGAAAAGAGATGAAAAAATATCAAAGTCTTCGAGAAGGGGCAGTGATGTTTCAGTGGCATCAGTGTCATCGAAAATCAACAGTAACTTTCCACACGCAAATGATGAACTCAAGCAAATGGAAAAGGACGATTTTATTATAATCTTGGAGTCGGGCGAATTAATTACCATTTCTTGTGATGACGGAAGTATGAAAGTTATGCCAGTTCTTTCCCAAGGACGTTTGATATCGGCCAAAAAGGTATCTACACCAAGAATCAGTGATCGAATCATTTGTCAAGTGAATAATTCGGATATAATAGTTGCCACGGTCATAAACAACAATTGGAAGTTTAGATTGTTACCCATACAATTGGGACAATATAATCAGGAACTAATCACGAGTCCGCTAACCAGAGCCTCAAGCTCTGTGCTTTCGAATACTAATGAGATTCAAGGCAATAAACCAACAATTGCTATTGTTGAATTTGTGGGTATGATTTTAAAAGTCGAAGGACTTACAGCAGAATTAATTGATATACTGCGAGGAATAGTTTTAAAGGCGTTTAATATTGGCCATTTTAAATCTCAAAGCTTCAGAGTATCACATTCCGAACCGACACACTGTAAATTCTGTGGTTGTGCCTCAATCCAATCTTTCTCGATAATCTACGAGGACTTCGATAGTCCCACATTGATCATTCATACATTTTCTATTGATATCAAACGTTCAAAGAATAACATTTGTCTAAGAGTTGAAAGAGATCCAAGAGAAATCAGATGTCTTGGATTCAACGCTGTGACCGAACATCAACATTGGTTTAATAACATCGAAGGTTGGGAATTGACAGACGTCAACATGATTATTGGATTGAGAGAAAAGGGGTTCAAAGACGACTCTGATTACGAAGAAGAAGAAGTCGAAACAATTGTTTCGAAACATCAAGGCATTGAAAATTTGATTGAAAATACTGGTTTGCAATCATTAAGAAACAGGAAAAATGTCACCAGAAATAGGGACAACGATGTTCAAACTATTGATAAGTTGTGGGAGGGATTTATAATCACTGTATTGGATGGGAAATTGATAAATTATGAGATTCCTCAAACGAACCTACTTAAACTGACAAAGTTAATCACAAACAAAATTAACTGTATTGAGAAGTATGGTTATAAATCGATTATTCTAAGTGCAAGTAACCTTATAGAGATATTTTACTTGGGTAACGACCAGTTGATTGAAGAGGACATTTACTTTTCCGGTTCAAATGCTACAATATCTTCGGTGCTTGAAGAACAGAATAAACCAAATACTCAAGAACAAAGCTCGAGAAATCAATCTATAAGCAGCGAACTTTTATTCATTAATAAGAGAAGACGTTCAAGAGATCGTCAGAAAATCGCTGAGAATACTAGATTCGTGGATGTTGGAAAGAATGAAGGAGACCTTAAAGTAATAAGCGAACGCTGAAACTAAGATAATATCGAAAGTTCTTCCTTACCGAAACATCGCGGGTCTCGATCGTGATTAAGGTTCTGATTATGATTTTGATTATTGTTCCTTAACCGTTTTGTTCCGATTCTATTCCGATTTTGTTCCGATCATGGTTCCGATCATGGTCCTGCTTATGGTCCTGATTATGAATCTGGTTCTGGTTCTGAACCATGGCCATTTACGGCACCGAATATTCTGCAATGTTTTCTGCTCTACACCATCGATATTAAATTATAGATAAACATTCTACTGAGCTTACTCTATGATATAAGAAATGAGCTTGCTATATTATATGTATCCAATGAAGGTCTTTATCATGGCAGTAATTGAAAGTAGTTATCTATATACTTTATTCACTTAAATTCACTAATCACCACTAACATTAAATACTGGCCCTAAAATTTCTTGTTTTTACATCCGACCCATTCCTTCGCTTGTAAGCATTTATTCTGTGGCTTAGTAAGGGATGAGTTCTGATCGTAAAGGAATTACCACAATTCTAGCCGGATCTCATTCTCAGCTGATTATTTGAGCGCGGAATGATCAAACCCCGGTTTTGCAAATCCCGCATTTTTAGATGCCAAAAATATAAAAGAAATGAAATTCATCCTTCTACAAGAATACTTAATCATTATTCAATTACAGAACAATGAAGATTTTATCAGACGAAGAAAAAATTGCCCACAGAAACGCAGTCCTCGTTGAAGGGTTGAAAGGATGTGTCATTGGACTTGGTGTATCATATGGTTTGGTGTATACTGTGAAAAGAAAAATGCCAATCAGATATAACCAATTCAATGCTTCCATAAAAGCTGCTATGTGGGCCATGCCAACTATTAGTTTGGGAGCCTTCTTTGCTGATGAAGGGTCAGTAAAGTTCGATGAACAAACATATCGTTCGGACTATTTACAGAAAATAGAAGAAGAAAAATTATTACGTTACTCCAAGCTTTCTACAGGTGACAAGGTTTTCCATAACCTTAATGAAAACAAGTACCAAATCATTGTTGGAACTTGGGCTGCTTCTTTATATGGATCTTGGAAATTGGTGAACAGAGATCGTTATATGACAACTGCTCAAAAGTTGGTGCAGGCCAGAGTATACGCCCAGGCTCTCACAGTAGCTTTATTGTTGGGAACATTGTTCTTATCTATGCGTGAAGCAGAATTGAAAAAGAGTGAACCTGAACCAATACCTGAATGGAAGAAATACTTGGAAGAACATCACGTCGATACAAAGTAATAGAAATACCAATACTTGTTGGGTTTCACCAAACTCATTTAAGATCGGCTATTTTTAGTCGATTTAACGCATCAAATATTAAGCGCATGCTATTTGAACAATGCTAACACTCAATTCATACAATCTAATGAAAATAACTCACTTTTTCAGGAGAAATGACTTAATGAACTTCATAAATAGCTATATTGGCTAATTCGATAATTTACATCTATTATTTATTACTATACAATTATATAGATTCCAGAATATAATTATTTTAATCTTACTATTAAAGAAATGTAAATCAGAGGTCCTCAAATGTATGATTCATATTCGGTCTCGGTCGTTTAAGTTATAATGATGAAAGACAAAATATCTGAGAAAATAAAGATTGTTGCATAAATCTACTTATATAATATAGCACCACGAGGGGTAAAAAATATGATTATGCAACATTATATAAAATCTCGAACGATACAGATATACGACAATTTTTGTACTATTTGCATTCTGGAACGATCTTTTATGTTGGGTCGGCTCATAGCGTGGGTTTCGCCATTTAGTGAAATTACAGGAGCTTCTCTCATAAAAGTTGCTGATCTTAGTTCAGTCGATGTATCTTCCCCAAGTTTCGTCAAGCTTGCTGACAAGATTGATTTTTAGGACTCGTTGAACGTTGGAGATACTCTACATATTCCAAAGACATCTCATCATCTGATCGTATAAATTAAAAGTCAACCACAAAAGTTTCAGTGAGTTCTTCATGCCACTTCAGGGCCCCAAGTTGTGCGTGGGAACGACACCATTGTTCTTTGGGTAGAATTAAACGTCTATGGGTATTATTCATTAATAGTGGTGTGATAAAACAAAAAATCGTTTATGTAATAAACAATAAAAGTGGCTAACGCTGTAAAATATTGGGGTTCGCTTAACCCTATTTTATATTCATATCCTGCAGCCTTACTATATTTCCTTATGATGCAAAAATTGGTGGTAGTCAATAAGAGGTCCTGAATTAAGTATCTATTCGCTAGCACTATAAGCCACAATCAATACTCTCTTGTGCAAGTCTATGTAGAGTTGATTTGAAAAATGGAACACTAGAACCTTTTATTTTTTTAGTAGCATTTTTCATTTTAGAAGTTTTGAGTTTTGGAGGTTTTGAATTTTTGAAGAATTGTTGCAAAAAATGTAATGATATAAGATTGAAGAACAAGAAAATGAAGATACATAATTAGTTAAACTGCGAACAAGTATGTGGTGAATATCTAATAGTAAATAAAATTTTTACTTCTTAAGTTGTATTTTTCTAAAGTTGGTGGGTATGTATATGTATGATATTCACTTTTAGAAAGGGAATGCAAATATCTCAATCGTGCTTATATGCAAAACTTAACTAAGAGCATATCCAACTCTGCAATGTGAAGATCTTTTAAAAAACTTCAGTAGTTCATAGGAGTTGATGGTCTACATTGCAGAAAAATCTCTACGAGAGAAAAAAATAAAAAAAGAAATATTGACTCCTACGCGGTTCGAACGCGTGCATCTTTACGATAGTAGAACTTGAGTCTACCGCCTTAACCACTCGGCCAAAGAGCCCTTTCTTGGGGCGTTATAGAGTATGATGTTACATGTTGTAATTATTCATGGAACTGATCTCTGGTCACCTTGGAAACTCCACCTTTTTCCTAATTCTCCACACTTCACAGTACTGAAACCGATCACTCCATTGATAAATGCCACTTTACTTATAACCGTCAGTCTCTGTGCATCAGTTTCCATTATTCTTTGCATATTCTGGAATTTTATTGATATAACAAGTGAATACAACTTTACAACATCGCTATAAGTTTTCCGAGAGTTTTACAAAAATTAAATAAAATGTAGTTTAACTAATTATAAAAATTATGGGCTGGAAATACATACCCCGTTCCATCCTGAACCAAGAGGTACGAATCTAACAAGCTATTGCCACAAAAAAGTCGGGATATTACAGTACGTCACCATCATCTAATACATACATCAAGGCATCTTACATGCAGATCAGTTCGTCTATCTCGTCCAACATTAAATCTGGACCAATGGTGGCTCTAAAACCATACTTAGAACTCCATTCAGGAGCCTTCGTGCAACTTCTTCCCCTATTATTACTAGTGTCACTGACTCGAATACTTTAGAAAGAGCGGATACTTATAACTTGCTATTTCCGCTTCACTCTCAAATTCCCGTTTTGATTGCCATTCAAACCCGAAAACTCCGTCGCACCTGTCAAATTGATACAAAGATCAACGGAGCACTAATCAGCTGCAACTCTTTTCTAATATACTTTCTAGAAACCTTTTGGATAACAAAAGATCTCAAATAGCCAAAGACCATGAATTGACCAAAGGTGGCCTACGCAATCAAGTTGATTATCAACCCTGGTTGGTAGAATCTCTCATTTATAAACACTGGGGTAACATAGTTATGAGCGGCATAGATGATTAGAGAATAAAGTTGGTGGCAACCTGGTGGCAACCTGCAGGACCAATGGTCAGCTCAATACCACATGGAAAGATGCTTAGTAACTCACGATGAAGGCATTGGCTACTGAGAAATCGGTATAAATAGAGAGAGATCCCAGTGGAGATTGAGGAGAATTATAATTATAACAACTACTATAAATCATACCTACTACTATCAATCATTCACAAATGGCTTCTACTACAATTTTCGTATCCGGTGCTACTGGCTATATTGCCAAACACATTATCAAGCTTTCGCTTTCCAAGGGTTATAAAGTGGTTGGTTCAGTAAGATCCGCTGAAAAAGGGGATGCTTTAAAGAAGCAGGTCAACTCCGAGAACTTCACTTATGAAATTGTATCCTCGCTCACCAATCCAGGGGCTTTCGACGAGGCATTGAAGAAACATCCTGAAGTCACTGTGTTCATGCACACGGCTTCTCCCATCACACTTGCAGTGAAAGATGTTGAAAAGGATCTTTTGATCCCTGCAATTGAGGGTACCAAGAATGCATTAAGTGCAGTCAAGAAATATGGTCCTCAGATCGAAAAGGTTGTGCTTACCTCGTCCTATGTATCCATCACTGATGTTACGGAGCCTGTTACCCATGAGCTCACTGAAGATAGTTGGAATCCTACTACTTGGGAAAAGGCCTTGCAGCACCCTATGGCCGCATATGGTGGTTCCAAGACCTTTGCTGAAAAGGCTGCTTGGGATTTCTTGAAGGAAGAGTCTCCAAAATTTTCCCTTGCTGTAATCAATCCAGTTTATGTTTTTGGGCCACAAGCATACGATGATGATGCCAAGGGCTCTTTGAACTTAACAGCAGAGATGATTGGCTCAATTTTGAAGCTTGGTCCTTCCGACGATGTTCCAAAGGTAACTGGTTCATTCGTTGATGTTAGAGACGTTGCAAGGGCGCATATCCTCCTGTTTGAAAGAGATTTTAGTGGAACTAGAAACCTATTGTTCGGAGATCCCTTCAGTCTTGCAGGTGCACTTGGTCAGATCCGTCGCGAGTTCCCAGAACTTCAAAGTACATTACCAAACGTTTCAGCTGAAGAAATTGAAAAGTATGATACTGTAGCCAAATCCCAAACCGATTTTATCAACAATGAAGCAACCAAGAAACGTTTAGGATTCAAGTTTACTACTTTTGAAGAAACAGTTAGAGACTCTGTCAAGCAAATCTTGGATGCAAATAAGTAGAGCTAGCAGATATAGTTCGCTCTGTAAGTAATAATGTTACAATTAATGATTATATAATCTTATGACTGTAAGCCAATGCTGAAAAAGCTAGTTTTTATGGCTGCAAAGGTTTAATAACTACCGGAAATGTTCACTGCTAGTATTAGTTGCGTCTTGTCAATTAGTTAGGTTAGGTGACAGAATTACTTCAGGTATTTAGTAGTCATACCATGAAAATATATAGGATGTATAAAGCAATTTTTGCTGTGATGGAAGTTGTTAAAATATTAATATTTCTGAAGGTGAAATTTCTTTGATTTTAGTCCAACTACTGACATAACAAAGCGTAGTAGTGGGTGATAGAGTTTATCTCAGTGGGCGGATCTACTATTTGCCTTATCTGCCACATTGCAGCCAAAAAGGTGAATGGTTGACATTACTTCTAATATAGCTGAAGGCAATAGAAAGAAGAACATGTATCAGCACATATTTATTAACTTATCAATTATACATTCCTATACTAATATACAATAAGTTATGATACCTCTAAATATACTCCACCTTCTTGAGTAGACTTTAGATTTGTCAATTTACCAGAAATAGATCATCGGAAGAAAATTACCAAGGTGCTTCCGATCCATCGTAGTTGAGGAATTCTGCACCAGTTGACTTATCCAATGCATTGACCGTCTTCACGATTTGAGACGCACTAGATTCAGGAGTAATCACTGGAATAGCACTGATGTCAACACCTGTCTTCTTAAATTGTTCAAGCCCGAGGCTACCCATGTCGGAAGATACTAATCCTGGGTGGATTGCAACAACCTTGAATCCTGAATCCTTCAACTCGAGGTCAATTTGTCTCACGACGTGGTTTAGAGCAGCCTTAGAAGGTCCATACGAGCCGGTAATAAAAGGTAAAAAGCCCAGGAGAGAAGCAACAATGGTAGATACAAACACAACTGTCTTGTCAGAACCTTTTTGGAGAAGAGGGTAAATTGCCTGGAAAGTAAAGATTGCCCCAAAAACGTTGGTCCTGAAATGTCTTTCAAGATCATCTTCTTCAACAACTGTGATAGGAGCATAGCTATTAGCAATCCCTGCATTCACATAAAGAACATCTACTTTGTCAACAATTTTCTTGACTTCCTCAGCAGCTTTTTCGTTGTCACGTTTAGAATTAACATCGAGCTTAATAACATGAATGTTTTTGTTCTCTTTAGCAAGCTCATTCAACTCAGTTGCACCCTCAGGATTTCTAGCAGTCGCAAAAACAATACCTTCATTCTTTAATGTTTTGACCAAATTGAGGCCAATACCACGGTTAGCACCAGTGACAAAATATACTTTGGAGTTTGCTGTTGAATTGCTCATTTTGTTATTTAATTAGTTTTTCTTTTTCAAATAGATAAAGAGGATGGCCCTTTGGAACGCTAGTAGACAGAAATCAGAGGTTTATATAGTTCTACATAACATCATCAATTTGTAAGCAATAAGATGAGTTCGTCAGCCTATCGTTGTTTTGCCTCCAAATAATGAAGAACAATTACAAATCTAAATACGTTGAAGGCTTACTAATATATTTTTGGCTGCGAAATTTCCTACCTGATAACCGAGAGGCCCCACTTTTAGATGAGAAATACTGCACAATCTGTACAACTCTACTTACAATATTCATCTAAAGTCTAGAGACAGAAATTCTGAAGATTATATTTGGGATTTAACTATGACCCGCGGCATAGCTATTTCATTCCCATCTTTGATTAACAATTGTCTCTGATATGATATTTTTCAACCTTTTACTCGAATAATACTCAAAAGATATTAGCTTAAATAAATTGGCAGAAGACCAGCTTCTCCAAATAATTCATAACTTCATTGATTAAAAAACAGAACTAATAACTACATTTCATTCTTAAGATTTAGTTATTTGATACCATAATGCATTTGCAAATCCCGCTGAGAATATTAAAGTACGGATAATGCTCAATTTATTCCAATTATCAATTCCTGAACCAAAATTCTTGGAAATTAATTCAGCATCCGAGAGTTGAACTAATCCTCGAAGATTCCTAATACCTGGAAACATTACTATTCTCGTGAATAATAACACAGAAATAGAAAGCCCACCGCTTACAAGCATTGTTCTTCTAGTATAATCGTCAACAGCGTAATATGCCTCATACAAGTAACAAGCGGCACTAGCAACAGCAGCTGGTACCATCCATTGGGCACCACTAAGAAATAATTTCTCCCAAATTTTAATTTGACTTGAAGGTGCTAATTGACTATTACGAAGTATTGGAATAAACATTCCTGATATTGCAACATTTCCACCGAAGAATACTGATTGAGATACAAGTCCTAGAGCAAAAATTGAAGTGAATGCCATTGTCATTTATGTTTCAAAAACTATTACAGTTGCAAGTATATTTATATAATTACTCTAATATCTATCCAAATGCGGGGGGTCACACGGAAATAGGCGGAGATAAACAGGAATACGGAATTTATGTGCGTGTTAGAGTCCCTGTAGTAACCTAATTAACAGCTGAGTAATGCCTGTTTAGTGTTCTTTACTAACTCACGGGCTCTATTGATAGAATCCGCTTTGCCAAAGCTGCAATTTTACCTAGACCCTAAAACATGTACATTGTTGACCTGCAGAAATTATTTCTAATATTTCTAATATGAAATTCGTAATTTGTAATTCCATACTTGCACGACTGGCGAATTAGTAAAAAACGATGAGATTAGGGTGAGAGAGAAATTTGTAGAATGAGTAGTATTAGAATTATATACACAAATATCTATAGATACACCCTTGAAGGGAAGGGAAAATATAAAACGCAATAGAGAGAGAATGATGTATACATAAAGCACAAAAAACCAAGCTATTCCATCGGTTTCATTTACGAATAGACACTTACCGGTATCTCCCAAAGAAGAATGAGAAAAACGAGTGGCGAAAAAGAAAACAACTAAGAAAGCTAAACAGTTTATAAGACCATGATTTGCAATTGTTTCTGCTACAATTGAGCATTCAAGTTGTTTTGGCGGAAAGTATTATTTGTCCATACATTGCTATAGTTTCGTTTATGTTTATACTCTCGTCTTACATATAAAATGAGTAGTAGCGAACAAAATAGTATTGACTACTATGATGGTGAACCAGACTTGGAAGAAAGAAATAGACTTGAATTAGTTAGAACCATCACTAGTATTCATGATGAAAACTTCATTAAAAGATTAGAAACTCTTTCAAGACAATTATCAACAAAGAACCCAGAATTTGGTATTAATCCTGATGAATTCAATTTGCAGCATGTTCTATCATTGTTTACTCAATTAGCTTCAAAGCAAGGGATTCATTTACGTCAAGCTGGTGTCACTTTTAGGGAGATCCAAATTCGTGGTGTTGATGAGACATTTTCTGTTGCTCCAACTGTATTAGATATGTTGAAGGGACCAGTCGGTGCCATTACGAATGCTCGTTCCAAAAAGAAGATTCCTGACAGAATCATCTTGAACAATATCAATGGTTATGCTGAAGCGGGTGAAATGGTCCTAGTTTTGGGAAGGCCTGGAGCTGGCTGTTCATCATTTTTAAAGACTTTAGGTTGCACTGATTTAGATTTATTTAAATCGGTTTCAGGTGATATCAAGTATGATGGATTGGAACAATCTGAAATGTTGAAGAGTTTCATTTCTGATATCATTTACAATCCTGAATTGGATACTCATATGCCTCACCTAACTGTTGAACAAACATTGAAATTTGCAATTGCTTGTAAGACACCTGAAATGAGAGTCAATGGTATTAGTCGTGCACAATTTATTGATGCAATGAAAGAAATTCTAGGAACTGTTTTCGGTTTACGTCATACTTTCCACACTAAAGTTGGTAATGATTACGTTAGAGGTGTATCTGGAGGTGAACGTAAAAGAGTTTCAATTGCCGAAGCTTTGGCTTGTAGAGGTACCCTTTATTGTTGGGATAATGCTACTAGAGGTTTGGATTCTTCTACTGCCTTGGAGTATACCCAGGCGATTCGTACTTCTACAAATTTGTTGAAAACAACAGCTTTTGTTACTCTTTACCAAGCTGGTGAAAACATTTATGAAGCATTCGATAAGGTTACCGTTTTATACCGTGGTCGTCAAATTTATTTCGGTCTCGTCGAAGATGCAAAGCCGTATTTTGAAAATATGGGTTGGGATTGTCCACCAAGACAATCGACCGCTGAATTTTTAACTGCAGTTACTGACCCAATTGGCCGTTTTCCACGTCCTGGGTTTGAAAATAAAGTTCCGAGAACTGCAGAAGAGTTTGAAAACTATTGGTTAAATTCTAAGGAATTTGAAAAGTTGCAAAGGGACATTGATGAGTACAGTCTTAGTGTCAATGAAAACTCTACAAGAGTCAAGTATTATGAATCACTCAAGCAAGAGAAGATGAAGTACACTCGTATCAATTCCAAATTTACTGTTAATTATATGGAACAATTGAAATTATGTACTATTCGGAGAGCGCAAGCTATTTGGGGTGACAAAAATTACACCATGACACAGATTATTGCTGGTTTAGCGCAAGGTCTTATCGCTGGTTCATTGTATTACAATACTCCAGATACTGTGAGTGGTGCATTTTCTCGTGGGGGTGTTGTCTTCTTCGCAGCGTTGTATGTTACTTTGATGAGTCTTGCTGAAGTTACTGGTGCATTTAATACCAGGCACATTTTAGTGAAGCAACAGAACTATTCGATGTACCATCCATCAGCCGATGCCTTAGCTAATTCCATTATCAACCTTCCAGTCAGTCTTATTGTTGTTGTTCTTTTTGTTGTTGTCCTTTACTTCCTCTCCAATTTGGCTAGAGAAGCTGGTAAATTTTTCCTCTTCTTGCTCTTTACCTTTTTGTTGTCCAATACGATTGCTGCTTTATTCAGAGCAATTGCTTCTGTCAACAAAACAATTGCTGCTGCTAATACGGTTGGTGGTATTCTGGTACTTGCACTTCTAATGTATTCGTCATTCATGATTCAAAGACCATCAATGCATCCTTGGTTTAAGTGGATTTCATATATTAACCCATTACTTTACGGATTTGAAGCTATGATTTCGTCTGAGTTTCATGGTAGAAAAATGCCTTGTGATGGCATTTATTTAACTCCCCATGGTCCAGGGTATACTAACTTGGGTCCAGGGGAACAAGTATGTTCATTCGCAGGTTCAGTTCCAGGCCAAGCTTTTGTTCTTGGTGATGATTATCTTAAGCAGGCGTTTACTTACAGCTTTTCACATGTATGGAGAAATTTTGGAATTCTTATTGCTTTTTATATATTCTTCACTTTCATTAATACTTTAGGTGTTGAGTTTGTGAAGCCTGCGGAAGGAGCTGGAGATAAGTTAATCTATTTGCGTGGAAAAATTCATGATTCAGTATTATTGCCAGAAGAAAAGTCTTCTTCTGAAACTTCAACTTCGTTAGAAAAGGAAGAAAAGGCAACAGCTGTATTTGAAGATTTGAAATCGAAAGATGTATTTGTCTGGAATGAGGTAAAGTACGTAATTCCTTATGATGGAAGTGAGAGAACTCTATTGGATGATATATCAGGGTATTGTGTACCTGGAACTTTGACTGCACTTATGGGTGAATCTGGGGCTGGAAAAACAACTTTGTTGAATACTTTGGCTCAAAGAAATTCCATTGGTGTTGTAACTGGTAATATGCTTGTGAATGGAAAAGAAATAGATGAGAGTTTCAATAGAAGAACTGGTTATGTTCAACAGCAAGATCTTCATCTCAGTCAAGTTACTGTTAGAGAATCTCTTATTTTTTCTGCAAGACTTCGAAGATCCAATGACATTAGTGATGATGAAAAAATTGATTACGTTGAAAAAATCATGACAGTTCTAGATATGGATGAATATGCTGATGCTATTGTTGGTGAGGCTGGTGCTGGTCTTAATGTGGAACAACGTAAGAAGCTAAGCATTGGGGTTGAATTGGTTGCCAAGCCTTCATTATTACTTTTCTTAGATGAACCAACTTCTGGACTTGATTCCCAATCCGCATGGGCCATTGTCAAATTGTTACGTGATTTAGCCTCATCTGGTCAATCAATTTTATGTACTATCCATCAACCTTCTGCTACCTTGTTTGAACAATTTGATAGATTATTATTGTTGAAAAAGGGCGGTAAAACTGTTTACTTTGGTGATATTGGTAATCATTCCAAGACAATCTTGGACTACTTTGAAAGAAATGGTGCAAGAAAGTGTGAAGATTCGGAGAACCCTGCAGAATATGTCCTTGAAGCAATCGGTGCTGGTGCGACTGCTACAATTACAGCGGATTGGCATGATACTTGGGTTAACTCGAATGAGAAAAAGAATACCGACATTGAAGGTGAGCGACTCCTCCAAGAGTATGCTTCTAAGAATACCGATATGGGATACTCTGAAAAGGAATTGAAAGAAATGTCTTCAAAGTACGCTACTCCATTCACATATCAATTTGGTCATGTTCTTCGTAGAAATGCCTTGACTTTCTACAGAAACACTGAATATATAGGGGCAAAAATGGGTTTGTGTGTAACTGCTGGTTTGTTCATTGGGTTCACATTTTTTGGACTCAAGCATAACATTATCGGAATGCAAAATGCTATGTTTACATCATTCTTAACCGTTGTTGTTGCCGCACCACTAATTAATCAATTACAAGCACAAGCAATTGCTGGTCGTGATTTGTACGAAGTTAGAGAAAAGATGTCGAATACCTATCACTGGTCTTTGATGTTAATTTCACAATTCATGAACGAGATTCCTTACTGTTTGGTCGGATCTGCTGTTATGTTTGTTTGTATTTACTTCCCTACACAAGCTAACCCGGGTGCGACTTATTCAGGAATGTACTACTTGACTTTTGGTATTTTTTTCCAATTTTATTACGTGAGTTTTGGTTTATTGTTACTTTATATTGCACCAGATGTTGAATCTGCTTCTATCTTGGTTGGATTTTTCTACACTTTCATTGTTGCATTCAGTGGTGTTGTTCAACCTATTAATTTGATGCCCAGTTTTTGGACTTTTATGAATAAAGTAAGTCCTTACACTTATTTCATTCAGAATTTATCATCATCAATTTTGCAGGGAAGACGTGTAACATGTTCACCACACGAGCTTTCTCACTTTAATCCACCATCTGGTCAAACTTGTATTGAATTTGCAGGAGATTTTCTTAACTCGGTTGGTGGTTACCTTGTTGATCCAAATGCAACCACAAACTGTGGCTACTGCCAATACTCATCTACCGAAAGATACATGAGTAATATTGGCGTGAAGTTTTCTTACAGATGGAGAAACCTCGGATTTTTCTGCGTTTATATCGTATTTGATATTGCGGCTATGTTGTTTTTGTATTGGCTATTAAGATACAGAACTGGATCCCTTCTTCCAAAGTTCCTCAAGAGGAAGTCTAATTAACAGTCAATTATTCCTCGAAGAGAAGGAAGATGATTTTTCAGGATGATTTTTCAGGATGATTTTAATAGAATTGAGGGCTTTCTTGGAAAGATTATTGTTATACACAATTTCTAGTCGTGGAACGTTTATGATCTTTTATATATATTTATTGTTATAAAACATTTTGTTATGCCTCCCTTAATTTAACTGTCCATACCAATAGAGCACCCATGCCACCAGTGAAGGTAATTCCTGAATCACTGGCCACGTAGTCACAGTCAAGGAACGAAGTTAGCGGGGTGTCACCGCACAGAGTATTAATCGCTACCTTCGCACTTACAGGACGATTTGATATTATTTGGACGTTATTAGGAAGTCAGATCTTTGAGTCCAGATATGTATAATTGTAGAAAATTTACATATGAGATAGTAAATTAAGATAATTCTTACGGCGGTGATGATCTTTTACTACGGCGGTGATGATCTTTTACTACGGCGGTGATGATCTTTTACTACGGCGGTGATGATCTTTTACTACGGCGGTGATGATCTTTTA
>Ga0065704_10070166_pt1 | contig 176609 bp, 165 predicted proteins | sample SwiRhicommuniRL2_FD_59091 | JGI IMG/M metagenome (GOLD analysis project Ga0065704, IMG submission 59091) | Switchgrass rhizosphere bacterial communities from Rose Lake, Michigan, USA - RL2 v2 (version 2) | ecosystem: Host-associated > Plants > Roots > Rhizosphere > Soil | place: East Lansing, MI
GGTCGCGCCTGCCGTTGTACCGGCAGGCGCTGACTGCCCCGTCGACGTAACGTTCGGGGTGGGGCTTGAAAGCCTGCCTGGAGTGGATGAAGGCGCGCGCGGCTGCGTAGTGGCGGGACGCGGTGTAGTCCGGCTGGTGGCGGCGGTCGATGTGGTTCGCGGCGCCGGGGCTGACGCTGCTGGGCGCGGAGAAGGCGTGGATGCGGCGGGAGCCGGCGCCGCGCGCGAAGAGGGCACCGATGCCGGAGCAGGTGCCGCCGCGCCGCCTGTTGCCGCCGGCGCTGCTCCACCAGTTCGTTCCAACAGCGCTGCCGGAACAAGCGATATACCCGAGACCGTCTGCGGCTTGTCCGCCAGTTTCGGAATTGCCTTGCCGCCCACCGTAATCTGCAAGGCATCCGGCCGGCCAGTGCGCAATCGCGGTCCTTGCGCTTGCGGTGGCAGGGTCCAGCGTTCGCCATTCGCCAGCGTTTTCTCCAGCAAGCGCTGCCCGCTCTCGTCCTTTACCGACAGCCACACGTCATCGGCGGTAGCGGTGATTACGACGGTCTGGTCCACGGGTTGCCGCGCGACCGGCACTGCGGGCGCCCCAGGCGCTACCGCCACGGGGACAGCCGTCTGCTTGACCAACAGATCAGGCAGCTTTCCTTCCGGCGAAAGGAAGTTGCCCCAGAAGACGAGCAACAGCGCGATCACGACAACTGCGCCTGCGCCAGCTATCCACGCCAGCCGCACCGGAGGCACCCGCGCCGGATCTCCTGGCTCGAAACTCGGCGCTACCTCACGCTTGTTTTCTTCCGCCACATCCAGCTGCTGGCGTACGACTGCGGCGATCTCCGCCTCGTCGAGGCCCAGCGCGCGGGCATAGGTACGGGCAAACCCGACAGCGTAGGTGCGGGCGGCAAGGTCGGAGAAACGATTTTCCTCGATAGCCAGCAGATGGCGTTCCGCCACTTTGGTCTGCGAAGCGATGTCACTGCGCGTCAGCCCGGCCGCTTCCCTGGCTGTACGCAGGCGATCACCGGCAGTCATCGAAGGACTGCCCTGATCCTGATTGTCGATGCTGTCCATTCCGCTCCAGAAAGGTATCGATTATCGGCCAATCGTCGAAACCACACCTAACCAACCGGCACGACAGGCAAATGTCAATCGCTACGGGTATTTGTTCTGGGTACTATTAACCACGCGGCGCGCTGGCGGCCCCTGACGACAACCCTCGTCAGTCGGAATCGATGCCGCGCTCGGCTGCCCATTCCAGCAGCGCTGCGCGCATGTCTGGCGGAGGTGACGCCAGCCAGCGCTCCATGGCCGCGCCGATCTCGTTGACGTCGACCTGGCCCACCAGCGCCTTGATCGGCCCCACCGAAGCGGGCGTGATCGACATCCGCCGAATGCCCAGGCCCATCAGCGCCAGTGCCTCCAGCCTGCGCCCGCCCATCTCGCCGCACACGCTTATATCGACACCGAGCCCGTCCACGCTTCGAACGACGCGGCGCAGGAAGCGCAGGATCGCCGGACTGAGCCAATCATAACGCTCGGCCAGCTTCGGGTTGGAGCGATCGGCAGCAAAGAGAAACTGCGTAAGGTCGTTGGTGCCGATCGACAGGAAGGAGATCTTCGGCGCCAGCAGATCCAACTGCTCCGCTAGTGCAGGCACTTCCAGCATTACGCCGTAGCGGATCGCCTCGGGCAGGACGCGCTTGCGCTTGCGCAGATAGGCAAGCTGCCCATCGAAAACCGCCTTTGCGGCATCGAATTCCCACGGCTCGGCCACCATCGGGAACATGACATTGAGCGCACGACCGGCGGAAGCTTCCAGCAAGGCGCGGGCCTGCGCCTTCAGCAAGCCGTCGCGTTCCAGCGCCACGCGTAGCGCGCGCCAGCCCATCGCCGGGTTCTCCTCCCCGTCGCCGTCGTCGTGCCGAAGGTAGGGAAGCGTCTTGTCGCCGCCAATGTCGACGGTGCGGAACACCACAGGCTTGTCGCCGGCGGCTTCCATTACTTCCCGGTAAAGCCGCGTCTGGCGTTCGCGCTGCGGCAGGGTGGCGGAAACGAGGAACTGGAATTCGGTGCGGAACAGGCCGATGCCGTCGGCGCCGGTCAGAGCGATGTTGGAGGCATCGTCACGCAGCCCCGCGTTGATCATCACATAGATGCGCTGACCATCCAGAGAGCGGGCCTGGACATCCCGCAAGCCGGCGTATGCAGCCTGACGCTCGCGGCTCTTGGCGAAGCGCGCCTCGAAGGCCTCGACGATGCCTGCGGACGGGCGAACGGTCGCGGTGGCCTGGTCTGCGTCAAGGAGCAGTTGGTCGCCTTCGCGCACCACACCCCGCAGGCCGGCCACCCGGCCAAGCACCGGCACGCCCATGGCGCGCGCGACGATCACTACATGGCTGGTCAGCGAGCCTTCCTCGAGGATTACGCCCTTCAGCCTGCGACGGTCGTATTCCAGCAATTCCGCCGGACCCAGGTTGCGCGCGATCAGAATGGCATCGTTGCGCAGGCCCATCGTAGCCGCCGTGCCGATCTGGCCGGAGACGATCCGCAGCAGGCGGTTCGCCAGATCCTCCAGGTCGTGCATCCGATCGGCGAGCAGCGGATCGTCGATCTGCCGCATGCGCATGCGGGTGCGCTGCTGTACGCGCTCGATAGCCGCCTCGGCCGTCAGGCCAGAATCGATCGCCTCGTTGATACGCCGCGACCAGCCCTCGTCGTAAGCGAACATGCGGTAGGTCTCGAGCACTTCCTCATGCTCGCCGCCGACACCGAATTCGGCCTGCCCGGCCATCCGGTCGATTTGTTCGCGCATCTTGTCGAACGCCATGATGACGCGCTGGCGCTCTGCCTCGGTATCCTCGGCCACGATGTGCTCGATGGTGACGCGCGGCTGGTGGAACACCGCCACGCCTGCGCCGAGCCCCTTTACCAAGGTGAGGCCGCGCAGCTGCATAGGACCGGAATGCGCGGCTCCGAGGGCGTGCGCGTCCTCCTCGTCGATGAGGCCGGCGTTGACGATCAGTTCGGAGAGCACCATCGCCACCGTCTGAAGCGCCTCGATCTCCACTTCCTCATAGCGACGCGGTTCCACGTGCTGGACGCACATCACGCCTACGGCGCGTTCCCGCCGCACGATGGGCACTCCCGCGAACGAGTGGAATTTTTCCTCGCCCGTTTCCGGGCGGTAGGAGAAGTCGGGGTGGGCGGCGGCTTCCGCGAGGTTGAGGGTCTCGATCCGATCCGCGATGGACCCTACGAGACCCTCTCCCACCGCCATGCGCGTGACGTGAACCGCCTCCTGCGCCAGGCCGCGCGTCGCGAACAGCTCCAGCATTCCTTCGCGCAAGAGATAGATAGAGCAGACCTCGCTATCGAGGCACTCGCCAATCGTCTCCACCACGTTGTTCAGCTTCGCCTGCGCATGGCTGCGCGAAGCCATAACCTCGTGGAGGCGTGTCAGGATGTTTCGTGCTGCTTCAACGGCTCCGCTGGTCATTCCCATGCACGTACCCCAAAGATAAGGCCTTGGGAACGCGCCCGCGCCGACATTTCAGCCTTGTTGCGACGATATGGCTCTATCGCGGAGCTATTATGCGGTCAAAACCGCACAATCTCCTCCTTAATTCGGAGTTTTCGCTTCTTCAGTGCCTGGACAAGCGAGGCGTCAGGCATCGGGCGGCTCAGTTCCTGATGAATCTGCCGCTCGATACCGGCATGCTTGAGCTGCAGGGCGCTGACGTGCGAACTATCCATAGATGGTCCTCCTCTAACGGCCGAACCTGTCATCATGACCGGATGCCGAATGACCCGGATTGGCGACTCGGCTTCTTTGGCCCGGCGCGAAAGAATGGAAACACATTAGGGGCATCTTGCGAAGACAGGTATTGCTACATATCGGTGAGCCGTATGAATCCCGCGCCGAGCGGGGGACGCTGCCAGATTGTCGGCCAGACATTTGCGAAGGCCAGGTTCGGGATGAACAGTTGATGTCAGAAAGCCCAGGATTTCAGTGCCATAGAGGCCTTCCGGGATGACCGAAGAGGAAATGCGCAAGCGCTTGGAAGTGCTGAGAATCGAGCACCGCGATCTCGATGCAGCGATCGACGCTCTAATGGCGTCGGGTCCGGGAGACCAGTTGCAGGTGGCCCGGCTGAAGAAACGCAAGCTGCGGCTGAAGGACCAGATCTCCCAGATCGAGGACTACCTGATTCCCGATATTATCGCCTGACCTCGCGGCGATCCGAATGCCCGGCGCGCATGGCTGATGGTTAAAGCTGTGTTCACTATGAACCGTTCCGAACGGGGACAGGCTTATCTTTTCAGGATGATTTTAACCTTTCGCAGCTTGCGGGCGAGTCGCCGTTAAGAAATATGAATGCCAAATGTCCGACCCTGCGACCATCAACCCGCGTATTGTGGAAGCGCTCTACATGGAGGCGCTGTCGCTCTCCGACGAGGTGCGTAGCGCCTTTACGCTGTCCGGCAGGCTCGAGCGCGCCCGAAGCGAAGAGGACTTCGCCCGGATCGCCCTTTCCAGCGAAGGGCTGCGCACGACCACGCGTATGATGCATGCCATCGCATGGCTGCTCAATCACCGCGCTTACTTCATGGGCGAGCTCAACGAACTCCAGCTGCGTCATCACGGCCGACTCGCCCCGGAAATGCGCGCCAGCGACCCGGAGCACCTGGTCTCACTCGAGCCGCAGATCAGGACCTTGGTAGAAGCGACACGCACATTCTATGATCGCCTGCTCCGGCTCGACCAAACCTGGCGGGCCGAAAGTGCCGGCCAGGCGAGCGGGCTTCAACGGTTGCGTGAACGCCTTGAGCAGCGCCTCGCCAGCTAGGCGCGCCGTCACCAACACCGCGAGGCTCGACACCGGGCCCGCGCCTGCCCATATCGGAGTCATGGACGCCTCAAGCCAAAACACCTCGCCCTATTCCGTTGCCGAGCAGGTAGCTCCGATGGTCCGCCGGGTACTGGCGCACAACCCGTCAGCCTTCACCTTCACCGGCACGCAAAGCTACGTCGTTGGCGATGGGACCGACGTCGCGGTGATCGATCCCGGTCCGGACGATGCCGAACACATCGCCGCCCTGCTCGAGGCGATAGGCACGGCCAGCGTCGTGGCCATCTGCTGCACCCACACGCACCGCGACCACTCGCCTGCCGCCGCGCCGCTCGCCGCTGCCACGGGAGCACCGATTATCGGCTGCGCGCCGCTCGCGTTGGAAGATACAGGTCCGCGCGCCGACGCCTCATTCGATGGTGCCTATGCGCCCGACCGTGTGCTCGTTGATGGAGAGGCGATCGCGGGATCCGGATGGACCCTGCGCGCGGTCGCCACCCCCGGCCACACCTCCAACCACCTGTGCTATGCGCTGGAGGAAACCGGGGCGCTGTTCACTGGCGATCACGTCATGGGCTGGTCGACCAGCGTGGTCTCTCCGCCCGATGGCGATATGACCGCCTATCTCGCCAGCCTGCAGAAGCTGTATGAGCGAACAACGGACGACGTCTACTTCCCTGCCCATGGCCCTGCCATCGAGAAACCCCGCCAGCTCGTGCGCGGCATGATCGGGCACCGGCGCCAGCGCGAAAAACAGATACTGCGGCAGATCGAGGCGGGCCGCACCCGCATCGCCGAGATGGTCCCCCACATGTACAAGGGGATCGACGAACGACTTTGGCCGGCGGCCGGGCGATCAGTACTTGCACATCTTATAGATTTGAAATCGCGCGGAATTACTGACGTAGAACAAGACAATTGGATGTTAGCCGAGTAAAATCGGCCGCTAATAGAGCTTTATTGGCCGCCCAGCCGCCATGTGATAAGATCCGCCAACTAAAAAGGGTGGAGGAAATCGATGGCAACGATTGCGCAACCGCGAGCATCGCGCCTGTCGTTCTGGGCGAAGATGAGTATCGGCATGTCCCTGTTCATCGTGTTTGCCTTTGGGCAATTCGCGGCGCGGGGGTTCGTCGATTATGCTGCCGCACCGCTCGTCATGCACCTGCATGGCGCGGCGATGGTCACATGGCTGGGCCTGTTATGCACTCAGGCCGTACTTGCCGGGCGTGGAAGTCTTGCCCTCCACCGTCGGCTCGGCTGGTCCAGCGTGGCAATGTTGCCTGTCATTGTCGTTCTTGCCAGCGCAACCTGCATCGCGGCGCTGCGCCTCGGCATCTTCCCGCCGTTTTTCACCGCCCCCTATTTTCTCGCCCTTGTCCATGTCGGCGTGGCACTGTTCGCGGCGCTGGTCATATTCGCGGTGCTGCGGCGCGGCCAACTGGAATGGCACCGGAGGCTGATGGTCGGATCAACCGTATTGCTGCTTGAGCCTGCGCTCGGACGTGTCCTGCCGGTGCCGCTGATGATGCCTTGGGCGGAATGGGCAGCGATGGTCATTCAACTCGGCGTCGTCGGCCTGATCGCGCGCCATGACCACAGAACTGTCGGCAAGGTCCATCCGGCGACGGTGGCGGTGTTCCTGACGGTTGCCCTCGCCCATGTCCTCATCGAGTTGCTGGCCGTGATGCCTTGGTGGACCGCGTATGCAGCAAGGATCAGCGGAAGCTGACGCGCAAATTCCCCTTGGGTCCGGCGCTTCCCGTCCCTAGATAGGCGGCGCCCCCGGATCTAGAGTTCCGGGCAAGGAAGAAACCAAGAGGGACTGCCATGACCGTGATGCCCGCCGACCTTACCGGCCTCGATGTACGCGCCGAGATCGAGCGGCTGCGCAAGGAGCGCAATGCGGTGATCCTGGCGCACTACTACCAGAAGCCGGAACTGCAGGACATTGCGGACTTCGTTGGTGACAGCCTCGAACTCAGCCGCCGGGCGGCCGACACCGATGCGGACGTAATCGCGTTTTGCGGCGTCAAGTTCATGGCCGATACCGCCAAGATCCTGAGCCCAGAGAAGATCGTGGTGCTACCGGACCTGGAGGCTGGCTGCAGCCTGGAGGATTCGTGCCCGCCGGAAAAGTTCAAGGCCTTCCGCGAAGCGCACCCCGATCACATCGCCCTCACCTATATCAACTGCTCGACGGAGGTTAAGGCCCTGTCCGACGTGATCGTCACCAGCTCAAGCGCCGAAACGATCCTGCAGCAGATCCCGCGAGACCAGCCGATCATTTTCGGACCGGACCGCCATCTCGGCGGCTACCTATCGCGCAAATTCGACCGGCCCATGCTGCTGTGGCCCGGCGTCTGCATCGTCCACGAGGCCTTCAGCGAGACCGAGTTGCTCAAGCTCAAGGCCCAGCAGCCGGGTGCACCGATCGCCGCGCACCCGGAATGCCCGCCCCATATCGTCGACCATGCCGATTACGTCGGCTCGACCAGCGGCATCCTGCAATTCGCCAAGACCATGGAAGGCGACACGCTGATCGTCGCGACCGAACCGCACATCATTCACCAGATGGAACTCGCGCTGCCGCAGAAGACCTTCATCGGGGCGCCGGGCGCGGACGGCAATTGCAACTGCAACATCTGCCCGTACATGGCGCTCAACACCATGGAGAAGCTGTATCTGGCGCTGCGCGACCTGAAGCCGCGCGTCGAGATCGAGGAAGGCCTGCGCCTCGCGGCCAAGAAGAGCCTCGACCGTATGCTGGAAATGGCCAGCGGCACCATAGGCCTGGGCGATCTTGGCGCTCGGTGATGGTGCGCAACGCCGCTTCGATTTCATAAATGAAGAAGCCGGGACGCCCTAGGCGTCCCGGCTTCTTATTGTGAGCATGGCGAGCTTCAGCCGCCAATGCACCTAGATCAGATGACGAGATCGCCGAAGCTGGTCACTGCGGCAACGTCGGCCACTGTGGCGTTCATCACGACCACGACCTGATAGTCGGCCACGAGGTCGCCATCGCTGTCAATGCCTACCACCGTGTTGGCGCCGTCCTGTGCGAACACGAGACTGGAGCCGGGACCGAAATCGTCGAACAGCAGGCTGTCGGCCATACCCTTGACGCCGAAGTCCATGATCGTATCGACGGCAGTGCCGCCGAACTCGTCGAAACCGGCTGTGCGCGCATTGAAGTAGAAAATGTCGGCCCCGGTCTCACCATAGAGAATGTCGGATCCGAAATCGCCGCTCACCAGATCGGAGCCGGCACCGCCATAAAGCGTGTCATTGCCGCGTCCGCCGAAGATGTTATCTTCGCCGGTGCCGCCATAAAGAGTGTCGTTCCCGAGGTTACCAAGGAGAACGTCGTTGCCAGAGCCGCCCCTGATGATGTCATCGCCATCATTTCCGGCAACGATGTCATTGCCCCCGCGCGCATTAATATATTCGCCGCCCGAGCCGAGATCAAAGATCTCCGAAGCGTCCGTTCCTTCGATATCGTAATTGGCCATATTGTCCTCCGTGCATGTTCTGCGAAATCGGACAAAACGTTTGTCCGTGTTTGAACGAGATGCCGATCAAGATCGAATCAGTTCGGTTATCTAACGAGGATGACGTTTAAAGGTTCATTAAGGGTTATTTGCCGAATTATGATCGGGAATAGATCGATTCTGGCCGATCCCATCTTTCATCTGCAGTTTGATACGGAAAATTGCGCCCGAAGCGGACGGATAAGGCATTAACTTAGGGCCAGAAACGTCCCCCACACCCAATTTAATTGGAATTTCCGCGAAAAATTGGCCGAGGACTGATCAGCTAACTCGCTCTGTGTGGCCCATCATCGAGTTTCCATTCGCCGGGAGCGAGGCCTTCCAGGGTCCATTGACCGATGCGCCAGCGAACCAGTCGCAAGGTCGGATGCCCGACCGCTGCCGTCATTCGGCGAACCTGTCGGTTGCGCCCTTCGCTAATGGTAAGTTCCAGCCAGGAGTCGGCGACGGTCTTGCGGAAACGGACGGGCGGGTTGCGCGGCCATAGCACTGGCTCGTCAATCCGGCGCACGCTGGCAGGCAGGGTCGGTCCATCCTTGAGGTTGACGCCGCGGCGCAGCGCGGCGAGGGCCGCCTCGTCCGGCGCTCCCTCCACCTGGACAAGGTAAGTCTTCGGCAGCTTGAAACGAGGATCAGCGATGCGCGATTGCAAGCGCCCGTCATCGGTGAGTAGCAGCAGGCCTTCACTGTCACGGTCAAGCCGGCCGGCTGGATATACGCCCGGGACATCGATGAAATCGGAAAGCGTTGCCCGCGGCGTGAGAGATTTGGCGTCGGTGAACTGCGAGAGGACATCGAACGGCTTGTTGAACAGGATCAACCGCGACATGGATCGCGTGCCTTGAGCCCATCGCCCAGCCGCGCCAGGACGAGCGCTGCCGCCAACAGCAGCATGCCGATGCCGTCGATAATGGTCAGGGTCTCTCCGAAGGCGAGCCACCCGGCGCCCGCCGATATGGCCGGCTGCGTCAGCAGCGCAAGTCCGATCACCAAAGGCGGGAAGTGCCGGAGCGAGTAGATCAGGAAACCTTGTCCGACGAGTTGGCTCGATATCGCCAACACTATCAACGGCGTCCAATTATGCGGAATGATCGTCTCACCAAGTAACATGGCAATCAACAGCAACACGGGCACGCCGGCAGCGGTTGAGAAAGCCAAAACCGAAAACTGGCCCAGCCGCGCCCGCACAGAATTCAGCATCAGGATGTAAAGGGCGTAGAAAATCCCTGCAAGCGCGCAAAACAGGTCGCCAACGAGGTTGGCTCGGCCGATCTCCAGCGAACCGCTCATGAGCAGGCCGGCACCGCCCAGCGCTGCGGCGATGGCGCCAAGTTCCAGCAAGCGTGGCGGTCGGTGCGCGGCAATCAGACCCCATGCCATCAGGATGACGCTGCCGCTGTTGCCGAACAGCGAGGCATTGCCCAGTTTCGTGGCCTTGATGCCGACGTGCCAGCTCGCAAGATCGAGTGCGAAGAACACGCCTGCTCCGATTACCAGTGCCAACGCAGCGCCGCGCACGCGCCGCTGGGCGGCCGCCTCTCGGGAGGAGAGGATGAAAAGAATGGGCAACGCCAGACCCAGCCGCCAGAATCCGGCGGCGACCGGTCCCGTATCGGCCAGCCGCACCAGCCAAGGGCCCAGAGCAAGAGCCAGGTTGGCCGCTATCAAAGCGGCGAGGTGAGCGGCTGTCCAGCGATGGCGGGCGCCCAAGGTTACAGCGTTGTCGACCATCGGCGCTGTCCTAGACACGGCCGCAGCCAGATGCACCAGCAAACTTCTTCGCTGCGCGAACATCGGCCGTTCTCACGCACTTGCCGCTGAGGGGAGGTCAACCAATGCTCGCCAGCTTCAGGTCACACTGGTTCGCCATTCGCGCCAGCTACTGGTTTTATCCGGCACTGTTCGCCATCGCGCGCTGCTGCTGGCGCTGATGCTCACGCATCTGGACCGGGCCGGAGCCGCCGGTGCGGGCAGTGGCGCGCGATCCGTTCACGGCGATCGCCCTGACCTCGCCGATGTGGAAGCCCGCCACCAGGCAGTGCGCAACCGCTGGGGGTAGGCTGCCGAGCTCACTCGCAAGATTCAAGGGTCCTTCCGCTCCAACCCGCGCGTCTTCCACATCGACCAGCCCACGCCGCCGGCGATCAGCACGATCGTAACTGCAAGGCTGATCAGCGGCGGAAATTTGGCCCCGCCCAGCGCGAAGTCGGCGATGAGAATTTTGCCGCCGATGAACACCAGCACCAGCGCAAGAGCATATTTCAAATAGTGGAAACGGTGCACCATCGCCGCCAAGGCGAAGTAGAGCGCGCGCAGCCCCAGGATTGCCATGATGTTCGACGTGTAGACGATGAACGTGTCCGTAGTGATCGAGAAGATCGCCGGCACCGAGTCTATCGCGAAGACCAGGTCTGCCAGATTGATGACGACAAGCGCCAGGAACAGCGGCGTCGCTGCCCATACCATACGGCCGGCAGCATCCCGTTCGCGCACGAAGAAGTGCTGCGCATGGTGCTGCCTGGTGACGCGCATGTGCCGCGATATCCAGCGGATGACCGGGTTGTTGCCGATATCGGGATCGTGATCGCTCGTCAGCAGCATCTTCACCCCGGTGAAGACGAGGAAAACGGCGAACAGGTACATCACCCAATAGGCATGCGCGATAAGTGCCGCGCCGCCGGCGATCATCAGGCCGCGCAGAACGATCACGGCCAGAATGCCCCATAGCAGGGCCCGATACTGGTAGCGCGGCGCTATGGCGAAAAAGCCGAAGATCATCGAGATCACGAACACATTGTCGATCGAGAGCGCCTTCTCGATGAAATAGCCGGTGAAGTATTCGATGCCCGACGCGCTTCCTTTCGCCCACCATATCCAGGCGCCAAACAGCATGGCGATGGCGATGTAGAAGGCTGATAGCTTCAACGACTCCAAGATGCCCATTTCCTTGTCGTCCCGGTGAAGAACGCCAAGGTCAAAGGCAGTCAGAAGCAGCACAAGGCCGGCAAACGCCAGCCAGAACCAGGCCGGAGTACCCAGCCAGTCAGCGAGCAGAAATTCCATGTGAGACGCCTGTCTTCAAACAGCAAATATCAACGCCGGCAAGAAGCACCGGCGCGCCAGGGGGCACGCCGGCGCAAAGTCACAAGCTCGGCAGAGCGGCCCCTGACGGGCGCTCCAGCAGGGCCGCAAGCCTGTTCCTGAGGCGGAGCTTCCGCTGCCACAGTCTGGCGATTTCAAGGGGGTTGGCAATCCGCCGGCGGCGCGCCTGCAAAAGTAGAGCGTCAAGTTTCTGGTGGAGTTCCATCAGACGGAAGGTGCGGTCATTCATAGGTCATTCCCTATCGAACTGGAGTTGGTCCGATCGGAAGAGCCGATGCTTTGTCCGGCTGTGCCGGCCCCGGAACCCAGGGAAAAAAGATGGGTCCTGCATCAGCTTCCACCGATGCGGTCCGACATCACGAGGCATCTGATTACCGACCAAGGCCAGTGATCCCGATGCCGCGCCAGAGGGGCCCGGCCCGCACCATTCTTTTAAGAGCGACAGGTTCCGGTTTCAAGCGCAATCGCCGATCCATATTGACGGAAGGCCATTGCCTGATATTAAAGTGATATCACTTTTGGAGGGGTCCAATGTCCGATTCCCATTTGCCCATCAACGCCAGCCGCGAACGCAAAGCATCCAGCCAGAGCGGCTACGTGATGCTGCTGATCTTTGTCCTCCTGCTCGTGGCGGCGATGGCCAGTATCGTGGATCTGGCCAGCGGGAACCCTGCCCCCGGCATGGTGCTGGCATATCTCGCCTTCATCGTTCCTGCGATCGTGCTGATCCTGCTGATCGTGTCCGGCTTCTACATGATCCAGCCGAACCAGGCCGCAGCGATCACCCTGTTCAGCAGCTATCGCGGCACGGACCGCGCTGCCGGTCTTCGCTGGATCTGGCCGTGGATGATGCGCACCAAGATCTCGGTCCGTTCCAACAATATCATTTCCGAGCGGCTGAAGGTGAACGACCTGCGCGGCAATCCGATCGAGATCGCCACCAACGTGGTGTGGCGCGTGGCCGATACGGCGCAGGCGCTGTATGACGTGGATGACTACAAGTCTTTCGTTGACGTCCAGATCGAGGCCGCGGTGCGCTCGATCGGCTCTCGCTACCCCTATGACGACATGGAGGATTGCGAGATCACCCTGCGCGGCAGCCATGCCGAGGTGAACGACCAGTTGCGCACCGAACTGATCGACCGCCTGCGCATGGCCGGCATCACCGTGGACGAGTGCGGCCTGACCCATCTCGCCTACGCGCCCGAGATCGCCGGGGCCATGCTGCGCCGCCAGCAAGCCGAAGCCGTCATCGGCGCCCGCCGCAAGCTGGTCGAAGGCGCGGTGTCGATGGTCGAGATGGCACTGGCGCAGCTTTCGGAAAAGAACGTGGTCGAGCTCGACGACGAGCGCCGCGCGGCGATGGTGTCGAACCTGATGGTCGTGCTGTGCGGCGAGCGCGACACCCAGCCCGTCGTCAATACCGGCTCGCTCTACCAGTAAGACAGTCATGGCCAGTCCCGGCAAGAAGGCGTTTCCCCTCCGTATCGATCCGGCGCTTTACGAAGCGCTGGAACGCACGGCGACCGCCGACTTCCGCTCGGTGAACGCCCAGGTCGAGGTACTTCTGCGCGAAGCGCTCGCAAAGCGCGGGATCAAGGTCAAGGCGAGCGAACCGGCACGCCGGGGCCGCCCGCCAGCGGCCGACGAAAACACGGAGGAAGAATGATGCTACATCTGTTCCTGAAAAGCGGCGCATGGTTCGCGCCCAAGCGTTATGGCTACGGTGCGGGCTTGCCCATCGCATGGCAGGGCTGGGCGCTGGTCGCATCATGGATCACGGCGCTGGCGGGCATTGGCTTGCTTGCCAAATCTCCCGAGGCCGGCGCGAGAATCGCGGCTTTCGTCCTGTTCGTCACCGTGACCGCCATGTTTCTGCTGGTCGCAGCGCGGCGCACGCGAGGCGGCTGGCGGTGGTGCTGGGGTAGTGGCGACTGATCGCGACAGGACATGGTCCGCTGCCCGTCCCGGGCCGGGACGCAGGCAAAGCTGTTTACGTCTTCGCCACCACCCCGCGCTAGACCGGCCTGATGACCGGCAATTCTCGACTCACCCTTAGCGCAGCAGCGCTGTTTCTGGCGCTTGGCGCTGTCCATGTGTCGGCGCAGAATGCCGACCGCAAGCCCTACACCGTAGTGGAAACCGGGCGAAGCTACACGCGGTTGCAGGATGCGGTCGATGCGATTGGCAAGGGCACCGGGACGATCCGCTTCGCATCGCTTCGCTTCGCTGACTGCGCGGTGCAGACAGCCGGCGATGTGACTTATCAGGCAGCCGTTCCGGGTCAGTCGGTGCTGGACGGCGTTGCCTGCGAGGACAAGGGCGCGCTTGTGCTGCGCGGACGCGCCGCCCGGATCGAAGGTCTGGTTTTCGCCAACATCCGCGTCCCTGACAAGAACGGCGCCGGCATCCGGCTGGAGCGCGGCGACTTGTCGGTAGCACAGGCGTGGTTTCGCGACAGCGAACAAGGTATCCTGACAGCCGACGGCCCCGCCAGCACGATCGCCATCGACAAGTCCACCTTCACTCGGCTCGGCACCTGCGAGGGATCGGGCTGCGCGCATTCGATCTACATCGGCAACTACGGTGCGCTCACGGTAACCCGCAGCCGGTTCGAGGCCGGCACCGGGGGGCATTACGTCAAGGCACGCGCAGAACGCGTGGCCGTGCTGAACTGCAGTTTCGACGATTCGCGCGGGCGCGGAACGAATTACATGATTGACCTGGCTGACGGCGCCACCGGACGCATCGCTGGCAACTGGTTCGTCCAGGGGCGCGACAAGGAAAACTATTCGGCCTTCATCGCCGTTGCCGCCGAGCACCGCAACCATGCTTCGGGCGGGCTGACGATCGAAGGAAACGACGCGCGCTTCGCCGCTGGAATAGACCGTCGCAGCGCCTTCGTGGCCGACTGGTCCGGCGATGCCGTGCAACTTGGCGCCAACACGCTGGGCGCAGGATTGGTGCGTTTTGAAAGGCGCTAACGTTGCCTAACCCTCAACCGACATGCCACAGTTGCAAAAGTGACCACAAATAGTCCGCAAACTGCCATCGAAATGCACATGAACTGACCAAAGGCGGTCAGAATCTTCGGCCAGATGCCCCCCATCACAACAATTCGATCAGGGGGTTTCACGCCATGCGTTTCCAGACCATTCGCCGTGCCTGCGCGGTGAGCACATGCATCGCCGCCATCGTCGCGGCCACCCCGGCGTTCGCTGCCGACGCGGATGCCGCTGACGCGGACGCTTCGGGCGATGCCATCATCGTCACCGGTGCGCGCACGACCTACAACAACTCGGCCGTGACCGAGCAGATGATCGCCACGCAGCCGCCGGTCGCCTCGGTGACCGATCTCGTCGACACGCTGCCCGGCGTGCAGGTGCAGCAGGGTGATGCCTTCGGCTTCGACGACTGGTCCACGACGATCTCGATCCGCGGTTTCCAGACCAACCTCGACCAGCAGCAGGTGGGCATCACCATCGACGGGCTCCCCAACGGCGGTTCCAGCTACGGCGGCGGCTCCAAGGCCAACCGCTTCATCGACACCCAGAACATCGGCACGGTCGTCGTGTCGCAGGGCACGGCCGATATCGGCTCGCTGTCCAACGAGGCTCTCGGCGGCACGCTGGACTTCGTGACGTCCGACCCGCTCGACGAGATGCGCGTGCGGCTGTCCGGCTCGCTCGGTGATTTCCAGGCCAGCCGCTACTATGGCCGCTTCGACACCGGAACGTTCCTTGGCGGTAGCGCAAAGGCGTGGATCTCCTATTCGCATCAGGAGGCCACCGACTGGATCAACGGCTCCGCGCAGAACCACCGCGACCATTTTGCCGGCAAGTTCATCATCGACAGCCCGGTGAAGCTGACCGGCTATGCCGCATACGACGAGGCGCACGAGGACAACTACGATCAGGTATTTTCCGCGCTGCAGTACCAGATGGTGCCTGACCAGGATGGCCTCGTCGGCGTCTGGACCGGCATCCCCTACCAGGATCAGGCCTATCGCCGCGCCTGGTCCACGCTGCGCAAGAACTTCTTCGGTTACCTGAAGGCAGACGCGACAATCGCCAATGCGCTCGACCTGCATGCTTCGGTCTATTACCATGACATGGCCGGTCGCGGCGATTGGGTGCCGCAGTATGTGGTGGACGTCACCAACGACGGCCCCGGCAATCCGCAGAGCGAACTCGCCGGCACGCGCACCGTGCAGGGCGGATCGCCGCTTGGACGGATCTACTTCGTCGATGCGAATGGCGTTTCTTTGACGCCGACCGCCGGCTGCGTCGGCAGCATCCCCTATCCCTATGGCGGCACGACCGACCCCAACTACGATCCCGCCTGTTATGCGCCCGGTGCCATCGGTGCGCAGTCCTATCGCCACACGCACTACCGCAAGGACCGCACCGGCGGCACCGTCGACGCTTCGTGGAAAGCCAACCTTGGCGGGATCGAGAACACGCTGCGCGGCGGCCTGTGGTACGAGGACACCAACCGGCAGGAATGGCGCGACTGGCACAACGTGACCGACACCACGGTCGGACCAGCCTACGACAACGTCCCCTACTGGACCCAGTACAGCCGCAAGTATCCGCAGGACACCTTCAAATGGTACGTGCAGGACACGGTGACGTTCGGACCGGTGACGGCCAATTTCGGTGCAAAGCAGTTCATAAACCACATCGACCGTATCGATCAGTTCGGCCAGACGCCGGACGCCGGCTTCAAGTCCACCTCCGACGTGCTACTTTCGGGCGGCATCCAGTTCGAACCGATCACCGGGCTCAACGTGTTTGCCGGCTATGCCGAGAACTTCAAGGCACTGTCCGATTCAGTGCTGGAGTTCAGCAATGCCGACCTGACCGAACTGCAACCCGAGACCGCCGAGAACTGGGAAGCGGGCGTGCGTTATGAAAGCCGCGTGTTCAACGCCTCGGCAACCTGGTTCAAGAGCAAGTTCTCCAATCAGGTCATCTTCGTATCCAACAACACGTCGGCAGGCCCAGACTATCTGGGCGAAGGTGACGGCAAGTTCTTCAACGCCGGCGGCATCGATTCCGAAGGGTTCGAACTTCTTGCCAATATCCGCCCCGTCGCCGGGCTGAACCTCTACGGTGCCTATACCTACATCGACGCTACCTACCGCGGCACCGGCAACGCCGCGCTGGACCTCGAACAAGGCGTGACGCCCGGCAACGTCGTCACCGGCATCCCGAAGCACATGTGGGTGCTTGCCGGCAGCTACAACTACGGACCGGTTACGCTGGGCCTCACCGGCAAATACACCGGCGATCGTTTCGTCAATGCCGGCAACACCTGGACTGCGGACAACTACTTCCTGACCGACCTCAACGTGAGCGTGAAGGGTGAGGCCCTGACCAACTGGTTGCAGGACCTCGACTTCACGCTGACCATCAACAACCTGACCGACGAGGACTATCTCGGCGGCATCTCCGGCGGCGGGGCGTGGATCGGCGCGCCGCGCACGATGATGTTCAGCGTGACCGCCGACTTCTGATCCCGGCTCCGGGGGAGCGCATCTCCAACGCGCTCCCCCAAAGCTTCGCAAAACCGCAACCTGGCCGCGGCGTATCGCATTCGGCCGCATCGCATCAAGCCCCCAGCAGGAGCGCAAAGCCATGAGCAGAACCGTCCACCACGCTGCCGTTTCACGCCGCGCCCTGCTTGCCGGCATTGCCGGCAGCGCGGCGTTCCTCGCCATGCCCTCGGCGCTTCTCGCACGTTCCGTCGCGGCGAACCCGGTTTTCCGCCACGGCGTCGCCAGCGGCGATCCGGATGCTACCAGCGTTGTTCTGTGGACGCGCGTGACATCGGCGGAGAAGCCATCGGTCACATGGGAAATCAGCCTTTCGCCCGACTTCGCCGACGTGCTCAAGTCCGGCACATTCACTACCGATGCCGCGCGCGATTTCACGGTGAAGGTGCTGGTCGGTGGCCTGTCGCCGGGGGGAATGTATTACTACCGGTTCCGTAGCGCGGATGCCGTGTCCCCGCTCGGACGCGCACGCACCTTGCCCGAAGGCAAGCTCGACCGCCTCGGTATCGCGCTTGCCTCATGCTCCAATTATGCCTTTGGTTTTTTCAACGCCTATGACGCCATCGCCCGCGACGCCGATGTCGATTTCGTGCTGCACACGGGTGACTACATCTACGAATACGGCGGCAAGGACGGATGGGGCGCCGAAGTCTCGCATAAAATCGGCCGCGTTCACGATCCACTCCACGAAATCGTCTCGCTGACCGACTATCGGACCCGCCACGCCCAGTACAAGACCGACCTCGGCGCGCAGGCGATGCATGCCAATCACACCCTGCTTGCCTGCTGGGACGATCACGAAAGCGCCAACAACCCCTGGACCGGCGGCGCCCAGAACCACCAGCCCGCGACGGAAGGTGACTGGCCCGCGCGCCGTGCCGCCTCGATCCAGGCCTATTTCGAATGGATGCCGGTGCGCGAGCCCGAATGGCTTGCGGTGAAGGGCCGCACGCGCATGCAGTTCTGGCGCGAGTACAGGTTTGGCGATCTGGCGCTGCTGCACACGCTGGAAACGCGCCATACCGGCCGCGCGAAGCAGGTCGAATACGTCGATCATGCCTCTACCATCGCCGACAAGGCTTCTGCTGAAGCATTCCGAAAGAACGTGCTGGGCGCGCCGGACAGGCCGATGCTGTCAGCCCAGATGGAAGCCGATCTCGAGGCCGCGTTGACTCGCTCGGTCAAGGTTGGCCAGCCGTGGCGGATCATCGGCTCTCCGATGGTCATCGGACGGCTGGACGTCCCCGACGTCGCGGCGCTGGGCATCGTTCCGGACCCCGCCGCGAAACTGGCTGCGGCCAAAACGCCCGAGGAACTTGGCAAGCTGGCCGCAGATCCGGCGGTCGCGATCGCATGGAAGGGCCGCTACAACTTGCCCGACTACACCGATGCCTGGGGCGGCTATCCCTGGGCGCGGGAACGGCTCTATGACCTTTCCCGTCGTGCCGGTGCCGGCGATCTCATTTTCCTCTCCGGTGACAGTCACAGCTTCTGGCTCAATGATCTTGCCGACGACGATGGCCACCCGGCGGGCATCGAATTCGGCACGGCCGGGATCTCCTCGCCGGGCGATTTCGTCTCCAGCGGCTTCGACGATGCCACCTCGCGCGCGCTGGACGAGGCCTATGCCGAGCATGTTCCGGAAATCGTCTGGACCGACAACATGCACCAGGGTTACGTCCGCGTGGAATTCGGGCGCAAGGAAGGCCTCGCCACCTTCATCGGCGTGGATACCGTGTTGTCACCCTCCTACAGCACGATGGTCCTGCGCCGGGCCCCCTTCGTTCGCAAGGCAAACGGCATCGCATTGGCCTGAGACCCCGGAAAAGAGCGCGCCGATATGACAGCCGCGTCACCGAACTGCCAACAGGCTGTCACCACCTTCCGCTAATCGCCCGCCCGGGGAATGATCAGGGGAAGCGTGTCACCGATGCAGTTCGGAGGCCGGGAATTATGCGCCGCTACCGGTGCCAGATTACTTTCAGCACGCGGCATTGGCCGGTCGCTTCTGTGCCTGCGCCGGCTGCTCATCGCCGGCGCGCTCATGGCCGGAGCGTCGTTCGCAGACCCGCTGCCGGCACCCGACAGCCAGCCTTCGCGGATGGCGAGCGACACCCGTTGCCGCGCCAGCGACGTGTCGGTGATGACCTACAACGTCGCCGGCCTGCCCTGGCCGCTGGCGAAGAAGGGCCCTGATGCGCTGACCGCCATCGGGAAGCGACTTGCACGGCTTCGTGCGCGGGGGTGCGCTCCTGCCGTGGTCGTCCTTCAGGAGGCGTTCTCCGACGATGCCAAGGCGATTGGCCGGATCGCCGGGTACAAGTTCTTGGTCGAAGGCCCCTACCTGCGCTCCGGCACATGGCCTCGCGATGCCGGCACGCCGGACTGGACGCTGGGCGAGACGGCGGGAACGCCGGTCGGCAGCGGGCTCATCGTGATGTCCGACCTCCCGGTCGCGGAAGTACGCCGGGCGGCGTTCCCGCAAGGGGCCTGCGCCGGGCTGGACTGCCTTGCCGCCAAGGGCGTACTTCTCGTCACGCTGGAACTTCCCGGCGGCCGCAACATCATGGTCGCGGACACGCATCTCAACAGCAAGGGCGCTTCCGGAGCGGCAGCATCGCGCACGCAGGCCGCCTATCAGCGTCAGGCCGACTTCCTGGCGCAATTCCTTCGAGAGAGCCGTGACGCCGAAATGCCCCTTGTGATCGCCGGAGATTTCAACCGGGGACAGCGCGCGGAGCGGACACACGCCCTGCAATCGGCCCTGGAGCGGCTTGCAGGGGCACCAGTGCTCGATGGCTTGCGCACCTGCATGATCGGCGCACCCGCGCCGGCGACCCGCTCGGCAGATGCTCGCACGATAGCGCAGCGCGCAAGAGACATGCAGTACGCCATCAACGGCACGCATGGTGCCTTGCGACCCGTGGGCGCGGACATCCCTTTCGGCACGGAATCCGATGGATCGATGCTGTCCGACCACATCGGCTACACGATCCACTACGCCTATGTGCCGGGGTTGCTCGGCTCTTGAAACAAGGCTGACGCGGTAACCGGCGAACCACGCGGATCAGACTCGGGGGCGCTCGGCCGACGTATGGTGAACCGGCGCCCGGCCGGGGCCAGAGACGAGAACCGCCCAAGACACAAAAACAAGGGGCCGACAGTTTGCACTGCCGGCCCCGATCCACATGGGGGGTGGATCCTCTTGTTCGTACTGGCGTTCGTATCGCCTGATCAGGCGGCCTTACCGGCCTGATAGCGCTCGATCGCCTCGATCACGATCTGGCGGGCATCGTCGGCCCCGCCCCAGGTGCCCACGCGCACCCACTTTTCCTTTTCCAGATCCTTGTAGTGCGTGAAGAAGTGCTCGATCTGCTTGAACAGGATTTCGGGCAGATCGTCTTTCTCGTTCACGTTGGTATAATACGGGAAGGTCGAATCCACGGGCACGCAGACCAGCTTCTCGTCACCGCCGTGTTCGTCCTCAAGGTTGAGGACGGCGATCGGGCGGGCGCGAACGACGCAGCCCGGAATGAACGGCGAGCGCGCGACGACCAGCGCGTCGAGCGGGTCGCCGTCAGGCGACAGCGTGTGCGGCACGAATCCGTAGTTGGCAGGGTAGCGCATCGGCGTATGAAGGATGCGATCGACAAAGAGCGCACCGGAATCCTTGTCGAATTCATACTTTACCGGCTCGCCGCCGACCGGAACCTCGATAATGACATTAAGACTCTCGGGCGGATTGTCCCCAACGGGAATCATGTCGATGCGCATAGTGGTCCTTCAATACTGGCCAGGAAAGAATCCCGCCGGTTGGATCAAGATGTGCGCGGCTTAGCCTTGACTTTTTTGCACCGCAACAGTGTTCTCGCGTTCGCGAAAATTAGTCCCGCCGTGGTGCAAGTAGTTTGTCCATACCATTGACCTGACCCGGCGTGGTGCTTTCCAGCCAGGGAAAGCGCAGGCCGCCATGGTAATCGATTTCAACCGTTTCGTACCGATCGCCGCGCTTCATCAGCAGCGCGGTGGCGCCGCTACCGCTGGCCTTGGCCGCCGTGATCGCCTTGCGGATGACGTCCTTTGAATAGGCGCTGCCATTGACGGCCACGAGCTTCATCCCTCCAACGATGCCAGCGTTGTAGGCCGGCCCGTCCCATAACGTGGCTGTGACGATACCTTCATCGTCCAGCGAAATGCCGAGCGAATACGTGAGGTCGAGCGTCTTGCGATGATCCGCCACGCCCTTTTCGTAAGGGTTCGGCGTATCCTTCCACACCAGCTTGTAGCCGGCCATCTCGATGCCCTTGAGCGGTGCCGGCTGCCCGGCCTGGTACAGCCGGGTCTTCAGGAAGCCCGCCCAGTCATACGGATAGATGCCGTTCAGCGTGCTCGCCACTTCGTCGAAATCGTAGGTAAGTTCGCCCCAGTCGCCGTCACGCACGCCGAAGAAGGCCTTGGCGAAATCGTCGAGTCCCTTGGCGCCCCCAGTGCCCTTGCGAATGATCTGGTCCGCTTCCAGCCACGTGAGCGCGCCTTCGACGTAGTAATCCTCCCCGCGAGTCAGCGAAGAATAGGGCAGCGGACGGCGGCGGTTGAGGATCGGTGCATGGGTGGTGTCCTCCACCGAGCGCCAGCCGCGCCCCGGCGTGCCCTCGGCATACTTCGCCGCGGCCCCGGCAAACGCGCCAAGGATCGTCTCGGTCTTCTGGACGCCCGATCGCGCTGCCAGCACATAGCCCCAGAACTGCGTCTGCCCTTCGTAGACCCACAGCAGCGTGTTCTGCATCGGTTGCTGGTAATCCGGCGTCCACAGATCAGCCCCGCGCCGGTACTTTCCGTTCCAGCTGTGGACGAACTCATGCGGGATGACGTTATGATCCCAGTCCATCTTTTCCCAGTCGGTCCACGCGGTGGGTTCGTACTGGTTCTCGCTGGAGCGATGATGCTCCAGCCCGATCCCCCCCATGCGGTCAGTCAGAGCCAGGAGGAAATCGTAATGGTCGAAATGGCGCGCGCCGAAGGTCGCCAGCGCCTCATCCACCAGATTGCGGTAAGTCTGCATGTGCTCGGGCTTGATCGCCAGTAGGTCCTGCTCATCGGCAACAGCGTCCATGTAGACGTCGTGACCAAGATCCCAGCGCTGGGCGTGGATGCCGGCGAAGATCGGCGAATCGACCAGCCGTTCGTAGTCGGTGGCCGTCCACGTCACGGTGTTGCCGCTGCGCTTCATGCCGTCGAGCGCGGTGAACACGGTCCAGTTCTTGGGGAAGGTGACGGTCGGCTTGAAGGTGATGCCGCGCGTATAATAGCCGGCAGGATAGAGGCTCATCTTCTCCCACTGCAGGTTCAGCATCTCCTGCGTCATGGTGATGCGCCCCTCGTTGCCCTGGACGGGAGAGGTGTGGATGAACTTCGCCGTCACGTTGCGGGTGCCCGCCGGCAGCGCGAGATGGAAGGCGTTCACCGCCACCGTGTCACGGTTCCATCCGATCTCCTTGCCATCGGCGAAGAAGTGGATGTCGGCCAGCAGCGCGAAAGGCCCGGTGGGCGAGTGGTTGCCGGGTAGCCAGCTCGGCTGCATGACGATGAGGCTCTGCGCACCTGGGGCAACGGGGAAAGTCTGCACGACGTGGTAGATGCCGCGCACCGTGTCGGTAGCGTCGATGTCGAGCGAGACCGTGCCGGGATAAGCAACGTCACGGGCTGCGGGGATCGAAGCCGGAAGTGCGGGGGCCATGGGGCGCGTACGCGCGGGATCATCCTGCGCCGAGGCGGGCAGCGAAGCGATCGAAAGGGCGGCGAGAGCGACGAGCGGAGCGGCTGCGAAATTTAGTTTCATCACCGCGCACTTTAACCACGGAGCCGCAAGTGGCAACCGTCGTTTGGCGTATATCCCTCGGCTCAGCCGCGCGCCCTGCACTTTCCCCGTGCGCACATTCCGGCTAAGCGCCCGCGTCATGAGCAATACCCCACAGGCCATTCGCGGAACGCAGGACATTTTCGGCGCAGATGCCGAGGCTTTCGCCCATGTCGTCGACACTTTCGAGCGCGTTCGCAAACTCTATCGTTTCCGCCGCGTGGAAATGCCGGTGTTCGAGAAGACCGCCGTGTTCTCGCGCTCGCTGGGCGAGACGACCGACGTCGTGTCCAAGGAGATGTACTCGTTCGAGGATCGCGGCGGCGAATCGCTGACCCTGCGCCCGGAATTCACAGCCGGCATCGCCCGCGCCTATCTGACCGACGGCTGGAAGCAGTATGCGCCGCTCAAGGTCGCGACGCACGGCCCGCTTTTCCGCTACGAGCGCCCGCAGAAGGGGCGCTACCGCCAATTCCATCAGATCGACGCGGAAGTGATCGGCGCGGCCGAACCGATGGCCGACGTCGAACTGCTGGTCATGGCCGACCAACTGCTCAAGGAACTGGGTATCGCCGACGGCGTGACGCTGCAGCTCAACACGCTGGGCGATGCGGAAAGCCGCGAGGCGTGGCGCGCCGCACTGATCGAGTATTTCCGCGACCACAAGGCTTCGCTGAGCGAGGATTCGCAGGAACGGCTGGAACGCAACCCGCTGCGCATCCTCGATTCGAAAGACCCGCGCGACAAGCCGTTCACCGCCGACGCGCCGAAGATCGACGATTTCCTGTCGGCTGAGGCGCAGGAGTTCTTCGGCAAGGTGACACAAGGGCTCGAGGCTGCATCGGTGGACTTCGTCCGTGCCCCGGCCCTTGTGCGTGGGCTGGACTACTACCGGCACACTGCTTTCGAATTCGTAACCGACCGGCTTGGCGCCCAAGGGACTGTCCTCGGCGGCGGCCGCTATGACGGCTTGATGGAAGCGCTCGGCGGTCCGGCGACGCCGGCGGTCGGCTGGGCAGCGGGCATAGAGCGGCTGGCGATGCTGGTTGGGGGTGAAAACGTGGACTTTGATCCTACGCCAGTCTTTGCGGTGGTTCCTGACGCACCTTCTATGCGGGAAGAGGCAGATCGAATTGCATTCCATCTGCGATCCAACGGCCGGAAGGACTATTATATTTGGACGGCTTTTAAAGGCCATGGCAAGAAATTGGCAGCGAAAGCGAAGAACGATGGGGTGGACGCAATACTCTTTGTTCGCGAGGCTGATAATCCTCTAAACCGGCTGCATTTGACGAATGTCAAAGCAAGCGGAGGGGACGCCATGTCGGATTTGTTCGACATTCTTGCCTGTCTGCCGGCTCCGTACACCGGACTGTCAGGCGAGGGCTGAACGGTACAACCACGACATGTCCGTTTCCGACGCCCGTCTAGCCCAGATCGGAGCGCGCTTCGCCCAACTGGAAGCGCGCCTTGCCTCCGGCACGCTGGAAGGCGACGCTTTTGTGGCCGCCAGCCGCGACTATGCCGAACTGGAGCCGGTCGCCCGCGTCGCTGCCGAAGTGGCGAACATGCGCGGCGAACTGGCCAGCCTGCAGGCGCTCGACGATCCCGACCCCGAAATGCGCGCTCTCGCCGAGGAGGAAGCCGCTCGGATCAAGGCCGAGTTGCCGGAGGCCGAGCGCAATCTCGCCATCGCCATGCTGTCCCGCGATTCCGCCGACCAGCGTCCGGCGATGCTGGAAATCCGGGCCGGTACTGGCGGCGACGAGGCGGCGCTATTCGCCGCCGATCTCTACCGCATGTACGAGCGCTATGCCGCCGAGCAGGGTTGGCGGGTCGAGATGATCTCGGTGAACGCGAACGATCTTGGCGGCTTCAAGGAAGTGGTCGCCAATGTCGCCGGCACCGGCGTGTTCGCCAAGCTGAAGTTCGAGAGCGGAGTCCACCGCGTCCAGCGCGTGCCGGTCACCGAAAGCGGCGGGCGCATCCATACCTCGGCGGCGACCGTCGCGGTTCTGCCCGAGCCGAGCGAAGTGGACGTGCAGATCGAGGACAAGGATCTCAAGATCGACATCTACCGCGCCAGCGGCGCCGGCGGCCAGCACGTCAACACCACCGATTCCGCAGTGCGTATCACCCACCTGCCCAGCGAGATCGTCGTCACCTGCCAGGACGAGCGCAGCCAGCACAAGAACAAGGCCAAGGCGATGCAGGTGCTGCGTGCGCGCCTCTACGAGAAAATGCGTAGCGAGGCGCAGGGCGCGGAAGCCGAAGCGCGCAAAGCCATGGTCGGTTCCGGCGACCGTTCCGAACGCATCCGCACCTATAACTTCCCCCAGGGCCGCGTTACCGATCACCGGATCAACCTGACTCTCCATCGTCTGCCCGAAGTGCTGGAAGGCACCGGCCTCGGCGAACTCGTCGATGCCCTGATTGCCGAGGACGAAGCCAAGCGCCTGGCGGCGATGGATGCCTGATCAGCCGCAGGAAGCGCGCTTTGCCCCGTCCGTAGCGGAAGCCGTTCGCGATGCGGCTGCCGCGCTAGCCATCTCGAGCGATACCGCGCGCCTTGATGCGGAAGTGCTGATGGCTCACGCGCTGGGCGCGACGCGCTCCGAGCTGCTGCTGCGCCACATGCGCAGCCCCGCGCCGCCCGGCTACGATGCGCTCATCAAACGCCGCGCCGCGCATGAACCCGTCGCCTACATCACCGGAACGCAGGAGTTCTTCGGCCTTCCCTTCAAGGTGACGCCCGACGTGCTCATCCCGCGCGGCGATTCCGAAGTGCTGGTTGAAGCCGCACTCGCCGCCCGGCCCGACGCCGGCAAGGTGCTCGATTGCGGAACCGGCTCGGGCGCGCTTTTGCTGGCGGTACTCGCGAATCTGCCCGGTGCAAGCGGGGTGGGCATCGACGCCTCGCCTGCCGCGGTGGCGATAGCGGAGGAGAACGCACTAGCTCTCGGCCTTGGAGACCGGAGCCGGATGATCGCGGCGGACTGGCACCAGCCGGGCTGGTCAAGCGCGCTTGGCGGCCCTTTCGACCTGATCCTGGCCAACCCGCCCTACGTCGAGGGCGATGCCGCGCTGGACGCATCGGTCCGCGACTTCGAGCCGGCCTCCGCGCTGTTCGCCGGGCCGGAAGGGCTCGACGATTATCGAGCACTGATACCCCAGCTGGCCTTCCTGCTGGCCGATGGCGGTATCGCCTTTGTCGAGATCGGATATCGGCAGGCCGAAGCCGTCAGCGCCATCGGCTCGGCGGCCGGAATGCATGCAAAAGTGCACCTCGACTTGGCCGGTCGCCCTCGGGTTATCGCTTTTTCCCCGTAAATACGCGGCTGCGAATAAGATTCTTCTTGGAATCGCGCCGCGGAGTGCCTAAACGTTATCTGGTACCGGCTGATGGATGAAAATTCCCATTTCCGGCTCACCTCCATCATTTGCAATCGGTCGCGGTTATATGCCTCGGCAAGGCAGATGGGGAACACGCTCGGCAGCCGGGGGGCCAGCCGTGATCACAAACGTTCGGCAACCCGGCCACAGTGGCTTGGGCCCAGGGGTTTTGAGGAAAGTCATCCTTGAATAACAATCGTGGTAATAACCGCAGGCGCGGCCGCGGCAACAACCGTCAGCAGGGCGGCCAGCAGATCAATCGTATCGACAGCAGGGCACGGGGCAACGCTCCGCAGCTGCTTGAGAAGTACAAGAAGCTGGCCCATGACGCGCATCTCAATGGTGACCGGGTGACGGAGGAATACTACCTCCAGTTCGCCGATCACTATTTCCGCGTCATCTCCGACCAGAAGCAGCGCCAGGAAGAGGCCCGCCAGCCCCGCCGCGATGACCGCTCCTCGGATTATGACGATGAGAACTCCGAGGACGATATCTACGGGGAAAACGGTCAGTCGTCCGGCGAACACCAGGGCAACGGCGATCGCGGCGAGCGCTCTGAACGGCGCAGCGGGAACGAGCGCAGTGGCAACGAACGCGGCGGAAACGATCGGGGTGACCGGGGCGAGCGTCAGGGTGACCATGATCGGGGCCGTCGTCCGGAACGCTCCGACGATGCCGATGAAAGCCCTGCCGAGCAGGCTGCGGAAACGGCCGAGAGCGGCGAGGTCGATCCGTCGATCTACGAGCCTGCGGAAAATCCCTTCGTTCGCGACAACCGCGCTTCGCGCGGCCTGAAGCAGCGCAAACCGCGTGGCCGGGTCCGCGGCGACGATGGCGAAGTGGCAGCGAGCGACGATGACGGCGCATCCGAAGGAAACTTCGATCCCACCGTCCTGCCGCCCTCGATCTCATCGGCCAAGTCGTCCGAAAAGCCCGCGCGCGCGTCAAAGGCCGCCAAGGCGGGCACCGAGGACGATACCGCTGCGGAGGAAAAGCCCAAGCGCCGCCGCACCCGCAAGGCCGCCGCCGATGACGGCGATGGCAAGCTGGAAGCCGTAAACGGCTGAATACCTTTATTGCGACATTCCCGCCCGCCGCGCGCAACTTCGCTTGCGTCGCGGCGGGCGCAGCTTAAATACCCGTGCCGATGCAGTCCGATCGGCGCGTGCCCCTTTTCCCCCGGATTTTTGCCGTGGCCCTGCGCTTTCCGCGCCTTTGCGCCATCGCCGCTGGCGCACTTGCGAGTTGCGGCTTTCAGCCCCTTTCGCTCTGGCCGCTGACGTTTCTGGCGGTCGCATGGCTGCTGGAACTGGTTGTCCGGTCCAGAACGGCACGCGGCGCCCTCTTCACCGGATGGTGCTTCGGGCTCGGTCACTTCACGCTGGGCAATAACTGGATCGCCACGGCTTTCACCTATCAGGCGAACATGCCCGTGTGGCTGGGCGGCATCGCCGTCGTGCTGCTCGCGATCTACCTCGCGGTTTTCCCCGCGCTGGCGGCCTGGGCGGCATCGCTGGCGACAAGGCAGGCCCGGAGCATCGCTTCGAACAGGGCATTCGTCATCACGACATTGATGCTCGCTGCCGCGTGGATCGTCACCGAATGGCTGCGCGGATGGGCGTTCACCGGCTTTGCCTGGAACCCGCTGGGCGTTTCGCTGCTGGGTTCCTACGATGCGCGCGGCCTTGCAATGACCGCACCCTGGCTGGGCACTTACGGCCTTTCAGGACTGGTGGTGCTGATTTCCGCCTTGCCCGGCCTGTGCATTCGCGCCGCGCTTGGCACCTCGGGCAGGCGGCGCTGGCTGCCGGTGACGACGGGCATCGCGGTTTTCGCCGCCCTTGCCGCCTTGATGCTGCTACCCGATCCTTGGGCGCACGAGAAAGAGGGTTCGATCCGCTTCACCCTGATCCAGCCCGATCTGCGACAAGAGATCATCGACGATCCCCGGCATTACGAGGCCAACTTCGTGAAGATGGCCCGGCTCTCGCTGCCTGACGATCCGGGCGAGAAGCGCGTGGTTTTCTGGCCCGAATCCGGCCTCGGCGACTACTTGCGAGACGGCTATCCCGGCTACCTCTATCGCATGTATACTTATGCCGGAGATCCGGTCATCGCCCGCGAACGCATTGGCCGCGTCATCGGGCCCTATGGCATGCTGCTCACCGGCGCCGTCGACATGGTGATGGAAGGCGATGACGGCGTGGCCGCCCGCAATTCCGTGACCATGATCAACGGCGGCGGCGACATCGTCGGCGGATATTCGAAAGCCCATCTCGTCCCGTTCGGCGAGTACCTGCCTCTGCGCTGGCTGCTCGAACCTCTGGGCGCGTCTCGCCTGGTCGCGGGCGTGCTTGATTTCTGGCCCGGTCCCGGCCCCCGTTCCTATGACCTGGGCAGCTGGGGCGAGGTCGGCGTGCAGATCTGCTACGAGATCGTCTTCAGCGGCAAGGTCGTCGACCCTCACAATCGCCCGGATTACATCTACAACCCCTCGAACGATGGCTGGTTCGGATCGTGGGGGCCGCCCCAGCATCTGGCGCAGGCCCGCCTGCGGGCGATCGAGGAAGGCTTGCCCGTGCTGCGATCGACGACGACCGGGATCAGCGCCGTGATAGACGCGGACGGCATCGTGCGCGCGCACGTCGCCCGCCATGCCGCGGGCCGGATCGATGGGCGCATTCCCCCTCCACACGAACCAACGCTGTTCGCGCGCATGGGCAACGCGCTGCCGCTGGCATTCGCTGCGCTGCTGTTCCTGGTGGCATTTTCCATGGTTGCGTTGGACCGCAGGCAGCGCTAGACCGCGAGGACATAAAGCTTCCTTTATATCCCTTATTCGCAGGTTCTTTGCATGCGCAGTGACTATGTTTTCACCTCCGAGAGCGTTTCGGAAGGGCATCCCGACAAAGTTTCCGACCAGATTTCCGACGCCGTCGTCGATCTGTTCCTGTCCAAGGACCCCGAGGCACGCATTGCCTGCGAAACGCTGACGACCACCCAGCTGGTGGTGCTGGCCGGTGAGATCCGCTGCAAGGGCGTGTTCGAGAATGACGAATGGGCCCCCGGCGCCCTGGAAGAGATCGAAAAGACGGTCCGCGCGGTCGTGAAGAAGATCGGCTACGCGCAAGACGGCTTCCACTGGGAAAACTTCGAGTTCATCAACCGCCTGCACGCCCAGTCCGCCCACATCGCGCAGGGTGTCGATGCCTCCGGCAACAAGGACGAAGGCGCGGGCGACCAGGGAATCATGTTCGGCTTCGCCTGCGACGAGACGCCCGACCTGATGCCCGCGACGCTCGACTACAGCCACAAGATCCTCCAGCGCCTGTCGGACGACCGTCACTCCGGCGCGGCCCCCTTCCTCGAGCCCGATGCCAAGAGCCAGGTCACGCTGCGCTTTGAGGGCGGCGTGCCCGTCGCGGCGACCGCCATCGTCGTCTCCACACAGCACAAGGAAGGCTATGATGTGGGCGAGCGCGAAGCCGAGCTGAAGGCTTATGTCCGCAGGGTCGTGACCGAAATCCTGCCTGACGGCTTCGTCAATGACGAGACGAAGTTCCACATCAACCCGACCGGATCGTTCGTGATCGGCGGCCCGGACGGCGACGCCGGTCTCACCGGCCGCAAGATCATCGTCGATACCTACGGCGGCGCCTCGCCGCATGGCGGCGGCGCCTTCTCCGGCAAGGACCCGACCAAGGTCGACCGTTCGGCTGCTTACGTGACCCGCTATCTGGCGAAGAATGTGGTCGCGGCCGGCCTGGCCGCCCGCTGCACCATCCAGGTCTCCTACGCCATCGGTGTTTCCGAGCCGCTCTCGCTCTACGTCGATCTCCATGGCACCGGCACCGTCTCCGAAGAGGCGCTGGAAGCAGCATTGACCAAGGTCGCCGCCGACAAGCTGGGCGGCCTCACCCCGCGCGGCATCCGCGTCGGCCTCGGCCTCAACAAACCGATCTACTTCCAGACCGCTGCCTACGGCCACTTCGGCCGCAAGCCCGAAGGCGACCTGTTCCCGTGGGAGCGCACCGACCTGACCGACGCGCTGAAGGCCGCGCTCAACTAACCGCGGGCCGGTTCTGGCAGTTCATCGAAAAAGGGCCCGGTTTCACTGAAACCCGGCCCTTTTTTCTGTCTGGGACGCCGCCTACCTGGCTGCAAGTTCCTTCACGATGCGCGGAGCGGGATAGATCGTCTCCAGTGCCTCCTGCAAAGCGGCAGCAGAAACGACGACGGTGCGGTTGAGCACTGGATCGTAGCCGTAGTTGCCGCCGAGCGAATGGATGTTGCCGTCGAATGCGGCGCCGATCACCGTGCCCGCCTTGTCGATCACCGGCGAGCCGGAATTGCCGCCGATGATGTCGTTGGTGGTCACGAAGTTGTATGAGACCGACTTATCGATTTGCGCTTCCTTGGCTGCGAAAGCGGGGGCGAGATCGAACGGCGGGGCGCCCGTAGCGCGCTCGAAGGTGCCGCCGATGGTCGTCTGGAATGGCACCTGTGCACCGCGCTCGGTCCAGCCCTGCACCTTGCCGTAGCTGATCCGCAGCGTGAAGGTGGCGTCGGGATAGACGGTATCGCCATAGGCAGCGAAGCGCGCGTCGGTCAGCGTGGCACCGGCTGCGGCGGCGGGGCCGGAATAGGCTTCGTCCACCTGCTTGCGCAGTTCGCGCTGGCGCTCGTCCAGCTTGCGGGCATAGACGATCATCGGATCGTCGGAGGCGGCGATGGCTGCCCCGCCGCCTTCCCACAGCGTATTGCGATAGGCCGGATCGGCCAGCTTCGAGCCGGAAACCAGCCGCTGTGATAGCGCCTCGGGGCTTTCCTTGCCAAGCAGCAGCTTCGTGTCGGGATCGTCCACGCCGAGGTATTCGCGGGCCTTGGACAGGCTCCACTCCATCCGCAACTGGTCCAGCCACGGATAGACCGGTGCTTCATCGAGCAGACGCTTCTCGGTCAACGGCAATGCGCTGTCGGTATAGCCCGGCAGACGCTCGGCATTGGGCTTTGCCCGCTCGGCCGCCGCCGTAACCAGCGTATGGGCATAGGCATAAAGATCGCTCGAAGGCTCGATGAAGCGCGAGGACAGGTAGAGCGCCCGGTAGGCCTCGACTGCCTTGTCCATCTGCGCCCAGGGATCGCCGATGCCCGCCTTGCCTGCGCTCTTCGCCTTGAGGTCAGCTTCCGCCTTGGCGAGCGTCGCGGTAAAGGCCGGATCGTTGAGCGCCTTCGTGCGGCCGATATAGACCTTGAGGCTGTTCTCGACGCCGTTCAGCATGTCGAGCCCCTCGCGCTGGCGCTCGGGGCTTTCCTCCATGGCGCGGATCAGGCGGCCGCGCAGTTCCGAAGCCGTGGTGACGGTGACGGGCAGGCGTACCTCACGCTCGAAGGCCAACTGGCTCTGTGTGTAGAGCCGCGACGTCGAGCCGGGGTTGCCGACCACGAACGTTGCCTCGCCCTGCTTGGGCGTGCGCGGGTTCCACTTCAGGTGGGCCGGGGTCTTCACCGGCTTGCCGTTCTCATAGGCGCGCAGGAATGCGCCATCCAGATCGTAGCGCGGAAAGTTGAAGTTGTCCGGATCGCCGCCGAATGTCGCCGCGCGATCCTCCGAGGCCCAGACCAGCCGGACGTCGGAATACTTGCGATAGGTGTAGAGCTTGTACTGGCCGCCGCCGAACAGCGTGACGACCTGGCAGCGCGTGGTGGCGCGATCAGTGCAATTCGCCGCCTCGATCTCGGCTATCCGCGCATCACGGGCCTTGGTCAGCGCTTCTCCGGTGAGCGCACCGATCGCGTCCTTCACATCCGAAGTGACGTCGGTGATTTTCGTCACCACTTCGGCCTGCTGGCCCGGGCACTTCTTCTCGTCAGTCAGTCCCGATGCGACGAAGCCGTGGTCGAGAAGGTCGTTGTCTCCGGTCGAATTGTCGAACAGGCACGAAGCGACGCAGTGGTGATTGGTGAGGATCAGGCCATTGCCCGAAACGAAGCTGGCCGAGCAGCCACCCGTCAGGCGCACCGCCGAATTGCGCACCTTGTCCAGCCATGCCTGATCGGGCGCCCAGCCATAGTCCGCTTTCATGCGGGCGGCAGGGAAGCCGTCTATCGTCCACATGCCTTCATCGGCCATCACGGGAGTAGCGGCGAGGGATAGCGCTGCGGCGCTGCCGGCGAGAAGCGAGATGATGCGGGACGTCATGGTGTTTCCTCGTGTATATTGGCGCGTTTTTCCTCACGTAGCGCCTTCTGTCCACCACGTTTCATCGCAGGCAACAAGGTTGCGAAACAGGGCGGATATTCGCCGCCATAATGCCGGATAAGCGCCGAAAAACGTAACAAGCTAACACTTGCTTCCGGCCTTTCAGGCGATAGCTTTATAGGACCGTCCACGCTGGTCGCGCGGGCGACAAGGATACGACCAGATGATGGAAGCCGATCGTCGCAGCGCACTGGGACTAGCTGCAGCGCTACCTTTCGCCTCGGCGCTGCCAGCCGCGCTTTCCGCCGCCGCCGGAGCCGCAGACGGCTCTGTCGCCGCGTGGGACCTGACCGAGATCTACCCCGACGTTGCCGCATGGGATGCCGCCCGCAAGCGCGTGCTAGCCGCGCTCCCGCGCCTGTCAGCGTACAAAGGTACGCTGGGCGAAAGCGCCGAGGCGTTGACAAAGGCGCTGGTGGACATCTCCGTCGTCTCTAAGGAGGCTTCGCGGGTCTACGTCTATTCCTCATTGAAGGCCGATGAGGACGCCCGCATCGCGGAGAACCAGGAACGCGAGGCGCAGCCGCAGGACATGTATACGGCGTTCGGGCAGGCGACCGCGTGGCAGTCACCCGAAGTGCTGGAAATCGGCAAGGCCCGGATAGAGAGCTTCATCGCCTCCAGCGACACGCTGAAGCGCCGCTTTGCCTTCCCCTTGCGCGATACGCTGCGGCAGGCCGAACATACGCTGGATGCCGAGGGCGAGCAGATCCTCGCCGCCTCCGCCTCCCCGCTGGCCGGCCCGGCATCGATCCGTGACCAGCTGGTTGCGAGCGACATGCCTCGCCCGACGATTACGCTTTCGGATGGCCGGGAAGTCCGGCTCGATGACCAGGGCTATACCCTCAATCGCGACGCGCCGAACCGCGAGGATCGCAAGAAAGTGTTCGATGCGTTCTGGGAAAGCTACAGCACGTTTGAAAACAGCCTTGGCGCCGCACTTGCCGCCAAGGTGAAGGGCGACATCTTCGAGGCGCAGGCGCGCAGCTATCCCAACTCGCTGGCCATGGCGCTTTCCGCCAACAACGTGCCGGAAACCGTCTATCGCACGCTCGTAAGCGAGACCAACGCCGGGCTCCCACAGCTCCACCGCTACTTCCAGCTGCGCCGCCGCATGCTGGAACTACCCGACATCCATTATTACGACATCTATCCACCCCTGGTGAGCCTGGACCGCAAGTTCACGCTTGCCGATATGCGCAACCTGTCGATGGCAGCGCTTAAACCGCTGGGTGCGGACTATGTGAAACAACTGGGCAGCGCGACGGCGGCGAAGTGGATGGACCCCTTCCCCCGCCCCGGCAAACGGTCTGGCGCCTACATGAACGGGTCGATCTACGACCTGCACCCTTATCTGCTGCTCAACCTGGGCGAGAACTTCGAGGGCCTGTCGACCTACATTCACGAGTGGGGCCACGCGATGCACTCGCTGCTCACCAACAAGGCACAGCCCTACGAGCTGTCCGACTATCCGATCTTCACCGCCGAGATCGCCTCGACCTGCAACGAGCTGCTGCTCACAGAGTACATGCTCTCGAAGGCGAAGACGAAACAGGAGCGCATTTACTACCTCGGCATGCGGCTGGAGAATGTGCGCGGCACGTATTTCCGCCAGACGATGTTCGCCGAATTCGAACTGAAGATCCACGAGATGGCCGAAGCCGGCGAGGGCATGTCCGGCGCCAGCCTGACCCGCGCCTATCTCGACCTGCTGAAACGGTATCACGGGCCGGACTTCATCATCGATGAGCCTTATGCCATCGAATGGGCGCTGATCCGCCATTTCTTCTATTTGTTCTATGTCTACCAGTACGCCACCTCGATCACTGCCGGCACGTGGTTCGCCAATTCGATCCTGAAAGGCGGGACGGCCGAGCGCGAAAACTACCTTGGCATGCTGCGCGCCGGCGGTTCGGACTATCCGACCGACATCCTGAAGCGCGCCGGGCTCGACATGACCGGCCCCGAACCCTACCGCGGGATCATCGCCGGCTTCGGTGAGACGCTCGATGAGATCGAGGCGCTGCTGCAATGACCATGGCTTTCGAAACCCTCATCAGCACAGCGGAGTTGCAGGCGCTGATCGCAAGCGGCAGCGACCTGCTGCTGCTCGATTGCGAGTTCGAGCTTGGCGCCCCCGACAAGGGGCCCGCGATCTATGCCGAAGGGCACTTGCCGGGAGCCCGCCATGCCCATCTCGACAACGATCTGGCTTCGCCCCCTGACGGCAGCAATGGCCGCCATCCCCTGCCCGCGCCAGTGGCCCTGGCCGCCTGGCTGAGAGCGCAGGGACTGAATTCCGGACAACAGGTCGTCGCCTACGACAGCAATGGCGGGGCATGGGCGGCCCGGGCCTGGTGGCTGCTGCGCTGGCTGGGGCACAGGAACGTGGCGGTCCTTGATGGCGGCAAGCAGGCCTGGATCGCGGCCGGACTTCCGCTTGAGCCCGGTTCGCCCGCCCCTGCCCGGACCGGAGACTTTCAGCCCGGACCGCCGCTGGTCGCCGCGCCGGTCGCGGCCAGCGAGTTGCTGACCGACGAGGGCAAGCTGCAGGTGCTGGATGCCCGCGATCCGTCTCGCTTTCGGGGCGATCCCAACCCGTTCGATCCCGTCGCCGGTCACATTCCGGGCGCGCGCAATCGCTTTTTTCGAGGCAATCTGGGCGCCGATGGACGGTTCCGACCGGCCGGCGAACTGACGACGGAATTTGCCGCGCTTCTTTCCGGCAAGGTGCCGGTGCTCAGTTGCGGTTCGGGCGTCACTGCCTGCCACAATGCCCTCGCCATGGAAGTCGCGGGCATTGGCGGCGCGCGGCTCTACCCGGGTTCGTGGAGCGAGTGGATCAGTGATCCCGCCCGGCCGGTCGAAACCGGCGCGGGCTGAATACTCTGGCGCGTCACTTCGCCAGTTCGGCCTCGATGGCGCCAACCAGCAACGAGTCGTCCGGGGCGACGCCAGGGGCAAAGCGCCCCGCCACGCTGCCGTCGCGGGCAATCAGGAACTTCTCGAAGTTCCACAGCACTTCCGGGTCTTCATTTGGCGTCATGCCATAGCCTCGGAACCGCTCCTTCATGCCATCGACGTCGCCCTGCTTGGTGGGCGCCGCGTCGATCAGCGCGGCGTAAAGCGGCTGCTTGGCATCTCCGGTGACATCGGCCTTGGCAAAGAGCGGGAAGGAGACGCCGTAGTTGAGCGAACAGAACTCCATGATCTCCTCATCCGTGCCCGGCTCTTGCGCGCCGAAGTCGTTGGCGGGGAAGCCGAGCACCTCGAACCCTTGCGCCTTGTACCCCTCGTAAAGCTTCTCCAGCCCCTCATACTGGGGGGTAAGGCCGCACTTGCTGGCGACGTTCACCACCAGCAGTACCTTGCCGGAATGCTCCGCGAGACTGTCCGGAGCGCCATCGATACGAGTGAGAGGAATTGCAGCTAGATCGGTCATTTGCGAAATCTCCGGTGTGTGTCGCGGCGACTATATGTGTCCGGCGCACGTTCAGGGCAAGGCGCCGGGGCGCTGCGCCTGCGAACCGGCCTGGGCCCTCGATGCATAAATGCAAAAGGCCCCCGCAGCCGCGGAGGCCTTTGCTACCTTTTCGTCGGACGATTACCGCCCTGTGACGTGCAGGCTCTCAGTACGTTCCGCGCTGGAAAAGAACGCTCGGCACCGTACCTGCAAGGATACGCAGATAGAGCTTTGTATTGAGAGCGCGGGTATAAGTCACGTCGAGCGCGACACGGCGGCGGTAGGTCACGTCGTTACGGCCGCTGATCTGCCAAAGACCGGTGATGCCGGGACGAACCGAGCAATAGTGGTCGAAATAGCGACCATAGCGATCGACCTCGTTCTGAACGATCGGGCGCGGGCCGACGAGGCTCATCTCGCCGCGAAGGACGTTGAACAGTTGCGGCAGTTCATCGAGGCTGGTCTTGCGCAGGAACTGCCCGATCGGCGTGATGCGCGGATCGTTGCGCAGCTTCTGATCGCGTGCCCATTCCTCCCGCGCGCGCTCGTCGGTGGCGAGCAATGCCTGGAGGCGCTGTTCGGCATCGACAGCCATCGAACGGAACTTGAGGCAGAAGAAATCCTTGCCGCCGCGGCCGATCCGGCGGTGCGCGAAGAAGATCGGGCCCGGATCCATGATGGCGATAGCGGCGGCGAGAAGCAGCATCAAAGGCGCGAAAACGATCAGCGCGCCCAGTGCGAGCATGACATCAAGCCCCCGGATCAAATCGATCTTCAGGGTTTCACGCGCACCGCTCAACCAGGCAGAGTTGCTGGCAGGCGTGACTGCTGCGTTTTTGACAAAGGCATTCGACGACAATCGAGTAGCTTCCTGCCGCATGATGAAATTCCCTCAACGAATCATTGATCGCTGCATCGCAGCATAGCGTTGATCAAATTTTAAGGAAATACCGCAGTGCGGAATACTCGCCGCACAATTAGCACGGCCCAACCTCCAAAATGGGTCAAATTTGCCGCTGCCAGCCTAGCTTACCTATTTTTCTCTGTGAAAAACAGTGGTTTAGGCTTGTATGGTTAAAGAATATGGCCAAATCTCGTGCTTTCATGAGTCTCAATTTGATACATATCAGCAGATCACAAAAGCAGAATGAATATCGTCTCCAGGAGTTTGCAAACGTTATCTGTGCAAAATTAACTTAAAAAGCACAGCATACAATATTGCCCAAGACCCGATGGCACCGCCCACCAACACGAACAGCCGCAACCACAGCGGGTATTTCTTGGTATCTGGGAGATCGGCTTCGCGCAGGTCACTGACAAGTACTAGATCGGAATTGCGATCGCCTTGCTCGGGCATGGCGCGGTCGATCGAAGCCAGAGGGCGGGTACGCCCCCGATCACCGCCATAACCGGGATGATCCTCGCTCTTCACTTAGTCAGACCTCTCGCCTTCGCGCGCTTGCTGCTGCCGCGCTCTGTGTCCGGTCCCGGCGGATATTCTGGCACCGCCCTATGGGAAGTCTTGAGACTTTTATCAGGTTTGCGCCCCCGTTGCGAATCAAACGCCGCTATGGAGCGAATGGTTTCAATGCAGCACTATTCTTACTGCCCGCAGGCCTGAGTCCATTGGCGATTCCGAATAGTCCCTTTTGGACCAAAATCGAAGTAGCCTTGCTCTCGCTTAAAATATGGCGGCTGCGATGGCTGCCCAGAGCATGGCCGACAGGCCCATGGCGATCACGATGCCGCGGGCAGCGTTGCCGCGGACGTCATCATCCGCGGAATGCGGCGCTTCCATCACCAGCACGGCGGAACGAGGCTGGACCTTGCGCTCAATGGCGGCGGTGGGCGAAGAAATTGCTGCGATCGGCACGTATGGCCTCCTGGGCGATTGAAAAGCTCAGGGTCGTTTTACGGAGGCGGAGTTAACGGCACTTTCCGGCAGATGGTTTATAATTCATCAATACCCGGCGAAGGCGCGGTTTTTTATTGGAGCAGTTCTGTTTCCAGCGCCCTTGCCTGAAGCGAAACCGAGTCGATGATCTCGATGCCGTTGGCGCTGAACACCCCTGCGCTCAGCCGGCCGGACATATAGGCGGCGGAATCGAGGCACAATCGGCCTCTCGCGCCGTAGACCGTCTCTCTCGGCGTGTGGCCATGGACGACGAGATACGGACCATCGACTGGGACTTTCAGGAACTCGGAGCGAATCCACAGCAGGTCGCGGGTAGTCTGCTGTTCAAGCGCAACGCCTGGCCGCACGCCGGCATGAACGAACAGCAGCGAGCCGACCGGGATCATCAGTTCCAGGCCCTGCAGGAAGCGGACGTGCTCTTCAGGCACCGATCGCACCATGCGCGCGCGCGCCTGCGCCCAGTCCGCTTCCCCGGCGATACTGACGCCATAGGCACGCAAGGTCGCGTCCCCGCCGTGCTCGGCCCAGGTGCGGCCGCGAATCTTGCCGGCGAGGAAATCCAGCAAGGTCTCCTCATGATTGCCGATCAGGAAGCGGCTCTCGAACTCGGGCTGCGCGGCGAACTCGATCAGCATGTCGATGACCGCGGGAGACTGCGGCCCCTTGTCGATGTAGTCCCCCAGGAAGACGATCATCGGCCGTTCGCCGGCGCTCAGCCCGCGCCGCTCGACATCCTGGCGTATCGCCGGCAGCAACCGGGCAAGCAGATCCGCCCGCCCGTGAATGTCTCCTACCGCGTAGATCAGTCGACCGGCGGTATCCAACTCGGCGCCAACGTTCACCGCGCGGCCTGCCCCTTCGGCGGGGCGGCTTCATCCTGCGGTTCGGCCACTGCAGCGGTTCGCGCCGACGACGTACGCGCCGGAATGAAGAACATCGTGACCAGCATGACGCAGCTGAGCGGGTTGTAGGCTGTCAGCAAAGTACCCTCGAAGGAGTACCACGCCGCGACGATGAAGATGAGCCGCCGGCTCATGCCGCCATCGAACAGGCAGTAGAAGAAGAACGCGTAGAACACGAGCGCCTCGAGCAGCCCGTATTCGACGGATAGCTTGGTTATCGGCCACCAGAAAATGTCGCGGCCGATCTCGATCTGGCCCGGCCCGATGCCGGAGAACAGCCCCACATCCGAGGCGAGCGGCGCCGCAAGCCGATAGAGCGGCTCGATGAAGCGCGCGCTGCCGCTCGACCCCACCTTGCCGAACTCATCCACGCGGCTCATCGTCATCTCGAACCAGTCCAGCTGGACGGCGACGTAGAGGACCACCAAGGCGGTTACCAACACGCCGATGAAGGTGCGCACCGACATCCGGATGAACAGCAGCGGCATCGCGACGATGAGCAGCAAAAGCCCCGTTCCCGCGAAAGTGGCGAAGATCGAGGCACCGAGAAAGATGATGCGCGGCCAGCGCTGGAAGAAGATCAGTTCGATGATGATCGCCAGGGCCAGGAATTGCGAAAGGGTGGAAACTTCCAGGAAGAAGATTCCCGATGGCTTCATGTAGTCCATGCCCCAGCGGATCGGCTGGATGTAGTTGAAATCGGGGATGAGCAGGTTCTGCGGAAGCAGCTTGTCCAGATTGGGCCACATCCGCCAGCCGACGGTGAACTGCACGGCGTGCTGCGCCCACACGATGGCCGCGAAGAACAGCATCAGCGTGCTGAAAAAGCCCATGCAGCGCAGATAGGTCTTCTGGTCGGCGCGAAAGGCGAACACGAAGGGAAGATAGAGCGCGGTCAGCAGCACGAAGCTGGACATCGAGTAGAAGGGCGCGAACAAGGCCGTGCTTGCCAGAAGCGTCGTGATCGCCAAGGTGAAGGCGATGATGCGGCCGATGCGCGGCACCGGCTTGGCGTAGAACATGCCAACGCCGAGGATGGCGAAGACGACCGGCACGATGATCGGAAAGATCGCGCCCGATCCGGTGACGATACCGATCTTTTGCAGGAAGGTCATCGCCAGCAGCATCGCGGCGAACATCCCGAAGAGCGCGTCATGCTCCCGGCGGCCTGCTTCCTGATTTTGCCCGGAACGGATCTTTCTAGCCCCGCTAAAACCGAACTGATCGGATTTCGCGGCGCCCGCCGGCTTCAGTCTGAACTCAGACAAACAAGGAAATCCTTCACTGCAAGCGCATTCGCTCGGCAAATTACCCCAACGGCATAATTTGTCCAACTCGGTGATAAAAAACTTTCCTACATCCCTATTTTCGGAACAAATAAGGAACATTTTGATTCGGAGTGCCCGCTATGCCGCCCTTAGATCCCTTCCGGAACGTTTCCGACAGCCTCGTTTCCAGCGCCCGCGCACCCTACCCCCTGCAGCCCGATGACGATGTGCCGCTTCCTGCCGTGCCAAAGGGCATCTTTGTGGGCACCGGCGGCGATGTGACGCTGCGCGGGATCGATGGCGAGGAGGACGTCACCTACCGCAACCTGCCCGATGCCAGCTTCATCGCCGTACGCGCCTCTCACGTAAGGGCGACCGGCACGACCGCAACCGACCTGATCGCGGAGGCCTGAGCATGAACCGGACATCGGGAGCACTCGGCTTCTCGCGCCGTGCGGCGGACATCTGGGCTCGTGAGCGGGGCCTGCCCGCGATCCCCGCCTATCTCGGACAGGTGGCGACGCGCAGCTACATTCCCAACAACATCTCCACTGGCCTGCGCAGCGGCAACGGCCAGACGTTCCACGTTGCGCGGGAGGACATCACCTCCATCCAGGTCGCATACGCCAACTGGTTTCATTCGAGCGCCGTGCACGAGGCCGGATCCGGCGGCACCCTGACGGTCACTGCCTCGATCCAGTATCCGATCGCGGACAATCCCGGCAGCGGCGAGTGGCAGGCCTTCACATGGTCAGGCGACGAGGGCACCGGTATCATCCCCGACGGCGCGACCAGCCCGCTTTCTGACGCGCTGCCGCTTGCCGTGCCGATCCCGCGCGGCGCCGCCTTCCTGCTGCGCTGGCATGCCGAAGCGAGCGCGCAGATCCCGTTCTGGCAGTTTGGCTCCTCCAACAGCGCCGCGCTGAACCAGATCGCCGAAGCGAGCACCACGCCTGCCGCGTTCAGCGACAAGACGCCGGGCGGGACGATCAATGCCGGTACCAGCGCCAACAACCTCTATCCGGTGCTGATCGTCGGCGAGACCACGCGCCCGAGCTGCTATATCTTCGGAGACAGCCGGGTCCATGGCATTGGCGACAGCTTCGACGCCACCGGGCACACCGGCGAGGTGGCGCGCTCTCTGGGCGAACGCTACGCCTATCTCAATCTGGGTTGCCCCAGCGAGACGCTGAGCGGATGGCTGGCAGGCAGCACGCGGCGGCGCGCCCTGCTGCCGTTCTTCAGCCACGTCATCGGCAACATGTCGATCAACGACGTCGCCCAGGGCCGCACCTCCCCACAGCTTGCCGCAGACATTGCCGCGGCCGCCGCCCTGGTCGGCGCGGATGGGCGCAAGGTCCTGTGGGCAACGATGTGCCCCAGTTCCACCGGGCCATGGAACGCGACGTCGAGCCAGGGCGTATCGACATCGAACGCCCAGCGCACTGCCGTGAATGACAAGCTCAGGGCGAGGCAGATCGCCGGGATCGACGGCGTGCTCGATATTGCAAGCGCGATAGAGACGGACCTCAATTCCGGACTGTGGGCGGTGGACCATGACGGATCAGGCGGTGTCGCGATGACTTCGGACGGTCTCCATGCCAACTACGCCGGATATCAGCGCATCAAGCGCAGCGGCGCTGTTTCTCCGGACATCGTGGCGATAGTCTGAAGGCGCGATAAGGCGGCACCGATGGAAAGGGAAAGCATCGGTGCCGCACCGATCGATCCGCAGCCCCCTATTGCTGCAGGTGCGAAATATCCGTAATGGATCATTATGCATCCGTTTCAGAGGTCCCGGCGATGAACCCTGCTTCCAGACGTGTGGAATGGCTCGATGCAGCGCGCGGCATCGGCATCATCCTGGTGGTCATGGGACATGCCGAGCGCGGCCTCGTTACTTCCGGAATTCTGAAGGGCGATGTCTGGGCCGTTTTCGATCTTTCGATCTACACGTTTCACATGCCCCTGTTCATGCTTCTTGCGGGAATAAACGTGAAGTCTTCTCTCGCCAAAGGGACCGGCCCGTTCCTGAAGGCGCGGGCAAGGACGATCGCCTATCCGTACGCGCTGTGGTCGCTGATACAAGGCGCGATGTTGGTGGCGATGGCCGGGGTCATCAACGGCAAGGGTGACTGGTCCAAGCTGCTGCGCATCGGGTGGGAGCCGATTTCCCCGTTCTGGTTCCTCTACGCGCTGATGGCCTTCGTGCTGCTGGTTGCCGCGGTTGGTTTGCGGCCACGCGTTCTCGTGCCCGTCGCGATCGCCGCGCTTGCGGCGAGCGGCCTGATCTCGGGCGAGAACATCCTGCACCAGATGGCCTATATGTTCCCCTTCTTCATCATCGGTGCGCTGGGATCGGCCGCGATCAAGCAGTGGCATGTGCGCTGGATCTGGTTGCCCGCGCTCGTCGCCGCCTGGCTGGCCGCCTACCAGATCGTGCCCACCGACATCCGCGTGCCCTATTTGACCCCCTGGTCGTTCCCCGCTGCTCTTGCCGGCTGCGCCTTCGTGATGGCTCTCGCTCAGACGGTGCGCGGCCCGCTGAAGGAGATGCTGGCGGCGCTCGGCCGAATTTCCATGACCATCTACGTGATGCACGTCCTCGCGACGGCGGGCACCCGGATCGTGATGGTAAAGCTGGGAATCGAAGCGCCGGGCGCAGTATACCTGGCGGCCTGCACCGCCGCCGGCATCGCCGCACCGCTGATCGCTCATGTCGTGCTCGACCGACTGGGCCTGCTGCCGTGGCTCGGCCTTACCGGCAAGCTCGGCCAGACGGCGCGCCCGGCACGCAGCGCCGGGCCGCAACCTGAGTCGTCAGCGCCGGTGCATGGCTGAAACGGCCCGCCCCGCAAGCTTCTCGAGAACGCCCGGACGGGAAAGCGCACGGTAGTCTCCCGGCGATCCGGTGACATCGCGCGACAGGTCGAAGCGCTCGAAAGTGGTCGACGGCTTCACTGCTACCCCGTCCATCCCCGCGCCGCTGATCATCAGCGTCAGTTCGTTGAGATGCAGCAGGAAATCGGGCTGCATCGGCTGAGGCCTTCCCTCGGCGATCGCCCGCGCCATTTCGGCCGGGCCCAGCAGCTTGTCCTGCGCATAGACCTCGCGGCGGCGCAGCCAGCTCACCAGCCTGTGTTTCAACGTGCTGCCGACGCCTTTCTCCGCCTCCACGGCGTGCGACTTCCACCGCCGCACCAGAGAAATGCGCCTTCCGCCAATGCCGAATGGCCCGCCGAGCATGGGCTGCCGGCGCAGGCTGTAGGCCTTGCGCGCGGTCAGGCTGACACGGGAGAACCGCTCCAGATGCACCGGCGACTGGTCATGGAAGACGTTGTCGATGCGGATTTCCCCCTCGCTGCCGATCACCCGCATGCTGTGGTCGCGCGGGGCGACCCAGCTGCACGTAACGCGCGCCGCCACGCCGCCTGCGAAGTTGATGCAGGCAACCGAGAAGTCCGGCGTATCGGCCGGATCGAGCGGTTCGGCGGTCTTTTCGGGGATCAGGCACTTGGAAAACGCCGTGACCGACAGCGCCGGCCCGAACATCGCGCATAGCCACGCGAGGTGATAGCCGACGTGCTCGATGGTGCAGCCCTCTTGCAGCTCCTCGGCATAAGGGAACGGCGCGCCGGTGGGACTTTGCACGGTATCGAGGCGCATCAGGTGCGCCGGGTTGTCATCCAGCTCGGCATAGATCAGCGCCGGCTTGCCGATCGCACCGTCCTTCACAGCCTGCCACAGCGAAATGATCGCATCGCTGTGCAGATTGCAAGGTGCGGCGGCCAGCACCCGGCCGTGCCTTCGCGCGATCTCGAACAGTTCCGCCGTCTGCTCCAGCCGTGTGGTGACCGGTTTTTCGGTGAAGACGTGCTTGCCAGCCTCCAGCGCGCGCCGGGTCACCTCAAAATGCGAGGCGATGTTGGTGAGGTTGACGACGATCTCCACCCGCTCGTCGGCCAGCAGCGCGTCTAGCGAAGGATAGAGGGCGAAGCCGTAATGGCGGTGGACCACATCGGCCCGGCGCGCGTCGATGTCGAACACGCCGAGCACCTCCATCTCGGGATAGGCCCACCGGGTTCGCATGTAGATATCGAAGACATAGCCGCAGCCGACGAAGGCGATCTTCATGCAGGATCCTGTTCAAGCGCTGACGCGAAATGGCCGGCGATGGCGCGCAGCCGCTCCGGCGTCTGGGTGCCGACGAGGGCCGTGGTGACCAGCGGTTCTGCAAGCGCACGCTCGAACGCGGCGATCGGATCGAGGCCCGCGCGCTGCGAGACGATGCCCCGCGCGATGACCGCGACGCCCCGCGAAACGATCGCCTCGGCCCGGGGCGTCCTGCTGATGGTCGCAATGTCGGACCAGTCCAGTTCGACGACCGAATAGACGGGCTGGCGCAGGACGGCATCGAGGCTGGCGATGTCCTCGCACGAAATCCCGACGTGACGCGCCAGTCCCTGTTCCAGGAAAGAAGACATCACGGCCACCGTCGCCGGATCCCCGATCGCGCTCGCCGGAGGGCCGTGAAGCAGAAAGGCATCCACGCAGGGTAGATTCAACCGGCGCAGCGAGGCTGGCAGCGTCCTGGCAATGTAGGCGGCGGACCAGTCGCTGCGCATGTGATCGCCGCGCCGCGCCGTCACCGCGTTCGCCGAGCCCCGGCGCGACAGGATCGGGCGAAGGAGCGGCTTCACCGCGCTGAGCAGCCGCGCCTTGCCGGAAAACTGCTGGCCTCCCTTGGTGACGACCACCGGCATCGGCTGCATCCGCGCCGCAGCCTGGCCGACCACCCGCTCGCTATCACCCTGACCGTAGATGTCGGCAGTATCGAACAGCGACATGCCCGCTCGCGCGGCCTCTTCAAGAAACGTGCGCGATTGGCGCAGAGTCGCCGGATTGCTGAAGGATCCAACTCGGGCGCAGCCCATGCCGAGCCTGGGCCAGTTGCCCACCAAGGTCTGCCGGTTCATCGCCACAAGGATCCTCCACATGCGCGGATATAGCTGCGGGCCCGCGCGTCGATCGGGTCGCGGCGGCGCCGGCCCGGTTTGCCGAGCCATGCGAAGAACTGCCGGAACGCCCGCATCAGGTCGATGTCACCCTCCGCCCGGTAGAAGGCATAGGGCGGAAAGAGCAGGTAGTTGATCCAGACATAGGGCGAGGGCATGTGCAGGAAGCTGATGATCAGCTTGTTGGCCAGCCGCTCCGCTTGCACGTCCCGCTTCGGGCGGCGCCCGGCCGGATGCTCCAGTTCCTCACAGACGATGGCGGGATCGTAGAGAATCTTCCAGCCCCTGTTGACCATGCGGTAGGAGAGCTCGACCTCCTCCAGTCCATAGAAGAAGTCGGGAAGAAAACCGCCCGTCTCCCGCAGTGCGTCCGCCCGGAAGGCGACGAAACCGCCGACGAACCGGAAAGTCTCGAACGGCTGGGTGAGATCGACGTTCTTGTCGGTATGCGGGATAAGGTCCACCCGCCTGCGTGTTTCGCCGCGCACATGCTTGGCGATGGTGACGGCGCCGATGGCCGGATCGGCATCCATGCGCTGCGCCACGACGTCGAGGAAGTCGCGAGTCTCCACGAAGACGTCATCATCTAGCAGGATGAGATACTCTCCGGCAGCGGCATCGAAACCCAGGTTTCGAGCGGCCACACCCTTGTTGACGCCGTCCCACAGCACCTTCACGCAGGCGAAACGATCGAGGAGGCCACTGCGATCATGCGGCTCGGGATTGTTGTCGACCAGGATCAGTTCGTAATCGCTGCGATCGCCAAGGTAATCCGCCAGACGAGCAAGCGTCTCTGCCAGGATCGCCTCTCGCGCATAAGTCAGAACGATGATGGAAAAACGAGGCCGCGTCATGGCAATTCCCTGCGCAGCACGGCGCGTTCGGCTATCTGGAACAGCACCAGCACCAGTGCTTGCGACACGGCGAAGGCAAGCGTCATGCCGCGAATCCCGTAGGCGGCCCCGGCGGCCAGTGCAGCCAGCGTGATGGCGGCAGCGATGCACCGGGTGACAAGCATCGTCCGCCCGGCGCGCAGCACGATCATCATCGTCTCCGACGGCAGGTTGAGCCCGAAGAAGAAGAAGCCCGCAGCGAGAATCCGTATCTCCGTGCCGAGACCATCATAGCTTCCGGCAAAAACGAGCGCGGTCAGATCGTCGGCGAACAGGCTCACGACGCCCAGGTACAACCCCGTCGTCAGCGCGATCGTCCGGCGCGTTCGCCGCACCACGCGCAGCAGTCCTGCCGGTCCTTCGGTAGCCAGCGCCCGCGCGGCATGCGGCTTGTCGATCGAATCGATGGCGGATACGAGGCTGATCGCAGGGTTGATCAGGGTCCGTGCGGCAGTGAACACCGCCGTCGCCAGCACGTTCATGAACACGCCGATCCATACGACGATCGAGGCGGAACTGTAGACCGAATAGGGAACGTTGGTCGCGGCGAACCAGCCGGCCGCCGAGCGATGCCGTTTGACCAGCGCCGCCGCCAGTCGCCGTGACGGGCGGGCCGGGGATAGCCATACCATCGCCACCGCCGATGCCAGAACGCTCGCCGCCACCCAAGAGAGGGACGCGGCCAGTGCACCCGGTGCATGGCGCGCGATCAGCCAGGCGCTCACGACCTGCACGACGAGATAGACGAGAGCGCAAAGCGCGACCACGTCGGCCCGGTCGATCTTGTAGAGCCATCGCCTGCAGAACTCCCAGGCGAGCATGGGCGGCGAAACGATCATCGCGAGATTCAGCGGCCATGCCGTCCACGCCAGCCGCGTCCCAGCGCCGAGCCCTTCGATGAGCAGCGCCGCGATGCCGAGAATGGCGGCAAGGGCAATGGCCGCGATCAGCGCCGACCACCACCATGTGCTGTTCTCGCGATGATCTCGCAGCGGCGCGTCACCCTTGCGATAGGTCGTGGTGAAGATCAGCACGAAGGCGGAACGATGAAATCCGGCAAGGATGTAGTAGAAGCCGATCATCGTGCCGACCGCGCCGAAATCCGCCTGAGGCAGGGCGCGTCCCAGCAGCGCCAGGGCCAGCATGTTGCCGAGCCCGTTGGCACCCTGATCGGCAACCGCGGCCAGGCGCGAAACCTTGCCGGCACCGATCCGGCGCTCCACCGGGCCGACCAGGACGCTGAGCGCCCTGTCCACCAAGTGGCCGCCTTTGGGACCATGTCTGGACAGGGCCATGCTCACGCCTCGATCAGCTTTGTGCGTAGTAGTCCTTTATCTCGTTATAGTAGTAGGACGCATCGCCATAGCCAGACTGTGCCTGGGTCTTCAAATTGACCATGGTCATGGCCACGCCCGCCACGCTGCCACCAACCGTCTCGATCTGGTGAAGCGCCGCGCGGATCGCCTTGATCGGCGTCACACGCCAGCGCGCGACCAGCGCAAGCGTATCGAGGTAGTTCAGCATATTGCGCACATCTACCACCGCCAGGACCGGCGCGGTATCGATGACGATGACTTCATAGTCGCTGCGCAGACGGTCGATGAATGCCTCGAAACCGGCACCTTCGTAGACGCGCTGCACCTCGTGGGCACCGCGCACAGCCGGGTATACGGTGACGCCGCTGGGATCGGTCACGCCAACGTCCTCGTAGGCGGCGGTTCCCTGGACGATCTCGGTCCAGCCCACGGTGGCATCGACGGCAAGATCCTGCGTCAGCGAGCGGCGGCGCAAGTCGAAATCGAGAAGAGCCACCCTCGTCCCGCCCATGCCGAGCACGCGCGCGACGTTGGCGGTAGTGGTCGTCTTGCCCTCGGCCGGAAGCGCCGAACTGAGACCGATAATCACCCCCCGTCCCGAGGGATTGCGACTGCGTGCATCGTATATCAGTGTCGTCGCAAGGCTGCGAAAGGCCTCCGCGAACGAGGACATGGGATGTTCCATGACCGCATCGGTCGGAGAATTGGTTTTCGGCTTGTCGATCGAGGACTTTAGCGTCGGCAGCGAGTTGAGGAAGTTCACCCCCAGCAATCCGGCGATATCGTCGATGGTGTTGATCCGTCGGTTCCAACGCTCGCGCAGGAAGGCCAGGCCCACTGCGATCAGGAGGCCGAGCGCAAGGCCGACCAGCAGGTTGATCGTGGTGCGCGGCGAACTGGGCTGCAGAGGCGGCGTCGCGGCCGCGACCAACCGCGCATCAGGCTGGATAAGCGCCTGGTTCGCGGACTGGTTACCCCTCACGGCCAACAGGCTCTGGTACAGCTGGCGAGCGGTATCGGCCTTGCGCTGAAGGTCCGCCAGTTCGACGCTGGCGCGCACGTTCCCGGCCAGCAAACCCTGGGCCTGGGCAAGGCTGCCGCCGAGCGAGGCTGCGCGGGCAGCAGCTGCGTTTGCCTGCGCCCCCGACCCTTCGGCCACGCGCTGCGTTTCCTGCTGCATGGCCCGGTCGATCGACTCAAGGCGTTCACGTGCCTCGATCAGGTCGGGATGGCGATCGCCGTAGAGCGATGACAAGCCGTTTACCTGCTGCTGCGCTTCAGCGCGGCGCTGCCGAAGGGAGGCCAGCGCCGTCGTGTCGACGCCGTTGGTGAGCGCGGTACTGCCGCGACGTGCACTGTTCTGCGCCGCTTCCGCACGGGCTTGGGCCAGTTCGTTCGACATCGCGCCGACCTGCTGCTCCAGGGTCTGCGAGTCGGTGCCGTTCAGCACATTGTTGCGTAGCCGGAACGAGGCGACGGCCCCATCGGCCTGCTCGGCCTCCTCGCGGGCGGCGGCGACGCGCTTGGACAATTCACCCGACGATGCGCTGGCCTGCTTCCGTTTCTGGTCGCTCTGGATCTGCAGGTAGGATTCGGCGAAGGCGTTGGCGATCTTTGCTGACTTCAGCGGGTCGCCGCTTGAATAATTGATGTTGAAGAGTTCGGTCTGCCCGATCCGGCTGGTGCTGGCATTGCGCAGGAGTGCTGCGGCCATGGCGTCGGACGATGACCCCTCCGAATAGTTCGCGCCAGCAGCGACAAGCTCAGGATCGCGGCTGAGGTCAAGGTCCGCGATCACGGCCTTGGCCACGCCCAGCGAAGTCACGAGCTGCATCTGGGCTTCGACCGCCGCATCGCGCTGCGCATCGGAGATGTTCACCGAAGTCTGCCCGACGACGTTTTCCTGGCGGTCATAGGACATGCGCGCGGTGGCGGTGTACTTTTCCGGCATGAACTGGGTGGCGATCACCGCCAGGGCGCCGGTGGCCAACACGATCGCCGCGCTGATCGGCAGGTGACGGCGAAAGCGGGAAAAGATGCCTGCCAGGTCCTGCTCTTCAACGTCTCTTTGCGTCATGGTTGTCGGATTCATGCAAATTCCCTGTGCTGGGTCTTACCCGGGGATGTCTGGGGCGCGGTCATGGTCAGAGCTTCGCGCGGGTCGTGATCATCGTGCGGAATTCGTTGATGCGAGGGCCGCGATTTACGCCGTCGCTATCACGCGCGATGTATGAGACTTCCCCGGAGAAGGAAAAATTCCGGTTGGCATCGTACACGGCCCCAAGGCCGGTATTTATGCGGTTGTCGGTGCGGTCGATGCCCTTGAAGTCGCTCTTGTCATAGCCGGCGTAAGCATAGGGCCTGAGGTTACGCAGCAACTCGTGATCGACGCGCACGCTCGCGCGGTTGGAAATGTAACCGGACGAGCCAGTCACCGCCGCCTCTTCAAGCTGACGCGTGATGATGGCCGATGCCGTCGTCAGCGGCGAGAGGTAGTACGTCGCCTGGAGATCGACGTTGAAACTGGAAATCGGACGCAGCAATCCGTTGTCGTAGGACCGGCGGAAGTAGCCGACCGCTCCTGCCAGCCGCAGCAATGAAGTGACGTCGGCGATGGCGCCCACGCCCAGGCGCCATTCATCGCCGCCGCGATCCGTCGTCACGCCGCGCTGGTCATAACGCACGTTCTGGTAGGTGAACTGGGTGAAGACGGCATTGTCCGGGCTCAGCTCATACTCCGCGCGCACCGTCGCCCGCCCCACCGCGTGGTCACGGTAATCGAGGTCGAGCCGGCGGTCGGTCGTGGTCACGGTCGGCTGGAAATTAAAGTCGCTATAGTCGGCATTTCCGGTCAGGATGACCCGATTAAACTGGTGCCGCACCCGCGCCAGGGCGGAGAGCACGTCGATTGCCACGGCGCCGGCGCCATTGTCGGGGAAGTTGCCTGACGTCTGGTCTTCATAGTTGCGACGGGCGGCGGCGCGGAACAGCGCATAGCCATCTCTGCTGGTGTCGTATTGCCCCTCGACGCTCACAAGATAGGCGTTGCGATTTTTTGCCGTGGTATCGAAGAACCTGCGCCCTTCGTAATAGGCGTTGGCGCGCAGCGAGTGGCTGGACCACTGGCTGCGCAGCTCGACCTCGGGCCGAAGCATTACATACCCATCGGCCTCGTTGCCGTCTTCCTGCCCTATGACGTTGGAGGTGAAGCCGGCGCCGGCAGTCACTTCAGGGTATAGCCTGAAGGATCCCACCGGCAGCCCCTGGGCCTGCAACTCGGGATGAGGACGCTCGGTCACGCCCTGATTCCGGCCCGTGCGGGTGGACAGAGGGATTTCCGAATCGAGCAGCCGGTCATAGACCTGCGCATTAGCCATCGTGCCGGAAAGCGCGGTCAGCGCCCCTACTGCAGCCAGGCCAACGATGTTCGACCGCACACGATCGGCGATAGAGTACATGTCAGAAATATCGCTCGACGATCCGGATCGTGTCTCCGGGGCGGATCGGCAGATCCTTGTCCAGCGTCACCCGCACCTCTTCCTGAGTTCCGGCGCGCTTCAGGTAGATTTCCTTCTCCTGGGCGCGGTAGGTATAGCCGCCGGCCTTGGCCACCGCATCGCGGACGGTCATCCCGACCGCATACTCGTATTGCCCGGGTTGGTTGACCTCGCCGAGGATGTAGAAAGGACGATAGGACACCATCGAGACGGTGACCGACGGATTCTTGAAGAAGCCTTCCGCCAGCCGCCCCTGGATTTTCGCGCCCAGCTCCTGCGGGGTAAGGCCGATCGACTGCACATTGCCGATCAGCGGCATCGTCACGGTGCCATCGGCGCCAACCAATTGCTCGCCCGTCAGCGTCTCCTGCCCGTAGACAGCGATTCGCACGCGATCACCAGGCCCAAGCCGATATTCACCAGGTGTTTCGTCAATACCCAGAATGGATGCATTGACCGTGCGAACATCCTTGGTTGCTTGGGCTGCACAGCCCGCCAATGACACTGCGAGAAGCGATGCTGATATTAACTTGTACACTACAGACCCACCCATCGATTTGGACGGTAGGTTTATAGGAAGGCGCGCTTAGGTCAACATGCTGCAATGCAGTAGCGCGCCATTCGCATGATTGCGATGACGAGTGTCTCGTTTTTGTACCATCGCCAACTACTTCGTAGTGTGCGATAGACCCTGCTATGTACGCTGTCCGCTATCCGTTCGACGATGGGTAATTAGGATAGCTACGAAAGAATGGCGGATACCTAATTCTTCCTCGGGACGAGTGTACATTCAGACGATATGAGTGAGTTTGCAGCGCTTTTCGGCTTGATCTGCGCCATCCTGGCGCTGCATCCTGTCACGTCATATCCTCTGTCACTGACTGTGCTAGCACGACTAAGGGGGGGTAGGGCCAGTAGAACATTATCCGAAACGGATGATTCGCTGCCTCTGCCCAGTCTCGCCATCTGCATGAGCGCGTACAACGAAGAAGGGGTGATCCGGGCCAAGATGGATCGCCTTTTGGAAATCGCGCAGGCATATGGTCCTGCCACCATCCATGTCTATGTCGATGCGCCTTCCGACGCGACGGCCTCCATCCTGCACCGCTACGCCGACAGAGCCGACATCGTGTTCGGACAGCAACGAATGGGCAAGACGTTCGGCATGAACACCTTGGTAAAGCGCAGCAACAGCGATTTCATCCTGTTCACCGACGCCAATGTCGAAAGCAGTATAGATGTCGCGCGCGAACTCGCCGCGCCCATGCTGGCCGACCCTTCGATCGGCTGCACCACTGCACGGCTGGTCTATTCGAATCGCAAGGAAACAGCGACGGCGAACCTCGGCGCGCTGTACTGGGGCATGGAAGAAGCGATAAAGCGCCTCGAAAGCCGTATCATGGGCCTGATCGGCTGCGACGGCGCGATGTTCATGATGCGCAGGGCACTCCACGTCTCGCCGCCGCCGCACCTTATCGACGACCTGTACCTCAGCCTGACGATCCTGATCGCGAAATCGCGGATCGTCAGCGTCGATCATGTCGAGGTCTTTGAGCGCAGCGCCACGCGCCCGGCCGAAGAGGGCCACCGCAAGCGGCGCATCGCCTGTCAGGCGTGGAACGTCCATCGCGCCTTGTGGCCGCAGCTGCGCCGACTACCCGCGACATCGTTGTATGCCTACATTTCGCACCGTCCCATAAAATGGCTGATGCCGTTCTTCGTGCTGGCATCAATGACCAGCTTACTGACGGCGATATCGTTGAAGTTCGGCTCCGCACCGGCGCTGATCATCCTGGCGATCCTGGTTGGCTCCTATCTGCTGGGTGCCTGCGTTTCGGTGCCGCCCTTCTCCATGTTCCATTCAGCCGTGCGCAGCCTTGCCGGGATCGGGATCGGAACCATTGAGAGCTTTGCCCTGCGCAAGACCTATACGACGTGGAATCCGGCAACCTCCGTACGCGATCAGGAGCGAAGCCGACCAGCGCCCTGATCCTGCGGTGCAGGCAGCCGGATCAGCATCAATGATGCGCCGAGCGCCCATGCGCCGAAGTCAATTTTTCATCTTCGGAACCTCTCCAGTCCTCAAGCGCTTTTGATCTTTGCTCGGGTGCCTATTGGCGCCATGACAACGTGCGACGAAGCCGGCCGGGAATGGGAAAAGCTATGATGCGGGAACTGCGGGGTATCCTTGAGCATGGCCATGCCGATAGTGCCCTCCAGACCAGCTACCTTGCAACCCGCCAGCTCAGCAAAGACCTGATCGCCGGCCTCGGCGAAGCTGACCTGACGGTGCAGTCCATGCCCGATGCCTCGCCGGCGAAATGGCATCTCGCGCATACCACATGGTTCTTCGAGACTTTCCTGCTGCGCGATACGGTGCCCGGCTACGATCTGTTCGATGACCGATGGCCCTATCTGTTCAACAGCTATTACGAAGCCGAAGGCGAGCGGATAGCCCGCCCCGAGCGAGGATTGATCACGCGCCCCTCGGTGGCCGAGATGATGGCATACCGCGAACACGTGGATCGATCGGTGCTCAATGCGTGGCCGTTGCTCGTGGACCGGCATCGCGATCTGCTGGAATTGGGCATCCAGCATGAGCAGCAGCACCAGGAACTGCTGCTGATGGACATCAAGCACCTTTTTTCACGCAATCCTCTCGGCCCGGCGTACGCCGAACGGACGAAAGGCGAGCCCGCCCCCAGCTCATCGCCGCTGCGCTGGATCGAAGGCGCGACAGGGGCGGCGCAGTTCGGTCATCAAAGTTCGGGCTTCGCATTCGACAACGAGATGCCGTGTCATACGGCCTGGCTCTCACCCCACGCACTGGCGAACCGGCCCGTCACCAACGAGGAATGGATCGCCTTCCTGTCTGACGGAGGATACCGCACCCCCTCGCTCTGGCTCTCGGACGGGTGGGATTGGATCAGGCGGGAAGGGATAAGCGCGCCGCTCTACTGGCGCATGCACGAAGGCACGTGGGAACATTTCACGCTGTCAGGATGGCATCCCGTGGATCCCGCCGCCCCGGTTTGCCATATATCCTTCTACGAGGCCGACGCCTTTTCGGCGTGGGCCGGCGCGCGGCTGCCGACCGAGCACGAATGGGAAGCGGCAGCGGTGCGGGAAGATTGCAAAGGCGGGGTGCAACTCGACGGTCCCGGGGCCACCGCACCCATCGCGGAGCAGCCGCAAGGCGAGTTCGCGTCGCTTTTCGGCAACGTCTGGGAATGGACCGGATCCGCCTATCGCCCGCATCCGGGTTTTCGTCCTGCGCCCGGCGCGGTGGGCGAATACAACGGCAAGTTCATGTCGGGTCAGTTCGTCCTGAAGGGCGGGTGCTGCGCCACCCCCCGCGGCCACGTTCGAGCGTCCTACCGCAATTTCTTCCACCCCCACCAGCGCTGGCAGTTTTCCGGCGTGCGTCTCGCAAGGAGCCTGTGACAATGGCATTCGCAGCCCGGCCGTTCGACGATTCCGGCCAGGACACGCTAGCGCCCGAAGCGCCGGATCCGGCATTTCTGGCTGACGTCCTTCAAGGCCTTGCCCAGTCGGACAAGGCAGTACCTGCTCGCTGGTTTTACGACATGCGCGGATCGCAGCTTTTCGAAGAGATCACGCGGCTGCCGGAATATTATCCGACGCGTACCGAGACTGAACTGCTCCGCAGGCATGCACCGGAAATTGCGCGGCGCATCGGAAACGATCCTGCACTCGTCGAGTTCGGCTCGGGCAGCTCGGTCAAGACTCGCATTCTCCTCAACCACATGCCGCGCGCAACCTATGTGCCGATCGACATATGTGGTGAGTTTCTCGACGAATCGTGCCGTTCGCTGCAGGAGCTGTTTCCTGAACTGCACATAGTTCCGGTGGAAGCAGACTTCACCAAGCCGGTGGCATTGCCGCAGATCGCAGGCGGCGCCGATGGCGAGCGGATGATGATGGGCTTCTTCCCCGGCTCGACGATCGGCAACATGGCGCCGGAGGCAGCGGTCGATCTGCTCAGATCCATTCGCAACACGCTGGGCCCACGATCAAGCCTGCTGATCGGGATCGATCGCGTGAAGGATACCCGCCGTCTCGTGGCGGCCTATGACGATGCCCAGGGTGTAACCGCCCAGTTCAACCTCAACCTGCTGACGCGCATGAACCGTGAACTGGGCGCCACCATCCCCGTCGACGCGTTCAGCCACGTCGCGCTGTGGAATGAGCAGGCGGGGCGGATCGAGATGCACCTGCGCGCGAACCGGCCTGTTCGTTTCAGGGTCCATAACGAGACCTTCGCCATGGAGCGCGGAGAGACTATCCACACCGAGAACTGCCACAAATACCGCCCGGGGGAGATCCGCCTCATGCTGGCAGCGGGCGGATGGACGGAGAGCAAGCACTGGAGCGATCCCGACGGCGATTTCTCGCTAGTCCTCGCTGATGCATCCGTCGATGCAGTGAGTGCCTGAACCCAGTCGAGGGCGACTATCTCGTCCGCATGACAGCGCTGGCAGGAGCGAGCCGCCCCCGGATTTGCCCGAGGTGCGGCTCTGGTGCGACCCGAAGGGCCCGCAGCTGCGGACTGTCCTTCGTCAGTGAACTTGCCCGCCCGGATCTGCAGGACCGGCGCGGCGCTTCGTCAACCAGTCGATGACCGGAACGAAGGGAAACGCGAACTGCTGCCAGATCGAGAGGCGCTTTCGCTCGTCCTGCCCGACGATGGCCGCCTCACCCTCGCGATAGGTGCCGAACAGCCGGTCGAGAACGATCAGGGAGTTGGCGTAGTTGCAGCGCGTTTCCTCATAGCCCACCGAGTGATGGAGGCTGTGATGGCGGATAGTGGTGAAGAAGAAAGAATAGAAAAGCGGCGGATTTGACCGCACGTTGGCATGGGCAAAAGTCGACACCACGCCGAGAATGTTGAGCGCGCAGAATATTGCCGCGGGTGAGAAATCGAACAGGGCAACGACACTGAGACTGATCAGGAACAGCTCGATCGGATTGCCGACATAGCCCTTCATCGCATTGAGCTGCGTGATATGATGATGCGGTGCATGAGTCAGCCAGAACGGCGTCGAGTTGTGCATTAGGCGATGCATCCAGTACTGCCCGAACTCGATCAGAAAGAGGACAAGCGCGACTTGCAGCAGAAATGGCATGGCCATTGCCCAAGGCGTGCTGATGCCAAGGCTTTCCTTCAACGCCCCGAGCGGCTCCTCGGCCAGCAGGTTCGTGAGCCACCCGATCGCCGTGTAATTGAACACCATATAGAAAAGGTCGGTGAGGAACTCCCGCCAGTTGAGTCGCCAGCCGGCATGGCGCTCGAACGCAAATTCGAGCGCCAGCACCGAACCGGTCACCGACAGGCCCACGGCAAGCAGCGAGAACGGACTTTCCGTGAACGAGGCCGGAGCGAGGCCCCAGAACGCCACCACGATGGCAACCATGATTGGTGGCACCAAATCGATCGCGCTAAACCCCCGGCCTGCGTCGCCAGCGCTCGACTGATCTATCATCGAAAGCTCCCTGTCAGTTGAAACACCGGTGGGAATTCCGCGAATCGTCCATTGGGCTCGATCCCCAAGGCGATGACGGTACACACGGTATCGATATTACTAAAACGGTCAAGAGTATTATTCATGACTGCTATCAGGCTCAGTCTGCCTTGGGGGCAGGCTCCGCCCACCAGGACATCGTCTTGATGTCATGCGCGGATGTCCAGATCCCCGACGGAGTGTAGCGCAGTGCGCCGCTGCCCACCGGCTTGCCGGCGCGAACAACAACCTCGAGTGACTTCGGATCGATGGCGACGAATGTCTGGTCCTCGGTGGTGCGCAGCCATACAGCGCCGCCGCCGGTGTCGATGTCACCATAAGCCAGCTTCTCGCCGACCTTGGCACGGCCCGTCACCTTCACCTTCTTGGGATCGATCCTGGCAACGGTGCCGACGCCCTGCTCCTGAACCCAGACGGCCCCTTCGCCAGCGGCAAGGAAGCCCGGCGCCAGATCAACCTTCAAAGTGCGGCTGACCTTGTTGGTCTTGGGATCGATCTTCTGGAGAAGCTGCGAGGGATTGCTCACGGCCCATAGCGCGCCGAACCCGAAGGCGAGGTAATGGGTATGCGGTTCCACCTCGATCGAGGCGATCACCTTGTTGGTGGCCGGATCGACACGCGCGACCTTGCCGGCATCCTCGCTCGGCACCCAGATCGAGCCGGCGCCGGCGACGACGTTCGTTTCACCCTTGGGATTGCCGATGCCGGTCGGGATGATCGCCTGGACCTGCGCCGTCTTCAGGTCGATGCGATAGAGGTTGCCGCCCGTGCAGTTGGCCACCCACAACGAGCCGTAGGCGGCCGCCATGGCGCCGCAGGGCCGCGGCACCTCTACCGTGGCCTTCTTGCCTTCGGTCGACCACTGCTCCACGCGGCCACGGTTGGTGGCCCAGACGGTGTCGCCATCGACGGCAAGGAAGTCGGCCGAACCGGGCACCTCGAAGGAATGCTCTTCCACCAGCTTCGGGTCCGGCGGCGAGGCCGCACAGAGCGTAGCCAACAACAACGTCGAACCGATCAGTCTTTTCATTCGCCTGCTCCTGCTCTGTGACCCGGCCCCCGGGTCAGCTGTACCGATAGGGATTCTTGTCGATGGTGGTCGTTCCCCGCGTCTGGTTGCAGAGGAAGACGGTCCCGGTGAAATAGATACCAGGCTCGGTGATGGTCTGCGCGAACGCATAGGCCTCGCGCAGCTGCGCAACCGTCATCTGAACCGGAGCCTCGTCCGGTTGGTAGGTCATGCCGTAGGCATAGTCCTGGTTGTCCTTGCTGATCTCGACATGGCAGCCCATCACGTGTGTCACCGGGTGCGTGTCGCAGAAGTCGATCAGCCGCTTCATGCTGTCGAACCACGGCTCCCAGAAGCTGATGTAACAGCGCCCGCGGTAGAACATGTCGCCAGTATAGAGGATCTGTGTGTAGGTGTCGTAGTAGGCGAACTCGGACACGACGTGGCCCGGCGATCCCCATATCAGGATGTCACGGCCGCCAAGATCGAGCGTCACGCGTTCCTCGGGAAAGTTGGTCATGCCCCAGAAGCCGACCATCTCTTCATGCGTCAGCCCCATGTACCGGGTATTGGGACGGTCGGCGAACTGGTTCACCGCCGCGTAGTGGTCGGCATGCAGATGGCTGAAGGCCACCAGCAATTCCAGGCTCGCCGGGTCGCGGCCGTTACGGCTGCACCACTCGTTGATACACTGGTCGACGACGCCGCGCAGATCCCAATCCGTCCGCAGCTGGACGAAGCCCTCGTCGAGCAGCAGCACCCGGTCGTTGCCGAAATAGAGCGGGGCGAACGGCGCCTCGTAGCTGTAGGCCTTGTTCTGCCGCAGGATGGCCGTGTGCGGATCGTACCAGTGCACCTGCACTGGCGGATCGGTGTTGTCCATGCACGAGGCTGAGCCGCAGATCCACCGGTCGGGGAAGGAGCCGGCAGCCGGCACATTGGTCTTGAAGTCGACCGGTGCGGGGCGCGCTGCCGTGCTGGCAGCCTGAGCCGCGCCTGTCACGGCAACGCCCGACAGCGGGATCGCGGCTGCGGCGGCATTGTAGGAAAGGAAAGTTCGGCGGTCCATGGGTACTCTCCTCCTGCTCAGAACGGACGCGGCGCGTCGATGTTCGGCACGCCCTCGGGCCATACGCGCGTTCGCTGGTCCGGGCTGACGCCGTTGAACAGCACGAAGTCCGGGCGGATCAACATCATGTCCTTGCCCTGCACCTCGCGCGCGCTGCCGATCGCGTCGTCGAGCACGGACGGCTCCATCTCCAGCCGCCGCTCATAGGGCTTGTAGGTATAGAAGCGCGGGTAATACTTGCCCGGCACGAACATCATGTCGATGTGCCCGCCCATGATCCACTTGACCGGGCGGCTGGCCGTGAACGTCTTCAGGCGTTCCAGCGAGGCGGTGAAATCGCGGTCGTTGCCGATGTTGATCTTGCCCGGGAACAGCAGGTCGCCGGTGAACAGGAAGTCGCAGTACGGATCGTAGAAGCTGACGCCGTCCTTGTGCGTGCCCGGCGTCGGAATCACCTCGATGGTACGGTCGCCGAGGTCGATCCGCCCTGTGCCGGAGGGCCAGCTGGCCCCCAGTCCGTAGAAGCGCTTCATCACTTCCAGTGGCTTTGGCACGATGGTGGTGTCCGGCCGGCCGGCGAACTGGGCGAGCCCCTGGTTCTGCGCGACGTCCTCGCCGGAAGTCATGGCTACCGTCAGCGGCACCGAGCGGCGCCCGCGTGCCTGGCACCAGCGCGTGATGATGGCATCCACGGTCTCGCGCAGCGGATAAAAGCGTGCCTCCGCCGTCGCGCCGGTGTCGATCAGCAGCGCGCCCTTGTTGCCAAATAGCAGGTAGGTGAATGGCGCCTCCCAATGGACGCACATGTTCTGGCGCAGGACGAATGTGTCTTCGTTGTACTGGACGACCTGAACCCGCGGATCATGGTTTTTCGCGGCCACGACGGACCCGTAAATCCATCGAAACGCCAAATTGCCAGGGGCCGGTCCATCGCACTCGTAGACATGGTCGACGGCCTTGCTGCGATGCAGCGGAACAGCACTGTCCGTATTTCGTACGCCAGGGGGGTTGTACCCGGCGGCGGGGTTGCCGTTGGGATAGGAAAGCCCGGTCGCCGATTGCGAATTGCCTGAAAGGGCAGGATTGTAAGATGGGGTCTGCGGCACGGAAATCTCCCGAAAAAGCAGCCCGGGCAGTACTCCCTGCCCCGCGCACCAGTCATAGTATCGATATTACATTTTGCCGCAATGGTAATAATTACGCATGGACAAGCGACATCTTTGCGGCGATGCTGCAGCACGAAAGGGGTATCGAATCATGCTCAAGTGGACTCGCGGCGCGGGACGGATTGCACTGCTGGCGTGCGCGCTGATGGCGGCGTCCTGTTCGCCTTCTGCCAACAACCAGCCGCGCACCGAGTTCAACATCGGCTGGTCGATCTACGCCGGCTGGATGCCGTGGCCCTATGCGCAGCAGGCCGGGATCGTGAAGAAGTGGGCGGACAAATACGGCCTCAAGATCAACATCGTCCAGGTCAATGACTACGTCGAATCGGTCAACCAGTATACCGCCGGCAAGCTCGACGGCGTGACGGTGGCGAACATGGATGCGCTGACCATCCCTGCCGCGGGCGGCAAGGATACCAGCGCGGTGATCGTCGGCGACTATTCGAACGGCAACGACGGCATCATGCTGAAGGGCGCCGATAACCTGGCGGCGATCAGGGGCCGCAAGGTCTATCTCGCAGAGCTCTCGGTGTCGCACTACCTGCTCGCACGCGGCCTCGATTCGGTGAAGATGAAGCTCACCGACGTCGGCACCGTGAACGCTTCGGACGCTGACATCGTCGGTGCTTTCAATACGCCCGACGTAACGGCGGCTGTCGCATGGAACCCCCAGCTTTCCGTGATGAAGGCAATGCCGGGCGCGAAGCTGGTGTTCAGTTCCGCCGATATTCCGGGCGAGATCCTGGACCTTCTCGTGGTCGACACGGCCACACTGAAGGCCAATCCCAACCTCGGCAAGGCGCTGGCCGGCATCTGGTACGAGACCACCGCGCTGATGCAGCGGCAGGATGCCGAGGGCAAGGCGGCGCGCGCGGCCATGGCGAAGCTCGCCGGCACGACGCCAGAGATCTTCGACAGCCAGCTTTCGACCACTTACCTCTACGCCGATCCGAAGGCGGCGGTGGCCGCTACCTCCTCCCCGGCGCTCATCACGACGATGACGCGGGTGCGCGATTTCAGCTTCTCCAAGGGCCTGTTCGGCCAAGGCGCGCAGACGGCGGACGCGGTCGGCATATCCTTCCCCGGCGGCGTCACGCTGGGCGATCCCCGGAACGTAAGCCTGCGCTTTGACGAAAGCTTCATGAAAATGGCTGCCGATGGGAAGCTCTGACTTCGCAAAGTCGGTTTCGGACAATCTAGGCATTTCGGGGGAATGACTGCATGCGCTGGGTGAACCGACGCATCGGACGCGGCAATAGCATTCTGCTCGGCGCCATTCCGATCGTCCTGCTGGTGCTGTTCTATCTGGTGGTCGCGGCCAATCGCCACGCCATCAATCCGAGCGACAAGATCCTGCCGCTTCCCAGCGGGATGGCATCGGCGATGCACGGGCTGCTGTTCGAGCGCGACCAGCTCTCCGGACAATTGATCTTCTGGGCGGACACGCTCGCCAGCCTTCAGCGCCTCGGACTTGGGCTCGGCATCTCCACGCTGTCGGCCTTGCTGGTCGGATTACTGCTCGGCGCGCTGCCGCCGGTGCGTGCCACGTTCGGTCCGCTAGTCACCGGCATTGCGGTGATCCCGCCGATTGCCCTGCTGCCGATCCTCTTCATTGCCTTCGGGCTGGGTGAAACGGCCAAAGTGGCGCTGATCGTGATCGGCATCGCCCCGTTCATGATCCGCGATGTCGCCGCCCATATCGCCGCGCTCCCGCGTGAGCAGTTGATCAAGGCGCAGACGCTGGGTGCGAGCAGTTGGCAGGTGATGCTGCGCGTTGCGCTTCCGCAGGCGATGCCGCGCCTGATACAAGCGGTGCGCCTCTCGCTTGGCCCGGCCTGGGTATTCCTGATCTCGGCAGAGGCGATCGCCTCCGACATCGGACTTGGCTACCGTATCTTCCTCGTTCGTCGCTATCTGTCGATGGACATCATTCTTCCCTACGTCGCCTGGATCGCCCTGCTCGCGATCGTGATGGACGTGGCGCTGACCTGGTCAAGCCGCCGCCTGTTTCCCTGGGCCCACGGAGCGAACCATTGAGCACCCTGCTTAGCCTTCGCGACGTCTGGGTCGAATATGGCGACAAGGTCGTCCTCGAACGCGTCAACCTGGACATCGAAGAGGGATCGTTCGTCTCGATCATCGGCCCCTCGGGCGCCGGCAAGAGCAGCCTGCTGCGCATCGTGCTGGGGCAGGAGGCGCCAACCCGCGGCGAGATCTTGCTCGACGGAATGCCGCTCAGGCCCGAATGCGGCCCTGATCGCGGCGTCGTGTTCCAGCGCTATTCGGTGTTTCCCCACCTCTCCGTGCTGCGTAACACGATGTTCGGCATCGAATGCGAGCAGGCTCCTTTCGCCGCTCGCCTGTTCGGGGCGCGCAAGCGTGCCGCCGCGACCGAGGCGGAAGAGATGTTGCGAGCGGTTGGCCTGGGCGACAGTCTCCATCTCTATCCCGCGCAGATGTCCGGCGGCATGCAGCAACGCCTCGCGATCGCGCAGGCCCTCCTCAAGCGGCCGCGCATCCTGCTTCTCGACGAGCCTTTCGGCGCGCTTGATCCCGGCATCAGGGCCGACATGCATACACTCACCACCAAGCTGTGGCGCGAATATTCGCTGACGGTGATCATGGTGACGCACGACATCCGCGAGGCATTTTCACTCGGAACCCGGGTGCTCACTCTCGACAAACGTCGTCACGATCCACACGCGCCGCACCGCTTTGGCGCGACCGCGGTCTACGACCTGCCGCTCAAAAAACCGGCGTCTCCTGCCGCCAGCTAAAATCCAGTATTACTCTTGACGCAAATCGTAATAATTGAAAAGACAGCGGTATGAGCAACGAACCAACAAATCTCGCCCGGCTCAGCATGAGCCTTCCAGCGGAGCTGCTGCGCCAGCTTGATGCGATGGTGGAAGAGCGTGGCCTGCCATCCCGCTCGCAGCTTATCGCCGAGCTCATCCGCCACGCCCTGGCCGAGCACGAGGCCTTCGCACGCCCCGAAGGGATGCTCGCCGGCACCGTGACCATCGTCTATCGCGGCGACCGCGCGGGCGTGCGCCAGCAACTTGCGAACACCCAGGCGGACTATCTCAAGGAAGTCATCTCCTCGCAGCACGTGTTTCTCGAGGGCGATCAGTCGCTTGAGGTTCTGCTGGTCCAGGGCCCTGCCATGCGCCTGAAGGACCTGTGCGACGCCCTGCGCGGCATTCGCGGCGTCCAGCAACTGCAACTCGTTACCACCACTGCCCTGCTCCCGCCGCTGCATGAGCAGCGCGGCGAGGAAGGCAGGGACACCCCCATGCCCGACAAGGGCAGCATTAATACAGGAGCAGCCGCATGAGTGGATCACTCACCGATCCAATGGCCGCGCGTGACCATGCCCGCGCCATGGGCGGCACGGTCGTCGATACCATGCCCGTCCTGCCGCCAGTGGCGGACGACCTTCCTGCCGGCGTGTCGGACGATGACCTCGTCTGGGAAGAAACGATAGCGGCAGGCGGCTATGCCTCGCGCCGCCTGTCACGCGGCGCCCGGCTGCGTCTGATAGACGTCGAGGGCGATGCGTGCGCGTCACTGATGATCTTCAACGCCGAAACGCCTGCCGAGCGTCTCAATGTCGCCGACACGGTGAAGGTGCAGTGGAACGGATATCTCGGCGCCGGCAAGCTGCTGCTGTCCGACATGGGCCGGGTGATGATGAGCATCGTCCACGACGACGCCGGCACGCATGACGCCTTCTGCGGCACGTCGAACGCCGCCACCAACCAGGCAAAGTACGGCGAAGGCCGCAACAGCGGTGCCTATCCCAACGGGCGGGACCGGCTGATCCTGGGCGCCGCCAAGCACGGCTTGCAGCGGCGCGATGTCCATCCCTGCATCAACCTGTTCAAGGGCGCGCGGATCGAAGCCGACGGCGCGATCACGCCGCAGGCAGGCCCGTATGATTCCGGTCGCAGCGTCGTGCTGCGCGCGGAGATGGACGTGATTGTAGTGATCGCGAACTGCCCGCACGTGCTTGACCCACGCGAGGAATATTCGGTGACACCGCTGCGCGTCTCGGCTTGGCGCGGCCCGCTCACCCACGAGGACGATCCGGTGCGCCTCGCCAGCCCCGAAGGGCTGCGCGCATTCCTGAACGTCGAAGATTATTACCGCCGCTGAGGACGGGAGAGGCACCATGACAACTGATCCGCATATCGCCGGCCTTTCCGGAACCATCGTCCATGACGAGATCGTCCCTGCCCGGGCGCCTTGGCTGCATCACATCGCCGCCGGCCAGACGCTGCGCATCGTCGATCTCGAAGGCAACCAGGCGGTCGATTTCCTGCTCTATTCCGCTGCCGACGATGCCGAGCGCTACAGCGCGCAGGACACCGTCTCGGCGCAGGGGAACCTGTTCCTGCGCGAGGGCACCGTGCTTCGTTCCAACGAAGGCCGCCCGATGATGACGATCGCCGCCACCACGGTCGATTATCATGACACCATCGGTGGCGCCTGCTCGTGCGAATCGAACACGCTGCGCTACGGCCATTTCACCAAGTCGCAGCACGCCTGCGTCGAGAACTTCCTCGAGGCGAACCTTACCGAGGGTCGCGGCAAGCGCGACATCGTCTCCAACATCAACTTCTTCATGAACGTGCCTGTCGAGGCAGACGGCACGCTAGGCATCGTCGATGGCATTTCCGCGCCGGGCATGACGGTCGACCTGCGCGCCGAGATGGACGTCGTCGTCGTCGTGTCCAACTGCCCGCAGATCAACAACCCCTGCAACGGCTTCAATCCCACTCCCGTGCGGATGATCGTGGCGGCATGAGCTTCGACACCGTCCTGGTCGCGAACCGGGGGGCGATCGCCACCCGGATCATTCGCACCCTGCGCAAGATGGGCCTGCGCTCCGTCGCGGTCTATTCCGAGGCGGACGCAGGATCGCTGCACGTCTCGCAGGCGGATGTCGCAGTATGCATCGGGCCTGCTCCGGCAGCCGAAAGCTACCTCAACGTCCCGGCGATCCTGAAGGCGGCGAAGGACTGCGGCGCCGGCGCGATCCATCCTGGCTACGGCTTCCTCGCCGAGAACGCCGAATTCGCCGAAGCCTGCGCGGCGAACGGCATCGTTTTCATCGGACCGACGCCGGACAATATCCGCACGTTCGGCCTGAAGCACAGCGCCCGCGCTTTGGCCGAGGCGAACGGCGTGCCGCTCGCACCGGGCACCGGACTGCTGACCGGCGCCGAAGAAGCGGCTGCCGCAGCTATCGGGATCGGCTTTCCCGTGATCCTCAAGGCCACCGCTGGCGGCGGCGGCATTGGCATGCGCATCTGCCAGGACGAGGCCGCCGTGCGCGACGGCTTCGCCGCCGTGGCCCGGCTTGGCGAGGGCAACTTCGGCGATGCCGGCGTCTTCCTCGAACGCTATGTCGGTCGCGCCCGCCACATCGAGGTGCAGATCTTCGGAGACGGCGAAGGCCGCGTCATGGCGCTGGCCGAACGCGACTGCTCGCTCCAGCGCCGCAACCAGAAGGTAGTGGAGGAAGCGCCCGCGCCCCTGCTCCCCGAAAAGGTGCGCAGCGAACTGATCGCCTCTGCCATCAGCCTTGGCCAGGCGGCGCGCTATCGCTCCGCCGGCACCGTGGAATATCTTTACGACGCCGACCGCCAGGAATTCTTCTTCCTCGAGATGAATACCCGCCTCCAGGTGGAGCACGGCGTCACCGAGGAGATCATGGGCATCGACCTCGTCGAATGGATGATCCGCGGCGGCGCCGGGGATTATGCCTTCCTCGACGGCGAGACCCCGACACCCAACGGCCATTCGGTGCAGGTGCGCCTCTATGCCGAAGACCCGGCGCTCGATTACCGCCCGACCTCCGGCACGCTGACGGCGGTCAGCTTCCCCGAAGGGGTAAGGGCGGAAACATGGTGCATGGCGGGCACCGCCGTCAGCGCCTGGTATGACCCGATGCTGGCCAAGCTGATCGTCCATGCGCCAACGCGCGAGGAAGCGATCGAGGCCATGCAGGCGGCCCTGGACGAAACCCGGCTCGACGGCATGGAGACAAACCTGCGCTGGCTGCGCGAAATCGTGCGCACCAAGCCCTTCTGCAGCGGCGAGGTATCCACCCGTTTCCTCGACAGCGTCGAATACCATCCCAACAGCATGCGCGTGATCAGCGGCGGCACCGCGACCACCGTGCAGGATTGGCCCGGCCGTCAGGGCTTGTGGGATGTCGGCGTTCCGCCTTCCGGTCCGATGGACGACCGCGCATTCCGCATCGGCAACCGCCTGCTTGGCAATCCGGAAGGCACGGCGGGACTGGAAGTTACCGCCAGCGGCCCGACGCTGCTGTTCAACGCGCCGGTCCGTCTATGCCTGACCGGCGCCGACTTCGGCGCGACGCTTGACGGCACGCCTGTGGCGCGCGGCACGGTGATCGAAGCTGCTGCTGGCCAGACGCTGGCCATGGGCCGCGTCTCGGGCGGCGGCATTCGTGGCTACGTGCTGTTCGAAGGCGGGCTGGACATCGCGCCCTACCTCGGCAGCTGCGCCACGTTCGAACTTGGCGAATTCGGCGGCCACGCCGCGCGCAAGCTACTTGCCGGCGACACGCTTCATCTCGGCTACGCCGAAAAAGTCGAGCCGCTCACTGGCCTTCCCCTGCCTGAGTTCAGCCAGACATGGTCGCTGCGCGTGCTTTACGGCCCGCACGGCGCGCCCGAGTTCTTCACGCCCGATGACATCGCTGCGATCGTCGATGCGGACTGGCAGATCCACTACAACAGCAACCGCACCGGCGTGCGCCTTGTCGGCCCCAAGCCGCGATGGGCGCGCACGGACGGCGGCGAGGCCGGCCTGCACCCTTCCAACATCCACGACAATCCCTACGCCATCGGCGCGGTCGACTTCACCGGCGACATGCCGATCATCCTCGGTCCCGACGGCCCTTCGCTCGGCGGTTTCGTCTGCCCCTTCGTCGTCATCGCGGCGGACAGGTGGAAGATTGGCCAGCTTGCGCCGGGCGACAAGCTGCGCTTCGTGCCCGTTTCCGTCGACGATGCAAAGCAGGCCGATGCGGCTTTCTTCACGGCGGCAGCAACCGAGGCGGCTCAGGCACGCGACATCGCGGCACTGTCCCCGATCCTCGCCGAGCTACCCGAGGAAGGGGTCCGCCCCCGCGCGGTCTACCGCCAGCAGGGCGACCGCAACATCCTCGTCGAATATGGCCCGATCGTGCTCGACATCGAGCTGCGCATCCGCATCCACGCTCTGCTGACCGAACTGGAAAGCCAGAAACTACCCGGCGTCATCGACGTCGTACCCGGCATCCGCTCGCTCCAACTCCACTTCGATGGCCAGGTGCTGGACCAGAAGGGTGCACTGCAGGCGCTCCTCGACGCGGAGGAGAAGCTGGGCGATCTGGAAGACTTCTCGGTCCCCTCCCGCATCGTCCATCTCCCGCTCAGCTGGCGTGATCCGGCAACGCTCGAGACGATCGAGAAATACATGGGCGCCGTGCGCGACGATGCCCCATGGTGCCCCGACAACATCGAGTTCATCCGCCGCATCAACGGGCTTCCCGACGAGAAGGCGGTCGAGGATCTGATCTTCGACGCCAGCTACCTCGTGCTCGGTCTGGGCGACGTCTACCTCGGCGCACCAGTGGCTACCCCGGTCGATCCACGCCACCGTCTCGTCACCACCAAGTACAACCCGGCCCGCACCTGGACCCCGCCCAACGTGGTCGGCATCGGCGGTGCCTACATGTGCATCTACGGGATGGAAGGGCCCGGCGGCTACCAGCTGTTCGGTCGCACTATCCAGGTATGGAACACCCACCGGCAGACCGACGCGTTCGTGGACGGCAAGCCCTGGCTGCTGCGCTTCTTCGACCAGATCCGCTTCTATCCGGTAAGCACGGAGGAACTGGCCGAATGGCGCCGCGATTTCCCCGCCGGACGCCGGTCGATCAAGGTGGAGCATTCCGAATTTCGCCTGAACGAGTACCGCGCGTTTCTGGCTGACAATGCGGACAGTATCGCCGCCTTTCAGGACGTCCGTCAGGCCGCCTTCGATGAAGAACGCGCCGAGTGGCAGCGCAGTGGTGAGTTCGACCGCCTGAAGGAGCTTTCCGACGGCGGAGACGGCGCCCCCGACGCGGCCGCGATCGAAGTGCCCGAAGGTACCGAACTGATGGAGGCCCCCTTCGGCGGCAGCGTCTGGAAGCTGCTCGTCGCCCCCGGCGACACGGTCGAAGCGGGCGACACGATCGCCATCATCGAGGCGATGAAGATGGAATACACGCTCGAAAGCCCCGGCAGCGGAACGATAGAGGCGCTCTACATGCAGGAGCGCCAGTCCCTGCAACCCGGCGCACCGATGCTCGCCCTCAGGAGAAATTGATGACCATTCTCGATCGGCGCGGCGTCGCCGCCATCGCCAATGCCGTCAACGACGGTTCGACTACCGCGCTTTCCGTCGCGGAAGAAACGCTCTCACGGATCGAAGCCTATGACGCGGTGCAGCCGCAAGTCTGGATCAGCAAGATTTCGCCTGAAAACCTGCGCGCGGCGGCCAGCGCTGTCGATGCCCGCATCGCTGCCGGCGAGCGCTTGCCCCTTGCCGGCGTACCCTACGCGGTGAAGGACAACATCGACGTCGCCGGTTTTGAAACCACTGCGGCCTGCCCGGCTTTCGCCTACCGCCCCGAAGCTTCAGCGGGCGTGATCGAACTTCTCGAAGCGGCAGGCGCAATCTGTATCGGCAAGACCAACCTCGACCAGTTCGCGACCGGCCTCAATGGTTCGCGCAGCCCTTATGGTATTCCGCGCAACGCCTACAATCTCGACTATGTCAGCGGCGGCTCAAGCGCCGGATCGTCGGTGGCGGTCGCGGCCGGGCTCGTTGCCTTCGCGCTGGGCACCGATACCGCAGGCTCGGGCCGCGTTCCTGCTGCCTTCAACCACCTGATCGGCCTCAAGCCCACCAAGGGCCGGTGGAGCACACGTGGCCTCGTACCGGCCTGCCGCACCATCGACTGCATCACCGTGTTCACCGACACGGTTTCGGACGCCCGCCTGGTGGATGAGGTGGTCGCTGGCTACGATGCTGCCGACCCTTATTCCAAGGCGCTGGCCAATCGACCGGTCGAACCCCGCCGCGTCGGCGTGCCGCTGCGCCACCAGCGCGTGTGGTTCGGCGACAGCGAGTCCGAATACCTCTATGATAGCGCCATCGCCAAGCTTGGCGAAAACGCTGAAATCGTCGAGATCGACATGGCCCCTCTGCTCGAAGCGGCGCTATTGCTCTACGGCGGACCTTGGGTGGCCGAACGCACCGCGGCGATGGAGGAGATCCTCACCACCAACCCGGATGCCATCGACGATACCGTCCGCCGCGTCGTTGAGCCCGGCCTGAAAATGACCGCCGTCGAACTGTTCAACGGTATCTACCGGCTTGCCGACCTCAAGCGCTATGCCGACGAGATGTGGGACCAGATCGACGTTCTGGCCTTTCCTACCACCGGCACGACCTACCGCGTCTCTGAAATGCTGGCGGCGCCGGTCGCGCTCAACAGCAATCTCGGTCTCTACACCAATTTCGTGAACCTGCTCGACATGGCGGCGCTGGCCGTTCCCGCCGGCATCCGCGGCAACGGAACCGGCTTCGGCATTACGCTGATCGGCCCGGCAGACACCGACCATGGCCTGCTGGAAATGGCCGAAAACTATCTCGCAGCGGCAGATCTGCCCGCAGTGCCACCGCTCGACCTGGAGGGAAAAGTGCAAACAGTGAAACTCGCCGTCGTCGGCGCCCACCTGAAGGACATGCCGCTCCACTGGCAGTTGACGTCCCGCGACGCGACCTTCGTCGGCGCCTATGAAACCGCACCTACCTACCGGCTCTATGCCATGGTCGACAGCGTCCCGCCCAAGCCTGCGCTGGTCCATAGCGAAGACGGCGCCGCGATCGCGGTCGAGGTATACGAACTGGATGTCGCGGCATTCGGCAGCTTCGTAGCCGATGTGCCGGCGCCGCTGGCGATCGGCACCGTCACGCTGAGCGACGGCACCAGCGTGAAGGGCTTCGTCTCCGAACCGCGCGCCTCTGTCGGCGCCGAGGACATCACTGATCTCGGTGGCTGGCGCGCGTTCATCGCGCGCGGCTGAGTACCGTCAGGCATCGGGACCGGCCCGGCATAAGGATGCCGGCTCCCTCGCGTGACAAGTGGCGGGCCTTGGCCCGCCGTAGACAGATTCAGCTGATTTCGCCGCGATGCATCGCCTCTGCGCGGGCCTTCAGCGCCTTCGCGCTGTCATTGAATGCGCGTGTCACCCAATCACCGCAGAAGCGCATCACATGGATGCCGTTAGGGCCCGTGAAGGCATCGGTGGAGACGTACCGGCACTTGTCCGGCCCGATTTCCTCGATGATCTGGTCGCGCCGCGCGGGATAGGGCCAGGCTTCGTTGTCAGGCAGTTCCCACGACAGCAGTCGTCCCGGCTCGAAAGCGCAAACGTATTCGCAGTTGGGCGCCAGGGAGCCGGGATTGGCATAGTTGACCAGCCGCATGTAGACCGGCGCGCCCATCTCCAGCGTCGATTGCGCCCAGACGCAGAACGGGTTCCACTCGCCGTAGCGGGGCATGTCCGTCAGGATCTTCCAGATCACCATCGCCGGGGCATCGATCTCGATGGGGTCGGACGCCACCAGGATGGACGAATCGTAGATCGCAAAAGGATCGTAGTTCTCGGTTGCTGCAGCTTCCATGGTTGTCCATCCTCTCCTGATGTCACCGCGCCCCGATCCCGCCGCCCCTTTTCAAAGGCATATGCCCGGGAACGGAAAAACAGGGCGCCAATACGCGAAATGGCAGTTATTGGCGCTATCGCCCTTGCTTTGCGCAGGGTTATCATGGTGAGAGCGAGGGTCAACAGCTACCCGAATAATCAATTGCACGCTTGACCCTCGTCGCGCGAAAGCCAATGCAGCGGAAAATCGGCCAGAACGTGGGCCAGCGGCGTCAGATCAGTTGCGCCAGGAGAGAGCATGACTGAGAGTTTCGATTTCATCATTGTCGGCGCCGGTTCCGCCGGCTGCGTCCTGGCGGGCCGCCTGTCGGAAAATCCGCGCAACCGCGTCCTCCTGATCGAAGCTGGAAAGCGCGACCGTAGTATATTCATTCATGCACCGGGGGGGCTTCTCCCGATCATGTATCGCGGTATGTTCCAGTGGATGCATGTCAGCGAGCCGCAGGCCCACGCCGGCGGCCGGCAGATGTATACGCCGCGCGGCAAAGTGCTGGGCGGGTCGTCTTCCATCAACGGCATGGTTTATGACCGGGGCACCGCGGCAGACTATGACGGATGGCGCCAGCTCGGCAATGAAGGCTGGAGCTACGAGGATGTGCTGCCCTATTTCAAGAAGCTGGAAAGCTTCCAGCCGGGCGGGGAGGATGGCTATCACGGGCATGACGGCCCTGTTCTGGTCACGCGGCCCGGCATCGAGAACCCGCTCGCAAAGGCGTTCCGCGACGCGGCTGTGGCCGCCGGTTTGCCTTACAACGATGATCCTAGCGGATCGCAGCGCGAAGGGGTGATGCCCGCCGACGTCACGGCATCGCGCGGAAGGCGCTGGAGCGCGGCGCGCGCTTACCTCAAGCCGGCGCGGGGCCGCGCGAACCTGAAGATCGTGACCGATGCCCACGTCGAGCAAGTGATCGTCGAAAACGGTCGCGCAACTGGCGTGAAGTGGCGGCGCGGCGGAAAGGCCGAGCAGGCCGGTGCCACTCGCGAAGTCATCGTTTCGGCCGGAGCGATCCATTCTCCCTGGATCCTGATGCTCTCAGGCATCGGCGATGGCGAGCACCTTGCCTCGGTGGGCAAGAAGGCGATCCATCACCTGCCCGGCGTGGGCCAGAACTATCGCGATCACGTCGCGATCAGCGTCAAGCAATACTGCACCCAGCCGGTTTCCTTGTTCAACGTTTTCCACCCCTTGGTGGCGGCCAAGGCGATGGCCAACTTCGTGTTGTTCAGCAAAGGCCCTCTGGCGCGTCCGCCTGCCGAAGTCGGCGCCTACATCAAGACCATGCCCGGCGCCGAAGTGCCCGACGTCAAGGTCCACTTCGCGATGGCGCTGTACGAGGCAATGGGCCGCAAGCTGATCATGGAACACGGCTATTTCGCCCACATCGACCTGCTCAATCCCGAAAGCGTGGGCCAGATCAAGCTCACCGGTGCAGACGTTACCGCGCCGCTTTCAATCGATCCCAATATCCTGTCGACCGCCAACGACATGGCCATGGGCCGCGCCGCGATCAGGGCCGTACGCAAGATCTTCGCACAGAGCCCCTTCGACCCGTTCCGGGGCGACGAACTGGCGCCCGGAGCCAACGTTCAATCGGATGACGAGCTGGACGATTATCTTCGCGCCACTGCTGTCTCCGACATCCATGCCGTCGGCACCTGCCGCATGGGGCATGATCCGATGGCCGTGGTCGATCCTAAATTGCGCGTTCATGGCGTAGCGGGTCTGCGGGTCGTTGACGCCTCGGTCATGCCCCGCGTGCCGGGAGGTAACACCAATGTGCCGACCATAATGGTGGCGGAAAAAGCATCCGACATGATCCTGCGCGGATGAGCGCGCCAAGCGCCCCTGTTGAAGATGCCAGAGTGGAGAGTGAGACGATGGACACGATGAACTTCGAAGGCCGGGTCGCGATCGTGACCGGCGCCGGCGGCGGTCTGGGCAAGGCCTACGCCGCGCTTCTCGCTTCGCGCGGCGCCAAGGTGCTGGTCAATGATCTGGGCGGCAATTTCCAGGGCGTCGGCAGCGATACCGGCTATGCGGAGGCATCCGCACGGGCAATCCGCGATGCGGGCGGGATTGCAGAAGCCAATGGCGATACCGTCGCCACCTCCGCTGGTGCCAATGCCATCGTGGAGGATGCACTGCGCCGCTGGGGCCGCGTGGACGTGCTCATCAACAACGCCGGCATCGTGAGCGCGGCGGGCAACCTTTCCACCGTAACCGACGAGCAGTGGGACAAGGACATGGCGGTTTCGGCCAGCGGCACTTTCTATCTGTGCCGGGCGGTGTGGGAAGGCATGCTGGACCGCGACTACGGCCGGATCGTCAACATTTCTTCGGGATCATGGTTCGGCATGGGCAGCGCTGTCCCCTACCCCGCCGCGAAAGGTGCGGTGTGGGCAATGACCCGCGGCCTTGCCTCCGCCACGCGCGCCCTGGGCAAGAACGTCATGATCAACGCCGTTATGCCGATCGCCGGCAGCCGCATGACCCAGCTGATGGGCCCGGAAATTCACGGCCTGATGGAACAGGACTTTCCCGCAAAGGCGGTTGCCCCCGTGGTCGCCATGCTCGCGCACGACAGCGCCCCTTGCAATGGTGAGATGTTCACGGCCGGCGGTGGCGGATACACGCGGGTTTTTGCCGGCGTTACTCGGGGCTATCGCGCAACAGACAAGGATTGGACGCCCGAGACGGCGCTGGACCAGTTCGACGCCGTGATGGATACCGACGGCTTCGCGATACCCGAAGGCTCCATGGACGAATCCGCGCTCTATACCTCGAGCGTGCCATGGGATGCGTTCAAGGCTTTCATTCAGTAACAACATTAGGAAAGGTAGTACCGCATGACCGCACGGCTGCAGGACAAGATCGCCATCATCACCGGTGGCGCGCGCGGCATGGGCGCGGCGACGAGCCGGCTGTTCGCGCAAGAAGGCGCGAAAGTCGTCATCGCCGACGTGCTTGAGGAGGACGGCAAGGCATTGGCGCAGGAGCTGGGCGAAGGGGCCGAGTTCATCCGCCTCGACGTCTCCGACGAAGGCAGCTGGATCGCGCTTGTCGAAAGCGTGACGGCCCGGCATGGCCGGATCGATGCGCTGGTCAACAATGCCGCCATCGTCGCGTTCATGCCGATCGTCGAGCTGGAGGCGGAGCAGATCGACCGCGTGTTGTCGATCAACGTCAAGGGCGCGATGCTGGGGCTGAAACACGTTGGCGGACGCATGTGCGAAGCCGGGCGCGGCGCCATAGTCAATATCTCGTCGGTCGACGGGATGCGGGGCGCCAATTCGCTTTCGCTCTACAGCAGCTCGAAGTGGGCCGTGCGCGGATTGACCAAGACCGCTGCGCTGGAGTTCGGCCATCTGGGGGTGCGGGTGAACTCGGTTCATCCGGGCGGGGTCAACACCGTCATGGGCAATCCCCAAGCTCTTGAAGGCGCGGCCAAGAACGTCGGCTACGAGCGCGTGCCTTTGCAGCGGATCGGCGAACCGGAGGAAATAGCGGCGGCCAGCCTGTTCCTGTGCTCGGACGATGCCAGCTACATCACCGGCGCCGAACTGTCGGTCGATGGCGGCTGGGCCGCCGGATACTATCACCACTACCTGCCCGGAGCGCCAGCCTCGCTGTCGTCGATCTGAGCACTGTCAATCAGGAGACATCACCAATGACTGAAGAAGAAAAAGTCTTTTCCGGCGGCGTCGCCGTAATCACTGGCGCGGGTGCGGGCATCGGCATGGGGCTGGCGCGGCGCTGCGGCGAAATCGGCATGACCGTAATCGTCACCGACATCGATAAGGCAAAGGCCGACAAGGTCGCCGCCGAGATCGTGGCCAAGGGCGGCAAGGCGGAAGCCATTCAGGTTGACGTCTCGCAGCCCGAGGCCATGGATGCCCTGGCGCAAGATGTGTTCGACCGGCACGGCGCAGTTCGTCTGCTGATCAACAACGCCGGCATCGAGACGATCGGGCTGGTGTGGGAAATCCCCGTGGCGCGCTGGGAAAAGACGCTGAACGTCAACATCCACGGCGTCGTCCACGGCGTGCGCGCCTTCGTGCCGCACATGCTGCGGGTCGGCCAGGAAGCCTGGATCGCCAACCTGGCTTCGATCGGTTCGTTCGGTATCATGCCAACCCAGAGCGCCTATATCATGAGCAAGCACGCCATCCAGTCGCTCAGCGAGTGCCTGTACCTGGAAATGCAGGTGGCCAAGGCACCGATCAACGTCTGCTCGATCATCCCGGGAATGCTCAAGACGAGCATCTTCGACGCGGACCAGGGCGATGGCGAACCGGATAGCTCGGCCAAGCATCGCGCCACCATGGCGCACATGATGGCGAACTACGGCATGGAGCTTGACGAAGGATGCCGCCGCTTCGTGGAAGGCCTGGCTGCGCGCAAGTTCTGGATTTCCAGCCAGCCCGAGATGACCGAACAATCGATCAACGGACGCATCGAGTTCTTCCAGAGTCAGGAAGCGCCCGTGCTGCACGACGCGGCCAAGTCGATCCTTGGCCTGGAGGGCTGACCTTGGCAGGCGGCGGCAATCATGCCGCCGCCTGCTCTTCAGGCCTTCGCCGCTTCTTCCTTGACGATTTCCAGGAACAGCGGACGTTCCCCGCCGCCGTGTACCTCCAGCCGCGCACCGCTGATGTAAGCGGCGGCGTCAGAGCCCAGGAACAATACCGCCTCGGCGATGTCGGTCCCACGCCCCATCCGGCCGAGCGGCAGCGTGGCGGCGATGCGCTCCTGAGCGGCAATGGTGCCGTAAGTCATCTCCGCCGTCTCCGTCTCGATCAGCCCGACTATGATAGCGTTGACGCGCACTTCAGGCGCCCATTCCTGCGCAAGACTGATGGTGAGGCTCAGCAGACCGGCTTTCGCCGCGCCGTAGATCGCCGTGTCGGGCGAAGGGCGCACGCCCGATACGCTGGCGATGTTGACGATCGAGCCGTGAGCCGCCTTGAGATGCGGGTAGGCAGCCTGGGACACGTGCAGCGGCGCCAGCAGGTTCAGCTGCAGGATACGCTCCGAGAAACGCGGACTGGCCGTTGCCGCCTCGGCCTGAGGTGATCCGCCGGCATTGTTGACGACCAGGTCGATCCGGCCATGGCGCGTGACAACGGCCTCAATCCATGTAGCAACGGCAGCCGGATCGCGGATATCACAGGCATCGAACTCGGCTTCGTGTCCGCCCGCCGTGATCGCCTGTTCGGGCGGTGTACGCCCGCAAGTCGCAACGGCGTATCCATCCTCAAGCAAGCGGCGCACGATCGCTGCGCCGATTCCCCTGGTGCCACCGGTGACCACGGCGACCTTGCCTGCTCCGCTCACTGTTCTTCCTCCCGGAAATGTTCCTTGGTCCGGCCCGGACCCTGCGTAAGGCCAATACGGGTATTGCAGCCGATGTCCACCGCCCCCCACCTTTCCGCGATGCAAGTTCGGCGGCAATCGGGTGGATTCCTGCGCAGAGCAAGGGTAGGGTCAGGTCAAAGACCCGTTATACCGCATCCAAGGAGAGGATCATGGCATATACCCTGCAGCAGTTGAGCGATCTGGAAGATATCCGGACGCTCAAGCACCGTTACTTCCGCGGCATCGACACCGCCGACATGGCGCTGCTGGAGTCGCTCTTCACCGCCGACGTCGGGGTCGACTATCGCGGCGGCAATTACCGCGTCCGCCTGAGCGGGCGTGACAACATGCTGGATTTCCTTGCCAACAGTTTCCATTCGGGCGCAGTCGCGATGCATCATGGCCATATGCCCGAAATCACCCTGACCGGCGAGGATACAGCCGAGGGCATCTGGTATCTTGAGGACATCTTCATCAACCTGGAGAGCCGCTCGCACACCATCGGCAGCGCCATCTATCGCGACCGGTACGTGCGCGAGGACGGAGCCTGGCGGATCGCCCGCACCGAATACGACCGCGTGTTCGAAATGATCCGCCCGCTTGCCGAGGATGCGCAGATCACCTCGCACCATCTCGCAGCCACCGGTCGCAAGCCGGACGAACGCACCGAGATCGGGCATCTGATTGAATGGGAAGCAGCCTGATCGAAACCATATCCCGGTTGCGCCGGCCAAGGGCTGCATGACCGAGGGTCCGGACATCCGGGATTTCCTCGTTGAGTCCCTCTACGGCGGCCTTACGCAGTCGCCGCCGTGGGAGGATTTCCTGCGCGCGCTGGCCGAAGCGACCGGGGCCACCTTCGCTACCTTGATCGTCGGCCGCGGTCACAGGATCGACGCGCATGTCACGCCCGACGTCGATCCGCACCATATAGAGGCTTATCAACAGCTCTCGCAGACCGATCCGTTCGTCGGGCTGCCGGAAGGAAAGGTCGTTGCCTTCCGCGACTTCGTGCGTGAGGTGCCCCGCAGCTTCCGGGACTACATGGATGTGTCGCGCACGGGGCAGATCCTGGGGATCGATCTGCAACGTCCGCCCGATATCTACGTGCGTCTGCGCGTCACCCGCGATTACAGCCGCCCTGACTTCGATGACGCTCACAGCGGCTTGTTGCAAAAGCTCGTGCCCCACTTGCGCATCGCGCTGGACCTGCACGCTCGGCTTACGACGACCTTTGCCGAAAGTCAGCTGTTCAGCAGCGCCATGGCCGATCTGGCCGTGGCCACGCTGATTCTCGATCGCGAAGGGCGCATACTTCGGCGCAACGCGGTGGCGGACCGCATGCTGCGCGAAGATCCGGTACTCAAGGAAAGCGGCGGAAAATTGTACGCGGCGGCGCCCGGCGCTCGGGCCGAGATAGCTCGCCTGCTCGCCGCGCCTCCCGAACCCGGCGAGGAACGGGCTATAGAAATGGCCACCGATGGACCCTCGCGGCAGGCGCGAGTGCGCGCCGTCCCTTCCTCTGCTTATGGCGACGGGGCATGGCTCGCGCTGTTCCTGACGGAACATACGCAGGATTCCGGTCCCAGCAGCGACGTTCTGCGGGATCGCTTCCAACTGACGCGCGCCGAGGCTGCATTGGCCGTTCACCTGGCGCAAAGCGCCACGCTCGCCGATGCCGCTGCCGCACTGGACATCACCTACAATACCGCGCGCTCGCACCTGCGCGCCATCTTCGCCAAGACCGGAACCCATCGCCAAGTCGAACTGGTCACTTTGTTGAGGGCATCGCATCGACCGATTGAAATCTGACCCATTTGGACGATGCGGCCCCACCCAGCATTCTTTACCCCTCGCCCAAAGCCAAAGACATGGGAGAATTGGCCGTGAAGTTCTCGATTATCTACGAAGCCCAGATGGTGGACAGCTCGCGCGAAAATGAGCGCAAGGTGTTCCAGAACATGGTTGAACAGTGTGTGTTCGCCGAAAAGATGGGCTTCGATACGGTGTGGGCGGTCGAACACACGGCGCTCACCCAGTATGCACACATGTCCGCGCCGGAGACCTTTCTGGCCTTCATCGCGGGCAAGACGACCACGCTGGGCGTCGGTCACGGCGTCGTCTGTCTCCCGCCAGCGATGAATCACCCTGTGAAGGTAGCCGAACGGATCGCCACACTGGACATCCTGTCCAACGGCCGGGTCCATTTCGGCATGGGCAAGGGCGGCACGCAGCAGGAGGCCGGCACTTTCGGCTACGACATGCTCGATCTGCCGCCGATGATCGAGGAGAGCATGTATCTCATCCCCAAGATCCTCAAGGAAGGGCAAGTGGAACACGACGGGCAGTTCGTGAAAATCCCGCATCGCCCGATCCATCCGAGCCCCCTGCAAGATCCGCATCCGCCGATCTACATGGCCTGCACCAAGCCAGAAACGCTTACCGCCGCTGGTTCGCGCGGGATTGGCGCGCTGGTGATGGGCTTTTCCGGACCTGAGAACATCGCGGAAAAGAACGCCGCCTATCGCGAGGCCTTCCGCACGCGCAAGCCGGAAAACCAGGTCGGCTTTCGGCCCACCGAGCATCTCGCGGCGCTGTGCCCGGCCGTGGTGCTCGACGATCGCGAGAAAGCGCGGCGGATCGGCCTGCGCGGCCAGCGCTTCTTCGTGGAATCGATCGCGTACTGGTACCAGGGCGGCGAAAAGCCGACCGCCCAGGATCTGACACCGGAAGAAAACGAGGCGGCGCTGCGCGAAGGCAAGGAGCAAGTCGTGGCGTACCTATCGGCTGAAAAGCTGACCGTAACGGACGCATCGACCAATATCTACGGCGTGGCGCCAGATGCCTATGGCAACCCGGAAGACTGCATCAACTACGTCACGCAGCTGTTCGATGCCGGCGCCGACGAGATCCTCTTCATCTTCCAGATGGGCGACATCCCGCATGAGATCATCATGGAGACGATCCGCAACATCGGCGAGAAGGTGATCCCTCACTTCCGCAACAATGCCGACAACTTAGCCGTCGCGGCGGCGGAATGAGGCGCTGCGACGGCCTCCAGGTTACCCCTGGGGGCCGGCGCCGCCCGTTTCCTATCGCGCGAAACTCCGTCCCATTTTCATTACGGACTGCAAGGCGCGACCATCCTCAGGCGATTTTCGCGGTAACTAGGAATGGTCGCAGATAGGCGTCCATGCCTTCCATGCCGCCTTCCGATCCCATGCCGCTATCGGCAATGCCACCAAACGGCGTTTCGGGCATGGCCATCGCAAAGTGATTGATGGCCAGCATGCCGGCCTCGACCCCGGCGACGATCCGGCGTTCCGTGCTCATGCTGTTGGTGAAAGCATAAGACGCCAACCCCACCGGCATCCGGTTGGCCTCGGCCAGCGCAGCGTCGATGTCATCGACCGGCATCACCAGCATCAGCGGCCCGAAAGGCTCGTCGTTCATGGCCTGCATGTCGGGCGTCATGCCGGACAGGATCGTCGGCTCGAAAAAATTGCCGCTATTGCCGATCCGCGATCCGCCGGTTTCAAGCTTCGCACCCTTCTTGAGGGCTTCGGCGGTCAGTAGCTCGATCTTGGAGAGCTGGGCCGCGGTAGTAAGCGGGCCCATCTGCGTATCGGCATCCATGCCGTTGCCCACACGCAGCTTCTTGGCCGCCTCGGTGACGCCGGCAACGAAATCGGCATAGATCGGCCGTTCCACCAGGAACCGCGTAGGAGATACACAGACCTGTCCGGCGTTGCGGAACTTGAACTCGGCAGAGAGAGGGACGGCAGTCGCCAGATCGGCATCGCGAGCGACGATCACCGGCGCGTGGCCACCCAGTTCCATCGTCATCTTCTTCAAGTGCTGGCCGGCGGCGGCAGCGATGATCCGTCCGACCCGTGTCGAGCCGGTCAGCGTTACCTTGTGGATTTCGGGTGCTGCGCAAAGCGTCGCGGAGATCGCTGCCGGATCGCCCCAGATCAAGCTCAGCGTCTTGCCGGGCACGCCAGCATCCAGCAGGGCGCGCACGATACGCCAGCCGGCGCTGGGCGTTTCCTCGGCCGGCTTGAGCACGACCGAGCAGCCCGCCGCCAAAGCCGGCGCGACCTTCTGCATCGGCGTCCATGCCGGGAAGTTCCAGGTCGTGAAAGCCGCGACGGGGCCAACGGGGCGGCGATGCACCGCCCAGCGCATGTCAGGCGCTCGCGTCGGGATAAGGCGGCCATAAGCGCGGCGCCCTTCTTCAGCATACCAGTCAAGCAGGTCCGCCGAACCAAGCCATTCGCCCTTGGCCTGCGCCAGAGGCTTCCCGTTCTCGCGTGTCATCTCCGCTGCCGCCTCATCGGCCTGGGCCCGCATGGTATCGGCGGCACGGCGCATGATCTTGCTTCGCTCGAACGGTGAAATGCCGGACCAGACCCTGAAACCCTCAGCCGACAATCGCGCCGCCTCGGTCGCTTCCTCGGCACCGCAGCTTGGCACTTCCCATATGGTCTCGCCCGTCGCCGGATCGATGACGGAGTGTGTCCCTCCCGATGCGGTCTCGCGCTCACGCCCATCGATAATCGGAAGAGGCATTGTCTGAGTCATCGTTACGTCAACCTTTCTGATGGATCAGCTTTCGCGCGGCATGGGGCGGGAAAAGCTGACGCGGAATAGTTCCGGGGCGCTGATGAGCGGCCGGGCGGTGCAATAGACGCATAGTCAGCCTCGGCTCGGCCAGCCACGGCAGGCGGACCGTTGTCGGAAGCGCCGGGAATGCCGAGTGCCTTGCTACGCTGAACTCTCCGCTCGTCATCCGCCTTGCGACCCGACTTGCAGGTAGCCTACGCAGGTACAACAAGGGTTGTAAAGTACGGGTCATGTGCCGCGCACGCAGCCAGCGGTTCGGACGATCCGGTGGGGCATGTTTCACCCAGGAGAAGAGCAGGAGCGGAAAATGAGCGAGAGGCTGGCTGACAAAAATACCGCAGTGATCGGATCGGCCGCCGGCAGCGGGGCGGCCACCCTACAGGAACCGGCGGCGGGAGGCCTACGTCTCTGCGCGGTTGACATCGCGGATGAATCCAACGGCGAACATCTGTTCTGACCATGACTGCCCATCCCGCGCTGATCGCGACCTGCTGGACAACCGCTGGCGACGTCCGGCCCGACCATGCTGACAATCTGGCCCGCTGGCCCCTGGAACAGCGCATCGACGCGGCGGCGCGCGCTGGTTACGCCGGCACCGGATTCTGGCTCGGCGACCTGCTGGCCTGGAAGCAAGGCGGGCGAACCTACGCGGAGCTGCGCCGATGCCTGGCCGATGCCGGGCAGGCCTTGGTCGAACTGGAATTCCTGTCGGACTGGCATGCCAGCGGGGACAGACGCGCCGCATCGGACAAGGCACGCGCCGAACTGTTCCTGGCGGCGGAGGCCTTGGGCGCACGCCATATCAAGGTAATGCCGCCGTTCTTGCCCGATGATCTGACCGGTCCGGCGCTCTGCGAGCAGTTCGCCGCGCTTTGCGCGCAAGCGCAATCCCATGGCTGCGCCATAGGGATGGAGATGCTGCCCTTTTCCACTTTGCCCAACCTTGCGAGTGCGCTGGACATGGTGGCCCGGGCGGACGCCCCTAACGGCGGACTGCTGATCGACATCTGGCATGTGGTCCGCTCGGGCAGCGCAGTGGAGGAAGTGGCGCAGGTGCCCGCCCACCTCATCATTTCCGTGGAATTGTGCGACGCGGCGCTGGAGATGCAGGGCAGCATCACCGAAGACACCATGCGCAATCGCCGCTTGTGCGGAGAAGGTGAATTCGACGTGCCTGGCTTCATCGCCGCGCTGCGCCGCGCCGGATACCACGGGCCCTACGGCGTCGAGATCCTGTCGGACACGTTTCGCGAATTGCCGCTGGAGGATGCGGTCACGACGAGCTTCCAGACCAGCGCGGCGCAGTTCGCATCGATCGAATAATTGTGTAAATTGCATGTATGGTTGCAATAATCGGACTGATGCCGTGCCGAACTGGCGTTAGGAGGCCGCTGGCGGGCCGACCGATTTATCAGGACGCGCTCGCAGTGTAAGGCGCCTTTCTCAATGTCGACGTTAATCCTAGGGGCGCTTTTCCCCGTTTTCGGCTTGATCGTGGTAGGCTTTGCCTGCGGAAAGCTGAACGTATTGGGCGATCGGGCCTTCGAAGTGCTCAATCGTTTCGTCATCCAGGTCTTGCTGCCGGTCCTCACTTTCCGCTCGATCGCGCATATGGACCCGGCGGACCTCGCGGTGCCGAGCATGTTCGCAGCAGTGACGCTCGGCGCCTTCGCCACTTACGCCATCGGCTATTTCGTGGAGCATCGCCTGGGCCAGACGGCGGGAAACGCGAACATCGCGGCATTGTGCTCGTGCTTCAGCAACACCGGCTTCATCGGGCTGCCTGTCGCGGTACTGGCGCTGGGGCCTCAGAGCGTAGCGCCGGTTGCGGTGACGATGCTGATCTATTCGACGATCGTCTTCACCTTCGGCCTCTTGATGAGCGAGATCACCGGCGCGCAGGGCCATGGGGCGCTGGCGGGCGCGAAGCTGGCCGGTCATGCCGCCATCCGCAGCCCGCTGATCGTCATGTCCGTTGCCGGATGCCTCTGGTCGGTGCTGCGCCTGCCGCTTGCCGGTCCGGTCGATACCCTGCTGGCGACGCTGGCCCAGGCAACCGCCCCATGCTCACTTTGCGCGATCGGTATCTTCATCGGCCTCCCGCGCGAAAGCGCCGCACCTGGTCCGATCAGCCGCGTGCTGGCGCTCAAGCTGGCGGTGCATCCGATCATCACCGCCGGCTTCCTGTGGATGCTGCCGCCGATCAGCCCGCTTTGGACGAAAGTCGCGATCCTGATGGCCGCCATGCCTTGCGGGGCATCAAGCTTCGTGCTTGCCGGCAAGGCCGGGCGCTGGGCGATGGAATTGAGCGCGTGGAGCGTCATGCTCACGACCACACTGGCGGCGGTTTCGCTGGCGGGTGTCTTGTGGGGCCTGAGCCTCTAGACCGGCGCGTGCCGTTACCGGCCCGGCTGCATCAGAGAGCTGCCCCCTAAGCCCGCTCAACGTGGCGGACGGTTGGGCATGATCTTGGCGACTCCGGGCTCATATTTGAGGTTGTGGACCGAAATCGCTGTCTCCACGCGCTGGACACCCTGCAGCGTGCGGATTTTCCCGGTCACGACGGCGTTGAGCTGTTCGATGTTGGTGAACAACCCCATCGCCAGCAGGCTGTAGCGGCCGAGCAGGACCACTACGCAATTGATCTCGGGCAGTTCGCTCAAGGCCTCGGCCAGCGAAGGGACGCGTTCAGGGTCGGCGTCGATCCCCAACATGCACAAGTTCGGTGAGCCTTCCATGCGGAAGTCCTTGACCACAGTGAACTGGATAAGCCCCTCGCCCTGAAGGCGCTTTATACGGCTGCGGATCGTGCCCTCTGTAACCCCCAGCTCCGCAGCGATGGCCCGGTTCGATATGCGCGCATCGCGCGCCAGCTTGTCGACGATCTTCTGGTCCAGTTCGTCGAGCCGCTTGGGCTTGACCGCGCTCACAGCGGCGCCACGTTGAATTCGTACTTCACGATATCCGCCGCTATGCCGGCGTCGATATGCGCAACGCCTTCGACGCATGCGATATGGTCGAAAAGGAATTGCCTGATTTCCGAGAAATCATGCAGCGCCACCAGCAGTTCGAGATCGTTGGGTCCATTCATGACATTAACGCTCAACACCTCGGGGAATTGTGCAAGCTTGCGGCCCACCTCCTGCACATCCCGCCCCCGCACCTTGACGCCAAGCGCGATGATCACGTGATAGCCAAGCGCGGCGAAATCAGTGACGGCCATCACCCGCATCGCGCGGGCCTCCTCCATCTTCTGGAGGCGCGCGGAAACCGTGGCCGCCGTTACAGAAAGATTTTTGGCGATGTCCTGATTGGTGGCACGCCCGTCGGTGCGCAGGATATCGATGATATTGTCATCCAGAGCGTCAAGCACAGGTGGCTTTGACGTACGTGCGGTCCTGATCTGCATCCAGTTTGTCCCTCCCCGGCGCGATCATGTGGCATAGCGCGAGTGCGCATAGGCCGCCAGAGAAGCCAGCGAGTTTTTCGCGATACGCAGCGGTTGCATCGATTGCCTGCGAAAGCGTCAATTCTTGCGCCCAAAACACTTTCATTTGCGCATCGCAATGCGTAACGCCGGATTAGCCCTCAACGGGTGCGGATCCGCCGCCGGTACGCCAACGCGCCCACGTCGCGGAGCCGAAGTGAATCACCGGTCCGTCCCCCCCGGGACGGCCCAGCAGGAGACAGCCATGCTTTCGAAAGTCACGCTCGCCAACACGGACCTGAAGGTCAGCACCCTGTGCTACGGTACCAACATGCTTGGCTGGTCGATCGACCAGGAACGGTCCAACGAGATCCTCGATACCTTCGCGAAGCACGGCGGCAACTTCATCGACACCGCCCGCTCCTATGGCGACTGGATGCCCACGGCTCCCAAGGGTGCCAGCGAACGCGCCGTCGGCGCCTGGCTCAAGGGCAAGAACCGCGACGATTTTGTAATCGCCACCAAGGGCGGCCACTTTGACATGCGTGCAGGCGACTATCGCAATCGCGTCAACACGGCGGACATCGAGAGCGATCTCAATGAAAGCCTCGAGCACCTCGGCGTCGACACCATCGACCTCTACTGGCTGCACATGGACAATCCCGAGACGCCTGTCAGCGAGCTGATCGATTTCCTCAACGCCGCCAAGGACGCCGGCAAGATCCGTTGGTTCGGCGCATCCAACTGGACCGATACGCGCGTGCTGGAAGCAAACGAATATGCGAAGGCCAACGGCAAGGTCGGCTTCGTGGCTGTCGAACCGTTTTGGGGGCTGGGCAAGCCGAACGAGGAAAATGCCATGCAGCAGGGCTACCAGCTGTATTTTGAAGACCACGGCGGCAAGCTGAAGGATGCGGGCCTGGCGATCATCCCCTACTGCGCGCAGAGCCGCGGATACTTCGGCATGCTGGAGAAGGGCGATGATGCGGTTTCGGACGCGCTGAAGCCGTTCTACGACAACCCCGCCAATGCCAAGCGCTTCGCCGCTGCCAAGTCCGTCGCCGCGCGCCACGGCGTGACGGTTTCGGAAGTCGTGCTGGCCTACCTCACCAACCAGCCCGGCCAGGTAATCCCGATCTTCGGCGCATCGAGCCCGGCCCGTATCGAGGAAAGCGTCAAGGCGGCCGATCTCAAGCTGACCGCGGAAGAACTGGCCGAACTCAAAGCGGAATAAGAGCCTGGCAGGCGGGCAATTGCTCAGCACCTTCCCCGCCTGCCGGCATCACCGAACCGGGCTGCGATCCGCCTGCGCCGGATCGGCCGCTCCAGGTTTTTCTATTGGTGAAGCGCGCGGCGCAGTGCTGCCATCGCATCGCGATGCATGCGCTGCACAGGCTCGGCATCCGGCAGTACGTCGAAGCCGTGATAAGCGCCCGGATAGACATGCAGTTCGGTCATCACGCCCGCCTCGGTCAATCGGCGCGCGTAATCGAGATCTTCAGCAAGGAACAGGTCAAGCCCGCCGACGGCGATGAAAGCCGGAGGCAAGCTTTCCAATGACGATGCACGGGCAGGTACTGCGTAATCCGGCACGTTCTCACTGCCGGGCGCAACGCCCAGCAACGCCTGCCAGCCATAGGCATTGGCCTGCGGCGTCCACACGAAAGCGCCCAGATGTGCCGGCTGCTCGCGGGTGCAGGTGCGATCGTCCAGCATCGGATAGATCAAGTTCTGGTGCACGATGGCCGGTCCGCCCCGGTCCCGTGCCAGCAGGCACAGCGAGGCGGCAAGGCCACCCCCTGCGCTTTCGCCCCGCACCGCGATCCTATCGATGTCCACGCCCAGACTTTCGCTGGATGCGACCAGCCAGGACAGCGCCGCATAGCAATCCTCCACCGAACCTGGCGCGCGCGTTTCGGGAGCAAGTCGATAGTCGACTGAGACGACCACCGCTCCCGTCGCAGCGCAAGTTCCGAGGTTGGCGATGTGGCTCAGACGGGGCGACCCCATGACATAGCCGCCACCGTGGATCTGCAGGATCGCGGGCATCGGTGCCTGCGCGCCGTCGGGCACATAGAGGCGCACGGGAATGGCGCGGCCGTCGCGGCTGGGCACCTCGTCTTCGCGCCAGGTCACACCGGTCCCTTCCGGCTCCGGAGCCTGGGCGAGCATCTCCTCCATCCCCGCGCGGATGGCAGGCAGGCTTTCGTCGCTGAACTCGAAAGACGGCATGTAATCGAGGCCGGGCAGCAGCACCGGATCCACATGATGGCGCATCGTAGCCGCTCCTTGCTCAGTAACGTTGGCCGATGGCGCCATCGTGATAGATTGACGCACCGGTGACAAAGCGGGCCTCTTCCGAAGCCAGGTAAACGAAGGCATGGGCCGTATCCTCGGGATCGCTGGTGATCCCGAGTGCGCCCATCGCCGCGATCTTCTCTTCGGCGTCCTGCGCCGAAGCATAGTACCCCTGCGCAGCGTAGGCAGCCAGGCCTTCGCGAATCAGCGGCGTCATCGTGATGCCGGGGTGAATCGAATTGACACGCACTTTCTGGGGGCCGAATTCCAGCGCGGCGCACAGTGTCAGCATCCGGCCCGCAGCCTTGGACACATGGTAACCGATATTGTTCGCACTCGGCATGTAGGAAGCCATCGACAGGTTGTTGATGATCGACCCGCCACCGGGAAAACGCGCTACGCTCTGCGCCAGCGCGGGCAGGCAAGCCTGCATCCCCATGAACAACGCATCATGGTTTACCGCCATGACCTTGCGCAGATCTTCCACGCTGGTGTCGGCGATACCGCCGTGAATAGAGATCCCGGCGTTGTTCACCAGCACGTCAAGCCCGCCATGTGCCGCCATGATGCCTTCGACCACGCGTGACCAGTCGTCGGCGCTGGTGACATCATGCTCGACGAGCGAGAACGTCCCTGCAGCGCCCAGGGCCGCCATCCGGTCGGTGACGGCTTCGGCTTCTTCCCGCCTGAAATCGGTACCGACGACGGCCTTTGCCCCTTCGCGCAGGTAGGCTTCGCATATCGCGACGCCGATGTTGCCGTTGCGTCCAGCGCCGGTCACAATGGCCACCTTGCCGTTCAGCCTTCCAGTCATCTTTGTCCCCTCTCTATAGCTTTTATGTTCGTTGATATCGCGTCAGCCGGAAGGAACGCCGCAGCATCGCATCGTCGCTTCCACCGCTGTGCTGGCGCGTTCCAGAGAAGGAACACCGGCCCCGATGGCCGCTTCCTGCGGCACTTCGACGCTTAGCGGCACATCTGGGGCAAGGGCCTGGACAAATCCGGCGATATCGAACGCCCCGGCGCCGGGAAGCAGCCGCTGCAGGCCGGCCTCCCACTCGATCCGGTCGGCATCCATATGCGCCGGACCGTCGGAAATCTGCCCGATCCGGATGCGCGGATCGGCAAGCAGCGCCATGGTCGCTTGCTGGTCACCGCCGCGCACCACGTGCAGCAGATCCAATGTGACTCCAATGTCCGAACGCCCGGCGCGGTCTATTTCCGCCAGCGTTTCGGCCAGTGTGCGAACCTGCGAGGGCGGATAGAACTCAATGGCCAGGCCCAGCCCGAAAGACGCGGCAAGTTCTGCCAGTTCGACCAGCTTCTCCGTGCGCCGCGCCGGGTCGCGATCATAGCAAAGCACGTTCGCCAGCGGCGCGCCCAGCTCCGCGCCCGCTTCCAGCGCGGCCGCGAAATCGGCGACGACAGTGCGGCCCGCCATAGTAAAAGGATAGACAAGGTCGACCGTCAGGCCGAGATCGACCAGAACCTTGCGCGTATCGCGCAAGGCGCCGCGATCGCGGGTAAGATCATACTCGGGCATGGCGGGAAGGACCGCCATCGAGTGCAGGAACGGACAAATGCCGGAACAGCCGGTCGCGGCTGCAATTTCAGCAAGCCGCGCCGGCGTAGTGTCCGCGACGGTGATATGGTCGAGAGACAAGCGCATAACGTTGGGTTACGCCGCTGCCTCACGCTCCTTCACCATGTCGAGTGCAACGTCGACAATCATGTCTTCCTGGCCGCCCACCATCTTGCGGCGGCCCAGCTCGACCAGGATCGCGCGCGTGTCGATGCCGTAAGTCTCGGCGGCCTTTTCGGCGTGGCGCAGGAAGCTGGAATAGACGCCGGCATAGCCAAGCGCGAGAGTCTCGCGATCAACGCGGACCGGACGATCCTGCAGCGGACGCACGAGGTCTTCGGCCGCGTCCATCAGAGCATTGACGTCGCAGCCGTGATTCCAGCCCTTGCGGTCGGCCGCGGCAATGAACACTTCCAGCGGCGCATTGCCGGCGCCCGCGCCCATGCCGGTCAGCGAAGCGTCGATGCGCACCGCGCCGCACTGCGCGGCGACAATCGAATTGGCGACGCCCAGCGACAGGTTGTGGTGCGCATGGATGCCGCGCTGCGTCTCGGGCTTGAGCACCCGGTCATAGGCCTCCAGGCGAGCCTTCACGCCGTCCATGTCAAGCGCGCCGCCGCTGTCGGTTACATAGACGCACTGCACGCCGTAGCTTTCCATCAGCAGCGCCTGCTGCGCAAGCTGTTCCGGCTCGATCATGTGGCTCATCATCAGGAAGCCGGATACGTCCATGCCCAGGTCACGCGCGATGCCGATGTGCTGTCTGGACACGTCGGCCTCCGTGCAATGAGTCGCCACGCGGACGGAGCGCACGCCGATGTCATAGGCGCGGCGCAGTTCCTCGACAGTACCGACACCCGGCAGGATGAGCGTCGTCAATACCGACTTGGTCAGCACGCCGGCCACGGCCTCCAACCATTCCCAATCGGTATGTGCGCCAAAGCCGTAGTTGAAGCTGGCGCCGCTCAGGCCGTCGCCATGCGCGACCTCGATCGCGTCCACGCCGGCATCGTCCAGCGCCTTGGCAATCGCCTGGACGTGATCGATGCCGTACATGTGGCGGATGGCATGCATCCCGTCACGCAAGGTGACGTCCTGCATATAGAGCTTGTCGCCCGCCTCGACGTTGAACGTCTTGCTCATGCTGCCACCTTCTTTCCGGCCGCGATCTTCTGCGCGAGCAGTTCGCCCGTCGCCTTCGCCGCCGCCGTCATGATATCGAGATTGCCCGAATAGCTGGGCAGGTAATCGCCCGCGCCTTCGACTTCGAGCAGTACCATCGTCTTGACGCCGGTGAATTCGCCCCGGCCGGGGATCTTCAGCTTGTTGTTGTCGCCAAAGCGCTCAAACTGCACCTCCTGCTTGAGGCGGTAGCCCGGCACGTAGGCCTGCACCTTCTTGACCATCGCTTCGACGGACGCACGGATAGTTTCCTCGTCCGCACCCTCGCTCAGCGTGAACACCGTATCGCGCATGATCATCGGCGGTTCGGCGGGGTTGAGGATGATGATCGCCTTGCCCTGCTCGGCGCCGCCGACCTTCTCGATGGCGCGGGCGGTGGTGCGGGTGAACTCATCGATGTTGGCGCGCGTGCCCGGACCGGCCGAGCGGGACGAAACCGACGCGACGATTTCCGCATAATGCACCTTGGCGACCTGGCTGACCGCCGCCACCATCGGAATGGTGGCCTGGCCGCCGCACGTCACCATGTTGACGTTGCCGGCATCGAGGTTTTCTTCCATGTTTACTGGCGGGATGGTGAACGGACCGATCGCGGCTGGCGTCAGGTCGACCACCTGCTTACCGTCCTTGCGCAGTGCCTCGTCATGCACCTTGTGCGCGTAGGCGCTGGTGGCGTCGAACACTATCCCGATCTCGGGATAGACGTCCATCTTCATCAGACCTTCGAGCCCTTCGTGCGTCGTTGCGACCCCGCGCTCTCGCGCCATCGCAAGCCCCTCGGAATTCTCGTCGATCCCCACGACCACGGCAAGTTCCATGTTCTGCGGATACTTGATCATCTTGATCATCAGATCGGTGCCGATGTTACCGGACCCGATAATCGCGGCTTTCACCTTTTCAGCCATCGCAAACTCCCTAGACGAAACGCGCGGTGCAGGCGCCCACGCCGTGCAACTGCATTTCAAAGACATCGCCAGCCTTCGCCGGCTCGAGCGGCACGAGACTGCCGGACAGAATCACATCGCCAGCATCCAGCGTGACGCCATAGGCGCCCAGCGTGTTGGCAAGCCAGGCAACCGCCTCGGCGGGCGAACCCTGCACTGCATGACCATAGCCTTCCGAGAGCGGCTGGCCGTTCTTGGTGACGGTAACATGCAGGTTGGGGAGGTCATGCGCCCGAGGATCGGCACGCGCGTCGCCCAGCACGTACACGCCGCAGGACGCATTGTCCGCCACGGTATCGACGATCGCGATCTTCCAGTCCTGAATGCGGCTGTCGACGATCTCGAAACAGGGCACGATCGCCTCGGTCGCGGCGATCACCTGTTCGGCGGTGACGCCCGGACCCTTGAGGCTATCCTTGAGGATGAAACCGATCTCAGCCTCGGCGCGGGGCTGGATCAGGCCGTGGGCGGCGATGTCGATATCGCCTTCCACGAACATGCGGTCGGTCAGGAACCCGAAATCGGGCTGATGAACCCCCAGCATGTCCTGCACCGCCTTGGAGGTGACGCCGATCTTCTTGCCGATCACCCGCTCTCCATCGGCCTTGCGCCGTTCGAGCGCGCCCAGCGAAATCTCGTAGGCATCATTGATCGTCAGCTCCGGATGGCGCGCGATCAAGGGTTCCAGCGTTCGCCCTTCGCGCAGCGCGCGGTAGAGCTCGTCCGCCAAAGCTTCGTTCAGTGTTTGATCCATGGCGCTGGTCAAAGGTATTTCCCGTCCTGAAAGATAAGCGGGTCGACGTCGTCGCTGAGGGTTACCGAGTCGACCCGGGCAATCACTATGCTGTGGGTGCCATAGGGAATGAGTGTATCAACCGAACAGCTGAGGCTGGCCTGGGCGCCTTTGAGAATAGGCAGACCTTTCTCATCAGAAGACCACTGACCCACGCCGAACCGCAATTCGCGCGCTACCGCGCCGCCGAAAGCCGACGACACATCCTGCTGTTCCCGCGAAAGCAGGTTGATCGTGATCGGACACCCTTCGCGCAGATGCGCGTGGAGCCCTGCTGCCTGGTTTACGCACACGAGCACGGCAGGCGGCGCCATGGACAACGAGGTGATCGAAGTCGCCGCCATGCCCACCGGCGCGTCGTCGCCGAGCGCCGTAACGATGGCAACACCCGACGCCAGGCGCCGCATCGCGCCTTTCAGGCCGGCGACAACGTCCGCATTGTCCGGCGTCGAGATTGATGCACTAGCCATGTTGATGCCTCAGATAAACGTGAATGAGGGCGGCTCACCTTGCATGGTGCCGATGAGATCGCTGGAACGATTGCCCGGATCGTTGGCGACGTGCGCGCGCGCGGCATTGAGGTCCAGCCAGGGTTGGATGATCGGGCTGGACATATAGATCGCTCGGCCACCTAGTAACTTCACCATGTCATCCGCAAGATCCGCCATGCGCCGCACGACGCTTGAGGACTGGTAAGCGAACAGCCCGCGCCTGGCCATGGGAATTTCTTCACCGCGCCCGGCATAGTCCATCAGTTCATCGAATGTGGCGCGATGGGTCCGCTCCATTTCATCCACTTCGGCGATCGCGCGCGCAATCGCGGCATGTAGCATCGGATCGGCCTTCGACGCCTTGCCAGTGTTGGAGGAAACGCGGCTCTCCATGATCTCGATAGCGCCCTGGATTGCCCTGCGCATGCCGCCAAACGCTGCTGTCGAAACCGAGCGGACGAAAACTTGCGCCCAAGGCAAACGATAGAGCGGCGCGTCATTTTCCTTCTGGCCGGGATTCGTGCACGCGAAACCATCTGCCGCGCGGTGCGTGCGGTGCTCGGGCACGAATACCCGGTCCACCACGATGTCGAAGCTTCCGGTTCCCTGCAGCCCGAACGTATCCCAGGTCCCTTCGATCACCTGATAGTCAGAGCGGGGCAGAAGGAACGTGCGCATATCCGGCGGCCCGCCGTCGGTATCGAAATTGATGGCTCCCAGCAGAACCCAGCCGCAGTGCGATGAACCCGAGGAAAATCCCCAGCGGCCTGAAAGGTAGAAGCCACCTTCCACTTTTTCCACCTTGCCGACGGGCTGGTAAGTCGATGAGACGAGCATGTCGGGATCGCCTTCCCAGACCTCGCGCTGCGCCTCATCGTGGAAAAGCGCCAACTCGTAGGGGTGACAACCAAGCACGCCGTATACCCACCCGGTCGACATGCAACCTTCCGCCAAGGCCTTCTGAATTTCGAAGAACACGTTGGGGTGCATTTCATAACCGCCCCAGCGCTTGGGCTGAAGGACGCGGAAGAAACCTGCCTCCTTCATTTCGGCAATGGTTTGCGCGGGTACATTATACCCTTTGGTGCACTCCCGCGCACGCTCCCGCAGAGTGGGGATCATGGCGCGCGCGCGCTCAACCAAGGTCTCCGCAGATGGCGCAAACGCGTCCAACGGCTCGACAATCTGGCTTTTTGCTGCCTGGGTCATCATCTTCTCCATCCGATTATGTCATTCGGACCGAATTGGTCATATGCGTAGGCCATATATGCGTCTGTTACGCAAAACGTCAAGCGCATCAGGGGTTGCACAATTGGAAGGACACTTATAAGCGGATTTCGAACGAATTACCATCGTCCTCGTCGACTGCCTCGGCACGACCGCGACAGTCATGGCATGAACCGTTGACCTTGCTGGGACGAGCAGGGCATTGCTTTCGATCAGAAAGCTATAAGGGAGAGACAGCAGACATGGCGGTAAAATCCCTGGCATATGTGGTGATCGAAGCCACCGACCTGAACGCGTGGCAGGAATTCGCGTGCCAGATTCTCGGCCTTATGCCCGCGCAGTCCAACCGCGAGGATGTAGCGCTATTCCGTCTGGACGATCGCCCCTTTCGCCTTTGGGTGCAAAAGGGCGAGCGCGATGGCTTCGTCGCACCAGGATGGGAGTTCGCTGACAAGGATGCGTTCGAATCGGCACTCGCCGCGCTGGAGGCAGCCGGACGGCCCGTCGACCGCGCCGACGCGATGGAAGCGCGTGAGCGTCAAGTCTACGAATTGGCGCGATCCTCCGATCCTGCCGGAAACGCGATGGAGCTGACCTACGGTCGATTCGTCGATTACGCACCGTTCGTTTCTCCAGCGGCGGTCAGCCGATTCGTGACGGGCGACAATGGCGACATGGGCCTGGGCCACGTGGTTCTGACTGCGCCGAATTTTGACGAGGCTCACACCTTCTACAAGGACGTGCTGGGCTTCGGCGATACGGACCTTGGCCGCTTCTACCTGATGGGCGGCGGGCCTGACGATCCGGGCGTCGGCTTCGCGTTCCTCCACTGCAACAGCCGCCACCACAGCCTGGCGCTTGGCCAGATGCCGGAAAGTCCAAACGGCGCGGTTCACATGATGCTCGAAGTGGGCGCACTGGAAGATGTTGGCCGCGCGTATGACCGCGTGCTCAAGAGTAAGGGAAAAGTTCCGCTGTCGGCGACGCTGGGCCGCCATGTCAACGACAAGATGACATCCTTCTACATGCAGACACCGGGCGGATTCGACATTGAATATGGCTGGAACGGATTGGTAATCGACCCCGCGACATGGGTTGCGACGACCAGCCTGGGCGTGAGCGACTGGGGCCACAAGTGGGCCCACGAGCAAGACTGACATGAAGGAAGATATGACAATGCTCGACAAGCGCATGACGGTGGACGACATCGTCGACCAACTTTCCGATGGCATGACGATCGGCATCGGTGGCTGGGCCACCCGTCGCAAGCCGATGGCCTTGATCCGCGCGATCGCCCGTTCGAACCTGAAGGATCTGACGCTGATGGCCGGCTATGGCGGCCCCGACATCGGCATGCTCGCGGCCACCGGCAAGATCCGCAAGCTGGTGTTCGCGTTTGCCAGCCTCGATCAGTTTCCGCTGGAGCCGCATTTCCGCAATGCTCGCCAGGCGGGCGCATTCGAAGTGCTGGAGCTTGACGAAGGCATGTACCATTGGGGTCTTCGCGCCGGCGCCATGAAGCTGCCCTTCCTCCCGACCCGCGTAGGCATCGGCACGGACATCATCACCCAGTCGGGATTCGACTTCAAGTTCGTCAAGAGCCCCTACGGCGACGGCGAGGAACTCGTCGCGATGCCGGCCCTGGTGCCCGACGTTGCATTGATCCATGCACATCGTTCCGACGAACGCGGCAACCTGCTGACGCTGTCGGTCGATCCGCTGTTCGACGAACTGCTCGTACGGGCCGCCGGCAAGGCCTATGCAACGGTCGAGAAGATCGTGCCTACGGCCGAACTCGATATGAAGCACAACAGCCGGTACAACCTGGTGGAACGGGCGATGATCACAGGCGTGGCGGAAGCCCCGCTCGGAGCGCATCCGACCAGCGCCTCGCCGGACTACGAGCTCGATCTCAAGCACATCAAGACCTACGTCGACAGTGCCGCCTCGCCCGAGGCATGGGCCGAGTACAAGGCCAAGTACGTCGACGTTTCCGAGGCGGACTACCAGGCGGCGATCGGTGGAGCCGAAGCCGTGAAGCAGTCACCCGCCCCCATCTATTGAGCGAGAGCTGGAACAGACCATGACAGACAATTCCTATTCGCTCGCCGAACTCGTCATCGTCGCCTGTGCCGAGGCATGGCGCGACAATGGCGAGGTAATGGCGACCGGCATCGGCCCCCTGCCCCGTATCGGCGCTGGCCTCGCCAAATTGACCTTCGCTCCGGAAATCCAGACTACCGATGGCGAGGCGTGGTACACCAGCGAGCCGGTCGGTCCGGGCAAGCGCGTGTCCGAGCCCGAGTTCGAGGGCCTGGCAAATTATGACCGGGTTTTTTCCGCGTTGTGGAGCGGCAAGCGTCATGCGCTCGTCGGCCCAGTGCAGCTTGACCGGTTCGGCCAAGCTAACATCAGTTCGATCGGCGACCACAAGAAGCCCAAGATCGCCATGCTGGGAGCCCGCGGATTTCCGGGCAACTCGATCAGCCATCCCAACAGCTTCTTCTTCGCCAATCACAACAAGCGCGCTTTCATCGAGGGCGAAGTCGATTTCGTGTGCATGGCCGGCTACAATCCGGCCCGCTACATCGGCGGAAAGCCGCCCAAGGGCCTCGATCTTCGCCGCATCGTCACGAACCTGTGCGTGATGGACTTCGGCGGCCCGGATCACCAGATCCGCGTGATCTCGCTGCACCCGGGCGTCACTTTCGAGGAAGTCCAGGAAAACACCGGCTTCCCGCTCGCCAGGATCGCGGAAAACATTCCGGTGACCCCGGCGCCGACCGCCGAGCAACTGGAAATCATCGCCCGGATCGATCCGAACAACGTCCGCGCGAGCGTTTTCAAGGACAACCCTCCCGGAGATCGAAAGGCCGCCTGATATGAACGAAGCCGATCGCCTCGTCGAACCGCAGCAGGTCGACATCACCTACGAGACCAGCGAGCCGGTCACCTACGAGGTGATCGACAACGTCGCGTGGATCATGCTCAACCGTCCGGGCTTCAACAACGCTCAGAACGGCCAGATGACTTATGCGCTCGACGATGCCTTCATCAAGGCTTCGAACGATGACGAGGTGCGCTGCATCGTGCTGGGCGGCAACGGCAAGCATTTTTCCGCCGGCCATGACATCGGCACGCCGGGCCGCGATGTGCACAAGCATTTCGAGAACCGGCTGCTGGTGCCCGGCCACGTCAACAAGCCTGCCGCGGAACTGCTCTACACGCGCGAGAAAGAGCAGTACGTGGGCATGTGCCGGCGCTGGCGCGACGTGGCCAAGCCGACCATCGCGATGGTGCAAGGCGCCTGCGTCGCAGGCGGTCTGATGCTCGCCTGGGTATGCGACCTCATCGTCGCGTCGGACGATGCCTTCTTCCAGGATCCCGTCAATCGGATGGGCATTCCGGGCGTCGAGTATTTTGCCCATGCCTACGAATTGCCGCCGCGCGTCGCCAAGGAGTTCCTGCTGCTGGGCGAGCGTATGAGCGCGCAGCGCGCCGAGCAGTTCGGCATGGTCAACAAGGTCGTGCCTCGTGACCAGCTGCGCGAGGCCGTGGCTGCATGGGCCGCGAAACTGGCGGCGCAGCCCCGCCTCGGCAACTGGTTGACCAAGCAGGCGATCAACCATGTCGAAGAGCTGATGGGCAAGCGCAACGCGATGGATGCCCAGTATCACATGCATCACTTCGCCCATGCCCAGAACGACCTGACCCAGGGCAGTTCAATCGCCGGGCTTGACGCCAAGAGGATGGCGGAAGCCAACAAGAAGCAGGCCGGCGAGTAATGGGCGAGCCTCTGCATACGATCATGTGCGAAAGGCTGGGCTGTGCCTGGCCGATCATCCAGACCGCGATGGGCTGGGTGGCGGAGCCCAGCCTTGTCATCGGTTCCAGCAACGCCGGTGCGTTCGGTTTCCTGGGCGCCGCCGTGATGACCCCGGACGAGGCGCGCGCAAAGATCCTGCAGGTGCGCCGCGGCACCGACAAGCCTTTCGGCGTCAACTTCCATTCCTTCCAGCCCGGCGCCGACCAGATCGTGGAACTGATCCTGGAGAACCGCGAGCAGGTGCGCGCGGTCAGCTTCGGGCGCGGCCCCAACGCCAAGATGATCGGCCGCTTCAAGGATGCCGGCATCCTGTGTGTGCCCACAGTCGGCGCGGTGAAGCACGCGCAGAAGATGGTCGAGCTGGGCGTCGACATGGTCAATGTCCAGGGCGGCGAAGGCGGCGGGCATACGGGCTCTGTGCCGACCACGGTGCTGTTGCCGCAAGTGCTGGATGCCGTGAATGTTCCGGTGATCGCCAGTGGCGGCTTTGCCGATGGGCGCGGCCTCGTCGCCGCGCTCGCATATGGGGCGGTGGGCATCGCGATGGGCACGCGCTTCCTGCTGACCAAGGAAAGCCCGGTCCCCGATAGCGCCAAGGCCGAGTACCTGAAGGCCAGCACCGATCGTATCGTGGTGACCACCAAGCTGGACGGTATTCCGCAGCGCATGGTCCGCACCAAGCTGATGGACAAGATCGAGAAGTCCGGCTCGCTCGCGATGTGGAAGCGCGCGATGGAGGCAGGTGCCGCGATGAAGAAGCAGACCGGCGCTTCCTGGCTCGACTTCGTGAAATCCGCTCGCGGCATGACGGCGCACGGGGCGATGCCGCTCAAGCAAGCGATGATGGCCGCTACGATGCCGATGCTGATCCAGAAGGCCGTGGTCGATGGCGATATAGAACACGGGGTGATGGCCACGGGCGTGGTGGGCGGACGCATCGGTGAAATACCGTCATGCAAGGAACTCGTCGATCGCATCGTCGCCGAAGCGCACGAACGCCTCGGGGCCGTCTGCGCTCTGGGACAAGACACCGCGCCGGCCGTCTGAGGGAGAGAACCGATGCCCATCACGCTTACCATCAAGGACCGGATCGCCGAGATCCTTTTCGATCACCCGCCAGTCAACGCTTTCGACACCAAGGGGTGGGAATCCATTCCGGCGATGGTGTGGGAAGCCTCTCGCAATCCGGATGTGCGCTGCATCCTGATCCGCGCCGAAGGCCATGGCTTCTGCGGCGGTGTGGACATCAAGGAGATGGCCGCGCACCCCGAGCGGATCGCCAAGCTCAACAAGGACAACTACCTTACCTTCAAGGCAATCCGCGAGTGCGAGATCCCGGTGGTGGGCGCGCTGCACGGCTTCGTCATCGGCGGCGGGGTCAATATCGCAGGCGCGTGCGACTCCCTGATCGCAGCGGAAGGCGCCTATTTCTCACTGCCTGAGATCGACCGCGGCGCGATGGGCGGCGCAGCTTTCATGAGCCGCATGCTGCCGGTGCAGATGGTGCGCGCCAACTTCTTCACCGGCGGGCGCATTTCCGTCGAGGACGCTTATCGCCATGGTTCGGTGCACAAGGTGGTGCCTCTGGAAAAACTCAAGGAAGAAGCCTTCGCCTTCTGCGAGATCATCGCTTCCAAGAGCCGCGCGGCACTGGTGATCGCCAAGCAGGCGCTCAACCTGATCGAGCCGACCGACCCATCGGCCAACTATCGCATCGAGCAGGGTTTCACGCTCGAAATGTATATGCACGAAGACAGCCAGAAGGCGCGTGACGCCTTCGCCGAAGGAAAGGGCACGGCGAAGTTCTGATGGACCTGACGTACACTCCTGAACAGCAGGCCTTTCGCGCCGAAGTGCGCGCCTGGCTTCAGGCGAACGTGCCTGCCGAGCCGCTCGAGCATTTCGATGCCACGCGCGAAGGCTTCGAGGCGCACCGCGACTGGGAGCGGACGCTCAAGTCCGGCGACTGGGGCATGGTAACCTGGCCCAAGGAGTATGGCGGGCGCGGGTTGGACCTGATCCAATGGCTTATCTTCGAAGAGGAGTACTACCGCGCCGGTGCGCCCGGGCGCGTCAACCAGAACGGCATCTTCCTGCTCGGCCCCACGCTGATCGAATTCGGCACGCACAAGCAGAAGCAGCGTTTCCTGCCACCCATGGCTTCCGGCGAGGAAATCTGGGCCCAGGCCTGGTCCGAACCGCAGGCAGGCTCCGACCTTGCCGGCGTGCGCTCGACAGCAGTGCTGGAAGGCGACGAATATGTGCTCAACGGCCACAAGATCTGGTCGAGCCGTGCGGTTTTCGCGGACTGGGCTTTCGGCCTGTTTCGCACGCCCGGCAGCGAGCGGCACAAGGGCCTGTCGCTGATCTTCTTCCCGCTCGATGCACCGGGCGTCACCGTGAACGCGATCAAGAAGATCAACGGACACGTCGGCTTTGCCGAAATCTTTCTGGAGAACGTGCGGGTTCCCGCTTTCAACCGCCTCGGCGATGAAGGCCAGGGCTGGCATATCTGCATGGCGACCGCCGGTTTCGAGCGCGGTCTGATGCTTCGCTCACCCGCGCGCTATCAGGTTGCCGCAGCCAAGCTGGCAGATCTGTGGAAGGCGCGCGGCAACAGCGCCGATCCCGCGCTGGAAGCCGATGTAGTGCGCGCGCATATGAATGCGGACGCCTATGCGCTCAATATCTACCAGACCGCTTCCCGGCTTATAGCGGGTGCCAAGATCGGACCTGAGGCGAGCACCAACAAGATCTTCTGGTCGGAACTGGACATCCACCTGACGCAGACCGCGCTTTCGATCCTCGGCCCGAGCGGCGAACTGACGCATGACGCGCCGGACGCGCAGTCCGTCGATTGGATCGACGACTACATCTTTGCCCTCGCCGGCCCTATCTATGCAGGGTCGAACGAGATCCAGCGCAACATCATCGCCGAGCGCATGCTCGGCCTGCCGCGCTGAGGGGAACGGACATGGACTTCACGCTCAGCGACGAACAACTGATGTTCGCAGAAACGGCGCAAACGCTGTTCGCCGACACCTGCGGACCGGATCACTGGCGCAAGATGATGGAAGCAGGCGTGGCCTGGGACGATGCCCGATGGGGCGCCATTGTCGAAAACGGCTTTACCCTGGTAATGCTGCCCGAAGAACTTGGCGGACTTGGACTGTCGGAAACCGATTTCGCGCTGATAGCGCGCGAAGCCGGCTACGTCGCCTTGCCCGAACCGCTGGTGGAAAGCGCTGGCGTCGCGATGCCGATGCTTGCCGCGCTGGCCCCCGATCATGAGGCGTTGGCCGATCCCTCTGCCGTCATTGCCGTCGCCCATCCGCTCAACCCGTTCGTTGCGAATGCCGACAAGGCCACGGCGATCCTGCTGGAGCACGGCGGAGAGGCATATGTCGCAGCCCCCGATCAGGTGGAGCTGATCGCCCAGCCGAGCATCGATCCCCTCCGCCGGCTGTCCCGTGTGGAATGGGATCCTGCTGCGGTTACCCGGCTCGGCGCGGCCGACTGGGATCTCGCGCTCGATCGCGCGGCGGTGTTCAATGCAGCCATGGGTCTCGGGCTGGCGCAGCGCGCGGTCGACATGGCCGTGGACTATGCCAAGGAACGCCAGCAGTTCGGCAAGCCGATCGGCAGCTACCAGGCGGTGAAGCACCATCTCGCCTCCGCTCAGGTGGCCATCGAGTTCGCCAAGCCGGTTGTCGCTGCCGCCGCGGCTGAAATCGGTGCACGCGATGCTCAGGCCAAGGCCCGCGTCAGCCACGCCAAAATCGTCGCCCTTGAAGCCGCCGACAAGGCGGCGCGCGCCTCGATCCAGGTCCATGGCGCAATGGGCTATAGCTGGGAAGTGGACGTGCACCTGTTCCTCAAGCGTACCGTGGCGCTGACCCAGACCTGGGGCACGCCGACCTTCCACCGCGCTCGCATCGCGGACCGTATCTTCACCCAGCCCATGGGGCCGGACCAGACCTTTGCCCGGGAAGCCGAACATGCCTGAAGCTTATATCATCGATGCCGTCCGCGCGCCCATCGGCCGCAAGAAGGGCAGCCTTGCCCATGTCCACCCGGCAGACCTTGCCGCCTTCCCGATTGCGGAGCTGATCCGCCGTACCGGTGTTGACGCCAACCTGGTCGATGACGTGGTATGGGGCTGCAACGATACCATCGGCGGCCAGGCCGGCGACATCGGGCGCACCGCGTGGTTGGTGGCGGGCCTGCCCGAGCACGTTCCCGGCGTCACGATCGATCGCCAGTGCGGCTCTTCCCAGCAAGCCGTGCACTTCGCCGCGCAGGGCGTGATGAGCGGCACGCAGGACATGGTAGTGGCCGGGGGCAGCCAGGCCATGAACCAGATCCCCATTTCGTCGGCGATGACCGTCGGCCCCCAGTTCGGGTTCAACAACGGCCCCTTCGCCGGCTCCAAGGGCTGGGACGCGCGCTACGGCGACGAGGAAGTCGATCAGATCCGCTCGGCCGAAATGATCGCCGACAAGTGGGATATCAGCCGCAAGGCGATGGAGGAATTCTCGCTCACAAGCCACCTGCGCGCGCAGGCGGCATGGGATAACGGCTGGTTCGACAATGAGGTGGTCGCTTTCGAAGGACTGACCCGCGACGAGACCATCCGCGCCAATTCCACGCTTGAGGGCATGGCCAATCTCAACCCCGTGCGCGAGGGCGGGAAGATCACCGCCGGTATTGCCAGTCAGAACTGCGACGGCACTGCCGCTCTGCTCATCGCCGGCGAACGCGCGGTGAAGGAGTACGGCCTCAAGCCGCGTGCACGCATCCACCACCTCTCGGTCCGCGCCGCCAACCCGGTATGGATGCTGACCGGGCCCATCCCCGCCACCCAGCACGCGTTGGCCAAAGCGGGAATGACGGTGGATGACATCGACCTGTTCGAATGCAACGAGGCCTTCGCTTCGATCCCGCTCGCATGGATGAAGGAGCTGGGCGTTCCGCACGAAAAGGTGAACGTTCAGGGCGGCGCGATCGCACTTGGCCATCCCATCGGCGGCACCGGCGCGCGCATCATGACAACGCTGCTGAACGCACTGGAGCGCACGGGCGGCCGCTATGGACTGCAGACGATGTGCGAAGGCGGCGGCCAGGCCAACGTCACCATCATCGAGCGGCTCTGACGCAAGGACGGCCCCATGCCCTGCTACGCCTACCAAGGCATCGTTCCCGTCGTCGATCCGACCAGCTACGTCCATCCGCTGGCGTCGCTGATCGGCGACGTGATCGTGGGGCCGGGCTGCTTCATCGCGCCGGGCGCATCACTGCGCGGCGACTTCGGACGGATCGTGGTGGAGGGCGACAGCTCGATCCAGGACAATGTCTCGGTGCATGCGAACCAGCTTCGCGATACCGTGATCCGTCGAGGAGCGACGATCGCGCACGGCTGCATCATCCACGGCTGCGAGATAGGCGAGCACGCGCTGATCGGCATGAACGCGGTGATCCTGGACAACGCCGTGATCGGCGCGGAAAACCTTGTCGCGGCGCTCAGCCTGGTCAAGTCCGACACGCACACGCCGGAGCGCAGCCTGGTAGTGGGCAATCCGGCCAAGGTGGTGAAGACCTTCGAGCCGCACCAGGTCACCTGGCGAAACGATGGCCAGGGCGAATACCAGAAGCTGGCGCGCGCTGCCCTTACCGATCTGATCGAAACACCGCCACTGGCTGGCGCCGGGGCCGATCGGCAGGCACAGCGGGTCGCCTCCGAGGCGATAGCCGTGCGACTGTCGGGCGAAACCGCTGCCGTTCGTGAGCGGCAAGCGGCACACAAAAGTACCTGAGCGGCACCGACCGCCACCGAATATTAGGAGTAAGCGAAGTGGGTATCTGCGAAGGACGTGTTGCGATCGTGACCGGCGCCGGAAACGGCCTGGGCAAGGCTTATGCTCTGGGCTTGGCGGCCGAGGGTTGCAAGGTGGTGGTCAACGACCTCGGCGTCGGCACCCACGGAGAAGCGGGCGAGACCAAGGGCGCCGCCGAAAAGGTGGTGGACGAAATCCGGGCCATGGGCGGCGAAGCCGTCGCCAACACCGACGACGTCGCCGAGTGGGAATCGGGCAGGCGCATGGTCGAGCAGGCGATCGACAGCTTCGGCGCGCTGCACGCCGTGGTCAACAACGCCGGCTTCGTGCGCGACCGCATGTTCTTCACCTGCAGCCCGGAAGAGTGGGACGCGGTGATCCGCGTGCACTTGCGCGGCCACTTCTGCACGAGCCGGCACGCTGCCGAATACTGGCGCGCGCAGAACAAGGCCGGCACCCCCATCTCGGGCCGCATCATCAACACCACTTCGGGCGCGGGCCTGCAGGGTTCGGTGGGCCAGTCGGCCTACTCGACCGCGAAGGGCGGTATCGCCACCTTGACGCTGGTTCAGGCGGCTGAACTCGGCCGTCTCGGGGTGACCGCCAACGCGCTGGCGCCCAATGCGCGCACCCGCATGACCAGCACCGGCGCATTCGACATGGATGCCAAGGATGGCGAGTTCGACGTCTACGCGCCCGAGAACATGGCCCCGCTGGTCGCCTACCTCGTGTCGGAGCAGTCGAACGGCGTCACCGGCCAGGTTTTCGAGCTCAAGGGCGGCGAAGTCTTCCTTTCGCAGGGCTGGACCGATAGCCCCAAGTTCGACAAGGGCTCGCGCCTCGAAGCCGCGGAGATGGACGCCATCGTCCGCAAGCTTCTGAATGAGCGCGAGCCGGCCAAGCCTGTCTACGGAGCGCAGTGACCCATGGACTTCGCGCTTAGCGACGATCAGCGCGCGATCCAAGAAGCCGCGCGCGACTTCCTGGCCGACGCCGCCAACCCGGACGTAGTGCGCGCCGCGGTCGAAAGCACGACCGGCTATGACGATGCGTTGTGGCAGAGCCTTTCGGGTGAGATGGGCTTTGCCGGCCTGATGGTGCCAGAGGAATTCGGCGGCCTGGGCCTGGGCGCAGTGGAAATGGCGCTGGCGCTGGAAGAGACCGGCCGCGTGCTGGCGCCCGTGCCGTTCTTCGAAACGGCGGTCCTGGCTGTACAGTCCGTGCTCGCCGCCGGCAGCGACGACCAGAAGGCCGCGCTGCTGCCGCGCCTGGCTTCGGGCACCAAGGCAGCCTTCGCCGGCACCGCATCGCGTCCCACGCTTGCGGGCGATCGGCTTTCCGGTACGGCTGATTTCGTGACATTCGGGCACGTGGCTGACCTGATCGTGGTCGCCACCTCGGACGAGAGCTTGGTGGTGCTGGAGGCCGATACGCCAGGCCTTTCGATCGAGGCCCTTCCCAGCCTGGACCGCACACGCCGCTTCGCGCGGATGACGTTCGACTGCGCGGTGACACCCGAAATGACCCTTGGCACGCCTTCCAGCGCGGGGGCGGCGATCGCGCGGGTGCTGACCATCGGTGCCGGCCTGCTGGCGGCTGAGCAAACCGGCGGCATGCAATACAGCCTGGACGCGACGGTCGAATATTCCCAGCAACGCGTCCAGTTCGGCAGGCTGATCGGCTCATTCCAAGCCTACAAGCACATGCTGGCCGACATGATGCTGCTGGTCGAGGCCTCGCGCTCGGCAGCCTACTACGCCGCCGCCGCGATCGATGAGGACGGCGGTGAACTGGCGGAGGCCTGCCACGTCGCGCGCGAATACGTGTCGGACGCCTATCGCTCGCTGACCGGCGACGCGATCCAGCTGCACGGCGGCATCGGCTTTACCTGGGAACACCACGCGCACCTATATTTCAAGCGCGCGCGGGCGACGTCCAGCTGGCTGGGCACGCCCGATGCGCATCGCGAAGCGCTGGCCGGGCTGTTGCTGGACGGCCAGATTATTGCTGCCTGATGCCTTTCCGTCGACACAGGATTATCCCATGAATCTGGCCAGTCTTTCAGATAGAGTAGAGATACAGGAGCAGCTGGCGCGCTACTGTCACGCTCTTGATCTGAAGGATTGGCCGGCTTTCCGCGCGGTGTTCACACCGGACGCGCTGCTAGATTATTCCGCGTTCGGCGGTCCTGCAGGTAGTGTAAAGGACATAGAGGATTTTCTTACCCCTATCCTCAATGGGCTGCACAATTCTCATCACATGGTTTCAACGACGCAGATCGATCTTGACGGCGATGAAGCGAAAGTTCGCTCGGCCGCCCTGGTCCCCATGACGTCGCTGACGGCTAACGGCACTGAAAGCACTCTTGTCAGCGGCTTGTGGTACGAGGACCATTTCGCGAGAACGCAGGACGGGTGGCGCATTCGGTCGCGGAAGCAGACCAAGGGATGGACATCGTCTCCGATATGAAATGCCACATGGATCAGGATCGGGTGCTGCAAGCCACCGCCAATGCAAAGGATAAGTCATGATCACCCCCACTTCCCCCGTGCCGCCCTATCCGACCGCACTCGGCATGCTGAAGGGCAAGACGGTGGTCATCACCGCAGCCGCCGGCACCGGCATCGGCTTTTCCGCCGCCAAGCGCGCGGCTGAGGAAGGTGCGACCATCCTGATCAGCGATTTCCATGAGCGCCGCCTCAACGAAGCGGCTGACCGGATCGCCGAGGAAGTGGGCGTGGCCCGTCCTGCAATCTGCGTGTGCGACGTCACCAACGAGGAAGCCGTGCAGAACTTGCGCGACACCGCGCTTTCCACGCTGGGCCGGGTGGATGTGCTGATCAACAACGCCGGGCTGGGCGGCGAGGTCGACGTCGTCGACATGACGGACGACCAGTGGAGCCGCGTGCTCGACGTGACGCTGACTTCGTTGTTCCGCATGACCCGCGCTTTCCTTCCTGCCATGTACGCGGCCAAGTCGGGCGTGATGGTCAACAACGCGTCGGTTCTGGGCTGGCGCGCGCAGCGCGGCCAGGCCCACTATGCCGCCGCGAAGGCGGGCGTTATGGCGTTCACCCGCTGCGCCGCGATCGAGGCGGCCGAGCACGGTGTACGCATCAACGCGGTTTCGCCCAGCCTGGCCATGCATCCCTTCCTGGCCAAGGTGACGACACAGGAAGCGCTCGACAAGCTGGTCGAGAAGGAAGCGTTCAAGCGCCCGGCGGAAGTATGGGAAATCGCCAACGTAATGATGTTCCTGGCCAGTGACCTGTCCTCTTACATGACCGGCGAAATCCTCGCCGTGTCGAGCCAGAGGGCTTGAAGTAATGGCCACCGTCTTCGAAACGCCGCGCGCCCTGCTGGGGAAGGAAGGCACCAAGCTGGATACCTCGCCCTGGCTGAAGGTTGAGCAGGACCGCATCAACGCATTCGCCGAATGCACCGGCGATCATCAGTGGATTCACGTCGATCCCGTCCGCGCCAAGGACGGCCCGTTCGGCGCCACAATCGCGCATGGCTATCTCACCCTATCGCTCGTGAACATGTTCATGCCCGAGATCGTCGAGGTTCGCGGCTTTTCCGCTGGCGTGAACGTGGGCATGGACAAGACGCGCTTCGTCAGCCCGGTCATCGTCGGCTCGCGCATTCGCGGCACGGGCGAGATCGTCTCTGCAGAGGAGGTCAAGGGCGGCGCGATCCAGGCCGTGATCCGCGTGACGGTGGAGATCGAAGGCCCCGACGGGCAGCCGACCGCAAAGCCGGCCTGCGTTGTCGACACCATCAACCGTTATTTTCCGGAGTAGTCCCCCGATGCCCGATCCCGTAAAAATGGAAGCAGCCGTCCACGCCTATGTTGCCGCGTTCGAGGCGGGAAGCGCCGATCAGGTCGCCGCGCTCTATGCACAGGACGCAACGGTGGAAGATCCGATCGGCGCGCCGATCCACCATGGCCGCGAGGCGATCCGCACGTTTTACGCGGAATCGATGCAGACCGGCGCGAAGCTGACGCTCGAAGGCCCGGTGCGCGTCACCGGCGAATATGCGGTGTTCCCTTTTGCGGTTCACCTGAATTACGACGGCGGTCCCAAGCGGATCGACGTGATCGACACCTTCCGCTTCAACGATGCGAACGAAGTGGTCGAGATGCGGGCCTTCTGGGGCCCTACCAACATGCACGGTTTCTGAAGAGGACATTGAAATGCGCGAAGCAGCGATCATCTCCACCGCCCGCACCGGCGTCGGCAAGGCCTACCGCGGCGCTTTCAACGACACCGAAGCTCCGGTCATGTCGTGCCACGTGGTGGATGCCGCGCTGGAGCGTGCGGGGATTGACCCGGCCCGCGTCGACGACGTCTACCTGGGCGTGGCCAACCAGTGGAACACCCAGAGCTACAACGTCGGCCGCCTGACGGTGCATGGCTCGAAACTGCCTGACACCACCGCCGGCTTCTCGATGGACCGCAAGTGCTCCTCGGGCCTCAACGCACTTGCCTTCGCGGCTCGTGGCATCATCGCCAACGAGATCGATTGCGCGATCTCGGGCGGCGTGGAGAACGTGTCGCTGACGATCGACAAGCACTACCCCAGCTTTCGTAATCGCTCGGAATTCATCAAGGCCGCCGATCCCTACGCCTACATGGCGATGATCGAGACCGCCGAAGTCGTGGCCGAGCGTTATGGCATCAGCCGCGAGGACCAGGACCGCTTTGCCGCGCAGAGCCAGCAGCGCGCTGCCGCCGCGCAGGCGGCAGGCAAGTTCGATGACGAGATCGTACCGATCACTGTCACCAAGGCGCTGTTCGACAAGGAAGGCAACGAGACCGGCAAGGAAGAGCTGACGCTCGCCAAGGATGAAGGTATCCGCGCCGGCACCACCTATGAAAAGCTGTCCGAACTGAAGCCTGTCTTCAAGAACGGCCTTGTCATCAAGGAAGGCAAGCACGTCACTGCGGGCAACGCCAGCCAGTTGTCCGACGGCGCATCCGCGCAAGTCGTGATGGATCTGGCCACCGCGCAGAAGGAAGGCCTGCCGATCCTGGGTGTCTATCGCGGCTTCCAGGTGGCCGGTTGCGGTGCGGACGAGATGGGCATTGGCCCCGTCTTCGCCATTCCCAAGCTGCTGGAGCGCACGGGCCTGAAGATCGACGACATCGGCCTGTGGGAGATCAACGAGGCATTCGCCAACCAGGCGATCTACTGCCAGCGCACGCTGGGCATCGATCCGGAAAAACTGAACGTAAACGGCGGCGGCATCGCCATCGGCCACCCGTTCGCCATGACCGGAAGCCGCCTGGTCGGCCATGCCCTGATCGAGGGCAAGCGGCGCGGCGTGAAGTACGTCGTCGTTTCCATGTGCGTTGCCGGCGGCATGGGCGCAGCCGGTCTGTTCGAGGTCGTCTGATCGATGCAACTTGCCTTTGCCCCCGAACTCAAGGCCTTCCGTGAGGAAGCGGCGGATTGGCTGAACGCCCAGCTTTCCGGGCCGTTCAAGGCCATTCGCGGCCAGACCAACCAGGTCGACGCGGTGGAGGAACGGCGCGCCTGGGAAGCTGCACTGGGTGAAGCGCGCTGGAGTGTGATCGGCTGGCCCTCGCAGTGGGGCGGCCGGGACGCCAGCATCGCCCAGCAGATCATCTTCGCGGAGGAATACGCCCGCGCCAAGGGTCCGCCGCGTGCGGGCCACCTTGGCGTCGAACTGATGGGCCCCACTCTGCTGGCGATGGGCAACGAGGACCAGAAGCAGCGCTTCTTGCCCGACATTGCCCAAGGCAAGGCGATCTGGTGCCAAGGCTATTCGGAACCGGGCGCGGGGTCCGACCTGGCCAATGTGAAGACGAAGGCCAGACTGGAAGGCGATCGCTACCTGATCGACGGGCAGAAGATCTGGACGTCGATGGGCGTCATCGCCGACTGGTGCTTCGTCGTGTGCCGTACCGAGCCCGGCAGCGTCGGCGGCAAAGGCCTCTCGTTCCTGATGGTGCCGATGAACCAGCCGGGCGTCGACGCACGGCCGATCCGGCAGATGACTGGCGAGGCAGAATTCGCGGAAGTGTTCTTCGACAGCGCGGAAGCGCTCGCGGTGGATCGCATCGGCGAAGAAGGCGATGGCTGGAAGGTGGCGATGGCGCTGCTAGGGTTCGAGCGCGGTGTCTCCACCCTGGCCCAGCAGATGCACTTTCGCAACGAGTTGGACGAGATCATCGCGGCGGCGAAAGCCAACGGCAAGGCGCAGGATCCGATCATCCGCCAGAAGATCGCCCATGCCCATGCCGGTCTGAAGATCATGCGCTACAACGGCCTGCGCATGCTGTCTGACGGTGATGGCGGCGCGGAGCTTTCGGGCGCGGCTTATACCTACAAGCTGTATTGGTCGCGCTGGCACGTCGCACTCGGCGAACTGGCAATGGATGTGCTGGGCCAAGCCGGTGAAATCGGCGCCAGCGAAGAGCGGTTCGACGGGCTGCCCAACATGTACCTGATGAGCCGATCAGACACGATCTACGCTGGCACGGACCAGATCCAGCGCAACATCATTTCCGAACGTGGCCTTGGCCTGCCGCGCGAACCGCGCGGTAAATAGACGAAAATAGACAAGGCGCACCAATAAGGGAGAGAACAATGGCCGAGGCGATGGGAAAGTGGCCTGAAACGATCCCGCTCTCGGCCAGGCTGGCAGCGGAGCAATGGCCGGATCGCGTTGCCCTTATAGAAGGTGGCAAGAACTGGACCTTTGCAGCGCTTTGGGCCGATGCCCGCGCCGCAGCTTCGGCGACCATGGCTTGCAGCGTCCGCCACGGCGACCGTGTGGCGATCTGGGCGCCCAATTGCCGCGCTTGGATCCTCGCTGCCCTCGGCGCGCAGATCGCTGGCGCCACGATCGTTCCGCTGAACACGCGGTTCAAGGGCCAGGAGGCAGGTGACATCCTGCGCCGCAGTCATGCCAAGCTGCTGTTCGCGCCGCAGGATTTCCTCGGCACGGACTACAAGGCGCTATTGGCGGGCGAAAACCTGCCCGAGCTTGGGGAGGTCGTCCATACCGATACCGGCTTCGACGCCTTTCTCGCGCGCGGGGCCGGCAGTGAAGACCCTAACGTGGACAAGGCGCTGGCGGCGCTTTCGGGCGATGACGCCAGCGACATCATCTTCAGCTCCGGCACCACGGGGCGCCCCAAGGGCGCCATCTCAAGCCACCGCCAGACCGTGCAGGCGTTCGGCGACTGGACCACCCGCGTGGATCTGCGCGGGGGCGACGTCTACCTTGTCGTCAGCCCCTTCTTCCACTCCTTCGGCTACAAGGCGGGCTGGGTCAATTGCCTGATCCGGGGCGCGACGATCGTTCCGATGACCGTGTTCGACGGAGATGAGATGGTCCGGCTGATCGAGCATTACCGCATCAGCTTCCTGTCGGGCCCGCCGACCATCTATTATGCGCTGCTGCAGGCGATCAGCGGAGATCGGTCGCACGACCTCTCCTCGCTGCGGGTGATGGTTACGGGCTCCGCGCCGGTCGCGCCCTCGCTGGTCGAACGCATTCGTACAGAGATCGGCATGTCCAACATCGTGAACGGCTACGGCATGACCGAATGCGGTGTGATCTGCATGACCTGCCAGGGCGACGATGCGGTGACGATTGCCAACCGCTGCGGCCTGCCGATGCCCGGCATCGAAGTGCGCTGCGTCGATGAGGACGGCCATGACCTGCCGGCCGGCCAGGCTGGCGAGTTCTGGGTACGCGGTCAGGCGGTGATGAAAGGCTATCTGGATGATCCGGTGGCAACGGCCGAAGCGATAGACCCGCAAGGCTGGCTCCACACCGGCGACATCGGCATCATCGACGAGCGCGGCTATCTTGCGATTACCGACCGCAAGAAGGACATGTATATCTCGGGCGGCTTCAACTGCTATCCCGCCGAGATTGAGAAGATGCTGGCCGGCCATCCTGCCGTCCACACGGCCGCAGTGGTCGGGATGCCGGATGAGCGCATGGGTGAAGTGGGCAAGGCCTTCGTGGTGCTTCGCCCCCGCCAGAGCCTCGACGAGCCGGGCCTTATCGCCTGGGCCCGCGAGCACATGGCCAATTACAAGGTGCCGCGCCGCGTGATCTTCGTCCCCGAATTGCCGCTAAACGCCAGCGGTAAGGTATTGCGCGATAAACTGCGCGAACTGGAACAGCAGCAACCCTGATGCTCATCGCTGAACTGGCCTGAAATCGACTGGCCCGCCGCCGCCCGCATTACGCGTTGCGGAGATCGGCGGCAGGTCGCTATCGAAGATCAGATGACGCCTTTTTCGCGCAGTTCCGCAGTCCGCGCTTCGTCATAACCCAGTTCCTGCAGCACGGCTTCCGTATGCTCGCCAAGCAACGGGGGGGCGCTGCGGATGGTGGCGGGCGTACGGCCCATGTGGGCGAGCGGGCTGGCGATCAAATCAACGCTCCCGGCCTCGGCCCAGGCATGCGGCGTCGCGGCACGCAGGCCCCGGTGCTGTACCTGCGGGTCTTCCCAGACTTCGCTCAATTCGTTGTAACGCGCGGCGGGTATCCCGGCGCGATCGAACATTTCCTGCAGCTGCGCCGTCGTGAATTTCTCGCTCCACCGGTTGATGATGTCCATCAACTCCACGCGGTTCAGCTTGCCTCGCTTCATGTTGGAATCGAAACGCGAATCCTCGACCAGCTCTGGCTGTTCCATCAGATGTGCCAGACGGCGCCAATGCTCGTCGCCCCCGGCGCTGATGTACATGATGCCGTCCTGACAGCGGATGACGTCGGCAGGGCCGCCGCCATTGCCACCGTTACCGAACCGGGGCGGCGCCACCCCGCTGATCAGGTAATCCTGCATGATGTGGCTGACCATCGCAACCGAGCTGTCCAGCAGCGCGATGTCGAGATACTGGCCCTCGCCGGTCCGTTCACGATGCATCAGCGCGGCCAGGATGGCGAGAGCGGCGTTGTGGCCGGTCACAAAATCCACCAGGCTGGGTCCGGCCTTGAGCGGCCCAGCGCCGGGCTGTCCGTCAGGGACGCCGGTGACAGCCATCATGCCGCCGATCGCCTGGAACAGACCGTCATAGCCGGCGCGCGCTGCCATCGGTCCGGTCTGGCCGAACCCGGTGACGGAACAGTAGATGAGGCGCGGATTGATCGCCTGAAGGCTTTCATAATCGAGGCCGAACCGCTTGAGGTCGCCAACCTTGTAGTTCTCTATGAGAACGTCGGCGGTCTTCACCAGTTCGCGGAGGATTTCCTGCCCTTCGGGCTTCGAGTGGTTGAGCGTGATCGACCGCTTGTTGCGATTGGACACCGTGAAGAAGCTCGACTGGCGAAGATCCTTGCCATCCCGACCTTGCACCCACGCAATGCCATAGCCGCGTCCGTCGTCACCCACGCCGGGACGCTCGATCTTGATGACGTCCGCGCCAAGATCACCAAGGATCTGAGCGCCGATCGGTCCGGCGAACACACGGGTCATGTCGATCACCCGAATCCCGTCGAGAGCCATCTTTGCGTTCGTCATGAGTCCCCTCTTCTTCTTCTCATTGCTTGCCGAGTTTCGCAGCGCCATTCGAGTGCCACGCCGGTCCTCCCCATATACTCCGCATTTCGGACTGAACAGCCGTTCGCACCGCTGATATTCGTATTTTGCGATCGAGCAATAGCCGCATGGCAAGTGGCGCTATTTTTCCGTTGGACGCACCGCTTCTTTCCTTGCTGGCCCAGGCCGATCCGCCCATCCGTAATCATGGCGATCGGTGCGGCATCCATGAAGCCAGCCGTTCTAGAAGGAATCATGAATACCATCCCCCACACCACCGCTCGATGGAGTGGGAGATATTTGCGGCATCGCCCGGGCTCGAAGTCCTGGGCCCCTAAAGTTTGCTGAGAGGCCTTATGGACTGCGCCCCATTGCAGTTCGCGAAGACTATGATTTCCACACGAATGCCTTCGGCATCGATCGGAGAGGATAACCATGACGGCGTCGACCGGCCTCACTGGCCGTAAAATTCTTGTCACCGGACCGGCCGGGCAGATCGCCTTTCCGATGGCGCGCGCCCTGGCGCGTGAAAACGAAGTCTGGGGCATCGCGCGGTTCAGCGATCCCGGTCCGCGCCGCGAGGTGGAAGAGGCCGGCATCCGCACGATGGCGATCGACCTTGCTGACCCGGATTTTTCAGGGCTGCCTCGGGATTTCACCCATCTGCTGCACCTCGCCGCGACGATCTCGGGAGACGACTATGACAGCGCGATCAGCACCAATGCGGAGGGGACGGGACTGCTGCTCTCCCACTGTCGCGGGGTGGAGGCAGCGCTGATCATGTCGACGGTTTCGGTCTACAAACCTCATCCCGACCCATGCCACGCCTACACCGAAACAGACCCTCTCGGCGATGCGATGCTGCCCGGCATGGCGACCTATTCGATTGCCAAGATCGCGCAGGAAGCGGTCGCCCGCTATTGCGCGCGCGAGTTCGGCATCCCGGTCACCCTGGCCCGCATGGGCGCCTCCTATGGGCCGCGTGGCGGCCTGCCCACTTACGTCGCACGTGCCGTGGCGGAAGGGCGTACATGGACTACCCGATCCGCGCCCTGCCCCTACAATCCTATCCATGACGACGACATGCTGGCCCACATCGCCCCGCTGCTGCAAGCGGCCAGCGTTCCGGCCACGATCGTGAACTGGGCAGGTGACGAGATGGTGAGCGTGCAGGACATGGCCGCCTATGCGGGGGAGCTGCTGGGCGTTACCCCGAAGGTGGAGATTGCCGAGGCGCCGGGATCGCAACCAGGATCGGGCGTCGATTCCGCCCGCCGCCAGTCCATCACCGGGCCATGCCGCGTATCGTGGCGCGACGGCCTGCGCCGCGTGATCACGGAGTTGTGGCCCGACCGCGTCGTCGGCACTGCGCGGTGAACGGCTGGGACGTTCGTGCAGAGGCTAGCGGCGATCTTGCGCATATCGCTTTCGATCGCCTGCCGATTCAGAACGCAAGCAGGCCGACGCTTGGGTTCAAACGGTCGCGATCGGGGTCAGCGGTGAGCCCACGCTTCCCGGCAGCCGCAGCGGAGGCGCGGTCAACAGGAAAGCATGGCGTTTACGCGCCAGCAGCCATTCCGCCAGATCACGCAGATACCACAGCTCGCCCAGGAAGATGCCCTGTCGAAACAAGCACAGGTCGTGGATGGGCAAGCGTATTGGCGGCGGGTCTGGCGCCAGGATGAGGTTCAGCGCCTCGATCGCCACGTTGTCCGAACAGATCGCGACAATCCCGCTGTCGACGATCCATTGCAGCAGCGTCGCATCCGTACCATCGAGCGCGCAGCACTGGCCGGCAATCCATGTATCGTCGCCGCGCGCTTCCCGTTCCAACAGTACCTTGTCGAAGCCGGTGTAGAGCAGCAGGAAATCGCCCGGGCGCACTTCCACTTCCTGCGCCTCCATCGCTGCCAGCAAGTCATTGCGCGACACCGCACGTCCAGCGCTGCCATAGGCTGCCTCAAGATTGATCAGCACGCCGCGCCCCTGCACGCCGGCCATCGCCAAAGTCTCGATGCCTAGTGCGCGAGCCTGTGTCTCAGGCGACCGGGCGTCCGGTCCCCGGATGTGCTCGCCAGCGCGAAAGCCGTTGTAGTAGACCATTTCCGCCACGCCATCGCCGTCCGCATCGAATGCCCGCCCGCGATGTGCAAGCGAATCCCACTGGGTCGAATGCTGGGTGTAGAGCGTCACCTTGTCATCGCACGTCAACTCGGCACCGCCGGGATCGAGCCGGTTATAAACGTCCCCATGTTCGTCGTGAGCTGCGCCAAGCACAGGCGGTCGCCGGAAAGGAGCGAGCGGTGCGGTAGGAACATTCAATGGCAGGCTCAGCGTGAAGGCGATGCCCTCCCGCACCTCCGCCATCGCGGCAAGACGCCGTTCGGGCGTGAGAAGGTTCATCCGGCCGATCTGGTCGTCATCCCCGAAATCGCCCCAGTTCGATCCATCGGGCCGATTGGTCCACCTGCGCATGGCTCTCTCCCACCGTTATTCGTCAGGTGTAGCAGCTCCCACGGTTTTCCGTCAGCGGCGCCAGCCCGTTTTCAGCATGGCTGGAACTTGCTTGATTTCCTTGATCCCTCCTCGGCGGCTTTCTACGGACGACGTACAAAAGCAGAGAGAGGAAGCATAATGCGCGCGATCGTATTCGACGGGCAGAACCTGCAACTCGCGGAAGCGAGCGTGCGTGACCCCGGCCCCGGCGAGGTGAAAGTGCGCATCCTGCGATCCGGCATATGCCATAGCGATCTCAACATGATGAAGGCCAAGGCGCGCATGCCCATTATCCTGGGTCATGAAGGCGCCGGCGAGGTCATCGAGCTGGGACCGGGAGTTAGCGGTTTCGCTATCGGCGATCGGGTGGTCGTAGGCACCCAAACGCCCTGCGGTGAATGCCGTGAGTGCCTGCGCGGTACGCCGGCGAACTGCGACGAGACCTGGGGCATCGCCGCCCAGACGCCTTTCACCTGGCAGGGACGGCCGACTTACTCCTTCGCCAACGTCTCCTCCTTCGCAGAAGAGATCGTCGCGCGCACGGGGCAGCTTTATCGCACGGAAGACCTGCCCCCGGAGCAGGCAGCGCTTATCGGCTGCGCCGTCTCCACAGGCTATGCCGCCGCGCGCGTACTCGGCCAGGTGGGGCCGAACGACCGGGTCGTCGTGATCGGCGTCGGCGGCATCGGCGTGAACGCCATCGCAGGAGCCGCGCTGGCGGGCGCGGAAGTCATGGCCGTCGATCTCAACCCGGACAAGGAAGCAGCGGCCCGACAGGCGGGCGCCAGCGCCTTTCTGGCCACCAGCCGCGGTATGGACGCAGAGGCGCTCGTCGAGGCCATGCGCCGGCATTTCGCGCCGATTGACGTCGTCATAGAATGCAGCGGCGCGCCGATCGCGGCGGAGGCAGCGGTCAGTGCCGCAAAGCGCGGCGGCCGGGTAGTGCTGATAGGACAGACCAAACCCGGCGCGCGCATGAACGTTTCGCTCGACGAAGTCACGTTCGGGCGCGAGATCATCGGCCGTCTTAACGGCGGGGCGCGGCCCGAGATCCACTATCCCGAACTGATCGAGCATGCCCGTGCGCGCCGGATAGACCTGGCCCAGCAGGTCACCCAGGTCTGGCCGATGGAACAGTTTGAAGAGGCCATCGCCGCGCTGGAAGGCGGCAAGGTGACGCGCGCGGTGCTTGATCTGACGATTTGACCCGGCCAAGGCGATGCTCGGCCGAATGCTTCCAGAACGCCCGCGCCCGCTACCTCCACATTGAGCCGCCGTCCACCGAAGCGCCCCTTGAGAGAAGCCCTGCGTGCTTTCCCGAACCTGTTGTAGCAACCCGCCCACATGCTCGTGCAAGAAGGGTTCAGGATGCCAAATGCCGACGGCGGCTTATGCCCGCGCGAGCATCAGGCGCCCCTGGTACTTCTTCGCCGACAGGCCCGCATAAGCAGACCCTCTTTTCAGAGTTTTATCACCTTGCAGTCCGGCACGGGATGTTCTTCCGCCTCGATCCAGCGCCACAACCCGGTGCCCTTGCGATGGCCCGAAAGGTCGATCCAGTTGCCGTAGCCCGGATCCTTGTCCGCGCAGACGAGGACGACGCTGCCATCAGGTTCGTACTTCGCCTGGGAACCGTTGACCCAGACCTTGCGGTTCACATGGTCCATCGATTCCATCCACCAGTTGTCGATCTGGAAATTCCACATGCGGCACGCAGGCGGCGTCGCGGTGATCACCAGCGCCTCGCCGGGCGCCAGATCGAAATAGATGTGGCCATACCAGATCTTGGGGTCGCCGCCGGCGCGCTGGTATACTGACTGATCCTTGCCGGTATAGATGCGGTTGGGCGCGGTCTTGAACCATTCCGACCAGTCGGCGAAGGTGTTCACGGTGCCGCGCACCCACGCGGCCGAGCCCATCAGCTGCGCCTCGATCGTTTCAGGCGTGAGTACCGCGGGCACAGCCGGTCCCTCGCTGATCCGCTCGATCGTCATTTCAGCGGGCGTCTCGGACTTCTTGTCATTGAAGGTCTGGCGAATGATGATCAGCGTCGTGTCGTCCGCCATCGGGAGCCAGTTGCCCGGCTTCTCCGTCTTGCTGGCAATGATCTCGAAACTGCCGTCAGGCCCCAGCTCGACATCGGCAAACTCGATCTCTCCCGTCGAGGCCATGGTCCCATCGATCGCATAGCGGTTCGCCTTCGATCCGATCGAGAGATAGGGCACGGTGCCGCGCTTGCCGGTAATACGATAATCGCGATCACCGCGCACCACGATCTGCTGGTAGAGGTTGTCCGGATTATCCGCGCCGATCTTGATCGCGTCATCGGTCAGAAGGAAGATTCGCGGAAAATCGGGATCGCTGGAGTCGACCAGCATGTTGAGCGCGGTGCGCGTCATGCGCGAAAGATAGCGCAGTCCCTCGGCCTGATCGATCGCGGTGGCCGGGGCATCGGACCGATCGAGGATCTCGCCCGCTTCAGCCAGCTTTGCACAGAAGTCGCGCCATACTCCAGATAGTCGCAGTTCTCCCGCCGGTGCCTCGCTCATCGTTCTCTCCTCGTTTGCGTATCGGCTTGTCGGTTTTATCTTATGCTGTAACGCCGAAATGCAACCAGTTTTGTCGAAATGCGCAATTTTTAAGAGGAGAGATCATGACTGCAAAGGCATTCAGCCTAGCCAAGATCCAGGTGGCTGACATCGAAATCGCGGAACGCTTCTACGTTGAAGGACTGGGGCTTGAGGTGAGCGCGCGCGTGACACAGGGCGAAGGCGAACGCCTTATGTTCGAACGTATCATGGCGGTGCCGGGCGCCCCGCGCGGCACGCCCAACTTCATTCTCATCAGCTATCCCAACCTGCCCTGCCCCGTACCGGGGGAAGCGACGACGGGCTTCATGGTGGAGGATCTGGAAGCCTCTATCGATCGCGCCCTCGACGCCGGCGCCACTCTTGACGTGCCGGCCACCGATCTGCCCGAGCACGGCCTGCGTCTAGCCTTCCTGCTCGATCCGCAAGGCCACCGTGTAGAGCTGCTGCAATTGAGGCGCCCGGCCTGAAACCGCGAGGCTGACGCCGGTCTCAGCGGACTGGCGTCAGCCCGGCAAGCAGCGAATAGGTGAACGATGGGTCTTCGCGATCGGCCCGGCCGTTCGGTGCATCCTTGCCCATCCGCGTTAGCGAATCCTCGTCCACCGGCAAGATGGCGCCATGGTCGAAGACAAGGCTGCGATAAGTGAACTTCCAGACTCCATCGCGCTTCTCGTAGCGGTCAAGGTAACGTCCTAGCGCAACGAACTGCTTGGCTTCGGGTGGGCGCGTGCGGTGCCACGCCTCGACATAGTGCTCGCCTTCCGCCCGATCTCCGTCGATCACGAACAAGCTGTTGCTGATGGCGTGCCGTGTGAGATCCCAATGCGCCGTGATCTGGGGCAACCACGCCACGAAGTCGTCCGGACCGCCCTTGAACATCGCCCCGTGATCGTCGATCGCATCATCGTGATAGAGCGTGCGCACCAACGCAAAATCCCGGCGGTCGCAGCCCCTGCAATAACGCATGACGAGATCGTGCAACGCCACCCGGTCGATCCATTCCTGCATTCCCGATTGTCCTTTCACAGTGTCGGACCGCCGCGCAAACGCCGAGTTTCGATAAGGATAAGGCGTTAATTGCGTAGCAGAGGCAGGTCAACAAAAGGCCACAGCTGCCTTGGGGTCACTCAAGGGCAATCCTTCGGTCGGCAATCTTTGCGTCAGGCTTGGCAGTCAATGCCAAATGGGCTAACATATGCATCCCAGATGCTGACATAGAATCAGAAGGGGAGAGATGATGGAAGAGACCGGCAATTCCTTTTTGCTGTACTGCCCGTTTCGGCTGCTGTGCATGGCGAGCGCCGGTTCTGGACTGCTGGCACTAAGCGTCTATCTTCTTCTCGCCTGACCGGTAATCCGGATCAGACCGCCAACCGCAGCAAATTACAATAATGGTTGCCAAATAGCGCGCACGATCCATAAGCACGCCTTCCAGTGCCGAGATCGTGGGGCAATTAATGAATGAGGAAGCCGCGCCCGACCGGGAAGCCCCGGCCCAAGGCCAAGCCGCAACCGGCGCCGAAGCCCGGGAAAGCCCCGCAAAACGCAAACGTATTCGGCTGATCCTCGGCATAGCGGCGATTATCGTCCTTGTCGGCGGCGTGGCGTGGTTCATCCGCCACCGTAGCTATGGGCAATACCAGCAGAGCACGGAGGACGCTTACTTCCAGGCGGATACGGTGGCCGTTTCGGCGCGCGTGCCCGGCTATGTCGAGCAGGTGCTGGTGCGGTCGGACGAGAACGTCAAAGCCGGCCAGCCGCTTCTTCGTATCGACGTGCGCGACTTCAGCGCCCAGGCGGCGCAAGGTCAGGCCCAGATCGATCTGGCCGGCGCCAACGCTGAAAATGCCCGTGCGATGATCCGTGAACAGGAAGCGGCGATAGATCAGGCTCAGGCGATGCTGGGCGTCGCGCAGAGCAAGGCCTCCTTCGCTGAAGGCGAAGTCGCCCGCTACCGCCCCCTTGCCGCCTCAGGCGCAGAACCACGGGAAAAGCTGGCGCAGCTTCAAGCCCAGGCGACACAGGCAGAGCAGGATGCGGCGGCCCAGAAGGCCGCGCTCGAAATCGCTCGTCGCCGGATCGCCGCCCTTCAGGCGCAGGTCTCTCAAGCACAGGCCCAGGAGCGCAGCGCCCGAGCGCAAACCCAGGCGGCCCAGGTCAACGTCGGAAGCGCGCTTGTGCGCGCGAGCACCGCAGGCCGCGTGGGGGACCTGACCGCGCGCGCCGGCCAATACGTGCAGCCGGGCCAGCGGCTGATGTCGATAGTTCCGGTTGATCAGCTCTATCTGGAAGCGAACTTCAAGGAAACACAAGTCGGCCTGATGCGTCCGGGCCAGCCGGTCCGGATCGAGGTGGATGCCCTTCCCGGCATCGAGATTCGCGGCCGTGTGGCCAGCATTGCGCCTGGCACCGGCGCCCAGTTCTCCCTGCTGCCCCCGCAAAATGCCACCGGCAACTTCACCAAGATCGTGCAACGCGTACCCGTACGCATTGCCATCGACGCCGATCCCGTCCTCAAGCGCGCGCTGATCCCCGGACTTTCGGTGGAGGTGACCGTCGACACCCGCTCGGGCCGCGACGAGCTGGAGCAGCTGCACAAATTACAGGATGCCCACCAGGCCGCCAGGCAATGAGCGCAGCCGCGACGCACGTGAAAGAACGCGCCAGCACTTCGGACTGGCTGGCCGTGGCCGCCGGTACGCTGGGGGCGATGATGGCGATGCTGGACATTTCCATCGTCAATTCCGCCCTGCCGACGATCCAGGGCGAAATCGGCGCCAGCGGCACCGAGGGAACCTGGATCGCCACTTCGTTTCTCGTCGCGGAGATCGTGATCATTCCGCTCGCCGGATGGCTCCAGCGCCTGCTGGGCATGCGCAACTTCCTGTTGATCGCCACCGTTGGCTTCATCGGCTTCTCAATGGTCTGCGGCCTCTCGCAAAGCCTCAACATGATGATCTTCGGACGGGTCGGCCAAGGCCTCACCGGCGGCGCGCTGATCCCTACGGCCATGACCATCATCGCCACTCGCCTGCCGCGACACCAGCAAGCGATCGGCAATTCGCTGTTCGGCGCAACGGCGATCCTGGGTCCGCTGATGGGGCCGGTACTGGGCGGCTGGCTCACCGAAAACATCAGCTGGCACTATGCGTTCTTCCTCAACCTGCCCGTCGGCGCCGCACTGCTGTTGCTGCTGCTCCTCGCCATGCCGCACGAACGGCCTCGGCTGGATCTGATCGGCGAAGCGGACTGGCTGGGCGTGTTCGGCCTGGTCTTCGGGCTGGGAGGCCTCACCGTGGTGCTGGAGGAAGGCCAGCGGGAGCAATGGTTCCAGTCATCACAGATCGTATGGCTGACGATCCTTGCCGTCGTGGGCTTCGGGATGCTGATGGCAGGTCAACTGCTCGCGGAAAAACCGGTGATCCGGTTACGGTTGCTGCTGGATCGCCAGTTCGGCGCCGTGTTCATCATGGCCGTGCTGATCGGCATGGTGATTTACGGGACCTCCTACGTCATCCCGCAATTCCTGTCCGCCATTGCGCACTACAATGCCCTGCAATCCGGCAAAGTCGTTCTACTGTCGGGCGTGCCGATGATGCTGTTGATGCCCGTCATGCCGTGGGTCATTCGCAATGTTCCGATACATGTCTCGGTTCTGTTCGGGATGCTCCTGCTCGGTGTCAGCGCCTATATGGAAACCGAACTGACAGTGCAGTCGACCGGTTCGGACTTCGTCGCCTCCCAGCTGATGCGCGGCTTTGGAACGATCTGCGTGATGATGTTCCTCAATCAGGCCGCCATCCGCTCGGTGCCCCGGTCGCTGGCTCCGGATGCCGCCGGGCTGTATAACGCCGCGCGCAACCTGGGCGGCTCGTTCGCGCTGGCAGGCATCGCCGTGGTCCAGGACCAGCGGACGTGGCTGCACAGCCGCCATATGGAAGAGACGCTGAACGCAAATTCCCCGCAAGTCTACGAATACCTCCAGTCCCAAACGGCAGCACTGGGGAGCAGTGAAGCCGCATTACGGATGCTGGAGCAGTCCATTCAGGCCCAATCGCTGACCATGACATTCACCGACCTTTTCTGGATGCTGATCATCGGCATCGTGATCGCAACGCCCTTTGCCATTTTCCTTCGCCCCCTGCCCCAGGACGCGGAGCCGGTGGCAGCCCATTGAGACGCCCCATGCGCATCATTCCCCCCCTTTTCGTGCTTCTCGCGACCGCGGCGTGCACCGCTGGTCCGGACTATGCCGGGCCTGCCGGTGAAGCGCCGCCGCCTCCGGCCGCCTTCGTTCGCGCAGCCGGCGGCAGTCCCACTATTGAGGATAATGCGGGGCCGTGGTGGAACGGCTTGAACGACCCTCTGCTGAATACCCTGATAACGCGCGCGTTGGCTGGCAACCCTAACCTGGACGCGGCGTCCGCCCGCATCCGGCAGGCCCGCGCCGCACTGAAACAGCGCAAGGCCGCTGGATTACCGGCCGTCAACTCTTCCGCTCTCTTTGCCAAGGCACGGCTTCCAGGCCAGTCGAGTGACGGCGGAGCCACTGATCTCACGCTATACAATCTCGGTTTCGATTCGAGCTGGGAGCTGGATCTTTTCGGCGGCCAGCGGCGCGCCGTGGAGGCCGCGCGAGCCGATATCCAAACGCGCGAGGCGGAGTTGGATGACGCCAAAGTCAGCCTGTCCGCCGAAGTGGCCCAGAACTACGTCAACCTGCGACAGAACCAGCGCTTGCTCGCCCTGGGCGAGGAAATGCAGCGTTTGCAGGAACAGCAGATCGTGTTTGCGGACCAGCGCTACAAGGCCGGCACAGTCGCGCGCTCGGACGTATTGCAGGCGGAGACCCAGCGTGACGCTGCCCGCGCCCAGCTCGCGCCGATCCGCGCCGAAATTGATGCGTATAAGGACGCACTAGCCGTGCTGACCGGAGCCGTGCCGGGCGACCTGGACGCTGAACTCGCACTTCCCGGAGCGATACCACTCCCCCCGGCCGAAGTTGCCGTGGGCGATCCGGCGGCGTTGCTGGCCCGGCGTCCCGACGTACGCGGGGCCGAACGGACGCTCGCGGCCCAGAACGCGCGGATCGGCGTCGCCGAAGCGGCCCGTCTGCCGCACATCAGCTTCCTGGGACTACTTGGACTGGGCGGCTCGACACCGTCGGATCTGTTTGACCTGGACAAGATCACCGTGGCAGCCGTGCCGCGCCTGAGCTGGTCTCTGTTCGACTTCGGCATGAACAAGGCGAAGGTAACAAGTGCCACCGCCCAGCGCGATGAAGCCGCTGCGCAGTATCGCTGGGCGGTGCTGGAGGCCCTGCGGGATGCCGAGGATGCGTTGTCGCGGTTCGCGCATAGCCGTGACAGCCTGGCGGACCGGGCCCATGCCGAACTCGGCGCGAAGACCCATTCTGAATTGCAGCGGCAACGCCAGATGGCGGGCACCATCGCGGTGAGCGACTATCTGGAGGCCCGCCTCGCATCCTTGTCTGCCGAGCAGGACCGCCAACGGGCGGCAGCCGCCACCGCCAGCGCCTTCATCGCAGTGGAGAAGGCGCTGGGCTTGGGATGGCAGAACCTGCCGCCGTCGCCAGCCGGCGATCCGCAATAGAAAGTCTAGGCGGACGCCGCTTTCCTGCCCGCCTGACGGCCAAAGAACGTGCAATCGGCCAGGCTGAGGCCAGAACTGTAGCCATGCCCCCATGCCGGGAGACCCGACGTGCAGCGTCCGGCGGCGAACAAGCCGGGCACTGGCTTGCCGTCACGCCCCAGCACTTCGCCACTGGTCGAGGTACGCAGCCCTCCCAGCGTGAAGAAACTGAAGTAGGTGGTCGCGAAATTGAGTTCGAGGGCCACGAACGGGCCTTGCTCCAATGGGACCAGCACAGGCGCCTGCTTATCGAACAACGGATCGCGGCCTTCGCGCGCATGGCGGTTGTAGAACGCCATCGTGGCACTGAGCGTGCCCGGTTCCATTTCCAGTTCGGCTTCGACCTCTTCCCAGGTATCACCAGTCCCGGCAATGGACATGCCCGCCATTTCCAGCGGTTGATCGAAATGGGCCATGTCCAGCAAAAGGTAGACACAAGACCCCGGCTGATCGACGGCATAGCGGCTGACGCGGCCGTGATAGCAATCCTCATTGATGAACCGCTGCCCGGCACGGTTCACGAAGACGCCGCAGGCCTGAGGCTCCGGCATCGTCCACGGGCAAGTCGTGAAAAACTGCTCCATATGGATCGCGTCGCCGCCGGCGGAGACACCCAGTTCTATGCCCGACCCATCATCCTGGTCGCCGATGGGACTGCTCAGCCTGAAGGTTTCCGGGCAGTAGCGCCTCCGCATGTCTTCGTTGAACACGAAGCCGCCGGTGCACAGCACCACCCCCTTGGCCGCCCTCACGAAGCGGTGCTGGTTGTCGATGCGGACCACCGCGCCCAAGATCCGGTCGCCATCCTGCACCAGCGCGAGCGCGCGGGCGTCGGTCACTACCTCCACGCCAAGCGAGCGCGCTTTAGCTTCCAGGACATCGACCAGCGGGCGTCCTCCCCCCCAGCCCATATGCTGGATCACATGCCCGCGTGGCGCCGGCTTCGCGAGGTTGCGGAAAGGGGTCGCGGCCTCGCTTCCCGACCAGATCAGGGTGGAATCGTCGGTCGGCTCGATGTGCTTTCCGGGCAGGTAATTGCCGCGATAGGGCACATCCTGCGCCTTCAGCCATTCATAGTGGCCCAGCGCCTCCTGGGCATAGAGATCGCACTTGGCTTCATCGACGCAGGGGCCGCCCGCTGCCTTGAGATAGGCGGCGAAGTCTTCCGTAGAATCCTCAAAGCCGGCAGCACGCTGCGCATCGGTGCCCCCGCCCCCGCCAATGTAGATCTCTCCACCGGAAAGCGCCGAGGCGCCGCCGCTGCCGGATCCGCGTTCGAACAGCAGCACACGCGCGCCGCCGGCAGCCGCCTCGATCGCGGCGCAGGCGCCCGTCGCGCCAAATCCGATGACGACGACATCAGCCTCAAGATCCCATGCCGTCACCGCCGCAGCGGGATAGGGCCGGTACAGCGAAACATCCGGCAAGTTCACCCTCTCCTTTTATGCGCAAGCCGACGCCTAGAACGCCTTGGTCTGGCCCCCGTCGACCATCAATGTCTGGCCGGTGATATAGCCTGCCGCGTCACTTGCCAAGAATACGGCGGCAGCGCCGATATCCTTTTCGCAATCCCCGATCCGACGCAGCGAAACCTTCGCGATTTGCGTAGCATAATCATCGGGTGCCCATTCCTTCCAGGCCATCACGCCCGGCGAGTTGGCAAACGGGCAGATGATGTTGACGCGCACGCCATGTTCGCCCCATTCGCTGGCGGCGATCTTGGAAATCGCGCGGATCGCTTCCTTGGCGGCGGAATAGGAACCCTGCGTCGGGATCGCATCCATGGCCGCGCCCGTGGCGAAGTTGATCACGCAGCCCTTCGCTTTCACGAGATGCGGATAGGCGGTGCGCATCAGCACGAAAGTCGGCCAGAAGCCCGTTTCGAGCGAGACATCCATGTCTTCATCACTGGTTTCCGCGATCAGCTTCTGCCGCGAAGCCTGCGCGGCATTGACGAGTATATCCAGGCGCCCGAACTTTCTCTCAGCGGTTTCCACGATAGCAGGCAACGCAGCGCGGTCCGCAAGGTCCACGGCCATGAAGGCAACCTCTCCTCCCATTGCCTGGAGTTCGGAGACCGTCGCCTCGCCCAGTTCCTTCTCGCGATCGACAATCAGGACTTTCGCGCCGGCCTTGACGAACGCGGTGGCGACGCCTTTGGCAACACCGCGAGCCCCGCCGGTGATGATCGCAGCCTTCCCTTCGAGAACTTTCATCTCATTTTCTCCCGAATCAGGCGAACCAGGACCCGCCATTGACCGTGATGGTGCTGCCGGTAGCGTAGCTGGAATCGTCACTGGCAAGGTAGGCCGCAGCCCCGCCGATCTCTTCCGGCTGCGCCAACCGGCGCAGGACGCTCTCGTTGCCGAGCGCCTCCTTCATTTCCGCAGGCAGCGTGGCATAGACAGGCGTTTCTACCGCCCCGGGGTTGATCGCATTGACGCGGATTCCTCGAGGAGCGAGTTCCCGCGCCATCGCGCGCGTCATGCCGATGATGCCGGCCTTGGCCGCGCAGTATGGCACCGGACCCAGCCCGTTCACCGAAGACGTCGAAGCGATGTTGATGATCGAGCCGCCATGCCCGGCGGCCGCCATCAGGCGCACCGCCGCGCGGGTACAGCGAAACGCGCCGCCGAGCGTGAGGTTGATTACGGCATCCCAGCCTGCATCCTCGCAATGGATCGTCTGGTCGGCAAAGACATCCTTGCCTGCGGCTTGTTCGGCCTGGGCGGCATAGTACTGGTCCATCCCGTCGCCCGGAGCGCTGCCGCGCCCGGCATTGTTGACGAGCACGTCCACGCCGCCGAGCCGCGTGTTGACTTCATCAAAGGCGGCGTCGATCGAAGCGGCGTCCGAGATGTCGCAGGCAAGACCGAAATGCGGCGCAGGCAGCAGGGCTGCGGCGCCCTCACCGTCGAGGTCGAGAACGGCCACTGTCGCGCCTTCGTGCGCCAGCCGCCGGGCGATCGCCGCACCGATCCCCTGCGCACCGCCGGTCACGACAGCCCGCTTGCCTTTCAGGCGCTCCATCGGCTCAATCCTCCACGTGCGGACGCCACGCGACGCCGTTCACTTGCGAGCCGCCGCTGGCGAACATCGTGTCGCCATTGACGAAGCCGCTGCCCTCGCTGGCGAGGAATACCGCCAGCGGGCCGATGTCCTTCTCGGCATCGCCAAAACGGCCCGCGGGCACCTGCTGAAGAATGGCGGCCATCATTTCCGGATTCGCGGCAAAGTAATCGTCGGCCTGGGGACTGTTGGCCGCAGGGCAGATCGTGTTGCAGGTAATGCCATAGCCGCCCCACTCCACTGCGGCGGTCCGCGTCATCGCGCGCATGGCTTCCTTGCTGGCATTGTAGGCCATGGTGAACATGTGAGCGTTGACGCCATTGAGCGAGCCCATGTTGATGATGCGCCCATACTGCTGCGCCTTCATGATCGGGAACGCCGCCTTCATCGCCCAGAACACCGCCCAGTAATTAAGGTCGAACGATCCCTGCAGTTCCTCGTCGGTGTGGTTCTCCAGCCGCTTGGGAAAGCTGGCCCCGGCGTTGTTCACCAGGATGTCGAGCCGGCCGAAGCGATCGTGCGCGGTCTTTATCATCGCCTCTACCGCGCTGCGCTGGGTAACGTCGGTGGCGATGAAACAGGCATCGACGCCAAAGGTGTCGCGCAGGTATCGGGCTTCCTCTTCACCCTGTTCGACTTTACGCTGGGCAATGTATATGTTTGCCCCGGCTGCGGCGAGCGCCCGTGCGACGCCCTGCCCCACACCCTGACCGCCGCCGGTAACCACCGCCGCGCGGCCTTCAAGCATCTTTCCCATGTTTTATCCTTCCGTTTTATACCGCCGCGCCCGGTCATTCGCTGAGCGAGGGATAGTCCGTGTACCCAACCCGGTCGTCCCCCTCGCCGGTGTAGAAGTTCGCGCGGCTGGCCTTCACGAGCGGAGCGCCGGTGCGGAACCGTTCGACAAGATCGGGATTGCCGATGAAGAGATAGCCGAACGATACGGCCTCCGCCCTGCCCTCGCTCAACACCTTGCTCCCGGTTTCCAGCGTCAGGCCGCGATTGAAGATAAGCGGTCCTGCCCAGTTCTCGCGCACCAGATCGAGCGGGTCCTGCCCGTCCATGTCGATGTGCATGAGGTGGCAGTAGGCCAGGCCCTTGCCATTGAGCGCCTGCAGCAGCGCGGCATAGGTCTCATGAGGATTGGCATCGTCCATGCCGTTGAACTTGACGCCGGGGCAGATGCGGAAGCCGACCCGGCCCGGCCCGATCGCGGCGGCCATCGCGTCCAGGGTCTCGACCACGAAACGGATGCGATTCTCCACCGATCCGCCATAGCGATCGGTGCGCTGGTTGCTGTTGGACGAAAGGAACTGCATCGGCAGATAGCCACTGGCGCAGTGCAGCTCGACGCCATCCATTCCGGCTGCAACGGCATTGCGCGCGGCAGCGACATAATCGGCGATGATTCCGGGAATTTCATCGGTTTCCAGCGCGCGCGGCATTTCCGGCGGCACCGGCACGCCGTCTGGCCCCGGAATCGGATCGGGGCAGGCGATCGCGGACGGCGCGACCGTTTCCGCCTGGGGATCCTTGTTCGCACGCACGCTCGCCCGGCCGACATGCATGATCTGCATGACGATCTTGCCGCCGCGACCATGCACGGCATCCGCGACCTTCCGCCATCCCGCCACCTGCGCCTCGCTGTGGATACCGGGGGTGCGCCAATACCCCTTGCCCGCAGCGGAGGGCTGCGTGCCCTCGGTCACGATCAGGCCGGCACTGGCGCGTTGACGATAATATTCGACCATGATGTCGGTCGGCACGTCGCCCTCGCCGGCCCGGTCGCGGGTCATCGGCGCCATCACGATGCGGTTGACAAGCTGGATGTCGCCCAGCGTAACAGGCGAGAAGATGTCGGTCATGGAACGAACCTCGGTGGCTGGCCCTGGGCGGCAAAGGCCTGGGTGATATAATCGGCGTAATCAGTGCCGTTGAGCGCACTCCAGCGCGCCCAGACGGCAAGGTCGGTCATCTGGCGCCAGTGGATGATGTGCCCGTGGGCATCGAACTGCCAGCGATCGGCGAGCCATATGGGATCGAGCACGGTGCCATTTGCCGTCGTCCCTTCGAACTTGGCGAACGACAGCACCACATCGCCTTCCCCGGCAACGTCCAGTGCGGTGATCCGCCAGTCCCGGATGGCGGCCCAGTAGAACTCGGCCTCGATCTGGAGGAAGAACGGCTCGTCTGCCACGTCGTGCGGCGCCACGGGCATGGCGTGCGGCCCGATTTCCGCCACCGCGCCCTCCGCCCAGACGAGAAGTTCGCGCGGCAGCGGCGGCATGCGATGTGTCTTCCAGGCGTTGAAATAGCACTCGAACATCGTACGCACGGCGTGGACATTGCGCTCGGTTGCCATGAGCGATCAGCTCCTGACGCGCGGCTTGGGCAGCGGCGCACCGCGGCGCATCGTTTCGATGAATTTCTCCAGCGGCGCAGGCGGCTCGACTGGCCCGTCATGCGGTCGCCCCTGCCGCTCCCAATAGGTTTTCCAGCTTGGGAAAAGATCATGGAAGCTGCCGTGATACGGCGGCACCCCCGGCCAGCGCATCTTGCGATCACCGATCGGCGGCTTGTTGAGATCGGTCGCGTACCAGTAGAGCGGCAGGCGGCGCCGGAAATACCAGCGACTGTCGATCCGCTCGTACTGGTCGAAGTACATCATCTGCATAATGACCCACTCGGCCCCGGTCTCATGCTCGTTCTTGGAATAGACGACCCCCTGCGCATGATCAGGATCGTCGAAGTCTATGACATGGCCGCCGATATGGTGGCTGGTCCCATCGAACTGCATCGAATGGGTCTCGTCGAACCAGTCGCGAAGCGCCTTGCGACCGCTCTTCCCACCGCCTACGCGCACGTCCTCGGGGAACAGGTTCACCCAGGCATCGGCATCGCGCATGTCGAGCGCAAGCGAGTATTTGGCCGCCAGCTGGCGGATCGCATCCAGCGATTCGAGCCGGTCAATCCGGGCCAGAAGGCTCTCGTTTGCAGTCATGCCTTGCCTCTCCATTTGTCGTACCCAGTGTTTCCTCGATTGCATCGGCCGCGCAAATGTTTGAACAGCTCAAAGGACATGACAAGATCGCTCAACCCCGCCAAGCAACTCTCGCGTCCCGGCCCCGGCCACGTACCAGCCGCTGTGGCGCGCGATCTGATCCGGGTGGTCGAGGAATATGAAGGCAATGCCGCGCGGTTTTTGAGAAGCGCCGGTCTGTCGCACCTTCAATATCTGTTGGACGGGAGAGAGGTATCCCGCTCGGTTGCCCGGCGCGACTTCACAAGGCTCTACGCGATCGCGACAGCAGTTCTCGACGGACACGCCGCACGGCAGGAAGGGCGCGATTCGCTTACCAAGAACGGTGTAGACATGATGTGCCACGCCATCATCACGTGTCGAACCCTGCGCGAAGTGATCGCACGCCTTGCGCGCTTTTCCGCCTTGCTGGCGCCCCGCACGGGCCTGTTGACACTCACGGAGCACAATGGCCAAGCGCAGCTCACCATGGCAACGATCCGCAGCATGCGCAACAGTTGCGCATACCTGTCCGATCTGACCGGCCTCGCGTCCTATCATCGGCTGCTTGGTTGGCTTATGGGTGAGGAAATCGCCTTGCAAGGCGCCGCGCTATGCTATCCTCCCCTGCTTGACCGTCAGACCATCGCGTATCTTTTGCCGCACAAGCTGCAGCATGGCGTCACTGAAAACCACCTGGTGTTTTCCTCCGGCTACCTGGAGCGGCCGGTAGTCCGCAGTTCCCATGAGCTTGATCACCTGCTGATGCACTTCCCTTTCGACATCGAGGAAGCGCAGTCCAAGGAGATGCCCTTGTCGGAACGGATCAACCGGCTGTTTGCCGCCCTGTTCGAAAGCGGCGAACCGCTGCCGACGGCGGAAGGTCTGTCTCACCAGTTCAGTATCAGCCTCGCCACGCTCAAGCGCCGCCTGGAGGCTGAGGGCACCTCCTTTGCCCAGCTCAAGGCCACGGCGCTGAAAGAGGCCACCCAACGCCTGCTGGCCGACCCCCGCCTCAGCATCGCCGAAATAGCCCGTCAGGCCCATTTCAGCGATGCAACCGCATTTCGGCGGGCCTTTGCCCGGTGGACAGGCACATCGCCTACCGTGTGGCGGCGCGAGCGCGGAACAAACTTCAGGCAAACCTGAAGACCGCATTGGATCGAGCGAACCGGCATCCGCTTGAGAAGCAGATATGCTCCAGGTAATAGTGACAAATCCCTCATGGCTGCAAAGTCGAGCAGATCGGTGATCTCGCCCAAGCCTGCCAGCGTTTGGCCGAACGGTTGCGGCGCAAGGATTGCCGCAGCAGTCTTCCCAGGATGCGACAGGACGATAATCGCGGTTGACCCTGCGGGTTGGTGAGGCAGGAAGTGGTTTCCATGCAAGCGAGCGGCCGGGAACACACATGACAAAGCGGCAGACATTGCCCGAGCGGTTCTGCAAGATATTCCTCGCCGCGCTGAGTGCGCTGGCGCTGACCAGCGCGAGCCCGCCTGCCGCAACGTGGCAAGGCCCATCTCCCGCAGCGCAGATGCTTGCGCCATCCGGGCTGCCATCAAGGCCGGTGGCCGCGGGGCCGGTGGAAGATCTCTACCCCTTTTACATGCCCATGGAGGGGCTGCGACGACCGGCGGTCAGGCTGTTCGTCAAGTGCGATGCTTCGCGGGCAGCAGGCAGGGAGGTCTATGACGGGCGCGATGGCGCGTCGCTCTATGGCCGGGCAGAAGGTGGCTATGAGTTCGTCTACGAGGCGCTGGATTCGTCTGGTAACCCCTGCGTTTACCCCTTTGCCCCGTGGATGCCGCAGCTGGTCGGCTCGCTGGACCACACGCAATATATCCTTCGCTCGTCGATACCGGGCCGCCCGGCCATCTTTCGCACTGGCGACGAATGGGCGAGCGTGGACCTGCGGCTGTTCGAGCTGGGGCGGCAGCGCATCCACTTCGAGATGCGCGACATCCAGCTGGACTTTCGCGGTGCCAAGCAGCCCAAGGGCGCGCTTCACCTTGAGGTGTACGGCGGAGAAGGGCCGGGACTATTCACGGCGGTAGTTCGGCGATCGATGATCTACGGCGGCAAGAACGCCATTTTCCTGCCCGGCGGCCAGTCGATGCTCTACGTGGAAGACACCGACGTCGCGGGAAACATCAGCACCAGCCCGGACCAGGAGCATACCACCTACATAAACGGTATCATCGTCTCGCATTTGCGCAATTCGACGTGGCGCGGCCAGCGCGGCTGGTCGAACGTGGCGAGCGGGCACCAGCTCAAGGACAAGGCGTACCTTCGCATCTATGAGAACGTGACGGTCGCCAACGAGCCAAATGGCGCTCCGCCTTCGGCCATGCCGCTCCTCGATGCATCGGTCTATGGCTTCACCTGGTCCGACAACCTGCACATCAGGCGGCAGGAGCCAGCACAGGCCGTGCGCGAAGGCCTGGTCGACCTGCGCAGCGAGAACACCTATGCGCCGCCGGAAAGCTATCCGTGGAATGTACTGGCGACACCGCAATGGCGGATGCCGGGAGACCCGCTTTCGGTGCTGGACCAAGTCTACCTGTCGGTCTTCGTGAACACCACGGTCGATAGCTATCGGACTGAGCCCTACGTCTTTGCGGTCAGGCCGCAGGGCACGTATATCCAGCCCGGCACGACGATTGTCGAAGGTAATGACACAACGACCCGCGCGCAGCAGCGGGCGGTGTCGCTGGCATTGAACACCACCGGCGATATCCGGCAGGTTTATGCGCAGGAGGGATGGGGTTTTGTCGACCCGCAGCTCCCCGAACAGGGCGAGTGGGTGCTCGACCGCGAGAAATTCATTCGTCACGCGCTGGGGCTTATCGGCCGATAGGCCGGCGTAATGAGGAACGCGCAGCGGGAGCTTGTGCACTGCAAGCGTGCACTGCGCCATTCTTGCGCGAACTGCGCTCGAACTTGATACAGGCGCTGAGCCTTGTCCATCCTGATGCAGCGAAAAAGTTCAGCTTGCGTTGCAATTGTTGGTCGAACTGGGGCAACGTGGGTTGTGGTGGCGGATTCGCACTCTGGGATGCTGCCGAATGGGAGAGACATCGGATGAGCGGCGTTAGATCCAGGATGGCAGGGGTGGGACAAGACTGATGCGCGCCGCCGTCTTTCGCGAACATGGAAAGCCGCTGGCCGTGGAAACCGTTCCCGATCCAGTGCCAGCGCCGGACCAGGTGATTCTGGAAGTGTCGCATGCCGGCATCTGCGGTTCCGACCTGCACATGACCGAAAATCCAGAGCTGACGCCGGGCCTCATCCTCGGCCACGAATTCGCGGGCACGATCGTCGCATTGGGCCAGAACGTAAAAGGGCCATGGAAGGCGGGCGACCGGGTGACGGCGCTGCCGCTCAATGCCTGCAATCAGTGTGAGGCATGCACCGCGCACCTGCCCGCGCTGTGTGCCAGCAACTTGTTCAGCGGCACCGCTCTGCTGGCGCAAGGGGCCTATGCTCAGCTCGTGGGTGCAAGGGCGTCGATGGTGCAGCGGCTGCCGGACGGGGTCGGCTTCGAGGAAGGCGCAATGGTGGAGCCACTGGCGGTGGGCCACCACATCGTATCCATGGCGCGGATGCCGCGCGATGCCGACGTACTGGTGCTGGGCGCCGGGCCGATCGGCATCGCGGTGTCTCTTTTCGCCAGGCATGCCGGCGCCCGCAACGTCGTGGTCAGTGAACGCTCGCCGCATCGCCGGGCGCTGGCCAAGGCCGTCGGTGCCACGGCGGCGATCGACCCCGAGGCAGATGATGTCGGCGCTGCCTTCGCCATGCTGGCCGGACGACCGCCACAAGTCGTCTTCGAATGCGTCGGGATACCCGGGATGCTCGACCAGGCAATCCGCCTTGCCGGCATGCGCGGGCAGGTGATCGTCGCCGGCGTGATCCTGCAACAGGATTCTTTCCTGCCGATCGTGGCGCTGGGCAAGGAAGTGACGATCCGCTACAGTCAGGCCTATGCCGAGCGGGATTTTGAAGCGGTGATCGACGCGATGGCGCGCGGCGAGGTAAACCCGGGCCCGATCCATACTTCCACGGTAAGTCTGGACGAATTGCCGGTGGCTTTCGAAGCGCTCAGAAGCAGTCCACGCGAATGCAAGGTTTTGATACGTCCATCATGATGGACGTGAACACGGATGAATTTAGGGAGATAGATCATGGCTACTGTTCTGGAAAAGACGACGGAACTTCAGGGCGCCCGGTCGATGGGCCACATGGCGCTGCATTATCGCAACAAGGAGGAAGGCCCGCTGGCGGCGCGCCTGCTGTCCATGCTGGGCTATGTACTTACACAGGACCTGGTGCTGCCATCGGGCGCACATTTCTATCGTTTCGTGGTGGATTCCCGCCATTCGCCACGCGGCGACGGCATAGTCTATCTCTCGGTCATCCCCGATGAGCAGCGCGAATTGATGCAAGCGATCCACAGCGCGCTCAACGTTGGCACCGATCATGAGCATCCGGCCGTAGTCGCCATGCGCCAGAAAATGGACGAGGATCCGGAATACAGCTTCCATTACGGAACCCTTTTGGAAAGCCTGGAAGACCTGGAAAACATCTTCCTCGCTCTTGAAGACGCGAACAAAAACGACCCGGAACTGAAGGGCCGTCTTCGTCTGGTTTACAACCGCGGGTTGCCCGGCAATCCGGACGTTGATGCCCGGCTCGATGCCTCGCCGATCTACGGCGATGTCACCCGCTACGCCTATGGCAAAAACGGAGTGCAGGCTTTCCTCGAAACGGACATCCTGTCCAGCGGCATCCTGGGTGAAACCATGATGCTGGAATTCGACTACATATTCCCCGGCTACGACCAGCACGTTCTTTCCGTCGTCGAATGGGGATGACAAAGGCCTGAATGTCACGAGCGCCCCGCCGGCAGCGTCGCCGGCGGGCGATCGCGCAGGAAGTGTCCGTTTCCTGCCCCCCGGAAGTTGTCCCGTGTCTGCTGGCGTCGTTGGTAGAAAACACCAGAAGTCGCCAAGGCGGAGCGTTGTGGGTGCCTTGATGAATTTTCCAGACCCGATCTTCTGGCGAGACGCGCGCGCATGAACCCGCGCGCGATGCTGATCCGTGCTTTTCTGGCGCAGAACAGCGCGGTCGGCCTGGCTTACGGCGGCTTTGGCGTGACGATCCTGCCAATGGAGCAACGTTTCGACGTGGGGCGGGGCACAATCTCGCTGGGCCTCTCGCTGGTGGTGCTGATGACGGGGCTGGTTGCGCCCAATGTCGCCGGGCTGGCCAAACGCTGGGGACTGCGCGCCGTGATGATATCGGGGGCTCTGTTGTGCAGCGCCGGTTATGCGGCGCTGAGCTTTGCCAACGGGGTATGGGCCGCGCTGGCGGCCTATCTCCTGCTGATTGGACCGGGCGTGGGTCTGTCCGGGACCCTGCCCTCGACCATGCTTGCGGTGGGCTGGTATCCCCACGCACGCGGACGAGCCATGGGACTGGTGACGATGCCGGTCGTGCTGGCGATTACGCCGTTGGCGGGGGTTACGCTGATAAGCCATTTCGGGCTGCCCAGTTTCTTTCTCGTGCTTGCCGCCCTTCACCTTGCCAGCGTGCCGATTCTGGCCGGCATTCGGGAAGCGATGCTGCCGCAAGCGTCCCCTTCTCACGCACGTTTGCACACCACGTCACGCGGCATCGTCGCCCGGCCGCTGTTCTGGCTGGTGATGATCGGCGGGGGGCTGCTTAATGCAACCGCTATAATCGGCAGCGTCCATATGGTCGCGGTCGGGATAGAGCGGGGATTGACGCCGACACAGGCGGGCCTTCTGGTATCCTTCATGGGGGCCGCAAGCATCGGTGGAGCGATCTTGTTCGGATGGCTGGGTGACCGGCTGGGAGGGGCTTTGACATTGGCCGTCATCGCCGCCGGGTTCGCGGCCAGCTGGGCAGTCATCGGCATGACCGGAGGGCTTGGACTGATGGTGCCCGCGATCCTTGTGATCGGCGCGGTGGGGCCCGGCGTGTTCACGGGAATCTCACTACTGTGCAATCATATGTTCGGCCCTGCCAGCATGGCGCGCGCCGTCGGACTGTTCAGCATGTTCAGCGTGCCGTTCACCTTCGTGCTTCCTCCGGCTGCGGGCTGGATTCACGATCAGGCGGGAAGCTACCGGCCGGTGATGGCGGCGCTCGTGCTGGGAGGCGTGCTGGTGGCAATGCTGTTCTGGGCGATTGGCCGGCGCGAGCCGCACACTGGCTCCGTTCTAGCGGGCTGACCGGAATTTTGCGCCCGGAAGTTTAGGTCCGGAAATTTGGGATATTACCGCTGTCAGGCGCTGCATAGAAGCCACGCAAACAGATTTATGGAGAAGGATATGACCGTCAGCATCGAGGATCTCGCCGCTCGCCTCCAGGCCCTGGAAGACAAGGAGGCGATCCGGCTTCTCAAATCGCGCTACCTTCGTGCCTGTGATCTGAAACGGCCCGACCAGGTGCGCGACTGCTTTGCGCCCCATGGCGTGCACATTGCCTATCAGGGCTTTCCCCTTTTTACTGATCGCGATGCGTTCGTCGCGGCATATGAGGAAATGGGCTGCCAGCCTGGCGTCTACGACATTCATCATGCCACGAACTGGGAAATCGAGCTGACCGGTGCTGATCGTGCCACAGGCCTATGGTCGCTCAATTTTCGCACGATCCTTGCGCTACCACGCCAGATCACGCGCCTCGCCGTCGAATATGAAGACGTCTATCGCCGGTCCGAGGGCCGCTGGTGGATCGAGAAGAGCGTCAGCCGCGTGACTTCGGTGCTTACCGAGCAGATCAACGAGGACGGATCGCTGACCGTGCTGGCCTCCGGAGAGATTCCCTCCGCCTGAAAGCGCGCAACAGACAAGGCCCTCTCCGATGCAGAACCAGACACAGGCGCATGCCCCCGGCGTGGAGGCGCCCTTTCACGGCGGAGCGCACGTCGTCGCGCTCGCGCTCGGCATACCCGTACTGATATCGATGCTGGCACTGGCGATCGTGTCGGGCGTGCTGCAAATGGCCCAGGAGTTCGGAGACCTGACCGCGCAATTGGTACTGACCGTGCCGGCGGTGGTGATGATCCTCGGCGCCGCGACAGCTGGCTATCTTTCTGAGCGGTGGGGCCGGCGGACAGTGCTTGCCGTGTGCCTGGTCATCTATTCCATTGCCGGTGTCGCTGGTGGCTTGGCACCGACACTGGGCCTGCTTGTCGCGACCCGCGTGGTCAGCGGATTCGTGGGCGGCGTCTTGTTGACCTCTGTCTATGCGGTGATCGGCGAATATTTCGAGGGCACGCGGCGGGAGAGCATCCTGGGCCTGATGTCCACGGCGGGCTCGATCGCCTCGCTGGCGCTGCTGGTCCTGATGGGGCTGGTGGTGGAGCGCTTCGGCTGGCGCGCGCCTTTCATGCTTTATGGCGTAGGCCTGTTGCTGGTGCCGAGCGTATTGCTGGGCCTGCATCGCGGCCTTTCCGCACCGGGAGCATCGCTGACCTGGAAGCCGGTGCTCGCCCGATGGCCGCTCTATCTGTTGCTGACGGGTTATACGATCGGCATGTACATGATGGTGATCCAGGGTCCGTTCCTGCTTGCCGCCAAGGGCATCGATGCCCCATCCGTCATTGGCCGGTACATCGGCCTGTCCTCACTCGTCGGTGCTCTTGGAGGCGTCGGCTACGGGTTCGCTCGCCGCTGGTTCGGCTTTCGGGAAATGTTCCTGTTTATTTCGCTCGCGATCGGCCTTGGTTTCTCGATCGCGGCATGGGCTCCGGGCGGCATCTGGATCGTGCTGGCGATGGCGGTCACGGGCTTGGGCATCGGCATTATCGAACCGACCGTCGCCTCCGAATTGCTGACGCGCACGCCTGAACCCCTTCATGATAGGGCGATGGGCGTGAATGTCGCGGCAATGTTCCTGGGCCAGTTCCTCAACCCGCTGGTGATCGCACCGCTGCGCGACGCGCACGGGATCGTCACCGCCTTCACAGTGACCGGAACGATCTATGCCTTGGGCGGAGCCTTGTTTCTGGTCTCGATCCTGCGGTTACGCCGGCATCGGCGCTGAGCCCTCGGCGGGCACCACGGCCGCATCGCGGGCGCCACGTACCACCCGGCCAGGCCGGGCGCCCGTGGGCATGTCGTCGCGGCGGATGATCGCTCCCGACACGATCGTCACCTCATAGCCCGTGGCCCGCTGGTCGAGGCGGCGGCCCCCACCGGGCAAGTCATAACGCACCTGAGGCGCGTGCAGGGCTAACCGGTCCAGATTGATCACGTTGATGTCGGCCTTGTGACCGGCCTTGAGCAGGCCTCTGTCCCGAAGGCCGACCATCTCCGCCGGGTCGCGCGCCAAGGCACGCACCGCCTGCGCCAGTGACAGGCGCGGTCCTTCCCGGTCGCGGGCCCAGTAAGTCAGCATGAAAGTGGGATAGCTGGCATCGCAGATCGCGCCGTAATGCGCCCCCCCGTCGCCCAGCCCAACGACCGTATCGGGCCGGGTCATCAGATCATGGACCGCATCGAGCCGGTTCTCGTGAAAGTTGCCCAGCGCATTATACAGCATGGCATGGCCATTGCCTTGCAGCATGAGGTCGTAAGCCACCTCTTCCGGCTTGACCCCGGCAGCCACTGCCCGTGCCGCGATGCTGTCCTCGCGGCCGGGCTCGTAGCAAGGTGGATCTCCCAACGGGAAGATCCATTCCCACTTGCGCGCGCTCAGAGCGAACAGATTGTGCGGGTCCGGGTGCTCGCCGATCAGCGCCGTGCGCACCACAGGATCGCGCAGACGCTCGATGCGCTCGGCAAAGGGAAGCGCCTCGATCGCCGGCCAGCTGGGGCAGGCACAGAACGGATTGGTGGAAAGCTCGAAGCCCATGATCAGTCCAATCGGACGTGGCAAGACTTGAGCGCGAATGCGGGCGCCACGCGCGTTGGCATCGGCCACTCTCGCCATCGCCTGTTCCCATACCGGCGGGCCGCTGTTGGACGTGCCGAGCGTAAACGTCGCGGGACGACCGCTGGCCTCCACGACGCCCACAAGGTGATCCAGTTCGCTGTCCCAGCTTTCCGTCGGCGCATTCAGCACCAGTTGGACGATGCCTGATCCGACATCGGTCATCGCATTCGCCAGGGCCTGGAGTTCCGCATCCGCTGCGGCATAGCTTGGAATCTGCTCGCCGGTGCGGGTGCGGTGATACATCATGCGCGAGGACGCGACGCCAAGCGCGCCGACACCGATTGCCTCACGGGTGAGCGCACCCATTCGTTCGAGGTCTTGAGGGGTCGCCGGCTCGCGGGCGGCGCCGCGCTCTCCCATGACATACACGCGCAAGGGGCTGTGCGGCAGGTATGCGCCGACATCGATGTCTCGGGGGCGGGATTCGAGAGCGTCGAGGTATTCGGGAAAGGTCTCCCAGTCCCAGGGCAGACCCTCGGTCATGACGACGCCGGGAATGTCCTCTACGCCCTCCATCACTTCGATCAGCATATCGTGGTCGGCCGGTCGGCATGGTGCGAAGCCCACGCCGCAGTTGCCGGTGACGACGGTGGTGACTCCGTGAGAGGAAGAAGGAGCCAGTTCCTCCGACCAGATCGCCTGGCCGTCGTAATGGGTATGAATATCGACGAAGCCAGGCGTGACGATACGGCCATTGGCCTCGATCACCTCGCGTGCCTGGCCCTCGAAGGCACCGATGTCGATGATAATGCCGTCCCGCACCGCCACGTCGCCGGTGAAAGGCTCTGCACCAGTGCCGTCGACGATCAGGCCGCCGCGTATCAGCAGGTCACAGGTTGCGCTCATTCGGCAGCTTCCGCAATCAGGTCGAGCGGCACCTTGCCGTCGGACGCCCAGAACGCACCCTCTCGCGAGGTATCGACATCCTCGGCGCCGCGCACGCCCAATGCCTCGCGCGCTTCGGCGAGCGGCAAGTGAAAACAAGGCTCCAGCTTCTTCATGAACAGGGCGTCACTGGACTGGCCGACCATCATGCCGCGCTGGATGGCATTGACGGCGGTGGGCCATACTTCGGGATAGTGCAGCATCGTGCGCACGGTGTAGCGCAGCGATCCGAAGATATGGATGACGTTCACTTCGCTTGCCAGTTTGGGATCATGGATGTGCTTGGGCACGTTGGTGAGCCGGTACCAATAGGGGACCAGTTCGCCCATGAAATTGAAGCCCCCGCCGCACAGGATATGCTCGAAGTCGTGCGTCTGGCCCGAACGCAGATTGTAGAAATCAAGCTGCGATTTCGGCTCCTGCCATGGCATAAGCTGGATCTCGTAATCGCCCGAGGTCATCTGCTGATGGAAGATGCCGCCCAGCGATCCGGGCGGATAATCCTTGAAGTCGTCGATCGTGTACGTGGAAATGAACCCTTCGCTGAACCACGCGTCCAGTTCCGGATTGATCTTGCGCTCGGCGGTGAACATTTCCTCGATCTCGTCGAAGTCGCGCAATTCGTTCAGGATGCCTGCGAATTCGTACATTTCCGCTGGCGGCGGAATGTCCGGTCCGTTGCGCCGCAACAGGATTTTCGCCACCCAATCGCGCAGGCGAGGTTCGTTCAGATACTTCGATGAGGAAATCAGCACGCTGCTTTCCGTGCTGACAGGCATGATGCCCCGCATCAGGTAGGGAATGTCTGCGGCCATTGTCCTCACTCCTTCCATGTTCGTATTGGATCGCGCGCTCAGTCGAGCACCAGTTCCTTCCCGCCCGAACCCCATGCGCTGATCCGCCTGTCGCCGACCTGGAACTGCGGAAGCAGATCAAAAAAGCTCTTGTCCGCGATGACGATGCGCTGGAGTTTGCGAGGGGTCATTCCCGTCAGGTCGCAGCGCGAATGCTGGAGCGCGATGTTGTCCCAGATGACGAAGTCGCCATTGTTCCAGTGGTGCGTGTAGACGCGGTCTTCGCGGTAAAGCTCGTCGAACAGCTCCGCGAGTGTCGCTTCGCTTTCCGTCCGGTCCATCCCCTCGATACGCGAGGTCTGCATCGAGTTGATGTAGAGCACCGGCTCGCCCGTGCGGGGGTGGGGGACCAGCAACGGTCGGATCTGGTGCGGTGCTTCGGTGGAGGTGTCATAGCCGACCACGCGGTGCGTCTGGATCGGGGCGATCACCGTCACCGCCTGGCGATCATCGATCCGTTCGGCAAGGGCAGGCGGAAGAAGGGCGGCGGCCTTGACGCTATTCGCAAAAGCGGTCCAGCTTTCACTGTCGTTCACGGCAACGGCATGAAGCGAGATGATCTTGTAAGGCTCTTCGGTAAAGGCCAGATCGCTATGCCAGGTAAGGGGACCGGAGCCGAGCGCCCCGTCGCTCGATATCTCCCGGTATTCGCCATGCGAACCCAGGACGCGGCCAAAGTTCTCCAGCACGCGAACCTGATCGGCCTCCGTCAGCTTCTGCCCACGGAACACCACCAGCTTATGCTGATCGAACAATTCCACAAGACGTTGCTCGAAGCCGCTGGGAAGCGGCCATTCCAGCTTGACGTCGATCTCGATGCCGAACGGCTCCATCGGCCGCTCGGTCCACGCGCCCACTGTCATCTTAGGCATCTCCCGGCTGTTCTTTGACCTAACGGTATCTGACCGTTCGGTTTGGGTCAACCGTGTGCAGGTGCATCGCTGCACGTTCTTGCTATAGCATCGGCATGACGCTTTCCTCCGGACAGTATTGCGAGCCTCTGGAATCGGGCCCGGCCCCGCCGTCGCGCCGGGTGCAGCATCTTCTGTCAGTCGCGCGGGCGCAATTCGTGGAGCGCGGGTTCGATGCCGTCAGCATCGATGCGATCGCCCGGTCTGCCGGGGTCAGCAAGGAAACGATCTACCGCTATTTCCCTGACAAGGAGATGCTGTTCCGCGCGGCGCTGCACGAGGTTGCCGAAGAGTTCACCGCGCGGGCACTGGTGGTTCACGGTACTGCGCTCACGGCGGTTTCTGAACTTGCCGGGCTGGCACGCGCTATTCTCGATTCGGCGCTCGACAAGGGTCTGTTCAGTACTCTGTGGGTCGCTGTAGGCGTCTCTCACCGCATGCCCGATCTCGCGTCCAGCCTTCGCGATGGGCAGTGGCAGCGGTTGGAACCAGTGCGTGAGGCGTTAGCCCATTTCGCCAGCGATCTGGGGATGGAGGGGCAGGTCGAAATAGAACTGGCACTCGATTTCGGCGCTCTGGCCGTCGGGGGGCCTGCCCTGTTGATGGGTTTTCCTGCTCCCGATGACGAGGCGCGCACGCGCAGTTCCGAACGCACCGCGGATCTGTTTGCTCGCGGCATCGGCCGCCGTCTGGCGAAAGGTTCCGCGCCCCTGGGAGCCGCCGCCTTGTCGTCGGCCGCAGCGCCGCAGCCTCATTTGCAGACGCTGCTCAATGAGGCGGCGCGGCACTTCCTCGCATTCGGCTATGACAGTGCCAACCTGCATGCGATCGGAGCACAGGCGAAGGTCGGACGGGGAACGCTGTATCGACACTACGGCAGCAAGTCCGGGCTGTTTTCCGAAGCGATGCGCCGAGCGGCGAGCGAAGTCGCGCAAGCGGCTCGGTTCACCCCGCAAGAAGTCCCGGCCACGGATCGCAAAGCGCTCATCGGCTTCGTCGAGGCCGCAGTTGCAAGCCTTGCGTCTAACGATGGCATCCTCTTGCATCGTGCGGTGATAGGTCAGGCGCGACGCGCGCCCGACCTTGCCCGAGACGTGCACGACATCGTCCGGAAGCCTTGGATCGACGGGCTGGCTGCCTGGTTGCGCGCGCTTGGACTGGACGATGACCCGGTGTGGCACGCACGGCAGTTGTTGGTATTGGCCTTGCGTGGCAACCGTCTCTTCGCCGGGGAACAACCGCCCTCCCCTGAGCAGCGGAGGCGCCTCGCGGAACGCGCGACGACGATCTTCCTCGACGGCTTTACCGGCGTGATGAAACAGGATCCGAGCCACTCGCCGTAGCCGGGAGAACATGCCCGGCATCCCTTCACGGCACCAACCGCATGAGAATAAACCGAGAGGAGAGAGCCATGGCCGCCGCAATGATAAATACGCGCAAATGGGCCACCCCGTTTGGTTGACGAGGAGGGACAATGAACGAAGCGCTCGGCTCCAGCCCGATCGGACCGGGGCGCGCCGCCTATTTGCAGCGCCGCCGCGATGCGACCCGCGCCTCCATTCTGCAGGCCGGTCGCAAAGTGTTCGCCAGCGCGAATTACCTGCAGGCGAAGATTGAAGACATCATAAAGGTCGCCCACGTCAGCCGCGCGACATTCTATTCCTACTTCAGCACCAAGCTCGATCTGGCGTATGCGATCTATGACGAGATCGCGCCGCAGACAGCCACGTTGTTCGCGCGTCTTCCCAGCCTGACCGGCAAGGATGCCGTGGCCATGCGCGGCTGGCTTCTGGAGTTCGTGGGGCTTTATGTCGAGCACCGTTACGTCACGCCGCTGATCGCCCAATTGCAACTCTTCGAGGAAAGTTTTCGAGAGCGCATGGTCGATGACGGCGATGCGTTGATCGCACTCGTGGGTGAGGCCGGCGTGCCAAGTTTCGCTCGCGCTCTGGGAAACGACGAAGACGCAGCCCGGCAAAGAGTCAGGGCGCGCCTGTTGTTCAACCGGGTTGCGATGGTCTGCGGGCAGATTGCGCGGGGGGAGATCGCTGCCGAACATGCCGATCTATGGCTGGATCTGGTGGGCGAGGAAATGCGCGCATTCCTGGAGGAATGAGCGTGCCGTCAGGTCAACGCATTCGCCCGATTGACCGCAGACTAGACTAAGAGTATAGTTTCAAATCAGCGCATTTGGGAGAGGACCTTTGGCGCTATCCGATGGCCCGATCCGGGTAGGTATGGTGGGCGCCAGCCCCGGCTATGGCTGGGGATCCGGGGTCCATCGGCGCGTGTTCGAGCAACTGCCCGGTTTCGTCCTGCACGGCGTCTGTACGACACGCGAGGAGAGCGCAAAGGCGGCAGCGGAGGCGTTCGACGCCCCTCTCTGGTTCACTGAAGGCGATGCGTTGGCGCACCACCCGGAAATCGATCTGGTGGCGATTTGCGTAAAGGCGCCGTTTCACTACGGCATCGCCAAGGCCGCGCTCGAGGCCGGCAAGCATGTCTACTGCGAGTGGCCCCTGTCTACTACCATCGAACAATCGGAGGAGCTGGCGGCGCTGGCCGCGCTGGCCGCGGCGCGGGGCGTCAAGGCGATGATCGGATTACATCTGCGTGGATCGGCCGCCATGCGCCAGGCGGCGCGGATGATCGCTGACGGCTACGCGGGCAAGGTTTACAGCGTTTCGATGGCTGCACGCATGTTCGGTCCCGCCATGCGGGCGATGGCGACGCGGTCCGGCGGGACTACCTTGCTGTCAATCTACGGCGGGCACCTGCTGGATGCGCTCGACCACTTCTTCGGCGGAATTTCTGATATCGCGACGAGAGGAGCGATCCATTTGCCCCCGGTCGACGAGGCGGGCGCACCCGTTGACCGCGACGCGTTCGACCATCTCCAGTTCCACGGGGCGCTAAGAGACGGCGCGCTTTTCAACATCGATCTTGCGGGAGCATCGCTGGCCGACATGGGCTGCATCTGGAAAATCGAAGGCAGTGATGGCACGCTGACGCTTTCCACCCGCGATCCTGCCTTGCCCGCGATCGAATCGCTGGTCCTGCACGGCAAGCGGAACGGCTCGGGCCCGGCCGCGATCCCGATCGACCCGGCATGGGATTGCGACGCGATTCCAGCTGAGCCGGACCGCTATGCGGCCTATCCCAACTCCTATGCATCACGCGAAGCTCTCGCCTCGATCGCTACGCTCTACACAGAACTGGGCCGCGCCATTCGTGAGGAGGGAGCCGTAGTGCCGGACTTTCGGCGCGCGGTACAAATCCAGCATATCCTCGCCGCCGCAGAGCGTGACGCCGGCGCGCGCCTGCCTCCCCTCCAGACAGTTGGAGCGAATGATGACTCTTGAACCCGATGCCACAAAACTCAAGCCCGATACGGCCGAAGGGGAAGTCACCGGCGGTAATGCGGTGTTCTATCTCAACGGCCGCAGGAACGTTCGCACCGAAAGCAGTGTGCTGGTCAGCTCCTCCCCCTGGCTGAACGACGCGAGGGTGCGCGAGTGGACCGCTACGGAGGCGCTGCGTCGCAACGGGCACGACTATCCTTTGCTATTCGGTCTGCCAACACTGATGCAGGCGGTGGACGAAGCGCGTGACGTTGAGGCCGCGGAAAGGCTGGTGGCGCAAGAGCGCAAGAAGAACCCCGCGTTCGACCATTGGCTTAGCGAAGGTTTCGTGTCTTCCTATTCGAAAGAGGATCTGCGCGAATATCCCGAAGGGTCGGTGGGCCGGCTCCTGTTCGAATACATGGACGAGTTCGATCTTTCGCCCGAACTGAATTCGCGCATCTTGGCCAATCCTGACTGGAAGCCCGCCAATGCGCTCGATTTCTGGAATCTGCGCATGGGGCAAACGCACGATTGCTACCATATCCTGGGCGAGATCGGCTTTGGATCGGTGGCAGAGTATTTCATCACCGGGGTCGTCACCGGCAACGCGTTTCGCCACCTCAGCCCGGAACTGGCAGGGGCCTTCATGACGACCAACTCACTGATCATGTTCCCGTGGATGACACGCACCATGCTCCACTATCCCGGCGCATGGCCTACGCTCTGGCGCAACCTGAGCCATGGCTACGAGGTGGGGCAACAGTCAGACATGCTCTTTGCCGCGCGGTTCGAAGACATCATGCACCTGCCGCCCGCCGAAGCCCGCGAGAAATTGGGCTGGCGCGGCTTTGCCGGGCCCATGGACAGCAAGGAAGCTTCCCTTGTTTTCGGTGAGGGGCGCGAGATCATTCCCTGAGTCGGGAAAAGGTATGCCCCGCAGCATCTGATCGGCGCCGCCCATGCCGGTGTCTCTGCCAAGCACTCCTCGAACCAGCAAAGCAGTGGTTGCGTTGCCGATGCCGCCCGTGCCTTGCCGCGTTAACGGTCCAGGTGGGCGAAATCGAACTGGCTGGTAGGAATGATGTCGATCTTGCCGAAATCGATGAAGCCTGCGCAGCTGTCGGCCATGTCCTGCGTGTTGCGGGCAAACTTCTCCTCGTCCCCCACCGCGTCAAAGAAAATATGCGGATTGGTCATAGCCTCCAGCGGGAAGCACTCCTCGACGAATGCTCCATAGGCCGGGGCGCTGTCGGTCAGCGGGCGGACGACGATGTTCTGTACGTATTCGAAGTTAGACTGCGTATCGATCGCTACCCGTGCGTGATGGCTGTGCCAGTGCCGCACCGAATCCAGCCAGGATTGGCCGGGCAGGAATGATATGAAGCTTGCCTGCGACCAGCCCCAGGTGCGTTCACCCGGCTGAGGGACATGGTCCCGGTTTGGAATCATGGTCGATTCCGCCACCAGCCACATCTCGAAACGGGCGCCATGCGCGGCAAGGACCTGGTCCACTTCACCCCGGAACATGGCGTTGGCCGAAGGCAACCAGAACTGCACCACAGCGTCTTGCTGGCGTTCCTGCCATTGCTGCGTCAGCGGCTCGGCTGGCGCTACAGTGGCGTCGCGCACATTCAGGCGGATGCCGGTTGCCCCCGCTTGATGCAGAGCCTCAGGCAAGGAATTGATCAACTGCTCTGCAAAAGCCTGACGGCTTTGCCCTTCCGGCGCCCACAGCGCGCATATTATCTTTTCCATCGCTCTCCCTTTCGCGGTGCGTCAGTCGAAATTGGCCTGGCCGCCGTCCAGCGGGACGGTGGCACCGGTCAGGTAGCTTAAATCCGATCCCGACAGCGCCACCAGTGCCCGCCCGATGTCCTCTTCGAGCCGGCCGATGCGGCCCAGCGGGATCGTGCGGAAAAAGGCCTCTGCCTCATGCGGATTGTTTTCGATCCACATCTTGAGGCCCGGCGATTCAGCATGGGGGGCAATGGTGAGCACACGGATGTTCTCGCGGCCCCATTCGGCTGCCGCTGCACGGGTTAGCGCCCGGATGGCCTGTTTGATCGCGCCGTAGCAGCCGTAATTGGCCATGTCCCAGCGGATGCCGGCCGACGATGCAAAATTGAAGATGGTGCCGCCGCCGCGAGCGGCCATGATCGGATGGACCAGCTTCATCAGGCGAAATGAAGCGAGCGGGCCGGATTCAAAGCCTCCCATGAACGCCTCGTCGCTGACCTGATCGAGCGGGCCTAGCGGAACTTCCTGGGCGTTGTTGACCAGAATGTCGACACCGCCCAATTCCCGCTGTGCCGTGCTTACGGCCGCGGAGAGATCTTCTGCAGATCGCACGTTGCAGCCCACGGGAACCGCTCGGACACCCCGATCGGCGGCCATGCGCGCGGTTTCGGCCACCTTGGATTCGGTGCGTCCGGCAAGAAGCAGGTTCGCGCCCGCCGCAGCCATCGCCAGCGCCGTTCCCTGACCGATTCCCTGACCGGCGCCGGTAATGAATGCGACTTTGCCTGACAGTTCGCCCATCACGTTCTCTCCCAAGTCCTCGTAGAATTTATGCCCTGTTCCTACGCAGGAAGTTGACTTTGTAGCAAGGACAGTCACAGTCCGCGTGACAAAATTCGGGAGGGGGAAGCTGCCAGGCGGGAATACCTTCGCGCCGCCAGCGCTTCTTTCCGATTCACAGAACAGACGAATGGATCGCCTCGAATGAGCAATTGGGACAAGGAAATAGATATCCTCGTGGTGGGATCGGGAGCTGGCGGCCTCCTGGCGGCGCTGGTCGGCGCATCCAACCGCGCGGATGTGCTCGTGATCGAGAAAGCAGACGTCTGGGGAGGCACCTCGGCCACTTCGGGCGGCGGTATCTGGATTCCGGGCAGCGACGTGGCCAAGCAGGCCGGTTTCGAGGATAACCTGGACGACGCCTTCACCTACCTGCGCGCGCTGTCCGCCGATAACGTTCCTGACGCCAACATCCGCGCATTCGTTGACAACGCAGCGCCCATGCTGCGCTGGGTCATGGCCAATACTCCGGTGCAGTATATGGCATTTCCTTATCCCGACTATCATGCCGAGAATCCCGGCGGCTCACCGCAAGGCTTCCGCACGCACCTGCCCTTGCCGCTGGACGGACGCAAACTTGGCAATTCGATACGCACGCTGCGCTTCGCATCGCCGGCGGCAAGCCTGTTCGGCTATCTGAACTGGCATTTCACGGAAACCGGCGAACTGCTTTATCGAAGCAAGGGATGGCTGAAGAACCTGACCGTGAACATGGCGCGATACTGGCTCGACCTTCCGTTCCGGCTCAGTTCGCGCAAGGATCGCCGTCTCACGCTGGGCAATGCGTTGACGGGCGGCCTGCGCATGTCGCTCGACAAGGCCGGCGTCCCCATCTGGCTCAATTCGCCGCTTAAGGAGCTTGTGCGCGAAGGCGGGCGGATAACAGGCGCGGTGATCGAAAAGGATGGCAAGCCGACGCGGATCGGCGTGCGCAAGGGCGTCGTTCTGGCCGCTGGCGGGTTCGACAAGAACCAGATGATGCGCAACGAGAACGCGCCGCTTTATCCCAAGGCCCAGTATTCGGGCGGCGTCGCCAGCAACACAGGCGACGCGATCCGAGCCGGCGAAGCGGTCGGCGCGGGCACGATGAACCTCCAGTCCGCGTGGGCTGCACCGGTGTTCTACGTTCCAGGCGAGGACCGGGGCCGGCTCTGCACCGTCGAACGCGCTTTGCCTGGCTGCATCATGGTGAACCAGAAGGGCGAACGATACCTGAACGAAGCAGCGTCCTATCACATCGTCGGCCAGCAGATGGCCCGCCGCCAGGCGACCGAGGGCGATGCCGACCCGAGCTGGATGATCTTCGATCACAAGTATCGCCACCAGTTCCCGATGGGCCCGCTATACCCGCTGATGCCCACGGCGCTGCAAGGCAAGGGCGTACGTTCGATTCTCAAGACCGGCCGCACGATAGAGGATCTGGCGGGCAAGATCGGCATCGACCCGGCGCGTTTGTCCGCCACGATCTCGCGTTTCAATGAAGGTGCACAAAAGGGCGAGGATCCGCAGTTCCACCGGGGCGAGGCCGCCTATGACAAGATGTATGGCGATCCTCGCCATGGCCCCAATCCATGCCTGCGTCCGCTGAACAAGGGGCCGTACTACGCCATGCCGATCTATCCTGGCGATATCGGCACGAATGGCGGCTTGCTCACCGATGCCAACGGTCAGGTCATCGATGACGATGGTACGCCGATCCCGGGCCTTTATGCCGTGGGCAACAATGCGGCCTCGGCCATGGGCGAGAGCTATCCTGGTGCGGGCGTCACCATAGGTCCGGCGATGACCTTCGGCTATGTGGCGGCGCGGCACATGACCGGGGCAAACGACTGACCACGTCCATGAGCGCGCGCGAAATGCGCGAGGCAGTGGTCAGTTTTTGATCATTGTCAGAGGGGGCATTCCCCGAGGACCTGTTCCACCCCGACGCCACGTTCCGGACGATAGCATCGGGCGCTCTCGATATGGCGGCGTGCGTATCGCCCTGGCTGTGGTCGTTCTTCGCCGTACATGGGCAGGACGACGGCGTTATCCCGCCCAGCCGGTAAAGGCGGTTATCCCTCCGTCCACGACCAGTTCCGTGCCGGTAATGTAGCGGGCCTCGTCCGACGCCAGGAACAAGGTCGCATGCGCGACGTCCCAGGCATCGCCCATCCGACCCATCGGCACCTGCGCGCCGCGTTTGGCGACCATGCCTTCGAAGTCGCCATCGTTGTACTTGTCGGCAAGGCGCTTGACGAGAGGCGTCATCATCAGGCCCGGAACCACCGTGTTGAGCCGCACGCCTTTGGCTGCATAGGCCACCGCCGTGACTTTGGTGAACTGGATCAACCCCGCCTTGGCCGAGGCATAGGCAACCTGATCCTTGCCGACCCAGCGTTGCCCGGCGATCGACGCGACGTTGACGATGGCGCCGCTTCCCGCGCTGACCATGTGAGGCAGCGCGGCCTTGCTGGTGAGAAACGCGCTGGTCAGGTTAAGGTCCAACTGCCGCTTCCACACATCCTCATCCATCGTTTCCGGATTGCCCGGTTCCGACCGCCCGACATTGTTGACCAGAATGTCGATCCTGCCAAAACGCGCCGCGCATTCGTCGATCAAGCGCCGCGTCTGTTCTGCATCGGTCACATCGCAAGTAGTTGCGTGCAGGGTGTTTCCTTCCTGCTCCACCAGCGCACGAGTGGCCTCGGCGGCATCGGCGTCGAGATCGACACCGAGGACCGTCGCGCCCTGTCTGGCAAGCAGGACCGAGATCGCCTTGCCATTGCCCCAGCCCGGAGCGAAAGATCCGCATCCCGTGACAACAGCGACCTTGCCGTCCAACCTCAACATCGCCATTCTCTCCGCCACTTGGCCATAATCTTGCTTGCACGTCGGTGATGGCATCGCCATGGCGTAATAACAACCTTAGTTGTGGAGATGACGATGGACCAAGCGCCCCGTATCATGCTGATCAGCGCGCTTGCCCAGTCACCAGGGCCGGCGCTGGCAGCCATGCGGCAGGAATGGCCGGAGGCTGTCGCGCACAATCTGATCGACGATTCGCTCGCCGGAGATTTCGCGGCGATTGGCGAGATCAACCAGGCGATCCATGATCGTTTCATCACGCTTGGTCGCTATGCCGCTGGTACGAGCGATGGTTTGGAGCCGACGCGCGGTATCATGTTCACCTGTTCCGCGTTCCGGCCCGCTATCGAACGTGTGAAGGCCGACCTGTCCATCCCTGTGATTACGCCAAACGAGGCCGCATTCGAGGAAGCGCTGGCCATCTGCCAGGCTAGCGGGCAGCGCGGGCGGATCGGGCTTCTGCTTACCTTCCAGGGATCGGTTGCACCGCTAAATGAAGAAATCGGGCTGCTTGCCGACGCGCTTGGCCTGCCTGCGCCTGAGGTGGTGCCAGCCGTTGCCGCCGGCGCGCTGGAAGCGTTGCAGGCTGGCGATGCGGCGCAGCACGATGCGCTGGCAGTGGAAGCGGCAAAGTCGCTCCCGCCCGTCGACGTCGTGGTGATCGGACAGTTCTCGATGGCGCGCGCGGCGCAGCAGGTCGCTGCCGTTCGTCCCGAGCCGGTGCTGACGACGCCGCACATGGCGGCCCGCAAGATGCGCCGGTTGGTGGAAGCAGCGACCTCCTGACTTGCCGGTCAGGCGGGTTGAGGTTCCCGACCCGGCACCTTGAGGGGATCACCCATCCGGTCAAATACCGCGAGCGCGTTTCCGCCCATGAACAGATCACGCCTTTGGGCAGAAAGCCGATCGGCATGCTTTTCGAAGAACACGCGATAGTGTTCGGCAGGGCCGTTGAAACCTTCAAAATGCGGAAAGTCTGACGAGAACATCAGCATGTCCTCGGGCAGCTGCTGCATGATCAGTTCCAGCGGGTTATCGCTGCCGCAGTCCAGCGGCGTTCCCCGCACATTCCGGCGGATATATTCGCTGGGGCTGTTCGGGTATTTCCATTTGCCCAGGAACAACTCGGCCGTGGGCGTCGCGCGCTCGTCGATGTCGTTCAGCACGAACGGAAGCCAGCCTACACCCAGCTCCGCGACGGTCAGTGTCAGGGTAGGATGGCGCTCGAACAGACCGGAGAAGACCATCGCGTTGATGTTCATCATCGCGGTCACGTGGCGGAAGCCACCGCCGAACTGGCGGAGCAGGGTAGGATCGGCCGCCATGTTCGACCAACCCGGATCGAATGACATGCGCTCGAAACCGGTGTGCAGCATGGCCATCATGCCGTTGTCGGTCACCGCCCGCCAGAAAGGATCCCAATCGGGATGCACAACCGACTTGCCGGCGACCGGCGCGCCCGGCACCAGCACGATGCGGCTGCCGCGCATGCGCATCCTCTTGAGTTCCGCAATCGCCCAGTCGAGATCTTCGTAGTCAAGCGCGGTTACGGGAAGCAGGCGCCCGCCACCTTCATCGCACGTGTCGGCCAGCCATTCGTTCGCTGCGCGCACCGTTTCCTGACGCAGGCCGAGATCATCGACGAAGGCCTGATAAGTGATGCCGGAAAGACAGATCACGTTTTGCAGGTCGATGCCCTGGCTATCCATCCACTTGAGCCGGGCCCTGGTGTTCGCGACTTCCATCTGGTTCTTGCCTTCGAACTCGGCGCGGCGGTCCTTTTCGTCGGCTTTTTCCTGCGCGAACAGCGTCAGCAAGCCAGGAGGCATAAGTTCCTGCATCGACGGGCGGCGCTCTTCGGGTATCGAGCGGACCAGATCGCCGCAGATCACTTTCACCGCCAGCTCGCCGCCATCGAGATTGGGCAACCGCCGGGCCAGATCGGGATATTTGTCCAGCCATTCGGGACCGGGTTCAAAATGGGCATCAACGTCGATGACAATGCTCACGGCTCTCTCCTCTCGCCGCTCCCGGAGTGCTTGAACGCGCACCCTCGCCAGATTTTGGAGTCGGCTGAACTGGAAGCTACGCTTGAGGAGCCGCGCCGTCTATAATTTAACAGATGGTGCTATTTAAGTCGGCATCACGTCCGCTGGATTGATGATCAGTGAGATAGCCGAGATCAGATCGAGCCAAGGAAGTCCACCAAGACGGCAGCGAGCGCGGGCCCCTGCTCTTCCTGAAGGAAATGCCCAGCACCCTCGATACGGGCATGACGGCGGCCTCTCGTCCCGGGGATGCGGTGCTGGAATACAGGTTCCCATGCGATGGTAGCTGGATCCTGGTCGCTGAAGGCGGTCAGAAAGGGCTTTTCCCAACGTTCCAGCACGCTCCACGCCGCGTTGTTGTCGGCGATTTCGTCCTGGTCAGGTCGTACCGGAATGCAGCAAGTGATCTCCAGCATGCCTGCCTTGTACGCGGCGGAAGGAAAAGGCGCCGCATAGGCTGCGAGAACGTCGTCCCCCGGCCGGTGCACGCAGGCGCGTGCAATTAACTCATCAAGAGGCAAGTCATCGCTGTTCCGGCAGGTGTCGATCCAGTCCAGCACCATCGGATCAGGCCATCCGGTTGCGCCAAGCGGCGGAGGATCGAGCGTCTGCAACAGGGTATTCGCGGCGACCGCAGCCTTGAAACGATCAGGCACCTCTGTCAGCACCCTGAGGCCGATCGGGCCGCCCCAGTCCTGGCACATGAGCGTTACGTCGTTCAGGTCCAGCCCCTCGACGAAAGCGCGCATCCACTTGACGAAACCGGCGAGCGAATAGGCGGCGCGCGACGCAGGCTTGTCCGATCGCCCGAAGCCAATCATGTCCGGCACGATCGCGCGGTAACCTGCCCCCACGACCGGTCCGATCATGTGCCGATATAGAAAGCTCCACGTCGGATTTCCGTGAAGCATGAGGACGACAGGCGCATCGGGGGCGCCCTCGTCGAGATAATGCATCCGCAGTGAGCCAAGGGCCTCATCCGCGATCTCGATGTAATGCGGCTCGAATGGGTAGTCGGGAAGACCTTCGAAACGAGCGTCCGGCGTGCGCAGGACGCCGGGCTTGATCTCGGCCACCCCTTTGCCTTCAGCTTGCGAAACGGGCACGATAGGCGGCAAATTCCTTACGGATCGCTTCCTCGCTCAGGCCGAAGCGCTCCAGGGAATATTCGTGAGCCGGGCGCTGCTCCCGCTTGTTTCCGGCCAGGAACTCGTTGAGCTGCTGCTCCAGCCGCTCGTCAATCGGGATACCAATGCGTGCCAGCACGCGCTGGGCCTGCCCCATCGGATCGCTGGCGACCTCGCGATAATCGATGTCGATGAAACGGCTCTCGCCGATGCGTTCGCGGGCCTCCTCGAACCGGCGCATCCACTCTACGAGCCGGGGGAACCAGAAACCGCCGGTCTCGTGATCGGTCAGAGTGGTGCTCAGCCTGTACAACGCCGCCTGCATCGAAACGTAGGAGGGTACCGTCTGCAGTGGATCACGATGGGTCATGATCAGCAAAGCGTCGGGAAATGCCTTCGCCGCGACCTCGGTATAAGGCAGGTTGGAAGGGCTCTTGAGTATCCATTTCTTGCCCTGGCGTGTGGGATCCTGCCATTGAAGGTACTTGAGGATAGTCTTGAGATCCTCGTGCCCTTTCGACTGATCATAGTCGTTAAGCCACTTCGCAAAGCTGGGCACGAAATTCATGCCCTCGATCATCGTGCTGACGAACATCTGGCCCAGGACCAGGATTTCCTCGTCCGGAGCGTCAGGGTCCAGGGGATGGATCGAGGCCAGTTCCGGCGACAGTTGCAGCCACCCGTCTATCATTGCCTGGGCATAGGCCTTGCGTTCGACGGGGTTGCCGCGCTCCTCGCCGGGGAAGGGCGCAAAGTTCTGCGCTTCATACCAGCGCAGCCCGGTCATTCCCGGCGCGCTGGCAAGAAGACGCTGGAAGATCGTGCTGCCAGTGCGGGGCAAGCCCAGAATGATCCCGGCGACTTCGACATGTTCGTCCAGGATTTCGGGATGGCGCTTGATATCCTCGACCATGCGCAGCCGGCTCACCAGCCCTTTGACGATGACTTCGATAGTCGAGGCGCGGCCTGCTGGCGTCAGCTGCCCTTCCTTGTTGGAGGCGGCGATGTAGTGGTCCATGGGTTCGAGGAACCAGGTGTCGCCGAAGTCTTCAAGGCCGGCAACGGACCGTGCCCTTTGCAGAAGATCTTCGCGATCCAGCACTTGGACAGTCTCTTCGATCTGGGCAGCCATGGTGTTCGACTCTCTCCTAAGCATCTTTGTGGCTGTGCACGCGATTGCAAAAATGCACCACCGGTGCGCAGGCGAGCCAGGCTTGTCCGCGATGCCTAATCACATGTTCAGCGGCCCGCCAGTTCGCACGAGCTGATCGGGCCGTACCATATGGCACTAAATCCAAGCAATCCGCCTTTGCGCAACAAAAATTTCGATTTTCTGCGAATATTCTGTCGAATCCATGCCACTGGCACAGCTTTCTCAGATAATTTCCGAGCGATCGCTTTTGGAAATGCGCGCCGCCCGTTTTGAGCGAAAGGAGGCCTGCCGAACTCCGACCCCGGCCCGCCACATAGCGCTATCCGGTGATATTCATGGCAAGCATCAAAGGCGTCCACGCGGCTGCGATGGATGCCCGCCCGGTCACGAGACTTGGAAATGGCCGGGCATCAATCCCTGAAGGTGGCGGCGATGCATTTCGTCGAAGGCGGATTCCACGCGCCGGGTGTAGCCTGCGGTGTCGAACAGCGGGCTGGAGAGCCGGTTAGACGCGAGGCGCGCGCGCAGCGCGGCAAGCTTGCCGGAATCACGCGAAAGTTCGAGCGCGGCAGCGGCGTAGGCCTCCTCGCTCTCGGTCGCCAGTTCGGGCAGGCCGACGGCGTGCACCAGACTGGCCGCGACGCGCGCGGCGAACTGGCGGCCGGCCAGCGTCAGCACCGGCAGCCCGGCCCACAGCGCGTCGCTGGCGGTGGTATGCGCGTTCACCGCGAATGTATCGAGAAACAGGTCCGCGTGCGCCAGCCGACCCAGATGCTCGGCGTGCGGCGCAGTGGGCGCGAACACCAGCCGTGCTGGATCGACGCCCCGCTGCTGCGCCTCGCGGCGAAGATTATCCTCCGCCCAGGTATTGGATCGCAGCAGCCACAGCACACTGCCCGGCACCTGCCGCAGCAGGCCCATCCAGATCTCCCACTCGCGCGGCGAAATCTTGTAGGTGTGGTTGAAGCTGGCGAAGACGAAACCGTCCTCGGGCAGACCCCAGCCAGCGCGTCCGCGCGTGTCGGGGACGATCTCGCGCTGGTCGTCATTGGCCTGATAGCAGTGGGCAAGCCGGACGATCTTCTCGCTGAAGTACATCTCGGCCCCTGCGGGCATGGTCATGTGATCGGCGATGAAATAGTCCATGCACGGATGTCCGATGGTCCCGGGATATCCCATGAAGCTCACCTGCACTGGCGCCAGGCGCTGGCCGAACAGACGTGTGCGCGTCCCCCGGGTGTAGCCCTTGAGATCGACGGCAATGTCAAGGTTGTCTGCACGCGCGAGCGCGACCACATCCTCATCCCGCATCACACCTATTTCGGTGAAGCCATCGACATGTTCGCGCAGACCGGCTCGCCGGCCGTCCTCTTCGCGCGGGGGGCCATAGCTGTAGAGCCTGACATCGAAGCGGGAGCGATCGTGCAGGCGGAAGTACCCGGCCATCAGGTACATCGTCGCGTGATCGTGGAAATCCGCCGAGAAATAGCCGATGCGGATACGCCCGTCCGCGGACGGGGCGGGGTGAGGCATGACGGCCGGGACAGACGGGAACATGACCGATGCGCAGCCAAGCGATCGCCGGTACTGATGGGCCGGATCGTCAACGAACGATAGTGATGCGAACGGCTGCACTGCGGCCGCTTCGGGACCGTCGGTCAGGGCGAACTCGTCGCGGCGGCTCCAGTCGCAGATGTGTGCTTCCTCGAACAGGGCCTGCAGGCGCGCGGATCGATCCTGCGGGTCAATCGCCAGGGCCGCGCGAAACGCGGCGATCGCGCCGGGCTCATCGCCTTTCAGCACCAGCGCCTTGCCCTTGTTGATCATCGCCTTGCCATTCGACGGGTCGGCAACGAGCGCCGCGTCGAAGGCGGCCAGGGCCTCGTCGATACGGTCCAGAGCCAGCAGTTCGCCGCCCTTGTTGTTGTGGGCATCGCTGTGCCCTGGCCGTACCCGGATGGCTTGCTGGAAACATGCGATCGCCTCTTCGCGGAGGGCCGCCTTGGCCAGCAGATTGCCAAGATTGTAATGTGCATCGACGTAATCCGGATCGATGCGAATGGTGTCCGCGAAAAACTTCGCCGCCTCGTCATTGCGTTCGGCAAGCTGGAGGAGATTTCCCAGGTTGTAGTGGGCATCGGCATAGGCTGGTGCCCGTGCGATCAGCGCGCGGTAGGTCGCCTCCGCCTCATCGATCCTGCCCGACTTGCGCAGCGAGATTGCGAGGTTGTTGTAACTGGCGAAGTTCGCCGGATCGGCGTCGATCGCGCGGCGGAAGGCATCAGCTGCAGCGGCATTGTCCCCCAGCGCCAGATGCGCGGCACCCAAGAGGTTATGCACCGCGTGCGAGCGGGGATAGCTGGCCGCCAGTTCGCGGCCGCGCTCGACCGCTTCGAGCATCCGGCCGGACTGGTACGCGGATACGATAGCGTCGATCTGCACTTGCGGCGGCGCCGACGCCCCGCATTCCAGCGCGTCCAGGGCAGCGCGCGCACGCGGATTGCGGGGGTGCCGCTCCAGCACCTGCCGATAAAGCGCCCGCGCCGCGTCCATCTCGCCGCGCTTGGCCGCCCCCTTGGCCTTGATCATGAGGGTTTCCATTCCGCTCATTGCCATTCTTCCCGGTCAGCTGATCCTTTACGCGGGTTAACCAATTGCGGTTTATCGAAAATGACCGGCAATTAAGGGTAAATGCATATCTCGGGAGCTGGCAATGCTCGTGCACACGCGCACTTTACTGTCGGTTAACCCTGTCTGGCCAATAGAGATCGCCCGGCCATGGCATGCGGCCCCTATGCACGAGCAATTCCTGCCCATGACGTCGTCCGCCCTGCCCTCGTCCTCCATTCTGAGCCGCCCCGGCTGGTGGTCGCTGTTGGCGGTGCTGCTGACAATGGTACCGCTCGCCCTTCCCTCTGTCCCGCCGCTGACTGATCTGCCCGCGCACATGGCGCGGATAATGGTGCAGCTCGATGCCGGACGGTCGGCCGACATCGCCCGGTGGTACAGCTTTGCCTGGGACATTATTCCCAACCTGGGCACCGACCTGCTGGCCCAGTTCCTCGTGCCGGTACTGGGACTCGAAGCGGCGATGAAGGCTATCGTCTTGCTCATCGTCGGTTTGCAGGCCGCGGGCTATCTTCTCCTCTCCCGTGAGGCGCACGGCCGCGTCACGGTAAGCGCCGTGTTCGCGCTGCCACTTGTCTACAGTGCACCGCTACAACACGGGTTCCTGAACTTCTCCCTTGCGACCGCTCTAGCCACGCTATCTCTGGCGCTGTGGATCAGCCCGCGCATGACGGTCCGCCCACTTCTGCGCTACGGCCTGTTCGTGCCGATCGGCTGCGCAATCTGGATCAGTCATCTGGCCGGATGGGCGATCCTGTGCGTGATGGTGGGCTGCTGCGAGGTGACAGCGCGCTGGAATGGCTGGCGCCACGTTCCCGCCACGCTGACACGCGGGTTCGCCAGCGCTTCATGTCTGCTCGTGCCCGGCATCGCCGCCAGCATGCACTCCGACGCATCTGAGCGGCTACCCACACATGGGTTCTTCCATTTCGACGAGAAGGTCTATTTCCTCGTCAACGTCCTCGCTGATCGCTGGGACGTGTTCGATACGCTGAGCGCGGTGCTGCTTTTCGCTGCCGTCATCGTTGCGTCGGTATCGCGCGCATTCGCGATTCATCGCGGACTTGCACTTGCAGCAGGGGCGCTGTTCGCGCTGTTCTGGCTGCTGCCCACGTCGGTGTTCGGCACCTACTACACCGACATGCGGGTAATACCGAGCGCACTGGCTCTGGCGCTGATCGCCGCCCGGCCCCGGTTGTCCAGCAGGCAAGCTCGCCTGCTTGCCATGGCCGGAGCGGCATTCTTTCTGCTCCGGCTGGCCGGCACCACCGTGAGCATGTTCCTGTGGGACCGCCAGATCAAACAGGATCTGAGCGTTCTGGAGGGGCTGCCGCCAGGGGCGCAGCTCGTATCGTTCAGCGCCCTGCCATGCCGTACTTTTGTCCTGCAGGAGCGGGTGAGGGATATACACCTTGCCAGCTTCGCACTCATCCGCAAGCGCGCGTTCGCCAACGACCAGTTCTCGATGCCGGGGGGCCAATTGATGACCATCCACAACCCTGCCGCGGGACCGTTCGACCGCGACCCCTCCTCGATCGAGATCGGTGAGCCCTGTCAGGGATCCATCCCGGTTCTGAAAAGCGCCGCGATGATACCACGAACGGTTCCCTATCTGTGGATCATCTGGCACGCGCCTCGCCTGCCAGTGCCGGACTGGGAACCCATCGCCGATGCTGGCGGCTCGGTCCTCTACCAGCGCCGACGCTGATCGCGCGAGTGCCCCGTGTGCAGGGCCATTTTGGCGGTCGACAACCGAGCAAATTCCGCGTTATCCTGCCCTTGATGCGCAAGCGTCGTGTTCCGCATACTTCTGACGGGGGCGTTGATGAAGGGCATTCAGATCTGGGATGTTGATCGGCTCGTCGCCGCACGGATACTGACCGATCTGGGCCTCGAGCCCTCGGATACCAAAATCGACATCATTGCCCGCCATACCGCCGATCATCGCCAGGAATCGGCGTCCTGGGCCGCCCGCCGCGTTCAGATCGGATTGCTGGAAAGGCTTTCGACCTTCCTTCAGTCTGGGACAAGGCCCCACCGCAACGACTGGTATGATGGTTTTCGCGAAGCGGAGGCGTGCATCGCCACCACTGATACCCGCGAAACGCTGCAACTTTCGCCGTCCGCCACTCGCACCGTGGGTGACATCGTGAGAAGCGAGATCAGGCGGACGAAATCACAATCGCCAAGACTTTGACCGGCGCAAGCGCGTGGAGGTAATCCTCCACCGATGAACCTTGTCGAACATGCAATATGGGCGCTCGTGCTCCAGACGGTGATCGGGCTGGTCACGCGCAATTGGTGGGCAGGCGCCGCGCTTGCCTGCGGCTACTTCATCGGCCGCGAACTGACCCAGGCGGAATACCGATGGATCGAGAATTTCGGCGACGGCCTGCGCGCCAATGCGCCGTGGTGGGCCGCGTTCGATTCCCGCGTGTGGCTCACGGCAGACCAGTTCGCGGACTGGATCGGCCCCGTCGTCGGCACCACCGCGCTGGGACTGATCGCGCAGTGGCGGCAAGGGAAGTAGCGCCCACCGCCATCGTTGGCATGCACAGGTAGCGGTCGTTAGCTTGCCACCCTGCCGCCGGCCCGTTCGATTGCCTTGCGGATATCCTGAACGAAGCGCGAATGACGTACGCCGTTCAGGAATATCTCCTGGATCAGGTTGCCCCGCCAACGGCAGGGGCGCTTGATTTGTATGAGCAGGATATAACGATCCTCATCGGTCTCGTTCCAGACCTCATGGTTGAACATGTCGTCGAACAGGAATGATTGCCCGTCGTCCCAGTGGAGGATGTGAACAGTATCCCCTTCCTCCACGTGCATCCGGCATTTTTCCCGGTCCTTGGGCGCCTTCAGTGACAGGTGCCACGTGAGCATGCCCTTGGTCATGCCCCAATGGCGCGGAATGTGCCCGCCAGCTTCCAAAACCGAGAAGTTCGCCGTCACCAGTCCGGGCACCTTCTCCAGCAGGGCGGCGGTCAAAGGCGCGCGCGCCGCGTTGCTTTTCATCCGGTAGCCGTAGCCCTTCAGGAAGAAGGCGCGCCAGCGCCGGTCTGCAGCGATGCGTCCGTGATCGAAGGATATTTCCCCCAGCGAGGGAATATCCTCGGCGCGGATCCGCACCGCCTCGTCACGAATGTCCTGCCAGCGCGATTCGAGCATCGCAATCCAGGGGAAGAACGATTTGTCCTGTATCGCCGCATCGGGGATCTTGGAATTGCGCAGGATCACGGCATCAATCTTGGGCCGCAGTTCCTTGCCGATCTGGAACAGTGATTTGCCAACGAATGGCAGCTTTCGTCCGCGTGCGTTGAGTTTTTCATTCCAGCTCAAGAAAGGGCTCCGATGCCGTGCGTGTCCCCCACATCGCGATGCTACATAAAGCGAATTCGATTTGCACGGGGGCAATCACGGGCAATGTCATATTTGAAACAGAATTCGCCGCGCGCCCGCTGCCGGCCGTCCCTGTAGCGACAACAGGAGGCTTGCTTTTGCCCCCCTGTCAGCGGCAAGGGAGCGCGATGAATACGGCTTTTGAGACGACGACATGACAAACAGGATATCCGCTCGGACAGTCCTGATGTCGCCGTTCTACGCCGCGCAGCTACTCACTTCCGCCAAGAGCTTCCTTGACAATCCGCTCATCGGCTCTGCGCGGCTCAACCGCCTTGGGCTTCACCGAATGCGGGTGAGGCTTGCCGACGCGATGTGCCGGTGGCGGCGCGGCAGGCTGGCAAGGCACGTGCGTCCTGAGTGGCGGGAGGCGTTCGAGCGTGACGGCTTCGTCATCGTGGAGGATGTCGTGCCAGTCGATCAATGGCCGGCATTGCGGTCGGCGATCCTCGCCTACGAGGGCCCCGCGCGCGAGATGCAGCAAGGGGATGCCATTACGCGTAGGATGGCGATCGATCCGGACATGCTGGCGGCGATCCCGGCCTTGCGAGCACTGCTCGCCAGCAAGGATATCACCGCCTTGTTCCACTATGTCGCCGGCTTTCGCACGACGCCGCTGCATTACATCCAGACCATCGTCAGCCATTGCGGCGGCAACGAGCCCGATCCGCAGGAATCGCTTCATGCCGACAGCTTTCACGCTTCCATGAAGGCATGGCTGTTTCTCAATCCTGTGAGCGCAGACCAAGGCCCCTTCACATACGTGCGCGGCTCCCACCGCTTCGATACCGCGCGGCTGGAATGGGAGCATGCGCGAAGCCTTCGCGATCCCGACGCGATCGACCGGCTTTCAGCAAGGGGCTCTCCGCGCGTCGATGATGCGGATCTGGCAGCGATGGGCCTGAACCCGCCCGAGGCGCTTGCCCTTCCCGCCAATACGCTGGTCGTTGCCGATACCGGCGGATTCCATGCGCGTGGCAGGGCCAACGAACCGGGCGAGCGCGTAGAAATCTGGTCCTATTCCCGGCGCAACCCGTTCCTGCCGTGGCTCGGCGGAGACCTGCTCAGCCTGCCCGGCGTCGCGGAACGGCGGGTCGGCTGGATATGGAAGATCCAGGATCTTGTCGGCCGCCCCTGGAATCAGGTCGGTATCCGCACAGCGCTTACCAGGCCCGCTGCCGATACCGACTGAACCGTTCGTCAGTCTGCCTTGACTGCCGCGTCGATCGCCATAAGTCTTTTCATCAGCGGTTCGAAGTGGCCGAGAGGAAGCGCGTTGGGGCCGTCCGACAATGCGGCATCGGGATCAGGGTGCGTCTCCATGAACAGGCCGGCCACGCCTGCAGCCACCGCTGCGCGCGCGAGAAGTGGAACGAATTCTCGCTGGCCGCCCGATCGCTCGCCAAGCCCGCCCGGCTGCTGGACTGAATGCGTGGCGTCGAACACTACCGGACATCCGGTCTCCGCCATGATAGCAAGCCCCCGCATGTCGGATACGAGCGTGTTGTAGCCAAAGCTGGTGCCGCGTTCACATAGCAGGAAGCTGTCGGGATCGCAGCCAGCCGCCTCGGCGGCAGCGCGGGCCTTTGCTACGACCTGCTTCATGTCGGCAGGGGCCATGAACTGCGCCTTCTTGATGTTGACCGGCTTGCCGGACGCGGCGACCGACGCGATGAAGTCGGTCTGTCTCGCAAGGAAGGCCGGCGTCTGCAGCACGTCCACAACTTGCGCGACCGCCGCCACCTGGCCCGGCTCGTGCACGTCGGTGATAACCGGCAGGCCGGTTTCCGCACGCACCTTCTCCAATATTCGCAGGCCTTCATCCATACCCAAACCGCGAAAGGAAGAACCGGAAGTGCGATTGGCCTTGTCGAACGAGCTCTTGAAGATCAGCGGCAGGTTCAGCCGATCCGCGATATCGGCCAGCACGTCCGCCACTTGCAGGGTAAGATCTTCGCTTTCGATCACGCAAGGCCCGGCTATCGCGAAAAGAGGGCGCTTCGGCCCGATTTCATGGCCACACAGGATCATGGCATTCTCACTCTAATATTCTGGAAAGATTACAATTGTATGGGACATGATGCCCCCGCGCAGCGGCCGGGCCAACCATGCGGCCCGTCATTGACGCCGAACAAAGTGACTGGCAATAGCCTCGGTCTTCCAATATGGAGGCTGTCTGCATAGATCGTCAGATCGTGTTGATTTGCATTAAAAAAGTTTTTGTCAGTTTCGGGCGCTGATAGTGAAAACAGGTTGTCAGGGACAATATGACAGTTGAGGCCCCTCAGGCGCAGTATGCCACGTCTGCACTAAAGACCCTCGATATCGAGGTTCAGGCCCTGGAGACATTGCGCGCCGCGTTGCAGAGCCCGGAACTGGGGCTTGCCGTCGAAAAAGCCATCCAGACTTTTGCCAACACGCTTGGAAGAGTCGTGGTGACCGGGATGGGCAAGAGCGGACACATCGCGCGCAAGATTGCCGCGACCATGCGTTCGACTGGCACGCCGGCGCTTTACCTGCATCCGGGCGAAGCGAGCCACGGCGATCTCGGAGTCGTCACCGCAAACGATGTGGTGCTGGCCATCACATGGTCAGGCGAGACCTGCGAACTCAACGATATTTTCCACTACTGCCGCCACTACAGCGTGCCGCTGATTGTCGCGACCGCGTATCCTGACAGTACGGCTGGCCGAGCTGCGGACATCTGCCTGCAGCTCCCCGTCGTACGAGAGGCTTGCCCCAACGAGCTCGCACCGACCTCATCCACCACGATGCAACTGGTGCTGGGCGATGCGCTGGCCGTGGCCCTGATTGAAGCGCGGGGGTTCAGCCCTTCTGACTTTCGCGTGTTCCATCCGGGCGGTCGCCTCGGCGCGCAGCTCGCCAGCGTAGGCGAGATCATGGGTATCGGCGATGCCATTCCCCGTGTGCACCGGGATGCCACCTTGGGTAGCGCTACGCTCGAGATGAGCCGCAAGCGGTACGGCTGTACCGCGGTCGTCGATGAGTATGACAGGCTTGTGGGCGTGTTCACCGACGGCGACCTGCGCCGTTGCATAGTGGTCAACAACCTTACCGATTCAATCGGGCACCACATGTCCACCGACCCGGTGACGGTCTCTGCGAACGTGCTGCTTCCCGAAGCGCTGAAGATCATGAATGATAACTCAGTTTCGGTGCTGTTCGTTGTGGATCAGGGAATCCTTCACGGCATCATCCACATGCACGACATAATCGGGGCGGGACTTGGCTGAAACGCCCCCTGCCGCTCTTGAGAGTACGGCAGACCTGATCGTCATCCCGGCGCGCTTCGGTTCCACCCGCCTGCCCGGCAAGCCCTTGCTGGAGATTGCCGGCCGCACGCTGCTGGAACGGGTCGTGGCCATCGCGCGTGAGGCGGCAGCGATGGTCGGCGGGTGCAATGTAGTTGTCGCCACCGATGACCCCCGCATCGCCGCCCATGCCGTGGCACTTGGTGCACCTGCCACCCTCACCGAAGCCGCCATCGATTCCGGGTCAGCCCGGGCTTATGCGGCCGCCCGGCGGATGTCGCCACCACCGGAATTGGTGATCAACCTGCAGGGCGATGCCCCATTCGTTCCGCCAGGCGTCGTCGCGGGGCTGATAAGCACGCTCCGGTCCGGCAACGCCGATGTAGCCACACCGGTCTATCAGCTCGACTGGGGGCGGCTTGACCGGCTGCGCGCGCACAAGCGGACGGCGCCGTTCAGCGGCACTACCTGCATTCGCAGCGGTACGGGACGTGCCGTATGGTTCTCCAAGTCGATCCTGCCTGCGATCCGCGGCGAGGCCGATCTGCGTAAAGCGCAGACCCTGTCTCCGGTCTGGCAGCACATCGGGCTCTACGGCTACCGCATGGAAGCGCTCTCATGGTTTGCCAGCCAGCCCGCGGGCTACTACGAAAAGCTCGAAGGGCTCGAGCAACTGCGCTTTCTTGAGGCCGGTCGGACGATCGACACCATGGCCGTGACCATGCCTGACCACGCCCTGTCAGGCATCGACACTCCTGAGGATCTTGCCATGGCCGAGGAGGCAATCGCGCGGCTGGGGGATCCCTTCCCGCACGGCGCCATTCCCAATCTCCCGCGACGGGCGGGATGAGTCGGCCGGCGCCCGCATCGCAGCCGGCCTTTGTGATCGTCCGCCACGGCAACACCTTCGCCGCCGGCGAACCGCCGCGGAGGATCGGTTCCCGCACCGACCTGCCGCTGACCGCCGCCGGGCATGAGCAGGCCCGCGCGCTCGGCGCGATGTTCGCCAGCCGCCATTGGCATTTCACCCGCGCGTTGTTCTCTCCGTTGCTGCGCACACGGCAGACCGCCGAGGCCATTCTCGAGAGCCAGCCGGCGGATGCCGACGTAGTAACGGAGCTGTGCGACTTTCTTCGCGAAATCGATCATGGTCCGGACGAGGACCAGACCGAGGACGCGGTAATGGCGCGCATCGGCGCCGAAGCGATTGCAGCCTGGGATGCACGCGCGGAGCCACCGCCCGGATGGCAGATCGACAGGGTGCAGCGTATTGCAGGATGGCGAGCACTCTTTGTCGCACCTCCTGCCGGCGGACCAACGCTTCTCATCACCAGCAACGGCGCCGCGCGCTTCGCCCTGATGGCCGACGATGCCCTGGCCGCCGCTTCGGCAAACCTCTCCTCGCTCAAGCTGCCGACGGGCGGCTACGGCGAGATCTGGAGAGATGGCACCGGAGCGCTGTCGATCGGGGCGTGGGGCCTGCGCCCGTGACCGACACCGCCTGGGAGCCGCTACTGCGGGCACCGCCATTTCCCGATCTCGCACGCCCCTTTTCGGTCGCCGGAGCGGCTTCCGACGCGCGCGATGACATGCCGGAGCCCGAGGCGCTTTTCGCGCCGATCAGGTCTGCGCGTGTTGGAGGTTCATTCTGGGCCGCGCCGGCGTCGCTCTCGCGCGCGCCGATCACGGTCCTCAAACCAGGCTCCGCTGGCGGAATTTCCGCACTGGCAGAAGGCCTCTCCGCCAGCGAGCGTGAGGGCGCGCTGTGGATCGGCGGCACGCCCGATATCGATCGCAAGTTGGCCCGCATCGCCGCAGACCTCGGCGGGCAGCGGTGCGGCGGCGCGATCGATCCCTGGTCTGTGCTCAGGCCAGAGGTGCACGAGCCGCCAAGCATGGTCGTTGCCCACGGCAGCGATGAATGGATCGCGCTCGCAAGGATCGCGGGCGTGGACGTGCGTGTCCTTTCTCCAGGTCGCTTCGGCGCGCCGGGACTTGCGGCGAGCGCGATGGACGCCCGCATCGCGGCGGCGCTGCAGGCAGAGCACTGGCACGATCCCTTTGACGGCGGCGCGATGACGCAGGAGCAAGCCATTGCCCTCCTGTCCGAATGGCGGCGCATTCTCGAAGGCAACGGCGGGCTGGTGGCGGCGAGCGGCATGGCGTGGTGGAAACGCGCGGAGATCCGGCGTTTCCTTTGGAAGCCGGACCAGTCGCTGACGATTACCTTGAGCCCGGCCCGCGCTATCCGCATTGCCCGCAAGGCGGGCGGCGCCGTGGCGATCTGGCCATCGCGCGTCTCGCCCCGGCTGGAACAGGCAGCGCAGGCCAAGGGTGTATCGCTGGTACGCGTGGAGGACGGTTTCGTCCGGTCGGTCGGGCTTGGCAGCAATCTCGTGCCACCTTCTTCGATCGTCGTAGACCGGCAGGGGATTCATTTCGATCCATCGCGGCCCAGCGATCTTGAAACCATCCTCGCGCACACGCGGTTCCTGCCCGAGATGTTAGGCCGAGCAGACAGTCTTCGCCAGGCCATCGTGGCGTCCGGCATCAGCAAGTATGGCGTCGGTGGTAGCGGCGATGCGGGGCCCCTGGCGCGCACCTCGGGCAAGCGCGTGGTCTTGGTCCCGGGCCAAGTGGAGGATGACATGTCCGTCCTGGCCGGCGGTGGCGGCCTGGCGTCTAACCTGGAACTGATCAAAAGGGTTCGCCGGATCGAGCCGGATGCGGAGATCTGGTGGCGTCCGCATCCCGATGTCGATGCCGGCCACCGCGTCGGAGCCGTCCCAGATGCCGATGCTTTGCAGCATGCAGACCGCATCGTGCGCGGCGGATCGATGGCGACCTTGCTGGACGGCGTGGACGCGGTCCACGTGCTCACCTCGCTGACCGGCTTCGAAGCGCTCATGCGCGGCCGCGAGGTGGTCTGCCACGGGACCCCGTTCTACGCCGGCTGGGGTCTTACCCGCGATCTGGGAGCGGTGCCGGATCGTCGCGGGCGCCAGCTTACGCTGGATGCGCTGGTGGCTGGCGTGCTGATCCTCTATCCGCGCTATCTCGATCCGGTAACCGGCCTGCCGTGTCCGCCCGAAGTCCTGATCCGCCGAATGGCGCAAGGCGCGGCGCGCAACAGACAGGGCTGGATCGCACCGATCAGGCATTGGCAGGGCCGGATGCTCGCTCGACTTCGCCAGGGCGTTGCCCACTTGCGCCCGCGATCGCGTTAGTGAGCACGCATCCGCGATGAGCAAGGTCATCCTCGACATATCCCGGCTGATATCACGGATGCGCCATTCGACGCCGTCCGGCGTCGATCGGGTGGAAATGGCCTATGCACGTGGCCTGTTGGCACGATATGGGAATGATCTGGTCTTCGCGGCGGTGCATCCGACCGGATTGTACGGCCGCGTCCGCCGCAAGGCCGCGCTTGCCTATCTGGATGAACTGGAGCGGCGATGGGCCACCGAGGATGGCCGCCCGAAGCAGCGTTCGCTGCTGTCGATCCTTCCTGGCCTATTGGCATTGCTGCCGACCTCGACGCGCGTGGGGAACGATCGCGGAGCCGTCTATGTACAGGCGTCGCCCCATCACCTGTTACGTGCCGGAAAGGTGCGCCGAATCCTTGCTCGCGAACGGGCCAAGTTTCTCTGCATGGTCCATGACCTGATTCCAATCGAATTTCCTGAATACGCCCGGCCCGCGGGCGCCGAGCAGCACCGAAAGCGCATGAGGACGGTCGCGGCGCTGTGCGACGCGGTGATCGTCAATTCAGCGTCGACCGGACGTTCGCTGGAGCAGTGGATCGAAGGCGAAGGCGGCGTTTCTCCTCGCATCCATGTTGCCTTGCTCGGTACGGAAGAGGTCGCGTCCAGCGCGCCTGCCGGTTCGCATGACGGACGGCCCTATTTCATCTGCCTTGGCACCATCGAACCGCGCAAGAACCACCTGCTGCTGCTGAACCTCTGGCGCAAGATGGCCGAGACGATGCCGCGTGACAGCATTCCCCGCCTGGTGGTCATCGGCCGGCGCGGATGGGAGAACGAGCAGATCATCGACATGCTCGAACGCTGCCCCGCGCTGCAAGGTCTCGTCGACGAGGTGAATGGTTGCTCGGACACGCGCATGGCAAGCCTGCTGCGAGGTTCGAGAGCGCTTCTCATGCCCTCCTTCGCGGAAGGGTATGGAATGCCAGTGGCGGAGGCTCTCTCGGTAGGGACGCCAGTGGTCTGCAGCGACCTTGCCGCGCTGCGCGAAGTGGGAGCAAAGGCTCCCGACTATCTGGACCCTCTGGACGGCGCCGCCTGGCTTGCTGCTATCCTTGATCACGCGGCGGCAGGGCCGATGCATGAAGCCCAGCTTCAGCGCCTGCCTGCGTGGCGCAACCCGTCATGGGAAGAACACATGGACATCGTGGCGGGCGCGATCGCCGAGTTGCAGAACAGCTGAAAACATCGCCGGCCTGCCGGCCGTACGTCGTACGTGGTCCTGGATTAATCGGGAAGCGACGCTGCGCGCTCTTTTCCCACGCCAACCCGGGTCCCGAACACCTTGTCCCAGAAGATCGCGGTGATCGCGAAGTTAGTGTCTTCGTCCCAATAGTGATGACGCATGTGATGGCGCTTCAACATCATACCGATCCGGCTGCGCATCGGCCATTGATGGCACGCGAAATGCGTTATGTCGTAAGCGACATAGCCCATGATGAAGCCAAGGAAGCCCCATGTCCCGGCTGGTCCCACCAAGGCAACGAACAACGCCCATACGGCAGCCGCTATCGGCAGGCTTCCGCCGGGCGGCATCAGATTGCGGTAAGGGTCGTTGGGGCTTTCATGATGATTGCCATGGAACACGTGCACGACCCAGGCGCCGAGCTTCCAATCCGTTTTCCAGTGGAACAGGTACCGGTGCATCACGTACTCGAACAGCGTCCATATCACCAGCCCGCCAAGATACAGTGCGATGCCCTGGCTCAAGGAGGCGTGCCCCCATCCGACCCACGCGATCGCGGGGAGCAGCAGCGCCCATGTTACGGCAAACGCGATTGGCGAAACAAACGTCAGCTTTTCAAGCCGATCGCTTTTGAAAAGCCGGACGCGCGAAGCGGGAGAAGATCGATCGGGCATTGGCATAATCTGGACCAGAAGAAGAGCATAACTGTCAAGGATTAAGCGCTGGTTGCCAACCACAACATAAAGCCGCCCAACTCGTTGCCGCGATATCCACTTTAGTAATATTGGGGCGCGGGGCGCGGTGCATATTCAGGTCAACATGAATGGGGCATGATCGCCAAATCCAATATGGCGCGGTGCAATCCTGCCGGCGTCAGATCGCGCCGCGCATTGTCACCGCGAACGATTTCTCCATCCCGATTGGTCTGCAGCATGACGTATGGCGTGTGACGGTCGCCCCCCGGCACGCTCGCGCCCGGAATGCTGGGGCGATGGTCACCGAAGAAAACAAGCAGTGAAGGTCGCCCCAACTCCCGGAGCCCCTCGCGAAGACGCGAGAGCATGGCATCGCTGTTTCGGACGAAATGCAGATAGCTGCGGACCAGATCGCCGCGCCCCCCCGCCTCGGTGACATCATCGTGCGGAGACCACGGGCCATGATTCTCGATCGTCACCGCATAGATAAGAGTCGGCCCCTGCGCCGTGCCGGCTTGGGCGAGGATCTCCGTAGCCATGGATGCATCGGTCACGTAGCGTCCCTCGCCTGGTTGCGGAGCGGCGAAGCAATCTTCTCCTACCAGTTCGGCGAATCCCGCCGCCGGCATTATCCTGTCGCGGCCATAGAAACGCATATCGTGAGGGTGAAGGAAGAGTGAGCGCCAGCCCCGGTCGTTCGCCGCCAGCCTTGCGGGCAAGGCATAGGACGATTCGCCCAGGGCGGTCAGGAATGGATCGTAGCGGCGGAACTGCAACTCTGGTTCATCGCGCCCGAACAGCACTCCGTATTCGGTGCGCATGGTATATGCCCCGAATCCGCATACGTCGAGGTTGCCCCACTGCACGGCATCCGGTCGTGCGGCCTCCAGTCCGGGCAGCGACAGCGTGGCGGTTGCGCGCGCTTCCAAGTTCGAGGCAGCGGAAAACAGCTCTGCGGGATCGGCGAAGGACTCGCACTGAATCACGACTACCAGTTCCGGCCGCTCATCCTTGCCTGCTTCCCCGCAACCAGGCGGAGTCGTGACGGCAGGCGCCGGCGGCGGATCGTTGCTCGCACGCCAGCGGCGCCAGTACAGGACCAGAGAGGGAATCAGGCCGTAGCGCCTTACATCCGCATCCAGATCCGGAACCGATGCAATTCCTACGTTTAGCGCAAAGTGGATGCTTCCTGCCAATACGGCCAGTGCCGTTAGCATCAGGCCCGCGCCGGCGATGTGCATAGTGGGATCGAGCTTGGAAAAAAATGCCAATCCGGCGAGCAGGGCAACGAAGGCCAGGACGATCGCGGCGCGTTGCCAGGCCGCAAGTGCCGAAAGATAGAATTGCGGATGCCGGAAGATCGCCCCGATCAGCGCGAGGTCGGAAAACACCAGCGGTTCCCCGAGCATCGCATTCTTGGCATTCGAGGCCACGGCCAGAAGCAGCGGCCCTGCAAGAGCGAGCACCGCTGCAGGGACGATCGCTCCGCAAATGCCAAGAAACAGACCAAACAGCGCCAGCACCGCCCAGGTGCCCAGCCAAAGTCCGGCCAGATGGCGTAGCCCCGCCCTCCGCGGACGGACAAGCGAATCGATACCTGCAGCGAGCAGCAGCATGGCTGCTACTGTAAGTCCCTCAAAGTCAGTCACTGGTCCGTCGCTTTGGCCCTGGTCAGATCCTTCCCGATCGATACCGGAGCAGGAATACACGCAATGTCAGGACCATAGCCCGCACCCGGCCCGGTGTCACCCAACCTTGATGAGCCGTGTGTATCTCCATGCGGAGAGTTGCCGAATTCATTGCAGACGACTAACGCCCGAAATCAAGGGATTGCCGATAGGGGCCGCAGCGGCTTTTCCCGTGAAGTGATGACGGAGCGATCTGGGTAGATGCCTAACAGTGCAGCGGTGCAGCCGGCGGCCATCGGCGATGCACAAAGTAATCCGGGTAGCGATGCGCGGCGTACCGTTCTGCTCCTGCAGGGCCTCATGGGGCCGCTGTTTCGCGAGCTGGGACGAGGCCTGATGAAGGCCGGCCATCAGGTCTACAAGGTCAATTTCAATGGCGGGGACCGAGCGTTCTGGCGCCTGCCCGGTGGCATCGATTATCGCGGTTCGCTGGAGGAGTGGCCCGAAGCGCTGGCGGAGATCATTCGCGAACGGGCGGTTACCGACGTCGTACTTTTCGGTGACTGCCGCAATCATCACCTGCACGCAACCAGGGTGTGCCGGGAGATGGCCATCCCCGTGCATGTCTTCGAGGAAGGCTACATCAGGCCGGACTGGGTGACGCTCGAACTGGGCGGCGTGAACGGCCATTCGACGCTGCCGCGGGATCCTGCATGGTATCGGGAGGCTGCCGCCGCGCTTCCGCCTGTCCCGCCCCATGCACAGGTTCCCTCTTCATTCCGGCGGCGCGCGATCGAAGGGCTTCTCTATAATGCGGCGGATGTCCTGACGCGGCGCTTCTACCCGCACTGGTCCAACCATCGCCCCTGGCATCCGCTAGTGGAAGGCATGGGCTGGCTACGAAAACTCAGTCGCGGCAAGGAGAAGCGCGCGCGGGCGGCACAACTGATGGAGCGGCTGAGGGCAACGCAAGCGCAATATTTCCTGTTCCCCCTGCAATTGGATTCGGATGCGCAGATCCGGCTGCACTCGCCTTTCGTCGGCATCGCGGACGCTCTCAAGCTGGTGATCGAATCCTTCGCCGCCCATGCCCCTGCAGCCACACGCCTGGTGATCAAGGAGCACCCGCTGGACAACGGCGTGCGAGACTGGCGCCGCGAATCGGTACTCATCGCCGAGCGCTTCGGCGTGGCGGACCGGGTTGATTATCTCGGCTGGGGTGACATTGTCCCGGTCGCCCGGCAGTCGTTGGGGATGGTGACGATCAACAGCACCAGCGGCACCTTGGGGCTGGCTATGGGCGTGCCCGTAGTCGCGCTGGGCCACGCCGTCTATGACATTGCCGACATTACTTTCCAGGATGGGCTCGACAGGTTTTGGGAATGCCCGGTTCCGCCCGATCCCGAAACGTTCAATGCGTTTCGACGGGTTCTCATTGACCGCTGCCTGATCCCAGGAGGGTTTTTCTCCGATGAAGCCCTGAATAAAGTTGTGCGCCACGCCATAGCTCGGCTCGAGGGACACCCCCTTAGCCCTGAGTGATGCTCTCGATGTTGTCTGTGGAGAATACTGCAGTAGGCGGCGCGGCCCGATCCGGTCCGAATTTCCACCTTCGCCTGCGCTGCACGGCCGACAAGCGGACATTCTCGGCGCAGGCCTATTCGGTCGAACCCGACGGATTGTGCGCGGCAACGTGGCCACCCGCGCGGTGAACACCCTCGGCCAGCGCAAGCGCAGCGCGGAAGTGACCGGGCTGGGTCAGTTCGGTCGGGTCAACTTCTGCGCGAACTATTCGTACCAAGACGCCCGTCACGACGACCCCCGTTCGGATCGACGCAACGCGCAGAGCCGGCAGCGGTGGGCGTGACCGACGGGGCCCGGGTGCGCAAAATCCCTCGGGACAGCGCCTACACCGAGATTGGGGTCAAGCCGGGGGAAGAGACACGCATACAGGCGAACATGCGCTTACGTCGGCGACATGATGGGTGGCGACAAGATGGGTGGCGACATTATCGCCATCTCCACCTACCCTGGGGGTGGGTGTCGAAACGATCCCGTCCTATGCGATCGTCGCCGCCTCGGCGACATATACGCTGGCGGATGTCGGTCCGTTTCTAGGCCTGACGCCGCAGTTCAATGTCGATAACCTGTTCGACAAGGCCTACATCGGCTCGGTCTCCAGTTCCACCGTCACGCGGCCGGAGTTCGCCTTGCCAGCCATCACGCTTGACCGCCACTTCTTGGGATCGCCGCACCTACACGCTGTCGCTGCGGGCTAGGCTCTGATGCGGCCAGGATGGCTGTTGGGTGCGGATCACACAGGATCCCGTGGGGCGACTGCGGATCGTCAGGGAATGGTAGGTCGTGCTGAAGGACGGCGCAGGCCGCACCTTCCCAAAGCCGGGCACCGGGCGCGAAGCGGTCCACGTTGATCAACCTCAGACTGCCGAAATTGGATGGAGTTAAATGATCCGCCAATTCGCTGAACTTGGGCGGATCATATCCGCAACTAATCGGGTAGTAAGCCGGTCAAAAGCCACAGAACACCGGCGTTTTTCTGGGCCGCTTTCAGCTCTTGTGGACGGGCGGCTGGAGGGTAGCGGGAATTTAATTTGAGACAATTTTTATAAAAATTGCTGATAGTTACCGTCGCGCCTTGCAGCAATAGCCCCCAAACAATGCCCGGGAACTTTTAGCTGCAGTTGGACTGCCATGGACAGGGAATCGCGTTAGATTCGAGTGCCTGGACTTGGGACGAAGCCGCCGTTCGTGAGCCGGGCCGGGAATGACAGGTCCCCATCCAACACCTGCCATTCCTGAAGCCCCGATAGTCGTTTCAAGACTGCGCGCGACTGGCCGGTAGCGGAATGTCGCGTATGGAGCGCTTAGTGGTAGCAAGCTGCCGCTAAGCGATGTCGGGAAACCTTGCCAAGAATGGTTTCCGGCACTTTTCCAATCCGACAGAGTTTATCGCGCATTCGCCTTCCCGAGGGCGGCAAGCAACGGCGTGCAAGACACGACCCCGGCGACATTGCGTGTCACCTGATGGGAAACATGTGATTGCCGTTAGGGATTGCAGGGGCCAGCGTAGGGCTTTAAGCTGCTGACAACATCAAGAGTTGGGCCGACGCTTAACGCCAACCTGCCAATCCGGGTAAGGTGGCTGCCTGAAAAGGGATGTGGCCGAGCCGGCAATCAAACGGAGGAAGCCACCCCAGCGTCGAGCCAAAAAAATGGAACGACGCACCATGTGTGAACAAGTTCTCGCCCTCAACCAAACTCTTGGTTTTCGCGCTGAGGACCGGATTCTAATCGTGAACTGCGATGATGTTGGATCAAGCCACAGCGCCAACGTGGCGGCGTTCCGCGCCATGACTTACGGCATCGCCACCAGCGCATCGCTGATGGTTCCTTGCCCGTGGGCAGCCGAGGCGGCGCGCATGTTCGAGGGGTTGCCGGTCGGCGTCCATCTGACCCTGACGAGCGAGCACGCAGGCTATCGCTGGCGCAGCCTGACCGGAGCGGCGTCGCTCCGCGACGCTGGGGGCTTCCTGCCCGCCACAACCGCGCTGGCGCTTTCTCAGCATGACTTGGACCACGTTCGCGCCGAGTGCCGCGCCCAGGTCGATGCCGCGCTCGCATGGGGCGTCGATGTCACGCACATCGACACGCACATGGATTTTTTACACGCGAACGAGGCACTGTTCGCGATCTATCTCGACCTAGCGGCCGAGATTGATGTGCCGGTCCGCCTCCCCCTCTCGTCAGCCTTCCCGGCCCGCGAGATGGCGGCGGAACGGGGCATCCTGTCAGTCGATCATTTGATCTACACTTGGCCACGCCCAACCCGCGACGTGATGTTCGATGCGTGCGCGAAGTTGCCCGGCGGCGTGACGGAACTGTTCGCCCATCCCGTCTTGGATGGCGAGGAACTACGCGGCTACGATCTAGATCATGCCGATATCCGCGTCCATGACGCCGCTGCCTTGGTTGATCCGGAAGTAGCCGCGATGCTCGACGCCCAGCATATATTGAGGATCAGCTATCGCGAGTTACGCACGGCACAGCGGGCAAGGAATGCTGTCCCATCGCTATAGTCTGATGGATGCCGCCGTCTGCTACGTGAATTCCAGTCCAACCATCATCACGGAGCAGCGTGTAGAAAATGCCTGACCACCTTCATGTCATTACGGGCGGCCCGGGATCGGGCAAAACGACCTTGATCGAAGCGCTGGCGGCTGAGGGCGTGCGCCACATGCCGGAGGCGGGCAGAGCGATCATTCAAGATCAGGTGGACATTGGCGGGATGGCCCTCCCGTGGGGTGATCGTAAGGCGTTTGCTACCCTGATGCTGGCATGGGAGATGCGCTCCTACCGTGAAGCGCTAAATATATCTGGCCCGATCGTCTTCGATCGTGGCATTCCTGATGTGATTGGATATTTGCGCCTGTCCGGTTTGCCCGTACCTGCGCCGGTGAAGAAAGCGGCCCAGCTACGCCGCTATGCGAGCAAGGTGTTCATCGCACCGCCTTGGCCAGCAATATTTTCACAGGACACCGAACGCAAGCAGACGTTGGCGGAAGCCGAGGCCACTTTCCACGCAATGGTGGATGCCTATTCAACCTTGGGATACGAACTGGTCATGCTCCCTCTGGTGCCCGTTGCAGAAAGAGCGAAGTTTGTTCGTGAGCGGATCGCATAGCACTCCCGATAAATCATCCTGCTCGGAACAACTGCGGCACCCGATGACAATCAGGCGATAGCCGCCGCCCGTCATGTGATTCCCGACACGATCTCGATGGACCTCAACCTGACCCAGAGCAGGCCTTTGATTATCTCCAGTTGCGCGGTGCATTCTCTACATCTCAATTGATGCGGATAGCGAGAAGGTCCGGGGCGCTCCCTGGAAGAAGGTGCCGAACGAGGCGACGCCGGACCAGTATTTTTGATTGGTGACATTCGAGACGGCCCCGCGGATCGTCAACTGCCGACCGGTGATATCAACCGTCTGGCGCAGGCCGAGGTCGAGGCGGGTCCAGGCTGGCAAAGCCTGTCGGTTTGCTGCATCCACGAATTGCCGGCCGGTTCGGACGACCGCCGCGCTCACATTAAGCCCTGTGGCAAAGGGTATGTCCCAGTCTGCACCGACGTTGAGCTGTATTTTGGGAACGCCAATCGGCGTGTTGCCTTTGTTGGCGAGCACTTCCGTCCGGATCAGTTCGCCATCGAGCAGCGTCAGCCCTCCCAAGATGCCGAACCGCGCAGTGGCTCGGCCATAGGCCGTGAATTCCAGGCCCCGAATGCGTTGCTCGCCCGTCTGCGCATAGACATTGGTCCGTCCAAGCTCACCAAGCTGCCGCGTGATACGGAACGCACTGATCGAACCGCCGATGCTTCCGAAATCGAGCTTCATTCCCGCTTCGATCTGGCGGGCGACATAGGGGGCAAGAATCTCCCCTGAATTGCTAGCCTGCGCGGGTGCGGTATCTCCCCGGCTAAGCCCCTCGACATGATTGCCATAGAAGGACACCCATTTGACGGGACGCAAAACAAGCCCGATAAAAGGGGTAGTGACGCTTCGATCGTAAGAACCCGACAACGTGCCGACATTTGATGTATAGTTATGGGCGCGGATAGTCTGTCGACGCGCGCCGATGGTCAGCAGAACTTTTTCATCGAGGGCGGAAAGCGTGTCGGCGACGGATACGCCTTTGAGCGTGCTATCCGACAGTTTGGGGCGATCACCCGATTCGGCGGGTGCGCTGTAGTGCGCTCGGGAAGGCGCATAGATGTTCGACCTGTAGGTCGTGGTCACCGGCGACAGGTAGCGGGTTGTATCCTCATCATAATAGGAGCCCTGGGCGACCAGGCTATGGCTGATCGGTCCAGTGGCGAACCGCGCGCGGACACCGGCTTCAAACGTGTAGGCCTCGATTCGCATCTGATAGAGCTGCGGAGATGTCGTCGTATCGCCCCGATCGTTCTGAATGACACGCGATGAGGCGAAATAGCGATCGACATCGCTGCGCCTGGCCCCAACGGTGCCGAACAGCGTAATGTGGTCGGTGGCGTCATATTCCATTCGCAACAGTCCGCCGAAATCGTCGACGTTGGAATATTCCCACCGCTGCGTGGGATTGGTGCTTCCATCAGGCGCGTCTGGGATTTTGACACCTGCCGATGCAAAATAGGGGCGCAATGGTGCGTCGAACCGGTCGGTCTGAGCAACGAGGTTCAGCCAGGCCCGAACACGGTGTCCGTGATAGTCCAAAGCAAATGCCCCCAGCACCGTCCGTTCCGACTGATCGTCATATGGTGTGTCGCCATCCCGCACCGCCGCAATGGCCCTTGCACCCCAGGCATCCCCCGCACCGATGCGACGCGATATATCAGCCTGCGCGCCGGGTCGAAGCGTCGAGCCGAAGTCAAAGGTGAAGCGGGTCAAGTCAGCGTTCGCGCGCTTGGGCACGATATTGATCGTGCCGCCGATGCCGCCGTTTGGCGACATGCCGGTGAGCGCAGCCGACGGCCCTTTGAGCACTTCGACGCGCTCGGCATAGTCCGTGAAGATGCGAAAGCTTGGCGCGACACCATAAGTCCCGTCAAAAGCTATTTCGCCGCTGGTGCCTTCGTTGATCGGGTAACCGCGAATGTAGAAAGAGTCGAACGGCGCCCCTGTCCCCTGGGTTGCCCGGACCGACGGCTCAAGTGCCAGCGCCTCGGATGCGGTGTCTGCCTGACGATCCAGCATGAACTGCTCGGAATAGCTGGATGTGCTGAACGGGGACTTGCCATTCTCGATATTGCCCAGCACCCCGTTGCGGGCACCTGTCCCCACTTGTCCACCCCGATATGTCGGCAGAATATCCGCGTTTACTCGCCGACCATTAACGATGATATCAGGTGCTCGCTGGCGCGATGAAGAAATATCGACGTCACCCATTGTTTCTTCAGATCCTTGTTTCGCTGGCCCGGCAGAGGCCGCGGAACCCTCCATCTGGGCTCCATTTGCGGGTACAGGCGCGGTCGTCGTCCAGACGGCTGCGACCGTCGCTAGCGCTGCGAATTTCATATACATTGCCAACCCCCTCAGTGTTTTGCAGCCGGTATGTATATTGCGACGCAAAAGCAATTATTATGGCTTTCTTGATTTGGTCCGTTGAGGTGACAAGCGAAAACTGAAGCCGTACGGCTATCACCTCAGTCCGTCTGAAAACTCTGTTGCGGATTCCCGAATGGTTGCGGGTCCGGTATGATCAGGCGTGGGCTATATCGAAGGACATTCGCGCGACCAGATGCTGCTGCTTCCGGCGTTGGTCGATGATTATGTTGCGGCCGACAACCCGGTGCGTTTCATCGCGGCGTTCGTCGATGATCTCGACCTTGGCGAGTTGGGCTTTGGCCGTTCGCGGCCCAATGCAACGGGGCGTCCTGGCTATCATCCCGCCGATC